>OFMT01001822.1_pt1 | contig 14102 bp, 8 predicted proteins | sample 1541891 | NCBI WGS metagenome assembly OFMT01 (sample SAMN04209230, study PRJEB22552) | human gut metagenome | biome: gut; material: feces | host: Homo sapiens | place: USA: Oklahoma | reverse complement strand
CGGGAGTAAACGAACAGGTTCGTGTACATATTGCCCAGAAACGTAAGATTTCCGAAGGCGATAAGATGGCAGGCCGCCACGGTAACAAGGGTGTTGTTTCCCGCATTTTGCCGATGGAAGAGATGCCGTTCCTGCCGGACGGTACACCGCTTGACATCGTTCTGAACCCGTTGGGCGTTCCGTCCCGTATGAATATCGGACAGGTTCTCGAGGTTCACCTCGGCATGGCGGCAAACGCACTCGGTTGGAAGATTATGACCCCGGTATTCGACGGCGCACACGAAGCGGATATCCGCGAGTGCTTCCGCATGGCGGGCATGAGTGAGGACGGCAAGTTCCGTCTGCGTGACGGCCGTACCGGCGAGTATTTCGATAACCCGGTTACCGTTGGCTACATGTACTATCTCAAGCTCCATCATCTTGTTGACGATAAGATTCACGCCCGTTCCACCGGTCCGTATGCCCTCGTTACCCAGCAGCCTTTGGGCGGCAAGGCGCAGTTCGGCGGCCAGCGCTTCGGCGAAATGGAAGTTTGGGCATTGGAGGCTTACGGCGCGGCTTACACCCTGCAGGAGATTCTGACGGTGAAGTCCGACGACGTTGTGGGCCGTGTAAAGACCTACGAAGCCATCGTTAAGGGCCAGAACGTGCCGAAGCCGGGTATTCCGGAATCCTTCCGCGTTCTGATCAAGGAACTGCAGGCACTCGGCCTCGACATCAAGGTACTGGATAAGGACAACGAGGAGATTGACCTGCGCCAGAGCTTCGACGATGACGATGATGTGGGTCTCACCCCGGGCGATCAGGTCTTTGATGAAGAAAACGTCGCAACGGACGGCGATTTCGACGGCTATTCCATCGAGAACGAAGACGGGGAAGAGGACGACTTCTTCTCTACCGGCGACGATGATGAGTTTGAAGGCTCCGATAACGATTTGTTTGACGGCATCGACGACGAGTTCTAATTTCGGGTGAAAGGAAAGGATCGCATATATGGAGTTTAACGTTTTTGAATCAATAAAGATCGGCCTTGCATCGCCCGAGCAGATTCGCTCCTGGTCGTACGGTGAGGTCACGAAGCCCGAGACCATCAACTACCGTACATTGAAGCCGGAGCGCGACGGCCTTTACTGCGAGCGCATTTTCGGACCGACAAAGGACTGGGAGTGCCATTGCGGCAAGTATAAGCGCATCCGCTTTAAGGGCAAGGTCTGCGAGCGCTGCGGCGTTGAAGTGACGCGCAGCAAGGTTCGCCGTGAGCGCATGGGTCACATTGAGCTTGCAGCGCCGGTTTCGCACATCTGGTACTTTAAGGGTATCCCGTCCCGCATGGGTCTGATTCTTGACCTTTCCCCGCGCGTACTGGAAAAGGTTCTGTATTTCGCACTTTACATCGTTACGGATCCGGGTTCCGTCCGTGAGCTCTCTAAGATGCAGACGCTCACCGAAAAGGAATACCGCGACATGCGTGAAAAATATGAGGACGACTTCGAGGCGTCCATGGGCGCTGAAGCTGTGAAGAAGCTGCTCGAGGATATCGACTGCGAAAAGCTCAGCGAGGAGCTCAAAAAAGACCTCGAAACCGCGCAGGGACAGAAGCGCGTGCACATTCTCAAGCGTCTTGAGGTTGTGGAATCCTTCCGCATCTCCGGCAACCGCCCGGAGTGGATGATCCTCGATGCCGTGCCGGTTATCCCGCCGGATATCCGTCCGCTCGTACAGTTGGACGGCGGCCGCTTTGCAACGAGTGACCTGAACGACCTGTACAGACGCGTTATCAACAGAAACAACCGTCTGAAGAGACTCATCGAGCTCGGCGCGCCGGACATCATCGTGCGCAACGAGAAGCGTATGCTGCAGGAAGCCGTCGATGCCCTCATCGACAACGGCCGCCGCGGCAGACCGGTCACCGGCCCGAACAACCGCCCGCTCAAATCCCTTTCCGATATGCTGAAGGGCAAGCAGGGCCGCTTCCGTCAGAACCTGCTCGGTAAGCGTGTTGACTATTCCGGCCGTTCCGTTATCGTTGTTGGCCCGGAGCTGAAAATGTACCAGTGCGGCCTGCCGAAGGAAATGGCACTGGAGCTCTTTAAGCCGTTTGTTATGAAGCGCCTTGTCGAGACCGGTGCCGCCGGCAACATCAAGGCTGCAAGAAAGGCCGTAGAGCGCGCGAAGAGCGAGGTTTGGGACGCACTGGAGATTGTCATCAAGAACCACCCAGTCATGCTGAACCGTGCACCTACGCTGCACCGCCTGGGCATTCAGGCGTTTGAGCCGGTCCTCGTTGAGGGCCGCGCCATTAAGCTGCATCCGCTCGTCTGCACCGCGTTCAACGCGGACTTCGACGGCGACCAGATGGCTGTGCATGTGCCGCTTTCCGCAGAAGCACAGGCAGAGGCACGCTTCCTCATGCTGGCTGCAAACAACCTCTTAAAGCCTTCCGACGGCAGCCCTGTTGCGGTCCCGTCGCAGGATATGGTTCTCGGTTCTTATTACCTTACGCTCGATAAGGACGGGGAGACCGGTGAAGGCAAGGTATTCCGCAACATGGACGAAGCGTTCATGGCGTATGACGCAAAATATATCACGCTGCACTCCAAGATCAAGGTCAGAAGAACCGTGGAGTACAACGGCCAGACATATACGGGCCTTGTCGATACGACGATGGGCCGCATGATCTTCAACCGCCCGATCCCGCAGGATCTCGGCTTTGTTGACCGCACCGACCCGGAGAACATCCTCAAGTTTGAGGTCGATTTCCTCGTCGGTAAGAAGCAGCTCGGCAAGATCATCGACAAGTGCATCAAAAAGCACGGCACGGCGATCACGAGCGAAATGCTCGATGTCATTAAGGCACAGGGCTACAAGTATTCCACCATCGGCGCAATCACCGTTGCTGTCTGCGATGCGACTATTCCGCCGCAGAAGCAGGAGATTCTTGCAAAGGCAGAGGCAGAGATCAGCGAGATTACCGCAGATTTCCGCGACGGCTTCCTCTCCGACGGCGAGCGTTACAGCGCGGTTCTGAAGACCTGGGAAAAGGCGACGAACGACGTTACGAAAGCCCTGCAGGACGGCCTTGACCGTTACAACCCGATCTTCATGATGGCAGATTCCGGCGCCCGTGGTTCTATGAACCAGATCCGTCAGCTGGCTGGCATGCGTGGTCTGATCGCGAATACGTCCGGTAAGACGATCGAAATTCCGATCAAGGCGAACTACCGTGAAGGCCTGAACATTTTGGAATACTTCATTTCCTCCCGTGGTGCTCGTAAGGGTCTTGCCGATACGGCTCTGAGAACGGCTGACTCCGGTTATCTGACCAGACGTCTGGTTGACGTTTCTCAGGATGTTATCGTTCGTCAGGATGACTGCGGTACGACCGAGGGTCTGGAGGTGTTCGAGATCAAATCCGGTAACGAGTCCATTGAGCCGCTCAAGGAGCGTATTGTGGGCCGCTACCTGCTTGACGATTACTGCGACGAGAACGGCAACGTGCTCGTTTCTAAGGATAAGATGATTGGCGACGCCGAAGCTGACCTCATCATCAGCCGCGGCACGACGCACATCAAAATCCGCTCTATTTTGAACTGCCGCACCCGTCACGGCGTGTGCAAGAAGTGCTACGGTTCCTCCCTTGCAAACGGCCAGCCGATCACGGTCGGCGAGGCGGTTGGTATCATTGCCGCACAGTCCATTGGCGAGCCGGGTACCCAGCTGACGATGCGTACGTTCCATACCGGCGGTGTTGCATCCGCAGAAGATATCACGCAGGGTCTTCCGCGTGTCAGTGAGCTGTTTGAAAGCCGCAAGCCGAAGCATCTCGCAATCATCGCAGAGATCGGCGGTACGATCGGCTTTGAAGAGGTCAAGAAGAACCGCCACATTGTCGTTCGCGGCGATGGCGACCAGCGCAGCTACCTCATCCCGTTCGGCGCACGCCTCAGCGTAAAAGAGGGCGATGTGGTTGAAAAGGGCACCCGCTTGACCGAAGGCTCCGTCAACCCGCACGACGTGCTCGCCATCAGCGGCCCGGAGGCGGTGCAGGATTACCTCATTGAGGAAGTGCAGCGCACCTACCGTATGCAGGGTGTTGATATCAACGATAAGCACATCGAAGTTATCGTTCGTCAGATGATGCGCAAGGTGCGCATTGAAGACGCGGGCGACACGCCGCTGCTCGTCGGCGCGCTCGTCGATAAGAACGACACGCTTCTTGAAAACGAGAAGATCGCCGCAAGAATTGCAAACGGCGAGACCGGCCTGCGCGAGGCGACATTCACGCCGACGCTGCTCGGTATCACGAAGGCATCTCTGGCGACCGAGTCCTTCCTTTCCGCTGCTTCCTTCCAGGAGACCACACGCGTGCTGACCGACGCCGCCATCAAGGGCAAGGTAGACCCGCTGCTTGGCCTGAAGGAGAACGTCATCATCGGTAAGCTGATTCCGGCCGGCACCGGCATGGACTGCTACACCAATGTTGAAATTGCGCCGACGGCGCCGAGCAGCTCTTTAAGCCAGGAGGCCGTAGCCGCTTTAAGCAGCTTTGAGGAAAAAACTTCCGCACAGAATGCAGAAGAGGGCTTGACAAACGAATAATGAGCGGTGTATAATGTCAAATGGTGTGTTGTGGGCATGAAATCTGAGAATTTCTGCCAGAACCGCCTTTGAAACCGCATAAAACAGACCTGTCCGCGCGATTTTTGTACGGACAGGATACTGTTTTGTATAGGCGCATGTTCTGCGGGCAATATAAACCCGCATGACATATATAGAAATTGTGTAAGGAGGTGCAATATGCCCACATTTAACCAGTTGATTCACACAGGTCGCGCAGTTTCCGAGAAGAAGGCAAAGGCGCCGGCACTGCTGAAGGGTTGGAACTCCAAGAAGAGAATTGCTATCGATCAGGATTCTCCCCAGAAGCGCGGTGTCTGCACTGCTGTTAAGACTGCTACCCCGAAGAAGCCGAACTCCGCACTTCGTAAGATTGCCAGAGTCCGTCTTTCCAACGGTATCGAAGTCTCCGCTTACATCCCGGGTGTTGGTCACAACCTGCAGGAGCATAGCGTTGTTATGATCCGTGGCGGTCGTGTTAAGGACCTTCCTGGTGTACGTTACCACATCATCCGCGGCACGCTTGACGCGCAGGGTGTTGCAAAGCGTATGCAGGCTCGTTCCAAGTACGGCGCTAAGAGACCGAAGGCCGGCGCTGCAAAGAAGTAATTTCTTTAAAGAGCCAAATTTAATCGTTACACAATGAACTTTTGACCGGAAAAGCGAAATTCGCTTTAAGGGTATTTATAATAGATAAGCTACTGATTATCGTGCGTAAATACCTTTTCTTAGCCGGCGGGAGCTTGTGCTTTCGAGTACCGATGAATTCATACTATTATGTGAAGGAGGGAAGACTATGCCAAGAAGAGGCAATGTAGCAAAACGCGATGTTTTGCCGGATCCTATGTATAATTCCAAACTGGTCACACGCCTGATTAACAACATCATGTATGATGGTAAGAAGGGCGTAGCTCAGAAGATCGTTTACGAAGCATTCGAGATCGTCGAAGAGAAGACGGGCAAGAACGCTCTGGAGGTTTTCGAGCAGGCTATGGAGAACGTAATGCCGAGCCTGGAGGTTAAGGCACGCCGTGTTGGCGGTGCGAACTATCAGGTTCCGATCGAGGTTCGTCCGGAGAGACGTCAGACCCTGGGTCTGCGCTGGATGGCGAGCTATTCCAGACTTCGTTCTGAAAAGACGATGAAGGAGAGACTGGCCGGAGAGATCCTTGACGCTCTGAACGGCGCCGGCGGCGCTGCTAAGAAGCGTGACGATACGCATAAGATGGCAGAAGCCAACAAGGCTTTCGCACATTACAGATGGTAATTTACCTGTAAACGTATTAAGGAGGATTATATGGCCCGTCAGGTACCACTTGAATTTACAAGAAATATCGGCATCATGGCGCACATCGATGCCGGTAAAACAACAACGACCGAGCGTATCCTTTATTACACAGGCGTCAACTACAAGATCGGCGAGACCCACGACGGTTCCGCTACGATGGACTGGATGGCACAGGAGCAGGAGAGAGGTATCACGATCACTTCCGCTGCTACGACGTGCTTCTGGCCGGACAGAAACGGTCACCAGAACCGTATCAACATCATCGACACCCCGGGCCACGTTGACTTCACCGTTGAAGTTGAGCGTTCCCTGCGTGTTCTCGATGGTTCCGTAACGGTTTTCTGCGCAAAGGGCGGCGTTGAGCCGCAGTCTGAGACCGTTTGGCGTCAGGCTGAGGAATACAAGGTTCCGCGTATGGCGTATGTCAACAAGATGGACATTATGGGCGCTGATTTCTACCGCGTTGTCAACATGATGCGCGAGAGACTGAAGTGCAACGCTGTACCGATCCAGCTGCCGATCGGCTCTGAAGATACCTTCAAGGGCCTCATCGACCTCGTGGAAATGAAGGCTTATGTCTACTATGATGATCTCGGCAAGGATATCCGTTGCGAAGAGATTCCGGAAGACATGAAAGAGCTCGCAGAGAAGTATCACACCGAGATGATCGAGCATGTCGCCGAGCAGGACGACGCACTCATGGAGAAGTATCTCATGGGTGAAGAGCTCACGATCGATGAGATCAAGACCTGCATCCGCAAGTCCACCATCAACAACACGATGGTTCCGGTTACCTGCGGTACTTCCTATAAGAACAAGGGTGTTCAGAAGCTTCTGGACGCGATTGTTGATTACATGCCGGCCCCGACGGATGTTCCGTCTATTAAGGGCGTAAACCCGGAAACCGAAGAAGAGGACGTTCGTCACTCTTCCGATACGGAGCCGTTCTCCGCTCTTGCATTTAAGATTGCTACGGACCCGTTCGTCGGTAAGCTGTGCTTCTTCCGTGTGTACTCCGGTACGCTTACGGCTGGTTCTACCGTTTACAACTCCACAAAGGATAACACCGAGCGTATCGGCCGTATTGTTCAGATGCACGCGAACCACAGACAGGATCTGGAAATGGTTTACGCAGGCGACATCGCTGCTGCAGTCGGTCTGAAGAACACCACCACCGGTGATACCCTTTGCGACGAAAAGCACCCGATCATCCTTGAGTCCATGGAATTCCCGGAGCCGGTTATCCGTGTTGCGATTGAGCCGAAGACCAAGGCCGGTCAGGAAAAGATGGGCATTGCGCTTGCAAAGCTCGCAGAAGAAGACCCGACCTTCAAGGCCTATACCGATGAAGAAACCGGCCAGACCATCATCGCCGGCATGGGTGAGCTCCATCTGGAGATCATCGTTGACCGTTTGATGCGTGAGTTTAAGGTTGAGGCTAACGTCGGTAAGCCGCAGGTTGCTTACAAAGAGACGATCCGCAAGAATGCGGATTCCGATATGAAGTACGCTCGTCAGTCCGGCGGTAAGGGCCAGTACGGTCACGTTAAGATCCGTATTGAGCCGAACCCGGGTAAGGGCTACGAGTTCGTCAACGCTGTTGTCGGCGGTACGGTTCCGAAGGAATATATCCCGGCTGTTGATCAGGGTATCCAGGGCGCAATGCTCTCCGGCGTGCTTGCTGGTTACAACGTTGTTGACGTGAAGGTCACGCTGTATGATGGTTCCTATCATGAAGTTGACTCCTCTGAAATGGCCTTTAAGATCGCCGGCTCCATGGCATTTAAGGATGCTATGCGCAAGGCTGATCCGGTCATCATGGAGCCGATCATGAAGGTTGTTGTTACCGTTCCGGAGGAATACCTCGGCAACGTTATCGGTGACCTCAACTCCCGTCGCGGCATCATGCAGAATCAGGAGGCTACTCCGGGTGCTATGCAGATCACCAGCGAAGTTCCGCTGTCTGAGATGTTCGGCTACGCAACGGACATGCGTTCCAAGACCCAGGGCCGTGGTCAGTACACCATGGAGCCCTCTCACTACGCTGAAGTTCCGAAGTCTGTTTCTGAAACGATCATCGCTTCCAGAAAAAAGGCTGAATAAAGCGAAATACTACTTGATTTTTTTGCGGTTTGTTGCTACAATGGTAATAAACTCAAAAGGTTATTTTACTGAATAAAAGGAGGCAATTCCAATGGCAAAGGCTAAGTTCGAAAGAAATAAGCCCCATGTAAACATCGGTACAATCGGTCACGTTGACCATGGTAAGACTACTCTTACTGCTGCTATTACGAAGGTTCTCGCTCTGAAGGGCCAGGCACAGTTCGAGGATTACTCCATGATCGATAAGGCTCCGGAAGAGAGAGAGCGTGGTATCACGATCAACACCGCTCACGTTGAGTATGAGACGGACAAGCGTCACTACGCTCACGTTGACTGCCCGGGCCATGCTGACTATGTTAAGAACATGATCACCGGTGCTGCACAGATGGACGGCGCTATCCTCGTCGTTTCCGCTGCTGACGGCCCGATGCCGCAGACCCGCGAGCACATCCTCCTCTCCCGTCAGGTTGGTGTTCCGTACATTGTTGTATTCATGAACAAGTGCGACCAGGTTGACGACGAAGAGCTCCTCGAGCTTGTTGAGATGGAGATCCGTGACCTGCTGAACGAGTATGAGTTCCCGGGCGATGACACCCCGATCATCAAGGGTTCCGCTTACCTCGCACTCACCAGCGAGTCCAAGGACGTCAACGCTCCTGAGTACAAGTGCATCCTCGACCTGATGGATGCTGTTGACGACTACATCCCGACCCCGGAACGTAAGGCTGACCAGCCGTTCCTGATGCCGGTTGAGGACGTCTTCACCATCACCGGCCGTGGTACTGTTGCTACCGGTAGAGTTGAGCGTGGCATTCTGAAGATGTCCGACGAAGTCGAAATCATCGGCCTCACCGACGAGAGAAGAAAGTCCGTTGTTACGGGCATCGAAATGTTCCGCAAGCTCCTCGACTTTGCTGAGGCTGGCGACAACATCGGCGTTCTGCTCCGTGGTATCCAGAGAACCGACATCGAGCGCGGTCAGGTTCTGTCCAAGCCGGGCACGATTCACCCGCACACCAAGTTCAAGGGCCAGGTTTACGTTCTGACCAAGGACGAAGGCGGCCGTCATACCCCGTTCTTCAACAACTATCGTCCGCAGTTCTATTTCCGTACCACCGACGTTACGGGCGTTATCTCTCTGCCGGAAGGCACCGAGATGTGCATGCCTGGCGATAACGTTGTCATGGACGTTGAGCTGATCACCCCGATCGCTATCGAAGAGGGTCTTCGCTTCGCTATCCGTGAAGGCGGCAGAACTGTTGGTTCCGGCGTTGTTACGGGTATCAACGAGTAATTTTTGCTCAAACTAAAATCTCATCATTTTCTTCGGGGCGAGGTGTGATTCCTCACCGGCGGTAAATGCCTTTGGCATAAGCCCGCGACCGCAGTTTTGCGCTGATCCGGTGTGATTCCGGAGCCGACGGTATAGTCCGGATGATAGAAGAAACGTGAATCAAAAGGATTTCGGCACCCCGCGAGTTTTCGTGGGGTGCTTTTTTGATTCTTACCCCCGTTTCTGTATTGACATAGTATAAGTTGGGAATGCGCATGGCTTATGCGGCATTCTAAAGGCGGTGCTGCGCGGATTTGTGTTTTCCCGTAAAGGGAAAATACAAGCGCGAGTGAATTTCCTTGCGCTGCCTGATATTCATACAGAAAGGTTCTGACATTTATGACCGTAAATACTGCAAAAACTTCCAATGTGAATATTCGTAAAATTGCAATGACCGGCGTACTGGCGGCGATTGCGACCGTTTTGATGTTTTTACACTTCCAGCTGCCGTTTATGCCGAGCTTTATTTCGCTCGACTTTTCCGAGCTGCCGGCACTGATCGCGGCGTTTACGCTTGGCCCGGTGAGCGGCGTTGCCGTTTGCTTTGTGAAAAACCTTGTGCTGCTTTCGCAGACCATTACCGGCGGTGTGGGTGAGCTCTCGAACTTCATTATCGGTTCTGCGTTTGTGGTGCCGGCGGGGCTGATTTACCGCCACCACCGCAATTACGGCGGCGCGATTGTGGGCTCTGTTGTTGGCGCGCTTTTGATGGCAGTGCTGGGATTCTTCTCGAATCTGTTCATCATTTACCCGATCTACACGAATGTGATGCCGATGGAGGCCATTATGGGCATGTATCAGGCAATCAATCCGTCCGTGCAGGAGTTGTGGCAGGCGCTTTTGATCTTTAACTTGCCGTTTACGTTCTGCAAGGGGCTCATCAGTGCGGTTATCACGATTCTGGTATATAAAAAGCTGGAGCCGGTCATCAACGGAAAAGTCGTATGATATGCCGGAATTTGTCGGTATAAAACCGGGATTTTCTGCGGTTTTTTCCCTTGCTATTTGCGAAAAACTGTGTTATACTTTTTTACAGTCAAAATGAATATGCCCTTATCAAGAGTGACGGAGGGAACAGGCCCTTTGATGTCCGGCAACCTGCATTTTGCAAGGTGCTAATTCCTGCGGCATGGCAATGCCGAAAGATGAGGATTTTGAACCGCTCATCTTTTGAGCGGTTCTTTTTTTCCGAAAATTCCTTGTGGGGGCTGTGAGTGAAAAGAGTAAAGGAGCAAAACATGAACAACAAACATCTTTTTACATCTGAATCCGTGACCGAAGGCCACCCGGACAAGGTTTGCGACCAGATTTCCGATGCAATTCTTGACGACATCATGGCGAAAGATCCGACCGCGCATGTAGCTTGCGAAGTGACGGCGACGACCGGTATGGTGCACGTGATGGGCGAGATTTCCACCGAGTGCTATGTGGACATCGATGCGATTGCGCGTAAAGTCATCAAAGAGATCGGTTACGATTCTCCGGATGCGGGCTTCAACGGTGCGACCTGCGCGGTGCTGACCTCCATCGACATGCAGTCCCCGGACATTGCAATGGGCGTGAACGAATCCCTTGAGACGAAAAACGGCGCCGCTGACCAGGACGACCTCATCGGCGCAGGCGACCAGGGCATGATGTTCGGCTATGCCTGCGATGAGACCCCGGAGCTGATGCCGCTGACCATCTCTTTGGCGCATAAGCTTGCAAAGCAGCTGGCAAAAGTCCGCAAGGACGGCACGCTTGACTACCTCCGCCCGGACGGCAAGACGCAGGTGACGGCGGAATACGACGGCGACACGGTGAAGCGCATCGACACCATCGTTATTTCCACGCAGCACAGCGAGGCTGTCTCTCTGGAGCAGATTCGCAAGGATATGATCGAATATGTTGTGAAGCCGATCGTTCCGGCGGAACTCATCGATGAGAACACGAAGTATTATGTAAACCCGACCGGCCGTTTTGTCATCGGTGGCCCGGTAGGTGACAGCGGTCTGACCGGCAGAAAGATCATCGTCGATACGTACGGCGGCGTAGGTCGTCACGGCGGCGGCGCATTCTCCGGCAAGGACCCGACGAAGGTTGACCGTTCCGCTGCATACGCGGCACGTTATGTTGCAAAGAACATTGTAGCTGCGGGCTTTGCAAAGAAGTGCGAGGTGCAGCTTGCATACGCCATCGGCGTTGCACACCCGGTTTCCGTTATGGTCGATACGTTCGGCACCGGCACGGTGGAGGATTCCAAGCTTGCCGAGGCTGTGCAGAAGGTCTTTGACCTGCGCCCGAACGCGATCATCCGCAACCTCGACCTGCGCCGCCCGATTTACCGTCAGCTCGCCGCTTACGGCCACATGGGCCGTGAGGAACTCGGCGTGCAGTGGGAGAAGACCGACAAGGTCGAGGCTCTGAAGGCTGCCGTGCTTTAATTTGCGCAAAACAGAATAAGAACCGAATGCACCTTCGCGTCATAGACTGGCGCGGAGGTGTTTTTTATGGAGCCTATCGGGATTGCTTTGGTGTGCGCGTTTACGCTGTGTATCTTTTTATTTGCTGTGCGGAGCGTTTGCCTGCGCGTGACACGTTCGAAAATGCTGGAGGATGCGCTGCCGTTTACGGTGTATGCGACGATTCGCCGCGCGGACGACGCAGAGTATATTGTGCGCAGTGTTTTGGAGCGCGTGAAGTGGCTGGATTTATACGGCATGTGCCGTATTGTGTGCCTGAATCCGACAAACGACCCGGAGATCGACGCGATTATCCGCAGACTTGTGCAAAAATACCCGTTTGCGGAGATTGGGGCTTTTCAAACACGAAAGAATGTTCTATAATAGAAGCGTAGAAATTTAAGTAATGAAGGCAGTAATGTTTCAGTGAAATATTCGGCTTTGCCGAATGTGAAATAATACTTACGTATTGTGAAATTTTTCGCTTGCGCGAAAAGTGAAATAAAACAAACCCCAAAGGATTTGTTTTGATGATAAATCAAGGAGGCGCAACCGATGCCGCAGGAAAACGGGCTGCTGGAAATGGAAGGCAGCGTGGAAAATATCGTCTACCACAACGACAGCAACCAGTACACGGTGTTGGAGGTCGATTGCGGCGAAGAGCTCATCACGGTGGTGGGGACGTTCCCGTATGTGAGTGTGGGGGAGCGGCTGCACCTGTATGGCACGTGGACATCGCACGCGACGTTCGGGCAGCAGTTCCGCGCACAGGCGTTTGAGCGCTCCCGTCCGGCGGACACGGCGGCGATGCTGAAATACCTTTCGAGCGGCGCGGTGAAGGGCATCGGCGGCGCGCTGGCGGGGCGAATTATAGAAGCGTTCGGCGATGAATCCATTAAGGTGATTGAGGAAGATCCGGCGCGGCTTGCAACCGTGAAGGGCATCACGCTGAAAAAGGCGAAAGAAATCTCCGAGGAGATGCAGCGCGTGAACGGCATCCGCGATTTGATGGCATTCCTCGGCAGCTTTGGCGTGCGCCCGGAGGACACCGTGAAGGTGTGGAAGGTGTACGGGCAGGACTCTGTGGCGTGCATTCAGGAAGACCCGTACCGACTGTGCAGCGATAAGATCGGCATTTCGTTTGCGGTGGCGGATCAGCTGGCGGAGTCGCTGGAGTATGACCGCGACAACAAGGAGCGCGTGAAGGCGGGCGTGCTGTATGTGCTGCGGCACAATTTGAATAACGGGCACACGTGCCTGCCGGCGGATAAACTGTGCGCGGCGGCCGCGAAGCTTTTGGGCGTGCCGCCGGAGAGTGCGCAGGAGGCTTTACTTGAGCTGTGCCAGACGTTTGAGGCGGTGAACGAGAATTTTAACGGGCGTGACTTCGTGTTTTTGCCGAAGCAGCACCGCAGCGAGGTGTACTGCGCCGACCGCATCCATATGATGCTGCGCTACCCGCCGGAATCCATTACGGGCATCGACCGGGAGATTGCGGAAATCGAGCGCACAGAAGGCATCGAGTACGCCGAATTGCAGAAGGATGCGATCCGCGCGGCGCTGGAAAAGGGTCTTTTGATTTTGACGGGTGGCCCGGGCACAGGCAAAACGACGACGCTGAACGCGATTATCCGCATTTTGATGGAAAAAGGCGAGACGGTATTTCTGGCGGCGCCGACGGGGCGCGCGGCGAAGCGCATGTCCGAGCTGACGGGCGTGGAGGCGAAGACCATTCACCGCATGTTACAGGTGGACTGGGACGACAACGATGACCCGGTGTTCCAGAGAAACGAGCGCAATCCGCTGGAGTGTGACGCAGTGGTCATCGATGAGCTTTCCATGGTGGACGCGTATGTGTTTGAAAGTGTTCTGCGCGCGCTGCCCATCGGCTGCCGTTTGATCTTGGTCGGCGACAGCGACCAGCTGCCGAGCGTTGGGCCGGGCAATGTCATCGGAGACCTTATTGCGTCGAAGGTATTCCCAACAGTGCAACTGAAGGAGATTTTCCGTCAGTCGATGGAGAGTCTCATTGTGATGAACGCGCACAAGATTGTGGAGGGCGAGATGCCGGAGCTTTCCGTGCGCAGCAACGATTTCTTTTTTATGCCGCGCGAGGATGCGCGCTCCGTTTCGGAGACGGTGCAGTCGCTTGTGGTGACGCGCTTGCCGAAAAGCTACGGGTATTCGCCGGTGACGGACATTCAGGTATTATGCCCGGGACGCAAGGGCGAGCTTGGCACGGTGGAGCTGAACCGTAAGCTGCGCGAGCAGATTAACCCGCCCGCGAAAAACAAGCCGCAGGTGACGGTGAACGGCACGG
>OFMT01001818.1_pt1 | contig 14140 bp, 12 predicted proteins | sample 1541891 | NCBI WGS metagenome assembly OFMT01 (sample SAMN04209230, study PRJEB22552) | human gut metagenome | biome: gut; material: feces | host: Homo sapiens | place: USA: Oklahoma | reverse complement strand
TAAGTGATGAATTGTATATAACAGCCCAGGGACTTGAGACTATTGAACGTAAGAAAGAGAATCAGTTAAGGCAGACCTTTGCCAGAATAGAAGCTATATGTTTAGATAAGAATATAGAAAAAATTGTGTTGGGTTATCCTAAAAATATGAATAACTCAGTAGGTGCACAGGCTGAAACAGTGTTGGAATTTAAAAAAAATCTTGAACGCAGAACGGGTCTGGAAGTGATTCTGTGGGACGAGAGACTTACAACAGTGTCTGCAAACAGGGTACTTACTGAAGGTAATGTAAAGGGACGAATTGAGAAGAAAAAAGTAATTGATAAAATTGCGGCAGCTCTTATTCTGCAGGGATATCTGGATAGTATCAGGTAGATATTTCTGTATATTATTTGGGTGCGCAGATTAATGGAGGACTAATTTGAGTAAAGATACAATATCATTTATTAATGAAATGGGTGAAGAAGAAATTTTTCACGTTATTGAACAGACCCGGTTTAATGGAAACAGCTATCTTCTTACAACAGCTGAGGATGCTGATGACGATGAAGAAGTCTGGTTATTCAGACAGGCAGGAACACAGGGCGAAGAAGTCTGCTATGAACTTCTTGAGGATGATAAGGAGATAGAAGCAGTACTTATGTTGTTTGAGGCAATGCTTAACGAGGAAGAATAGAGTATTGAATTAAAACAGAAATATAAAATAGAAACACAAAACGGAAATATACAATACAAAAATAATAAAATAATTAAATATAATAATAGATTCAGGTTGGGTTTAGTTTCGCTGTATTATTTCAAATCATATACAAATGTATATGAATAAAGGGATACGGGGAGAAGAATCTAATCAGAAAATTTTGGAGGTGCTTTTTTTGAAAATTAAATATGATCCGGAGCAGTCAGTGAAAATCATTCCTTTAGGAGGACTTGAGCAGATAGGAATGAATATTACTGCTTTTGAAACTGAGTCCAGCATTATTGTTGTGGATTGTGGTCTGGCCTTTCCTAATGATGAAATGTTAGGAATTGACCTTGTTATACCAGACGTATCCTATCTTGTGCAGAAGGCTGACAAGCTTAAAGGATTTATTATCACCCATGGACATGAAGACCATATAGGTGCGCTTCCTTATGTCCTTAAGGAAGTAAATGCTCCTGTGTATGCTACAAAGCTTACTATGGGTATTATTGAAAATAAGTTCAAGGAACATGGACTTATGAAGACTGTAAGACGTAAGGTTGTTTCTTATGGCCAGTCAATTAATCTTGGAGATTTCAGAATTGAATTTGTAAGAACTAATCATAGTATTGCAGATGCTACTGCCCTTGCAATTACAACTCCTGCAGGAGTTATATTCCATACGGGAGATTTTAAGGTTGATTATACTCCTGTATTTGGTGAAGCAATAGATCTTCAGCGTATAGCTGAAATTGGTAAAAAGGGCGTACTGGCACTTATGTGTGACAGTACTAATGTAATGAAGCCTGGATATACGATGTCTGAAAGAACAGTAGGACGTACATTTAACAGTATCTTTGATGATCACAGGGACAGCAGAATTATTGTTGCAACATTTGCATCCAATATTGACCGTGTAAGACAGATTATTCATTATGCGTACAAATATGGAAGAAAAGTTATAATCGAGGGAAGATCGATGACTAATATCATTGCAACTGCAAGTGATTTGGGTTATCTTGATATTCCTGAGGGAACACTTATTGAGATAGAACAGATGAAGAATTACACTGATGACCAGATAGTGCTTATAACTACGGGAAGTCAGGGTGAGGCTATGGCTGCTCTTCCAAGAATGGCCGCTTCTCTTCATAAGAAGGTTTCAATCAAACCGGGAGATACGGTTATATTCAGTTCAACACCTATCCCGGGCAATGAAAAGTCAGTATCAAAGGTTCTTAATGAGCTGACACAGTTAGGTGCCAATGTTATTGTAGAGGATACACACGTTTCAGGACATGCATCACAGGAAGAAATAAAGCTTATTTATGCTTTAACAAAACCTAAATATGCAATTCCGGTTCATGGTGAGTACAGACATCTTAAGACCCATGCTGACCTTGCAAGAAGTATGGGTGTGCCTAAGGAGAATACATTTATTCTTCAGTCAGGTAATGTATTAGAGCTTAGTTATGAAAAGGCAGCTGTAGTTGATCATGTTACGGCAAGAGGAATTCTGGTTGACGGACTTGGAGTTGGAGACGTTGGCAATATAGTTCTTCGTGACAGACAGCTTCTGTCAGAAAACGGACTTATTATAATTGTGCTTACACTTGAAAAGGGCAGCAACATGATACTTGCAGGACCTGATATTGTATCAAGGGGATTTGTATATGTAAGAGAATCAGAGAACCTTATGGAGGAAGCAAGGGAAGTTGTTGAGGCAGCTATTGATAAGTGTCTCAGTAAGAATATTACTGACTGGGGCAAGCTTAAGGTTGAGATAAGAGATTCATTAGGAGACTTTATACGTAAGAGAACAAAACGTAATCCAATGATTCTTCCAATCATAATGGAATGTTAATATCAGACTATAATTTCAGGAGGTGGCGGTATGGCAAATAATGATGGAACAAGAGCAGCTCTTAATGTAGTAAAAGTATTTATGAGTATATTTTTGAGCATTATTTTCTATATGCTTGTTGTTATCGCCATAATGAAGGCCGGAAAATTTTCATATGATTTCATGTATCAGATTTTTGGAGATGTTTCAGTGCAGGAGGCACCTGGAACAGACCTGGAATTTGAGGTAAATGATGAGAATGAGTCGTTGATGTCTGTTGCATCAAGACTTGAATACAGTAAGCTTATAGTTAATAAGTACTCATTTTTTATAAGAGCCAAGTTAGATTCTTCAGGTATCAGTGGCGCCTATATCAAAACAGGAACATTTGAACTGAATACAAGCATGAATTATGCCGATATTTTGTCGGTAATTACTGACAAGTCCACAGAAGGCGATGAGGTTAAATAATGGCATACAGATATAATGGTGGCATTACGCCGGAGAGAATGAATGTATTTCTTAATATGCTTTATGGAGACGTGCCGGAGCACCTTGCTCATATTGAGAAATATGCAGAAGATATTCATGCTCCTATAATGCGTTCCCAGACCGGTCATATATTAAAATATTTCCTGAAAAATGATGGAATTAGCAGTGTGCTTGAGATAGGAACTGCAATAGGCTATTCTGCCTTGTACATGCTGTGGTGCAACGAGAATATAAGAATTGATACTATTGAAAAGGTTCCTATGCGTATTGAAGATGCAAGGGAGAATTTTTCTAAGTATGACAGGGATGGACATATTACTCTTTTAGAGGGTGATGCCGCTGATGTGCTTTTAAAACTTGTTACAGAAAACAGAATGTATGATTTTGTCTTTCTTGATGCTGCCAAGGCGCAGTATATGGTATACCTGAATCACATAGAAAGGCTTTTAAAGCCGGGGGGAATACTTATAACTGATAATGTGCTTCAGGAGGGAGAAATCCTTGAATCAAGGTATGCAGTTAACAGGAGAGACAGAACCATTCATACAAGAATGAGAGAATATCTGAAATATATTACTGATTCAGAAAAATGGAATACCGTGGTAATACCGGTAGGTGATGGAATCAGTATCAGTACCAGGATGTCAGAGCATTCATAGATTAAAAATGAGGTGGTTTTACGGTGAATAGAAAGAAGCCTGAATTGCTTATTCCAGCAGGAAGTTTAGAAGTATTGAAGGTTGCAGTTTTATATGGAGCTGATGCTGTATATATCGGTGGAGATATGTACGGACTTCGTGCCAAGGCAAAGAATTTTTCAATGGACGATATGAAAAAAGGAATAGACTTTGCCCATGACCATGGCAAAAAGGTTTATGTGACAGCTAATATAACAGCACATAATAATGATCTTAAAGGTGTAAGAGAGTATTTTAAAGAATTGAAGCATATCGGACCGGATGCCCTTATAATATCGGACCCAGGTGTATTTATGATTGCAAGGGAAGAGTGTCCTGAGATTGATATCCATGTAAGCACACAGAGCAATAATGTTAATTATGATACATTTATGTTCTGGCAGAAGTTAGGTGCTACAAGAGTTGTTACTGCGAGAGAACTTTCAATTAAGGAAATCAAGGAGATAAGAGAGCATATTCCTGATGATCTTGAGATTGAGACCTTTGTTCATGGAGCAATGTGTATATCATATTCGGGAAGATGTCTTTTAAGTAATTATTTTACTGGAAGAGATGCAAATCTTGGTGCCTGCACACACCCATGCAGATGGAAATATTATGTTGTGGAGGAACAGCGCCCTGGGGAGTATCTTCCAGTTGAAGAAAATGAAAGAGGAACATATATCTTTAACTCAAAGGATTTATGTATGATAGAGCATATACCTGATCTTGTTGATGCCGGAATAGACAGCTATAAGATTGAAGGAAGAATGAAGACTGCGCTTTATGTAGCAAATGTAGCAAAGATTTACAGGGAAGCAATTGATGATTATTATGAAGATCCTGCAAAGTATATGGAAAAAATACCTTATTATCAGGAAGAGATAAGAAAGGGAACATATAGACAGTTTACAACAGGCTTCTTCTATAATAAGCCTACACATGAAACACAGATATACGATTCAAATACCTATGTAAATAATTATACCTATCTTGGACTTATACAGTTTGATGGTGGGGACGGTACCTATGGATTTGTTCAGAAGAATAAGTTTGAATGTGGCGATGAAATTGAGATTATGAAGCCTGATGGCCAGGTGAAAAAGGTTATTGTTAAGAGGATGCTTGATGAAGATGGACAGGAGATTGAGAATTGTCCACATCCTGGCATGAAAGTATTTATCGATGTTGGAATTAAGCTTGATGAATATGATATTATGCGAATTGAAAAATGATAAGTAAAATGTACAAATAAAAATTCCCGAACCGGTATTTGAGAATGGTTCCATTCCTGAATGCCGGTTCGGGTTTTTAAATTCACTGAACATCTACATCTTCCACTTCTAAAAATAGTGAGACTAAAGAAGCTGTATTAACAGGATTTGATATTATCAGGATTTTATAATTGTACCTGTGCGTTCCTTGATTCCTTCTATTGTCTTATCAACGTGAGTGATAATAGCAGTTCTTTCAGGAGCAGCAGTTACAAATGATATGGCTGCTTCCATCTTTGGCTGAGTTGTAATTGCATCAAAATGATCTGCCCTTGTAAGTTCAAGTGCTTCTTTTGCAGTTATAGATTTAAGTGGTGCCTCTTCAGGTGTACCCTGGTGTATAGTAAGATTCTCAACTTCTGTTAAGAATAAGAGCTTGGAAGCACCAAGCATATCAGCAAGTTTTGCAGCAGTAAAATCTTTTTCAATAATTGCGCTGGCACCCTTAAGAGTTGTTCCCTGCTCAAGAACAGGAATTCCACCACCACCTGCAGCAATTACTACCTGACCTGCATCAGAGAGTGTTTTGATTGCATCAATTTCATATATGTCAATTGGTTTTGGAGAAGCAACAATCCTTCTGTAGCCATCACCTTCCTTGACAACATAATTGCCTTTTTCTTCCTCAAGGTCAGCATCCTCTTTGCTCATTACTCTTCCAATAACCTTTGTAGGAGAGTTGAAAGCCTTGTCAAATGGGTCGACCTTAACCTGTGTAATAATTGTTGAAACAGTTTTATAAATGCCCCTGTTTAAAAGCTCTGTTCTTATGGCATTCTGAAGGTCGTATCCGATATAACCCTGGCTGAGAGCTCCACAAAGTGAAACTGGTGCAACAGTGTACTTAGGATCAAGTCTGCTGAATTCTGTCATGGCAGTCTGGAGCATACCTACCTGGGCGCCGTTGCTGTGAGTAATTATAACATCATACTTTGCTTCTACAATGTCTGCTATTGCAACAGCAGCTTTTTTAACATTCTTTTTCTGCTCTGGAAAAGTTTCGCCGAAGCAGTTTCTTCCAAGAGCAACTACAATTTTGTTGTTCTGCATGGTAAATCCTCTTTTCTGTTTTTTATTAGTTACTGTCTGCAGTAACTTTATATATTTACTATCCTAAAAACATCATTTTGAATCTGAATAACAATATTATAATACATTTTAATTCAAATAGGAACTAGTTTTTTAATAATAGATTTGCTATAATGTGAGCGTCGACTTGAAAAGGAAGAGAGGTAATATCGTGGAATATAAATATGAAACACATATGCATACTTCTGAAGGTAGTGCCTGTGGAGCTTCAAGCGGAGCAGAGCAGGTAGAAGCGTATTATAATGCAGGATATGCGGGAATTATTATAACGGATCATTTTTTCAACGGTAATTGTGCAGTGGACAGAAACCTTCCATGGAAAGAAAGAGTCGAGCTTTTTTGCAGGGGATATGAGAATGCAAAAAAGAGAGGCGATGAGTTGGGAATAGATGTATTTTTTGGCTGGGAAGATAATTATGATGCAACAGAGTTTCTTGTGTATGGGCTTGATAAGGAATGGCTTCTTGCCCATGATGATATTCTTTCATGGGATGTGAAGGAGCATTATGAGAGGATTGCTGCTGATGGAGGAATGGTAATACATGCACATCCCTTCAGGGAGGCACCATACATTAAAGAGATAAGACTTTTCCCGGATTATGTAGATGGTGTGGAAGTATTTAATGTTGGCAATGAAAGACTTGGTAAAACATTTAATCCGGATGCCTACAAATATGCAAAGGAACATGATTTTCCTATGACGGGAGGGTCAGATTCACATCATATAAACAGCCCTAAGGGTGGTATGATATTTGATCACAAGCTTAATTCAATAGAAGATTATATTAAGGCTGTGAAGGCGCATGAAGGATATGTTATCTCAGTCAGGGACTGAGCTTCTTCTAGGATAAGGTCTCAGATGCAGATTGCAGCAGGCAGGTCAGGAGCATTCTTGAATGATATAAAATAGAAAATAGATTAAAACAGCTAATCATAATAGTTGTATATGATAGTAGCTGTTATATGTATATGGAGGATAAGGTTAATGAATTTTGAAGAAACAAAAACAATGCTTGAAAATAAGGGACAGACACAGTTACTTAAGTACTATGATGAATTAGATCAGACACAGAAGGAGGAGCTTCTTGCAAGAATTGGGAAAATTGATTTTTCGCTTTTAGAGATTCTTGATAATCCATCAATGAAGCAGAAAAGAGGAGATATTAAACCTCTTAGCGCACTTAAGCTCAGTGAAATTGATAAGAACAGGTATTCATATGAGAAAACCGGAATTGAGGCTATTAAAGCAGGAAAAGTGGGAGCAATTCTTCTTGCCGGTGGCCAGGGAACAAGACTTGGTTATGACAAGCCAAAGGGAACATATAATCTTGGTGTAACAAAGAAATTATATATATTTGAATGTCTGATAAATAATCTTATGGATGTAGTTAAAAAGGCAGATGCATGGGTACCTATCGCTATTATGACAAGCGATATTAACCATGATGATACAGTTAGCTTCTTTAAGGAACATGATTATTTTGGCTACAACAGCGATTATGTTTATTTCTTTGTTCAGGACATGGCGCCTGCAACAGACTATAATGGAAAGATTTATCTGGAAGAAAAATACAAACCTGCTATGTCACCTAACGGCAACGGAGGCTGGTTCACATCATTTGCAGGAGCAGGGCTTTTAGATGAGTTCAATAAGCTTGGTGTTGAATGGATGAACGTATTTGCAGTTGATAATGTACTGCAGAGAATAGCTGACCCATCATTTGTGGGAGCTACAATTCAGTCTGAATGTGTATGTGGTGCCAAGGTTGTAAGTAAGGCAGCACCGGACGAGAAGGTAGGACTTCTTTGTACAGAAGATGGAAGACCATCAATTGTTGAATATTATGAGATGACAGATGAAATGATGTATTCAAAGGATGAGAATGGAGACCTTCTTTATAATTATGGAGTAATACTTAATTATCTTTTCAGTGTAAAGGAGCTTATAAGAATTATGGAGGATAAGCTTCCTATACATGTTGTTGAGAAAAAAATACCATATATCGGTGACGATGGTGTTAAGAATAAGCCTGAAAAGCCAAATGGATACAAATTTGAACTTTTAGTGCTTGACCTTATTCATCTTATGAAGGATTGTCTTTCATATGAGGTATGCAGAGAGAATGAATTTGCACCTGTCAAGAATCTTACAGGAATTGATTCAGTGGAATCAGCAAGAGAGCTTCTTGTGAAAAACAATGTTGAGATCTAAGAGGTAATTGCCCATGATGAAAACACTTTTCAATGATAACTGGACTTTTGTAAAAAATATGAGCCATATGCCTGTAGCCACAGAGGTTACGGGGCAGCCGGTGGATATTCCACATGACTGGCAGATATATGATGCCAATAAGCTGTATGAAGACGGAATAGGACATTATATAAAGACCTTTGAGTATAGTAAAATGCCTGGAATGCCCCATGTGTTTTTGCAGTTTGATGGCGTATATATGGATAGTACTGTTTATCTTAATGATGAAAAAGTGTTTGAGTGGAAATATGGATATTCAAGCTTCTCATTTGAAATAAGTGATTATCTTGTTGAGGGAGAAAACAGGCTGCAGCTTATATGCAGGGCAATTCATCCCAATTCAAGATGGTATTCCGGTGCGGGAATATACAGAAACGTCTGGATGATACAAAAGCCGGATGCCTACATAGCTCTTAACGGAATATACATATCAACACAAAAGGAAAATGATGGTTTCAGGGTGTATACAGATGTGGATGTGTGCCTGCCTGAAAGCGAAAAATCCTGTGATAATTATTATGTGAAATGTGAAATTTCAGATGGTGAGAAGGTAACAGCAGCATGTGAAGCAAAGGTGGCAGCACAAAACGGGGATTTTAAAGCTTCACTGGAAATTGTTGCTGATGATGTCAGATGTTGGGATATTGATGATCCTTATATGTATAAGATGATGGTATCCCTTTATAAAAATGATGTGCCTGCTGACAGGGAAGAGGAAGCATTTGGCTTTAGAACAATAGAATTCAAACCTGAATCAGGCTTTCATCTTAATGGCAGAAAACTTAAACTTAAGGGTGCCTGTATGCACCATGACCTTGGAGCCCTTGGAGCAGCATTTAATATGGATGCTGTTAAAAGACAGATTACAATTCTTAAGGAAATGGGAGTCAATGCCATTAGAACGGCCCATAATATGCCGGCACCGGAGTTTATAGAGGCTGCCTGTGACATGGGAATACTGATTATGTGCGAAGCATTTGATGCGTGGGAATGCAGCAAAACAGAATACGACTATGCACGCTTCTTTAAAGAATGGCATGCTAAAGATATTGAAAGCATGGTGAAAAGAGACAGGAATGCACCATGTATTATAATGTGGTCAATCGGCAACGAGATATATGATACCCACAAGGATGAAAATGGTCTGCGCATTGCGAAGGACCTTTTAAAGCATGTGCGGAAATATGATTACAGACATAATGCGGGAGTAACAATATGCTCTAACTATATGCCTTGGGAAAATGCAAAAAAATGTGCAGATGTAGTCAAATTAGCGGGTTATAATTACGCAGAAGGATATTATAAGGAGCATCATGAGGAGCATCCTGACTGGGTGATTTTTGGAAGCGAGACTGCATCTATTGTACAAAGCAGGGGAATATATCATTTTCCAGCAGAGTGTCCAATTCTTGATGATGACGATTTGCAGTGTTCATCTCTTGGAAACAGTACAACCAGCTGGGGAGCCAAAAGTATAAGCAGTGTCCTTACAGCAGAACGTGATGCTCCATTTTCGGCAGGGACATTTATATGGTCAGGCTTTGATTATATTGGTGAGCCAACACCATATCATACCAAAAACAGTTATTTTGGACAGGTTGATACTGCTGGTTTTAAAAAGGACTCATTTTATCTTTACCAGAGTGGCTGGAGGGATTACCGCAGTTTTCCTATGGTTCATCTGCTGCCATACTGGGATTTTAACGAGGGGCAGATAATAGACGTGTTTGCTTATTCCAATGCACCTTGTGTTGAATTGTTTCTTAATGATGTTTCTCTTGGCAAAAAAGAAATTGATCATGCTAAAGGCACGGAACTATATGCGGGATGGAAGGTTCCCTATAAGTCAGGAGTCATTGAAGCCAGGGCTTATGACGAAAGTGGAAAAGTGATAGCCACAGATATTAAGCGGACGCCAGGTGACGCCCAAAAAATTATTATGACAGCTTACAGGGACCATATATATGGTAATGGCAGAGATCTTGTATTTGTTGAAATTGAAGCATTTGACAGTGAAAATGAGCCTGTTGCCAATGCAAATAACAGAATATTTGTTGATGTGTCCGGACCAGGAAGACTTGTGGGTCTTGATAACGGAAACAGTACAGATTATGAGTCATATAAGGGAAAGACAAAGAGGCTTTTCTCAGGAAAGCTTCTGGCAATAGTGGCGGCTGAAAAAAATGCAGGTGACATACATATAACAGCTTCTTCCAAAGGACTTGCAGGAGCTGAACTTACCATAAAGTCACTTTCTTGGGAAAAAGACCTGACAGGTGTTTCAGCATTAGAAAGAAACAGCGAAATATATGACATAAAAGATGAAAACAGGCTGCATGAAATCCCTGTACGAAAAATTGAACTTAAAGCACCATACAATAAGCTTGATGAAAAACATAAAAAGGTTACTGTAACAGCAGGCTTGTATCCGGAGAATACAACATACAGGGCTGATGAGCTTGTGTGGAGGGTAACCACCAGTTCAGGAGTTGATACTAATATTGCAAAGATATCTCCTATGCGGGATGGAACACTTGGAGCGTTTATTGAAGCTGTGGGTGACGGATGTTTTCGTGTCAGATGTGAATGCTTTAATGGAAGCAAGGCCGCCCAGGTAATATCAGAACTGGAATTTAGTATTGAAGGGATGGGTACCGCTTTAAGAAGTGCCTATGAGTTTACATCATCAAGTCTGTTTTCAAAAAGCAGTAATAACTTTACTAATGGCAATGAGAGGGGTATAGCATCTCCAATAGATGAAGACAGCTTCGTTTATTATGATAATATAGATTTTGGAAATTATGGAAGCAGGATTATAAAAATACCATTTTTTGAACTTGATAGCAGACCATTTGAGTTTAAAATATGGAAGGGAGTACCATATACAGATAAGGCAGAAGTGATTGCTTTGGCTGTATATGATAAACCGTCAATATGGAATACCTACCAGGAAGAAACATTTGTACTTGATAAAGAATTAAGGGGAGTGTGCGGGGTAGGCTTCTCATTTTCAAGAAAGGCACATTTTAAGGGCTTTGTATTTGAAAAAAATGAAACTTAAAGGAGCATATGATAATGGATGAAGATACTAAAAATGAGCTTGAAAGTCTGGGAGTTAATGTTGAGGCAGCAGTAAGCAGGTTTGCCGGAAAAAGTGAACGCTACATAAAATACCTTAAGATGCATGTTATGACTGGATATTTTTCAAAATTGGGAGATGCTTTAAAGGAAGGTAATGTTTCAGATGCACAGCTTTTTAGCCATACATTAAAGGGAGATTTTAAGAATTTTGAATTTGGCAGCCTTACAGATACAATGGTTTCGCTCAACGAACAGCTGAAGGAAGGTTCTATGGATGGAGCAATGGACAAGTATGAGTCAATGATAAATGTGTATGACAATATTACTAAAATTATTGTAAGACTTTCCTGATAGGGTTGTTAATGTTTAACAAAAATTATTTTGGCCTCTTGACTGTATTAAAAATGTATGATAGTTTTGTCATACAATAATATGAGAAGGAGGTTTTTTTATTTGCAATTTGTAATTGAAGATGATGGGGTAAGCAGGAGAGCAGTATACTACATGGTTGGCGGCCAGATGGTTGACCCGTTTTCGTATGAGATGTTGCGGGAGAATTATATTGAAGGGGTTTTAGCACCACTGTGCATGGAGAAGGATGGAATGGACGGTGTGTGCTATGATATTTCTAATCTTGATTATTTGAGTAAACTCTTAAGTACCGATTTGTCAATGGAGCAGATTCTTGCAATTTTTCTTGGTATTATTCAGATGGTACAATCTCTTAAAAGCTATCTTTTAGACACTTCCTACCTGATAACGGATCTTGAACAGATTTATTTTGACAGTAACAGACAGCAGGTTTTTATGATATATCTGCCTACAGGAGATGACAGAATTATAAGTGCAACACAATTTGATGAGAAGATATTTAATCTGTTTAAGGAGATTATATTCAGTGCAAAATTTGTGTCGGGAGCAGGTAATTACTGTATAACCGAGCTTCTTAATGGTCTCAATAATATTAAGGATTTTTCACTGGCAGAGTTTTATCTTGTAATTGAAAATGTAAGAAGAAATCCGGGATTACACCTTAAGGAGAGATATGAAGGACGTATGAAGGAGCCTGTTTCTATTGTGACCACCGAGAAGAAGGATTGTGATACTAAGGAAAAATGTGAGGATGTACTGGCTGACAGTGGAGTCAGGGAATATGATACCGATTCTTTTGATGACCCGCCTGAAGAGAAGGAAGACAAATCCCTGTTTGGATTTATTAGAAGTATCTTTGGGAAGAAGGATTCAAAGGATGTCAGAACTTATAAGGACTACGATTCTTATGAGGTGGGAAGTCCTGAAGCAGAAAATCTTTGTGGTAAAGAGGGCTTTGGTGATTATGGTGCAGTATCTGAGGCACAGGACAGCATGAATAATGTATCTGCTAATAATATTAGTGAACCAGATGATGGTGAAACTATGGTTCTTTTAGACGGTAAGAATGGAAATACGAATCCATATATTGAGCGAAAGACCAGTGGTGAGAAGGTGTACATTACAAAAAGATGCATGTGTATAGGTAAGGACAAAAGGTATGCAGATTACATTATCAGTGATAATGCTGCAATAAGCAGAGCTCATGCCAGGTTATTGTATCATGATGACAGGGTATATGTTGTTGATGAAGATTCCCTGAATCATACCTATGTTAACGAAGAAAAGTTGTTAAGTCAGGAAGAAAAGGAAGTTGTGGATGGGGATGTGATAATATTTGCGGATGAAGAATTTGTATTTCACTGCTGATGGCATATTTGATGGCATTAAATCGGATGGTATATTTAATGGTATTAAGTCTGATGGTTCTTATATTCTGGAAACGTTAAATCTGGGTGTTCATTCTGTCGCGGCATTTATATGGGGCATGGAGTATGAATGGATGTTAATGCTTTTTAATTCATTTAAGGACAATGTTATAGACGAAGAAACTGGTCCTGATGAATATGTAAGGGCATGTGTTGAAAAATATGGGTGCATTGAGGGTTTTTGTGCAATATTTGTTACAGAAAATAGATATTATTGTTACTCTTACAGTCCTGAGAGAATTCTGGTATTCAGAAGAAGTAATCTTTTTAATCTTAAGTATACATGTGTAGAAAAAGTCGAAAAATTTCAACTGAAAAGAACTGGTTATTGTCTGTATAAAAAAACCGGAAAAACAAAAGAAGGTGACTATTATGTGTGGTTCGATGGATATAGAATGATATCTACAGAAGTAGAATATTTGGGGAATATCCTTGCAATGAATAATATTTTCAGGTCCAATAGGCTTGGCTATAAAAGCTGCAGGGAACTACTGCATATTATGAGAAAAACACATAATACACATAATAAAAACATTAGTAAGAATGCCTTGTCCATGGTTATTATATCCTGTCAGGGCAGTTTTTAGGGAAATGGAAGTGATGAGTATAGAAGGGAATACATATAAACAGGGAAACATGATTGCAGACAGATATATTGTTGCAGAATTAATAGGACAGGGAAGCCTGTCAGATGTTTACAGGTGTATAGATGTGAGTACACAGAAGATGGTGTGTCTTAAGATGAGTAATATTATTGAAGGTGGAAAGAGAATAAGTAACGAATATAAAATACTCTCTTTGTGTGATATTGCCGGTGTTCCAAAGGTATATGATCTGTTTGAATACGAAGGTAATATGGTGTTTTCCATGGAGTATATAGAAGGCAATACACTTAAGTGTCTTTTGGATGAAAAAAGGATATGTTTTGACATAGCTCTTAGGGTCATTGGTGG
>OFMT01001810.1_pt1 | contig 14177 bp, 14 predicted proteins | sample 1541891 | NCBI WGS metagenome assembly OFMT01 (sample SAMN04209230, study PRJEB22552) | human gut metagenome | biome: gut; material: feces | host: Homo sapiens | place: USA: Oklahoma | reverse complement strand
ACTCCCCGGCACGACAAAAGGGCCTTGCTCCTCGCCGCAAGGCCCTTATTTTTCTGGGAACTTCGCTGCCATTACCGCAGCTGCGCCGTGAACACGATCTCCCCCGGCTGAGGGCATTGGGCCCGGATGAAGCCGTGGTGTCCCTCGGCAATGCTCCGGGCGATGGAGAGCCCCACACCGAAGCTGCCGTCGGCGGAGCGGGCCTGATCCGACCGATAGAACCGGTCAAAGAGCTTCTCTGTCTCCCCCTCGGCCAGCGGTGTACAGGCATTGCTGCACCGCAGGACGACGCCCCGTTTTCCCTTCTCCAGCACAAACCGGATGGGTGTCTCCGGCAGGGCATACTTCACGGCGTTATCCAGCAGGATAGACACCAGCTGCCGCACGGCGTACTCGTCGCCGCAGTAGGTAAGCCCCGGCACGATAGCAAGCTCCAGCGGATGGCCCTGAGACCGGGCAAAATCCCGGAAGGACTCCGCCGTCTCCTCCACCGCCTCGCTGACGGCGAAGTCCGACAGCTTCAGCGGCGATTCCTCCTCGTCCATGCGGGAGAGCGTCACCAGCGAATTTACCAGTTCCTTCAGCCGTTCCGTCTGGTTCTGTGCCTTCTCCAGCCACTTCTGCTGCCCCACCTCCATCTCCAGCAGCCGCAGGCTGGTGGCAATGACGGTGATGGGGGTCTTGAGCTCATGCCCGGCATCGGTGATGAACTGCTTCTGCCGCTGGACGGACTGCACCACCGGCTCCATGGCCCGTCGGCTCAGCCGCACCACGATCAGATACACCAGCGCCACGCACACCGCCATGGCCGCCACGCTGACCCCCGCCAGCCGGTACAGGGAGCGCACCTCCTTCCGACAGTCCAGAAACACCGCCATCCAGCGGTTCTCCCCGGTCCGCACCACCCGGAACCGATAGCCGCTCTGCCAGCCGCTCCCCTCCCCATGGGAGAGTGCCACCTGCAAATACGGCTCCGTATCCGCCTCGGTGACGGAGGCGATGTGGGTCAGGTCTGACTGCGTCAGGTCCCCGCTGTCGGTATAGCGGAGGACGAAAAACCGGGTGTCATAGGGAGTCTCCGGACTGAAGTGACCGTTCGGCCGTGGGCCGCTCTTGGCCTCCTTGGGCATAGCCGGGATGGTCCCCTGATGGGAGACGATCATCTCCAGCGTTCTGTCCTGCTGTCTGCTGACGGAGATATAGTTCACCGCATTGACGCTTACCGTCAGCAGCAGAAGCACCAGCGTCACCGCCAGCATGGCGATGCGGATGAATTCGCCCCGCAGCCGCCGGATCATACCTCTACCTCCAGCAGATACCCCAGCCCCCGGCTGGCCCGGATGGTCACATGGGAGCCGATGGAGCGCAGCTTCTTCCGCAGGTTGGAGATGTGGACCCACACCACGTTGATCTCTGCCTCACTGTCCCAGCCCCAGACCCGCTCCATGATGCGGTCCGCCGGCAGCACCACCTGCGGCGAGCGCAGGAACAGTTCCATCACCTGAAACTCCCGTCCGCTGAGCCGCACGGACTGGCCGCAGCAGGTCAGCAGCCCTGAACCGGGGTCCAGCGTCACATCCCCGAAGGCCAGCACTGTGGGCTGGTACGTCCCGCCCCGCCGGAGCATGGCCCGTACCCGGCAGATGAGCTCATCCGGTTCAAAGGGCTTGGGCAGATAATCGTCCGCCCCGGCGTTGAAGCCGGTGATGCGGTCGTCCTTGCCGCTCTTGGCCGTCAGCATCATCACCGGCGTCCGCACGCCCTCCTCCCGCAGCCGCTGCAAAACCTGCACGCCGTCCATCTTGGGCATCATCACGTCCAACACAATAGCGTCGTATTCCCCTGTGGAGGCGTAGTCATAGGCGGCAAAGCCGTCGTGAACGGTGTCCACGGAAAACTGATTCTTTTCAAAAAATACCGTGAGGGCCTCCGCCAGATCCAGCTCGTCCTCTGCGATCAATAAGCGCATATATATCACCCAGCCTGATTATACAATATCTGCGCCCCGCCGTCAAAGTGTCTCCTTCTGCATTTCACGTGAGCAAAGAATGTTCAGATTCCCGTTGCGGCACCGCAGGGCATCCAGAAACGCCTTGGGTACCTGCGCCTCCTTCAGGGTGATGTGGTACTGCAGCTCATAGAGGGTCCCCATATTGGTGGTTTTCACCCGCTCCAGCGTGTGGCTGGAGGTGTACTGCCGGAAGATGTCGTCAAACAATCCGTCGTAGTCCAGATTCTCCGGAATGGTGATCTTCAGCAGCCGCTCACGGGGACTGCGATCCCCGAAGCTCATGGCCGTCAGCGCCAGCAGCGCCGCCGCCACGATGACGAAGAAGATGGCCGCCAGCGCCACATAGCCCATGCCTGTGGCAAGGCCGATGGCCATGGCCAGGAAGATTGCCCCGATCTCACGGGCCGTGCCGGGAACGGAGCGGAACCGCACCAGACTGAAGGCTCCCGCCACCGCCACACCGGCGCCGATGTTGCCGTTGACCAGCAGGATCACCATCTGCACCATCGCCGGCAGGATGGCCAGCGTCACCGCAAAGCCCCGGCTGCACCGCTGGCGGTACATACACACCAGCGCCGTCAGCAGGCCCAAAATCAGCGAAGCCGCCGTACAAATGAGGAAGGTCGGAAGGGTCAAGCCCGAAGCGAGGATAGAATCAAGCACTGAAAAGCGCCTCCTTTTTCAAAATATGTTCTTTGTAACAGGTCCCGTATTTGGAGAAGGACGTGGGGAAAGCCCCCACCTCCGTCAGTGCGTGGGTCAGCCACAGGGGGCACGCCTCCGGCAGCTTCAGCTCCATGAGGATATCCTCCCCCTGCAGGATGGGTGCGCCCCAGTCCCCCATGCACAGATCCAACTGCGTGTCCCGCCAGCGGAGATTCGTGTCGAAGGTCAGCCGCAGCTGCGGATCCTCCTGCCCGGCAAAGGCCAGCCGGTCATAGCCGATGAACACACGGGGCTGGGTGCGGTTTTGCCGCTGGAACCACTGGATCTCCCGGCCGATCTGGCACTTGGCCTCCGTCGATCCGCACAGCAGTGGCTCCACCTGCGGCACCTCCGTGGTGATGCGGCGCTTATACACCACGCCATCGAACTTCTTCTTCAGCTCCACGAACACCCGATCCGTCTCCGTGGGAACACCGTAGCTGCGAACCCGGAGCTTCTCTTTATAGGCGGGCTTTTCCAGCGAGGCCCGGATCAGCCGCCAGTCCGGCGTGTCATAATAGATGTTGCATATGGTGTAGCTGCCGAAGGCGTCCTCTTTCATGTAGGGGGCGATGCGCCGCAGCAGCTGCTCCTGCTGGCGGGGCGACAGGAAATACTTCTTCTCATACCGCCGGAAGCTATATTGGATCCCCATACCGGCACCTCCTTTTTGTTGGATGGCCCTATGATAGCGTGGGACGCTAAAGCCTACCTAAAGAAAATTTCCTCTTTTCCTTTAGCCGGGCTTTAGCCACGGCGGCTATACTCTGCTCATCCGCCGGGGGAACCGGCGGGAACGCTTTTGAAGAAAGGATGATCTGTATGACCAAAGCAAATTCTCTCTCCCGTTGGTTGGCGGCCGCCATGGCGGCGCTGATGCTGCTGGCCCTGCTGCCCGCCCGTGTGTGGGCGGCGGAGAGTACCGCATATGATACCGACGGGGCCACCGCCTTCACCTTCACCGACATCGCCATCACCGCCAAGGACGGCGACTGCACCGGCTACGACATCGACGGCACGGCCCTGACCATTGAAGCCGCCGGTACCTATATCGTATCCGGCAGCTGCCAAAGCGGCTCCATCACCGTGAAGAAGGGCGTCACCGGCGTCACGCTGGTGCTCAGCGGCCTGACCCTCACCGCCGACGGCACCGCCGCCATCGCCTGCAATAAGTCCTCCGGCGTCACCATCGTGGCTCAGGACGGCACCGCCAATATCCTCAGCGACACCGAGACCAACAACAACGACAGCTATCCCGATAACACCAACGCCGAAAACGCCGTCATCAAGTGCAAGGACGGCTCTCAGGTGACCCTGTGCGGCAGCGGCAGCCTGACGGTGAACGCCACCGGCAAAAACGGCATCAAGTCCGGCGCCACCACCGATGAGGAGGGGGAGGCGTGGCTGGTGATCCGTGACCTGACCCTCACCATCAGCGCCCCCGTCAACGACGCCATCAACGCCGAGGCGTCCCTGACCATTCTCAGCGGTGACCTGACCATTGACGCCGGGGATGACGCCGTCCACAGCGACTACTACCTTACCGTAGGCGCCGCCGGCACCGACGGCCCCACCATCACCGTCAACAGCTGCAACGAGGGACTGGAGGCGGCAGACCTCAGCATCGCCGGCGGCAATATCACCATCCACGCCGGTGACGACTGCCTCAATGCCGCCAACTCCGACCTCACCGGCTACGCCTTCACCCTCTCCATCTCCGGCGGTACGCTGGTGATGGACACCACCTCCGGCGACGGCATCGACTCCAACGGCACCCTCTCTATCTCCGGCGGCACTGTGGTGGTCTGGACCAACAGCACCGCCGATAACCAGCCGCTGGACGCCGACGGCGCCCTCTCCATCACAGGCGGCACCGTGCTGGCCGCCGGCGGCAGCGCCGGCATGGGCATCACCCTCTCCGGCGACTCCCAGCCCTACGTCATGTTCGGCTCCACCGGCATGGGCGGCATGGGCGGCGGCCGACCCGGCAGCATAGGCGGTCAGCCCGGCGGCTCCTCCGACGGCACCACGCCCCCGGAAAAGCCCGACGGCACCGACGACAGCACCACGCCTCCCAGCGGCAGCGACGGCAGCCAGCCTACGCCCCCCGACGGCGGCGGCACCACGCCTCCGGAGCTCCCCGATGGCCAGACGGCCCCTGACGGCTCCTCTGATAGCCAACCCGGCGGCCAGATGCCCGGTCAGATGGATGGCCAGTCCGGCAGCAGCATCAGCATTTCCAAGGGCAGCACCTTCACCATCCGGTCCTCCGACGGTACCGCCGTCTACACCGGCGAAGCCGTGTATGATGCCCGGTTCGTGTTCTTCTCCTCGGCGGCCATGACCTCCGGCGAGACCTACGCCCTCACCTCCGGCGGCACGGAGCTGGCTACCGCCACCGCAGGCGGCACCGGTACGGCCGCCGTCACCACCCCCGACACCTCCGCCGACACAGCGGACACCCACCCAACCTCCGACAGCCACGCCGACCTGTATATCACACTGGGTACCGTGGCGGTGCTGGGTGCAGCCGCCGCCATGGTCGTGGTGATCCTGCGGAAGCAGAAAAAAGCCTGACCTCTTCCCTCTTTTATAAACAGGACAGGGTCCGGTTCCCAAGGGAACCGAACCCTGTCCTGTTTTTTGACGCTTCACCTACTCGCCAAGGCTGCGGGAGGCCCACATCCTCGCAGGATGGAGAGCTGTCCCGGATCCTCGTCACCCTCTGGGCCAGTCCAGATCTCTGGGCAGCCCCAGAATGTAGTCGGCGCTGACGTGATAATACCGGCACAGCTTCTCCAGCTTCTCAATACCCATTTCGCTGGTGCCGTCCCGCCAGCGCCGGATCTGCTTGGTGCTGACGCCGATGACCTTCGCCAGATCCTGCACCTTGGTGTCGCTGTCCTCGATAATGGCATCAATGTTTGGATATTGCTTCATGTGCGACCTCCTTATGGTTCATTACTATGCTTCATCGGCGATTTTTGTCGAATCATGTCGGAGATTTTACACGCATAATGGCACATTTGTCTTGACATCGGACATATATGTCGCTTATAATATGTAAAGACATATATGTCCCATATTTGTTTGTTCGTTCTGCCCTCATCACCGTCATTGTTTGACATTCTCCACGCAATATGACTGGAAATTTCAGGACAGTTGCTCTGTTTCGACGTTCTTCACGAGCAAAAGATGCTTTAATAGTCCTGCACCCACCAAGTGCTCCAAGCTATCTCCGGGAGGAACCCCCTATGACCGCAAAAAAACTCTTACAGATCATCAGCACCATTCTGGTGGCGCTGGCAGTACTTCTGGCCGTGGCGCTGGTCGGCGTCCGACTGGCCGGTATCCGCACCTTCACCGTCCTGTCCGGATCCATGGAACCCACTTACCATGTGGGTTCCCTCATCTACGTAAAAAAGGTGGACCCCGCCACCATCCGGCCGGGGCAGGTCATCACCTTCATGCTGGATGAGAACACCGTGGCCACCCACCGGGTGGTGGAGGTGGTCCCCGACGAGGACGATCCCTCCACTCTGCGCTTCCGCACCAAGGGCGACGCCAACGACGCCGAGGACGGCAGCCTCGTCCATTATAAAAACGTCATCGGCACCCCGGTGTTTACCATTCCCAAGCTGGGCTACGCAGCCAATTACATCCAGCACCCCCCCGGCCTGTACGTGGCCATCTCCGCCGGGGCCGTCCTGCTGCTGCTGACCTTCCTGCCGGACCTGCTCTCCGGCGGCTCCGGCAAGGAGCAGGGCAAGCGCATCCGTCAGGACAGTCAAAAGGCATAGATCCGTCGGTCCTGCCGCAAGGCTCACCATATCATTTGTTATCATTTTATGCAGGAGGAAAAACCATGAAAGCAAGGAACCGCATCAAACCCCTGTTGACCCTGTGCTGCGCCCTGCTGCTGGTGGCCGCCGGTGTGTTCGGCACGCTGGCCTACCTCACCGGCACAGACACGGTCAACAACACCTTCACCGTCGGCAACGTGAAGATCACGCTGGACGAGGCCAAGGTGACCACCGACGGCACGCCTGTGGAGGGCGCTGACCGTGTGAAGGCCAACGAGTACCATCTGCTCCCCGGCCACACCTACACCAAGGACCCCACCGTCACCGTTGAGGAGGGCAGCGACCTGAGCTACGTCCGCATGAAGGTCACCTTCAACAACGCCAAGGCCATCATCGCCCTGTGTACTGACCCCGAGTTTGCCGAGGACGGCCCCACCGGTGTGGAGAACGCCTATCCCCTGATCCGCATGGTGAAGTTCGTGGAAGCCAATGCCCCCAAGTGGGACGGCATCATCCCCGATAACATGGTGGAGACAGAGAAGATGCTGGCCGATGCCAAGTACTTCGCCTACGATGCAAAAGCCGACACCCTGACCTACTATTTCTATTACACCGATACCGTTTCCGCTCCCACCGCTGATGTGGCTCTGCCCGTTCTGTTCAACGAAGTGACCCTGCCCGAGTGGGTCACCAACGACCAGCTGGCCACTCTGGAGAATTTCCAGATCACCGTGGTGGCCGAGGCCATTCAGGCCGACGGCTTCGCCGATGCCGGCGCCGCTTGGGCCGCCTTCAACGGCTGATTTCCCCCCGGTTTCGACGGCACATGGGCTGCGCCCCACGCCGCAGAAATAGATGTTATAGTTTGTAAGAAAGGAAGAATCAAGTATGAAGAAAAAAACTCTGGCACTGGTTCTGGCTCTGACCCTGTTGGTGGCCGGTGTCGTCGGCGGCACGCTGGCTTGGCTGACCGATCGGACCGCCGAGGTGAAGAACACCTTCACCGTGGGCGATATCAACATCGGCCTCACCGAGACCACCACAGACTACAAGATGGTTCCCGGCAACACCATCGCCAAGGACCCCACCGTCACCGTCAAGGCCAATTCCGAAGCCTGCTGGCTCTTCGTGAAGGTCACGGAGTCCGAGAATCTCAAAAATTTCATTACCTATGCCATCGCAGAGGGTTGGACGGAGCTGCAAGATGGCGTTTACTACCGTGAGGTTCCCGCCTCCGCCGCCGACCAGCCCTTCTCCGTGCTGAAAGGTGATGCCGTCACTGTGAACAGCGATGTTACCAAGGAAATGCTCACGGCTAAGGATTTCGCCAATCCCACCCTGACCTTTAAGGCCTACGCCATCCAGAAGGCTCACTTCGCCACGGCTGATGCCGCTTGGGCCGAGGTCAGCAAGTAACCAAGTGATCCCTTGCACATTCTGATACCCAAAAATCAAACAAAAAGGAGCGCAATTACATGAAAAAGAAGATCACTGCTCTGTTCCTGTGCGTGGCGCTGGCCGCCATCGCCATCGTCGGTGCCTCTCTGGCCTACTTCACCGACACCGACAACAAAACCAACACATTCACCGTCGGCGGCGTAAAAATCGACCTGATCGAGCAGCAGAGTAATGAGGACCATACCGGCTTTGTTCCTTATACGGGAGATAAGGTTCTCATGCCCATCGTCGGCTCCGCTCAGGGAGAAAAATACCCCAACGGCCAGCCCAAGGCTGCGAACTACATCGACAAGGTCGTAACGATTCAGAATACCGGCAAGTCTGCCGCTTGGATTCGTGCTTACTATGCGGTTCCCTCCGATCTGGATGACGGCTATGAGACCTTCAACGCCGGTGCGAACATCCTGCACGGCAACTTCGGCAACAAGATCGTTGACGGCACTGTCTACACCACCTTCGGTGCGGAGTGGAACTGGATGCATGACGGCAAGTGGAACTACTTCGAGACCACCATGGACGGCGTCAACTACAACGTCTACTTCGCTGATTACTACCAGCCTGTTGCGGCCAATGAGACCACCGAGCAACTCATTTGCGGCGTGTATCTGGACAAGAACGTGGATATGAAGGACGGCAAGTACATCGATACGCGTTACCCCAACGCCGATCTCTCTATTCTGGAAGGCACGGTCAAGTATCCCGTATTTGCGGTTGCTGTGCAGGCCGAGGGCTTTGACACTGCCGCAGCTGCTATGGATGCCGCCTTCGGCGCCAACTACGATCCTTGGGGCGGCGACGCCACCAACTGGCAGTAATTTCCCCAACAGGAAGCAGATCGGCTTCCCTGACTTCGTTATCTCCTCCCTATTTTTTTGCGGCACGGATCCTGTGACCCGGCTGATCCCGGCACGCCTGTTACCAGCGGGTCGTGTCGGGGGCGGGGAGTCCCCTGTGAGCCCCCTGCCACCCCGGTGAACCTGTTACCAGCGGGAACACCGGCGGCTGCGGCCTCTCCGGAGGCCCGGCCAAACCAGGGCAGCTGTTACCGGCAGCTGCACCGGTTTGACCGCTGCGGTCAACCACCTTCTCTGTCCTCCCTATGGAGGCTGACCATAGACAGGAAAGGAGCAACCACATGAAACGAAAGCTGTTATTACTGTCGGTGCTGGCCATCTGCGTGGCCACGCTGGCAGCCGGAACGCTGGCGTATTTCAGCGCCGACGGAACGGCACGCAACGTCATCACCACCGGCAATGTCTCCATTGCTGTGGAGGAGTGGGCGGATGCGGATAAGACCCAGCCCTTCGAGGACCTTACCGGCATCATGCCCGGCACCACCGTCACCAAAATTGCCGAGGTCCGCAACACCGGCGAAGCCGACGCATGGATCCGTGTCCGCCTCACCGGCGACATCCGCCTCACCGGCGACGGCACGCCGGATCCCTCGCTGGTAAAGCCTGACCTCAACACCACCGACTGGACGCTGGGTCCCGACGGCTACCTCTACTGCAACAAGGCCATCCGCCCCGGCGAGACCACCGCCCCTCTGTTCACCTGCGTCACCTTTGACGCCGGTATGGGCAACGAGTATCAGAACGCCACCGCCACAGTCCATGTGGCCGCCGAGGCTGTCCAGACTGCCAACAACGGCGTCACCGCTCTGGAGGCGCTGGGCTGGCCAACACAGGGTTAAGGAGGTGCGGCACATGAAAAAAATGCGGCATATGAAGAGAAAAGCCCTTGTGGCGCTGGTGCTGTCTGTCACCATGCTGCTGACCCTGATGCCCGGTCTGGTCTTTGGTGTCTCCGATGCCCAGAGTTCCCCGGACACCGTCAGCTCCTCCATCGACTACCCCACCGTGAATTTCACCGACGTGGCCCCCTTCCTGCCCCCGGTCAGCGGCACTGCCCCCCGGCGCTCCCCGGCCCGTGCCGCCGGTGATGCCAATACCGGCAGCGATAACGGCAATAACGGCATGGCAGTCAACAAGGCCTCCGTTTATAACGAGGATACCGGTGCCTATGACATCACGCTGGAGGCCTACGCCACCGGCAGCAAGATCATCCATACCGTCACCAGCGACGTTCCCACGGACGTCGTTCTGGTCCTGGACCAGTCCGGCTCTATGGAGGATGATATGGGGCAACTGGTCTACACGGCCTACTCCGGCAATGCCCGTCAGAACAGCGATCTCTATGAGAAGCAGGATAACCTCTGGTATAAGCTCTCCGATGGCAGCTATGTCGCCGTTACCGTCACCTCCCGGAACGACAGCATCCAATACACCCCCATCACCGACGGAAGAAATAACGAAGATTATGATTGGTGGTCCGGCTCAACGTACACAAATCTCTGGGATAACAAAGATGACCTTTACGCCAAGATCAATGGCGAATACCAGAAGGTCACCGTGAGTCGTTCCGGTTACGGAAACAACCGCACCTACACCTATACCCTCCCGGATGGCACGCAGATCGCATCCAGTCGAGGCGATGATGCAGCACCTGCCATCAGCAGCACAGACGATGGCTATCTCTATCTCGCATCCATCGATACCACTCAGACCGTCTATACCTACACCTATACCGATGCCAGCGGCACAGTGCAGACCATCGGCACCTCCACAGGCGACAGCACCAACTTCACGGCTGCCACGCTTTACAGCCGCAGCACCACAGATAGCGGCATCACCCGTCTGGAAGCCCTGAAAAATGCCGCCGCCACCTTTGCAAATGCCGTGGAGGAGAAGGCCAAGGGCGCTGACGGTACCCTCGGCACCGAGGACGACATCTCCCACCGCATCGCCGTGGTGGGCTTCGCCAGCAAGTCCGGCTACGGCGACAACACGGAGCTGCTGTCCATCGCCGGAAGCAACAGCGGCAACGTGGGCGTGGCCTATCACAACATCACCGACCAGAACCTCAAGGACGTTCTTCAGAAAGTGGACACCTCCGCCGGTCAGACCATGGTCTCCAACGCCATCGGCGCTCTGGCCGCCAGCGGCGCCACCCGGACGGATCTGGGTCTGGACATGGCCCAGCGCATCCTCTCCGCCAACCCCGTGCAGGCTAGTGAGAAGCGCAACCGTGTGGTCATCGTCTTTACGGACGGTGCCCCCACCAGCTTCAACGGCTTCGAGAAAGATGTCGCCGACAACGCCATCACCTATGCCGGCACCATCAAGACCGCCGGAGCCACCGTCTACACCATCGGCATCTTCGCCGGAGCCAACGCCGTCAGCGCCGGCACGGAGCCAAGCGGCGACCTCGATCAGAACAGCCGCTCCATGAACAGCGCCTGCAACTGGTTCATGCAGCAGGTGTCCTCCAACAACGGCACGCCCCGCACCCCCAGCTACTACTTGTCTGCGGCGGACGCCGGTTCCCTCAGCAACATCTTCCAGCAGATCTCCGACAACATCGAGACCGGCGGCTCCTCCTCCACCCTGACGGAGGAATCCGTAGTCCGGGATATCATCTCCCCCCAGTTCACCCTTCCGGCCGGAAGCACCGCCTCTGATATCACGCTGGAGACCTACGCCTGCACCGGTAAGGACGGCGACACCTACACATGGCGCCAAAACGACACCGCCATGGGCGCCACTGCCGCGATAGACGGCAATAGCGTCAGCGTCACAGGCTTTGACTTCTCCGAGAACTACGTGGGTACCGTCACCAATCACGGCAGCGTCAGCTACCGGGGTCATAAGCTGGTCATCCGCTTCAGCGTCAAGCCTCAGCCCGGCTTTCTGGGCGGCAACAATGTCCCCACCAACGCCGGGGCCGGCGTCTATGAAAACAAAGACTCCGAGACCCCTGTCCGGGAGTCCCCCCAGCCCACGGTAAACGTCCCCATCCAGCCCGTCACCGCTGCAGCGCAGGACTATAACGTCTATCTGCTGGGCGGTCTCACTGCCAGCCAGCTGCAAAGCGGCTCCACCGTGCAGGTGGGCAGCATCTCTCTGGATCTGACCAAGGCCACCGACTCCGATCACCCCTACGGCTTGGAGCCGTGGCAGACCGCCTACGTGGATATCACCGTCTCCATCACAGGCCCGGACGGCAGCCCCGTCACCGACCTGGCCCAGCTGCGGGCGGACACCTCCTGCGCCGTCTCCGTCACGGTATCCCCCAAAACGGAGCCGCAGGCGGATTCCAGCGGCACACCGGCCGCCAAACAGAGCGGCAGCGCCACCGGCAAGGTCAACGTCTTTAAGCCGACGCTCACCTACGAGGACGGCACCGTCTACTACGGCGACACCTTCGATAGGGCCACGCTGCCCGGTTACCGCACCTCCACCAGCTGGTTCCACAATGGCACCGACGCTGCCACCGTATCCATGACCGGTGCCGAACCCAAGCTGAACTCTGCTTACAGCTACGACACCACCCTTCTGACGGACATCGTGAACACCAAGCAGGACATCCCCGTGAAGGCCACCGTCTCCATCGGTGACACCAACATCACCGCCGATACCGCCTTCCTGCACACCGACTGCGCCGGAGAGACCTGGAGCCACACCAGCGGCGACCCCGCCTTCCTGCTCCATGTCAGGACCTGCGCCCTGACCGTCGCCAAGACCGGCGGCGCTGACGGCGAACCCTATGTGTTCAACGTCTGCCGCAACGGCGATCTCTACACCCAAGTCACGGTGGTGGGCAGCAGCAGTGTCTCCCTCTATGAGCTTCCGGTGGGCAAATACACCCTTGCGGAGGACACCGGCTGGAGCTGGCGCTATGACGCCGCCTACGACCCCGATAAACCGGACGGCTGTACCCTCACCGCCGGCCACAATAGCGGCAGCATCACCTGCACCAACACCCTGAAGAATGACCGCTGGCTCAACGGCTTCAGTGATGTTATCGCCAATATCTTCGGAATCCGACACTGAGAAAGGAGGAACTGTTTGTGGCACGCAGAAAATATCCTTCGCCCCGGAAGCCGGGTGCGCTGCTTCTGACGCTGGTTCTGCTGGCGCTGGCCCTCACCGGCGCCACGCTGGCGTATCTCATCACCCATACGGACCCCGTCCCCAACCGGTTCACTCCCGCCCATGTGTCCTGCAGCGTCACGGAGGACTTTGACGGCACGACCAAGAAGAACGTCAACGTCACCAACACCGGTGACATTGACGCCTACCTCCGGGTGAAGCTGGTGACCTACCGGGTCAATGACGACGGCCAACACATCGGCGGCACGGCAGCCATCCCCGCCTTCACCCCCGGCGACGGCTGGGTAAAGTATGGCGACTATTACTACTACACCTACCCCGTGGCCCCCGGTCAGCAGCCCGAAACCCCGCTCATTGACAGCCTGACCCTCACCGGCAGCTACAACGATGCCGACGGCGGCAAGCAGGCGCTGGAGATCATGGCGGAGGCGATCCAGAGCGCCCCGGAGGAGGCTGCGGGGCAGGCTTGGGGCGTCACCATCACGCCGGGCCGAGTGGCCCAGTATCAGTAAGGAGGGGACGGCATGAAACGAAAAAACATCTGTTCTCTGGCGTTGACGCTGCTGATGCTCCTGTCCTGTCTCTGCGCCGCCTACGCCGATACCGGCTCCGTCACCTATGACGGCGACGCTCAGAGCTTCGTGTTCCTTCCCGGCAGCGACTACTCCCCCTCCGACCTGTTCCCGGACTTTAAGGGCGTCATGCCCGGCGACCGGCTTACCCAGACCCTGCGTCTGCGAAACGACAGCGGTCATCGGGTGCGGCTGTACCTGCGCTCTCTGGGGTCCGAGTCCGGTTCCGAGGAATTTCTCTCTCAGATGACCCTGACGGTGCAGGCTCCCACCTCCACCCTTTTCGATGCCCCTGCCCATGAGACGGCTCAGCTGACGGATTGGACGGAGCTGGGGACCATCGCCCCCGGCGGCGATCTGGAGCTCACCGTGACCCTGAACGTCCCCCTGACCATGGGCAACGACTTCCAGTCCGCTATTGGCTATCTGGACTGGCAGTTCAAGGCCCAGGAGCTGGAGGACCCCACGCCCCCCACCGGCGACGTCTACGCTCCCCCCCTGTGGCCGCTGATGGCCACGCTCTCCATGGGCGGCATTGCCTTCCTCCTGAGCCGCAGAAAGCACCGGGATGAACCGTAATTCCCGCATGATAAAAGAGACTGCCGAACCCCTTCGGCAGTCTCAGCGTGTCAAAAAAGCCTCGCAGAGTTTGCCGCCCGCAGGCGGCAAAGAAGTA
>OFMT01001805.1_pt1 | contig 14220 bp, 14 predicted proteins | sample 1541891 | NCBI WGS metagenome assembly OFMT01 (sample SAMN04209230, study PRJEB22552) | human gut metagenome | biome: gut; material: feces | host: Homo sapiens | place: USA: Oklahoma | reverse complement strand
GACTCATAAATCTACCCTTAATCGTGTATTGGATGATAGTTGCGGATTTTAGGTTAATTACAAAAGATGTATGATGTTATCCTATGCAAACACTAACTAATCGGAATATATTTTATCTGAGTTACAAACACGCAAGGACACTATGCTGAATAGTGGGCCTTGCTCTTAAAGAAAACGAATACATAAGGAGTGCAATATGTGGAAACGATGACGTAAGAAAATACTCTCCACGATAATCCTATATTAAATCTCTCCACAGTGTTGTTGACCCATATATGGCTGAGACAGCCACAGGCTTATTTTGTACGAATCTCCAACACGACCACACATTTCTCCCCACATCATTGCACTCCTTATTGTTTGTCACAACCTTATTCTCAACTGCATCTCTATATCGGTCTGCGAACTGGCGTCTATCTGCTGCAGGCCCGACGATATGTGGTCGCGGTCGAAGTAGTCGGTGGTGGCTGCCTTGAGCGCTATCATCACCCTGCGCGACAGTGTGGCGCGGGCTGTGAGTGCGTAGCGTATGCCGTGGCCGTAGAATGCAGGATTGGCAAACGAGTAGAGCAGTCCGTACTCGTAGCCATAGAGGCGGCTTTCGTAGTCGTCGGTGTCAAAGTAGGAGAGTGCGGCGGAGAGCTGCAGCCAACTGCCGGCGTAGCGTATCTGCTCGGCGGCGCTCCATCCCATGCTGCTCTCGCCCTTGGTGCTGTAGGCCATGCCCATCTGTGTCTTCGAGGTCCATCGTCCGCTCTGTATGCTGAGTGTAGTCTGTGCGCGGTGGGTGGCATAGTCGTCGAGAGCCGTATGGGTGGCATTGTCCTTCTGCCGCAGCTTGAGGCGATAGCGCGTCTGCCAAGTGAGCAGACGACGGCGATACTCTATCTGCACCAGATTGTCAGACGCGTGGGAGGCGAAGGACACGCCGTAGCGGGGCCAGGTGAAGTAGGCATAGTCGGTATAGGCGAGTAGGTTCCAGTGGCGCGCCAGGTGCCAGATGGCAGAGAGGTAGAGTCCGTTCTCATTGCTCACCTGGGTGCCTTCGGCAAACGAGCGGCCCATGAGGGCATGGTAGCGGTAGCTGTAGAAGCGCTGGATGGCTATGAGCGACAGCGACTGGGTGGGGGAGAAGCTGAGGCGGTTGATGGTGGCTATGCCGCCGCCGTCGCCCGTGGCTGTCTCTCCGGAGAAAGCCCACTGGGGTGACAGCCAGCTGTACTCGGCGCCGATATTCCAGAACCTGTCGCCCGTGGGAGCATATCGGCGGTAGAGGGCAGTGGTGTCGGGGCGCAGCAGTCGGTTGTAGCTGTTGTAGACTCCCGTCAGCCCCAGTCGCAGTCCGCCGTGGTGATAAGCCACATTGGCTCCCCATAGCGTCTGGGCGGTGTTGTGGCGTCGGTCTATCTCGCTCTGGGTGCGGTGGTAGCCGCTCTTGAGCAGGGTGGCCACGGTGAGCGAGTCAGAGTTGAGCGTAGCATCGACGAGGCGGTGAGAGGCAAAGAGGGTGGTTTCGATGCGACTGCTCATGTCTATCGTGGCAGCGGCTCCCTGCAGATAGTTGGCTTCCGAGCGCGACGAGTGTCCGCTTATCACGGTACTCTGGCGCCCCAGGCCGTTGAGTGCCGACAGTTTGCCGAAGCTGTAATTGGTGTTCATCACCAGTCCCGACCCTATCCGCAGCCGGTAGCGTCCCACCACCAGTGAGCGCAGCCATCCCCGGTTCTGCAGTTGGATGTAGAAACTGTAATAGTCGTATCCCATAGAGTTGGGCTGACTGAAGAAGGGTTCGCCCGCGTCCTGCGCGCCCACAAGTCCCACCTTGACATCCTGTCCGTAGTTGAAGGTATATCTCACCCAGTGGCGGTAGGGATAACCCAGATAGCCATGGTCGTCACCGCGACGGTCATAGCAGGGCAGTTTGAAGTAGCCCATAGCCTCGTGCTTGCCGTATTTCAGGATATTGTTGAGCGAGAACGCCTTCTTGCTGCTCGCCGGTTCACCGAGATAGGCAAAGTATTGCAGGAGCCGCATCCGCCGTTTGTCGGTGATGTCGGCCACCAGCAGCTCGGCCCATGTATGCACCTCGCCCACCTTATCTATATATTCCACCAGTCGCAGATACTCTTCGGGTGTGATAAAGGGCAACTGTCTGAGTTGCTCGGGAGTAGAATGATTGAGGTTGATGGGGTTGGCAGCGAGTTCGCACAGCTCGTCGTAGCGCTCGCTGATATCCTCGTTCTCGATGTCTTCTATCAGCCCCGACTGCATCAGATATTCCTCCCAGGGCTGGCGCGACTGGGCAGATATGTGTAGGGTGGCAAGCAGACACAGGGCTGTGGCGAGCCATACTCTTCCGTGTTTCAATAGGCGTGACATCTGTAGTAATGTGGTTTGCAGTAGTTATTATATGTAGAGACTCCATGCGCTGTTCTTCATCTACGGCTGGAGCGGGGAGCGTCGTCGGTTGCCGCATGCCCCTCTGGATGAAGACCGGTCATAGGTTCCCTATGTTTATGTAAGATAATCGCTGTCACAAAGATACTGCTAATTGTTCAGAGAGGAAAACTTATTTGGATAAATTTCAGATAATGTGTAGTCTTGGTTGGCATTTGATGGTAAAAATGGTTATTCCCTCTTAGTTCTATCGCGATTAAACAACTCAGCCATCTGGTTTTGTGTCAGCCATACGGTCTCATTTTCCAGCTTTACATTCAGCTGCACACTTCCGTCTTCCGAACGGTATATTTCTATAGAATTGCTCATTTAGTCTCTGTTGTGTGTTAGCCCATCCATTGCCTTACAGTCCTCTCTCAGCCCAATCGCCTCTATCGAGGTTGCGGTATCCGATGGCTTCGCTGATGTGCTGCACCTCTACACGTTCTGAGCCATCGAGGTCGGGGCGATGGGCTCGCCCGGCTCCACCTTGGAGATGTCCTTGAAGGGTACGGGCGTAATCTTGCATTGGATGTCTATTCGGTCTAAGAAAAGAGGGGCCGCTGATTGTCCCACTTTTTGGCTCGCTCCATGCCATCTAGCACTACGCCTACGATGATTTATCAAGGACATAGGTGAATGGCCATTGTTTATGTTCACGATGTAAAGATAACACTTTTTGTTTAATTAGTCGAGCCTTTTTGATTAGAATTGCTCCATTGTGCATAGACTCTATACATTCCCACATGGGCCAGGTGAATTTCTGATAGACAGAATCTAAGGAATGTATTTCGACGAGGTTGAGTCCGATAACATGTTTTTTGAGGTCTGTATTGCGGTATTGCTTCTTTACGACAGCATAGGCGCGTCCCAGATCCTCAAAAATGTAGGGCGCAACGTCGGCGAAAGGTTCCGATTCAAGACCATCCATAGTGATAATATAACACTCGGGAACCACATCATTATATGTGAACCCCCACCAGTATGCCACTATCTTCGAACAGATAAATAGGTGATGCGGTTTTATTCTTCAAAAAGCAGCAATTTTGTTGATAAAAAATTGCAAATGCGAAATATTATCATTAACTTTGTTGCATCAAAATACGAGAAGAATGGAAAGTACGGAGATTATAAAGAACGCAGGCCTAAAAATCACTCCGCAACGTAAAGTGGTTTATGAGGTTATGATGGAATTGCGTCATGCTGCCATTGATGAAATAATCAAGTGTGTGCAATCCAAAGATAATGAGATAACCATCTCAACCATCTATCGCATTCTTGATTCGTTTTGCAAGGCTAATCTGTTATCACTTGTGTTCCATCCCGAAGTGGGGAAAAGCTATTATGACATTACCGTGACAGAGCATCACCACATATTCGAGGGAGAGAGCATCTTGGATTATATGGATGAAGGGCTTACGGAATTGATACGACAGTATTTGAAAGAAAAGAATTTTGCATCGGTTGACATTAGCCGAATACAGGTGCAGATAACGATAAATAACCCAAAGTTAAACTCTAAAAAGTAAAAAGTATGAGAAGTATCACGACTTTCGATTTGCAGTATGCACATCGGTTCTATGGCTTCCAAGGCGAAGCCCAGTATCTTCACGGTCACACTGGCACACTGACCATTGAGGTGGAAGATACGGTTGAAGAAGGTGTAAACATGGTGTACCCTTGTAATGAAATCCAAAAGGTGGCATGGAGCCTGTTGAAGAATTTTGACCATGCCTTGGTGCTCCGCGAAGATGACCCTTTGCTTCCTGCCATTCTTGATGTGTATGAAAAGCAAGGCATCAAAAACGGCCATCCGCAAAACAAAATGAAAGGAGAGGCCTTCAAGACCGAATTGGCAACGGCTTACCCCAATGCCCGTCTGGTTGTTACCAAAGAAACCATGACAGTGGAAGGTATGATTAAGATTGTATATGACTTGTTGAAAGACAAACTGAACATCGCTAAGATCACTTTCACAAGCGGTGTGAATGCCGCGTCTGCCGAGTTTACCACAAAGAATAACATCGACCGCTGTCCTCTTTGCGGTGTCGCCCTCAACGCGGATGGAGTATGCCCAAAATGTGGTTATCGGAAAAAATAATCCACGTAAAGCTGCATATAAAATAAAGTGATGATGAAAATATGGGGCTGTGTCGTAATTAAGGTTTACGGCGCAGCCCCGTATTTTACAAGTTAGAAAAATAATTTGAAATTCGGCTAATGGCTTCAACCTTTGTTTCCATAACCACATCGGCATACACCTGTGTTGAATTTATGCTCGTATGTCCGAGCAACTTGCCTACTGTGTACAAGTCACTTCCGGCAGCCAGTGTCAGCACGGCAAATGTGTGACGGCTCGTATGGAAACTGACATTTTTCGTAATCTCTGCATCCGCAGTCATTTTTTTAAGATACCTGTTACATACTCCCAATATAGTCAGTTCAAACACCTTTTGGCTCGGCTTGCATCCGTTTCGCTCAGGTAACCAATGCAAAGCCGATGGGTTTAGAGGGATTATTACCTGTCTGCCTACTATCAGTACTTTTGCGGTCTTGAGGCTTTCAGTATATCTGCACCTTGCGCCTCATCCGAGCTTGTACATTTCCGTCACCGTATCGGAGAGGAGGGCGTGGAGCTTATCCTCAAGGAAAGCATCCACATCAATCTTGCCATGGAGGACAAGAAGAAGGAGGAGGATGACAGGAATAAGGGAAAGGACGGTCATGGACGCAAGAGCGACCATCGTCTGGGACGGAACTTCTACAAGGGTCTTTTCGGAGACTCTATAAATGTCATGCTCGCTGCTGCCGCATATAACCTCAAAAGAGCCATGAGGCTCTTTTGTGCCTTTTCAAATGGGTCATTAGGAGGCTCATGACAGAGGGACAATGGTCGGTTATCACATATAATGCATTCACATGCGCGCATGTGCGAAGTTTTTAAGGCTCGACTAATTATAGAGAGGCTATCATTCTCGTTTAATTTGTAAATTTTACTGTTTTATAGTGATTATTCTTTATCCTTGCTAAGGGAAGCATCGTGGCATCACAAAGTTTTTTTGGGGGGAGGCTGTCCGAAAACCTATTAGGATAGTGAACAGCTGATAATGGTTACTATTCATTATGCTTGTTATATTTGTTTTAACTTTGTATATTCTTGAAAATCAATCATTTTGCTTATATTTATAGTATATAATTCACTAAAATATGGCATATAAAAAAGGTCAAGATAGACGTCAGAGGGTTCTTTTCCCAGATTGCATTGACGAGTATGTAGAGTCAGACGCCCCGGTTCGCTTGTTTGATGCTTTCGTTGACAGCCTCAAAATGGATGAACTTGAATTTATTCGCAGTACTCCGGCTGAGACTGGCACTCCTGGATATGATCCTCGCGATCTGCTCAAACTCTATATTTATGATTACTTCTATCAGGTACGTTCCTCTCGTAAACTAGCCCGTGAATGCAAGTGTAACGTAGAGGTTATGTGGCTGCTTAACAAGCTGACTCCCGACTTTCGTACAATCTCTGATTTCCGCAAGGATAACAAAAAGGCTATAACTAAAGTATATAAGGAGTTCAACAAGTTCTACATGGGACTGAAGCTCTTCTCCAAGTCATATATCTCCATTGACGGAAACAAGTTCAAGGCTGTAAATGCCAAGGACAACAACCTAACTCTTAACAAACTCGATGATCGAATCAAGCGTCTTGATGAGCATATTTCAATCTACATGGAAGAGCTTGATGCATACGACCATGAAGAAGGGCGCAAGCTCTCAAAAGACGAGTTGCAACGTAAACTCGATGTTTGTAAGGAGCGCAAGGAACGTTATGAGGGCTATTGTGATACTCTTGAAAAGAGTGGCGAAAGTCAGATTTCCCTAACCGACCCAGGCTCCCGACTAATGAAAGCTAACGAAGGCTTTTGTGTCGGCTATAATGTGCAGACCGCCGTTGATGCAGGAAGCCACATGATAGCCGGCTTTCAAGTAACAGACAGTCCTACCGACTATGGTCTAATTACAAGCGTTGCATCAGAGGTGAAAGCCGATTATGGCGTAGAGGTTCTTGAAACTACAGCAGATAAGGGATATGAATGTCCTGAGGATCATGCTGATGCATTGGCTAATGGTATTATACCAAATGTTATACAGCGTGATGGCGGATGCACAGAGCAAGTTCAGTTTAACTACAATGAGGCGACTATAACTGACGCACAGAAGGCAAGCACAAAGCCCGAAGATATGAAGGCTTGCCTTGAAGCAGGTGTTATCCCAGATACATACGAGGATATCCTAACCGATGTCCATATCGCAGAAATCAAGGAATACTCATCTGATGTGGCTGATTCTGCAGTACTTCAGATGACACCAGAACAAATGCGTGCTAAGGCTCTTGAGGGATACTTTGTAAGGGATGCCGAACGTAACCTTGCCTATTGTCCTCAAGGGGAAATACTGAGACAGAAGTCAACCAAGAGAAACGGCATGATACGATACTGCAACAAGCTCGCTTGCAAGAAATGCAAGTGTAAGTGTACCGTACAGAAATTCAAGGAGGCTGACTTTGGTAAGGATACCTTGATTAGAACAACCAAAGCAAAGCGTAAGCAACTTAAAGATGAGAACGATGACAAACCGAAACCTCCAAGAACGAAGGTTATAAAGAAAGTTGTTTGTTACATTTTGCATCTCGATCAGAACAAGATGGATAATCGTAAGTGTCTCTCCGAACATCCTTTTGGAACCATGAAGCGGGCACTTGGACAATACTATTTTTTACTGAAAGGCAAACTGAAAGTAATGGCTGAGATGGGTCTATTCTGCCTATCTTACAACCTTCGTCGTGCCATATCCCTCAAAGGGGTACCAGCACTTATAGCATCTCTTATATAAAGACTATTACCATCGAAAAACACGCATAATTATTACTCATATCGGCTTTTCTTGGCCCTTATGACAATTTGTTTAACATAAACTGAAATTTTAATATGAAAACTTGTATGCCCTTAGATGGGTTTAGGTGAAGTTGCGATAGCGACTCTGCCCTCTGTGATATTCCCCAAACTAATGTTTTCGGACGGACTGGGGGGACGCACGTTCGTGAGGTCCTTAAGGTTCAGCTGACTACCTCTCCGCCCAATCGCCACGGTCGAGGTTGCGGTAGCCTATAGCCTCGGCGAGGTGGTGTTGCTGCACGCTGTCGCTGGCGTCAAGGTCGGCGATGGTGCGCGCCACCTTCAGTATGCGACTGTAGGCGCGTGCAGACAGTGAGAAGCGCTCCATCGCCATGCGTAGGAGGTCCATCCCGGTGTTGTCGGGTTCGGCGTATTGGTGAATCATGCGCTCCGTCATCTGCGCGTTGCAGTGTATGCCTTTGTGTGTGCGATATCGCTCCGCCTGTATGTCGCGTGCCTTGATGACGCGCTGGCGTATGGTGGCACTCGCCTCGCCTGGCGCCGCCTTTGATATGTCTTTGAACGGCACGGGGCTTATCTCGCACTGTATGTCTATGCGGTCTAAGAAAATGCAGACCGCATATTTTATGCTACTTTGATATTGTATCGGATAATTTATCAGCATTTATTGGAAATGCAATAGCATTATGTGGATATGAAATACGTTTAATACTATATGGCTGCTCTAATCCTGGGCAGTATTCGTTGATTTGCCGATTACTGAAAATCTTAATGTCATTGATGATGTTTTTGCTATTCCAGCGTTCAGGCATCAATGCCTTCTCATTATAGAAAATAATTGTGAAGGTTTTGCCAGGTTCCAAGTATTTGACAAAGCAGTATTTCGGCGCAGAAGGATGCCACCAATCCCCTATCATATTGGGGTCGGCACCGATGTCAAAAATAGAGAAGTCTCCTCTGCGCTTCATCAAATATCGTCTAATGGCCTTTCTATGGTCACGCCCATAGTCATTGTTGTCAAGCCATATCCACAAAGCCTCATTGTCAGTGTTATCAATTGTAGCTATCAATTGAAGCGTTCTGCAGCTGTCGTTAGTTACTACCACTGTATCTATCTTCAGGTTATATGCCAATGCTGATTGTGAGGTTGTCAGTACAAGCAGCAACAATATTTTTATCGTTCTCATTGTGGTCATGAAATCCTTTTATGTTTTGTAGAGAATATCATAGAGACAATACTATTTTTATTCTCTGCCCCGTCGCCACGGTCAAGACTACGGTAACAAATAGCCTCGCCCACTAATTTATATAATTCGATTAAATCATAATAATTACTTTGCTTTTCTTTTGAAATTCTTGCATGTTTGTGCGTATGATGGTGGGGTGTTTTGAGGAACTCCCATACTCTTAAAGGCTCCACAATGAGCAATTCCATCATTTCTATTAAGCCATGAGAGATTAGTGGTACAATCGAAACAACTCCTTTCAGAAGAATCTTGTGAACTTTCTTGTTCGTCTAATATATGTTGCCGTTGTTCACATTTGGTTTGCTGTCTTCTCAAGTATTCTTTTTGTTTTTGTTCTTCTTTGCGCCTACGTATTAATGTAGCTTGCCTTTCATCTTCCTCTTCATTTTTTATTCGCAGTTCTTTCTCATCAGGTTTGCAAATTCGATATTGTCTATCATTGTTCTTTAGAGTAAGTGGAGACGAAGCATCTTTCTTCCTAACGCCACAGCAGTTATTACTTATTGGGCAAATATCACATTCTGATACTTCAACTACTCTAACTTTCTTGTTTGCCTTGGCATATCTCTCTTCAATACTGTTAAAGTAAGTCTCATTATTTATCCATTTTCTATCGTCTTCTGTTGTAAGAAGAAAATCTTCTAAAGACTCAAGGGTTTGGTTAGACAAATTAATTTCGAGACATGTAAGATTATTATAATCAATAACTTGTTTGTGCTTAACTTTATCGTTAAATGTAAACTCTATCATGAATTGCTTACCTTCCGATGTCGTTGCTATTACATCAGGTTGTTTATCCTCCCTTTCGTAACTACTATCAATCTTGACACTAACAAATTCTATATGTTTGGGATGGAAGATATCATAATAAGAAGGAGCATAAATTCTCTTCTTTGTTTGAACAATCTGCTCTGCTAATTTATACAAGGTGACCATGTAACAAATCTCAAGGTTTGCTCCACGGTTATCACTATGATGAGCGAATCCATGTTCTCTAACATCACCATGCCGAGCCATTAGCCTTTCATGACAATGAGGACAACTGCAACCACACTGGAGGCCTCTTGGCACCTCGTCAACATGCACAATTTTTCCATCTGCATTTTCTGCCCATGAGAAGATAAGTTTTTTTTCCATCTTATACATTATTAGGTGTTATCAATTTCACGATACAACAATTCTGAAACTGTTGTCATTGAATGGTGATATTTCTCAATTAGTTCTTTTCTTATAGTGGACTCTCAAACTTGTTATTGTCAGTTTACAGTCCTCTCTCAGCCCAATCGCCACGGTCCAGGTTGCGGTATCCGATGGCTTCGCTGATGTGCTGTACCTCTACACGTTCGGAGCCATCGAGGTCGGCGATGGTGCGGGCCACTTTGAGGATGCGGTTGTAGGCGCGGGCGGAGAGGGAGAGACGCTCCATGGCGGTGCGCAGGAGTGCGATGGAGGCCTCGTCGGGCTCGGCAAACTGGTGTATCATGCGCTCGGTCATCTGGGCATTGCAGTGGATGCCCTTGAAGTCCTTGTAGCGGGCGGTCTGGATGTCGCGGGCCTTGATGACGCGTTCGCGGATGACGGCGCTGGGTTCGCCTGGCTCCACCTTGGAGATGTCCTTGAAGGGTACGGGCGTAATCTCGCACTGGATGTCGATGCGGTCGAGCAGCGGACCGCTGATGCGGCTGAGATACTTGGTTATCTGCCCTGGGCTGCAGACACAGTGGTGGGTGGGGTCGCCGTAATATCCGCAGGGACAGGGGTTCATCGAGGCGATAAACTGGAAATTGCAGGGATATTCGATGCTGTATTTGGCACGGTTGATGGTGATGCGGTTGTCCTCGAGCGGCTGGCGCAGCACCTCGAGGGTGTGCTTGTTGAACTCGGGCAACTCGTCGGCAAAGAGCACACCATTGTGGGCCAGGCTGATCTCGCCGGGCATGGGGTTGGAGCCGCCGCCCACGAGTGCCACCTCGGAGATGGTGTGGTGCGGACTGCGGAAGGGGCGCTGGGTGATGAGCGACGTGTTGCCGCCCAGCTTGCCGGCGATGGAGTGTATCTGCGTGGTCTCCAGACTCTCTGCCAGCGTGAGTGGTGGCATGATGGTAGGGAAACGCTTGGCCATCATAGACTTGCCCGAGCCGGGAGGCCCGATGAGTATCACGTTGTGAGAGCCTGCCGCTGCCACTTCGAGAGCGCGCTTCACGTTCTCCTGTCCGCGCACATCGGCAAAGTCGATGTCAAACTGGTACTGGCTTTCATAGAATTTCTTGCGCGTGTCGATGACGGTGGGCTCAAAGTCTTTCAGCCCGGTGACGAGCTGGATGACGTCCATGATAGTGTCCATGCCATAGACCTCGAGGTTGTTGACCACGGCGGCCTCCATCACGTTCTGCCGTGGCACGATGAGGCCTTTGAACTTCTCGGCACGGGCGCGGATGGCTATGGGCAGAGCGCCCTTGATGGGCTGCAGATGGCCGTCGAGACTCAGCTCGCCTACCATCATATACTGGTCCAGGCAGTGGCTCTCTATGCCTCCGCTGGCAGCCAGTATGCCGATAGCCAGAGGCAGGTCGAAGCTGCTGCCTTCCTTGCGCAGGTCGGCGGGAGCGAGGTTGATGGTGAGGTCGGCTATCGGAAACTTGTAGCCGTTGTTCTGCAGTGCGGCGGCGATACGGTCTTTGCCCTCCTTCACCGCCGAGTCGCCCAGTCCGGTGAGATGATACATCACACCTCGCGTTACGTTGACTTCTACGGTGATAGTGGTGACTTCCATGCCGTTGACGGCAGCACAATAGGTTTTGACCAGCATAATAGTGTTATTGATTTAAGCGGTAGATGACAGTGTGGATGTTATAAAAAAACGGCGCATCAGAGCATTCGCTCGATGCGCTGTTTGAGTTCGTCGTTGGTTAGTCCCTTTGCTATCACCACGCCATTGTTGACCAGTATGTTGTCGGGGATATCAAAGAGAGAGAGCGAGTGTAGAGTAGGGCTTTCGAGCATCTTGCCGTCGCATATCACGGGCCAGGGTATCGAGTCGCGCTTGGCGATGGCCCTGCATTGGTTGCGGTTGGGGTCGACGCAGAATCCTATAATCTTCAGTTTGCCCTTGCTGCTCTTGGCGAGCATGCGCATGTCTTGCAGCATGCGTTGGGCATCGTAGCTCCAGGTGGCATAGGCCATGATTACGGCCAGCCCCTTGCCGAGGGTAGCGTTGTCTATCTTCTTGTTGTCGACATCGACTGTAGAGAAGCGTGGCAGGCGTTTGCCCACCGTCACGCGCGACAGCTGCTTGAGCTGCTGCTCATAGTGTGCCAGCAGAGCGTTCTTGGGCTGAGCCTTGCGCATGGTGCGACACAGCTGCAGCGCCTTGGCATAGTCGGGCGTGGCGCCGGAGATGAAGTAGCGGCGCAGCAGATAGTTGCTTACCACCGATTCGGGGTGGTCGCCTATGAACTGCTCAGCGCGTTCCAACACCTGTGGCGGGTTGGCGGTGGCTATCTGCTCTCTGAAGTCGTTCATCAGCTCGTTGGTCTTGGTGCCTTTGACCTTCATCTCCTTCAGATGCGAGGCGTCGCCTTCTATCTTGACGTTCTTGCCGGGTTCGGCAAAGATGGGCTGTTCGGAGAAGTTGGGGAAAACCATTACCAGCGTGGTGGGAGCAGTGCACATCACTTCGTAACTCATGCGTCCGCCTTGCAGACGGATGGTGTCGATGCCGTTGATGCCGCCCTCGGGGCTATAAACGTAAAACTCACCTTGGTCCATGTTGAGTAGTCGGCCTTCGATTTTGAATCGGTCTCCAGCCGAGCCACACCCTGCAAGGACTAAGGTGAGCAGTATAAAGAGTGTTGTTCTGTTTATCATTTCATATTGGCAAACTCCAGGTCATTCTCGGCATAAGCCTTCAGACTTGGGTCCTTCTGCAGAGCCTCCTTCAGGTAGGAGTTGGCAGCATACTTGTTGCCCTGACGAGCGCTGACGATGGCGTGCAGATAAGAGGTAAGACCGTTGGGGTTCTTGATATTGTTCAGAGTAGCCTTGGCAGCAGCATAGTTCTTGTTGAGCAGCTGAGCCAGAGCGGCGCTGTTGTTGTAAGAGTCCTTGAAGTACTCCTCAGCCTGAGCGTAGTTGCCCTTGGCGATGCTCAGATTGCCCAGAGCCTCGTTGAGAGCGTTGGCATCGGTAGCCTTGGCGATGAGGTTCTCAGCCTCTGCCACGTTGCCGTTCTTGAGGGCAATCAGACCCAGTGTGGCGTTAGCCTCGGCAGCGTTGTTGCTCTTGGTGATAGCCTGTGCCAGCAGTTCCTTGGCCTTGGCCTCGTCGCCTCTGTTGAATGCCATGACAGCCTGGTTGTTCAGCGGACGATAGTCGTTGGTGTAGAGCTGAGCGGTCTTGGCATAGATCTCTTCCTTCTTGGCAGCATCTTCCTCGAGAGTAGCGTAGTAGAGCAGCTCGTCGGCAGACAGCTTGGCAGCGTCCTCGTTGTACTGAGCCTTAATCTGCTCGTCGTTGCGGCCGATGGTCTCGTAGTGGATGATGAGGCGTGAACGACGCAGCTCGGGCAGGATGGCGTCAGCCAGCTCGCGGAAGCCCTCGCTCATGTTGCGAATCTGCTGCTCGCGCTCCTGGGGGTCCTTATACATAGACAGCACGCGCAGGATAACATCCTTGTCCTGGATGTTGCTGGCCTGTACCAGCTGCTGGAAGCCTTCCCAGTCCTGGGCTGTGTAGTGAGCGTCGAGGTTGCCCTCAACACCGGCAGACTTCATCTCCTTGCGTACGTACTTCTCTGATACGTTCTGGCGCTTGTTGGCCAGCTTGTCGTTGAACTTGAAACCACCCTCGGGAGAAGCGTAAGCCTGGATTTCCACGTTCTGGAGGTTCAGGCCTTCACGGTCCTTGTTGATTTCCTTGAGCAGCTTGACAAACTCGCCTACAGAGTTGTTCTTGAGCTCGCTCTTGCGCAGATTGGCCTGGTTGATGAGGAACTTGATGTTGGCTTCCTGCTTCTTGGCCTTAACGCGCTGGAAAGAGTCGAGAGCCAGACAGCCACCGCCATTGGTGAGGGCCTGACGATAGAGCTCTGAAGTGGCGATGATGCCATAGTTGACCTTAACGGCGGGAACATTGTATACCTTCTTGCCACGACGGGCGTCGAATGTCAGATACATATCGCTCTTCTGCATCTCAGGGTTGTATGCAAAAGCAGTCTTCATGGTGTAGTGACCACCCATGCGGTAAGAGATAACCTGGTCGTTGCCCATTACCTTTTCGCCCTGGAATGTGGCGGCTTCGCCCTTGACCACCTTGCCGTCGCCAAAGCGCAGCTCGGGGGTGACTGTTACCACGGCCTTCTTCTTCATATACTTCTCGGGGAATGCGCCGTTGACAGTGGCTGATACCACGCCGGCCTGAGTCTCGAGAGGTTTGGGAGTAACTGTGAAATTGTCTGCAGACAGGGGTCCCATCTTAGAGCAAGATGTCATCATGAGGAATGAGCCTGCGGTTAACGAAAATAAAAGAGTTTTACGCATAATGTTTTAGAAATAAATAATTATAGAGGTGCCGCGAGCGGGACTCGAACCCGCACAGCCATTACTGGCCAAGGGATTTTA
>OFMT01001802.1_pt1 | contig 14240 bp, 8 predicted proteins | sample 1541891 | NCBI WGS metagenome assembly OFMT01 (sample SAMN04209230, study PRJEB22552) | human gut metagenome | biome: gut; material: feces | host: Homo sapiens | place: USA: Oklahoma | reverse complement strand
CCTTATATGCAAAGGTGATGTAAGCACAAATCTTTACTTTATTATTCTTCTATGCTATATTTCACATAGGAGGGTAAAACTATGATAATAAATAATTCTATCAGAACTTATGCACCAATTGCTCCGCCATATTTTGACGGATGCTTATTTATGAATGCAACTTATGAAATGCCAGAGGAACTGGCCAATTTGTTTACTAAAGGATTAGAATCCTTAAGCAAACACTTATATGAAAAAAATATTGATCCTACTAAATTATTTCCTGTAAGTTTAATATTTACAAAAGATGGCAGTTTTTCTGTCACCGAAAATGAAGCAACCACTTATGGAAGATGTATGTCTTTTTTAGTATACTCCATGGAACGATTAATTACATCTAACAATCAACACATGCAGCTATTCGCATTTATTGAAGAATTAGTGCATTACTATTTTCAAGAAACAAATGAAGCAAAAGTCAAACTAACTACTTTTTCTGTTGTTCAGAAAATATTCCCAGAAATAACTTTCGAGGAGGTAACATCATGGGGAGTAAATTGGAGTTAATGTTTATTAGCAAAGAGAAAAGTCAAATAATTAATTCTCCTATTATAAAAGGTATTACTTGTGATACTTATAAAACAAACTTACAAAATTCATCAAAAGAGCAAAAGACTATTCAGTCTCCTGCTCTTTCTTAATATAATACGTACAATCTTCGTTTTCAAAGTACGGACATTCCTCTTCTTTACACTCTTTGTAAAGAGGACATTCTAATATTTCCATAATCTTTAAACCTCCATAGTATAGTTTTGAAAGTAGGTGTATTTAATGGATAAAAATATTTTTGATAAATTGGTTCCTGAATATGTTCAAAAGTTAAGCTCAGATGAAGTTACAGATTTACTTATAGAAATCAGTAATATTGGCAGGACAAAATTTATCATTAATTACCCAAAAGAAATTGCTGATCAACTTCCAGGATATGACCTATACGAATAATCTTTTCAGTTGTATTCAATGCAGTCGAGATTGTTAACTTTCCTATAGTATTATGCAAAGTGTTGGTGCACAGAAAGGAGAACTGCTGTGACAGTTCTCCTTCTATTAAAAATTTTAAAAAGAGAAATACATATGACGAAGTAATTAAATGATAAAGTAGAACATTATTAGCGATTAGTCAACTTTTTTATTCTTGTATTGTCTTTTCATCATTCCGGTGATAAATTTGACTTTCTCATCAGATAATTCTGGATGGTTGCAAATTTGATCAACGGTATGATTTTTCGAGTTATAATATAGACTAGCTAATATTACAACAAGTAAAAGACTACCAAGAGATATTATTATTCCAGTATTCATATTCTTCTTTTCACCCCCTTCCCTTATAAATTTCTTTATTGGGGAAGTGTATTGCCCAGAACGGGCAGATTCTTCGTCCGCATCAACAATACAGAATGTATGCCAACACTTCTGCATGATCAAAAGAAATGATCAAGTATATTATCGTGCAGCGAGTTATAATGCAGCACCTATAACCATAATATACCTAGTAGTATAATAACAATATTCGACAACTTTGTATATACAGAACATTAGTTTATTATAATCAAAACTTAGCTCCACATTGTCCACACTGATAAGTCTTACCAAGATCACCTGCTCCAAAAAGACCAAACAGACCTATCTTCATTGCTTTTCTTGTTCCAGTGATTTTCTTAAGATTTGTGCTGCCGCAAATTGGACACTTAGGCCCAGTAGAGAATTTCTGAGCATTCTGTTTGGCATACCATCTGTCTGTTATCTTGTTTCGTTGTTCTACTCCTTCAGGGGATTCCCAGTATTTTCTTTCTGCAGTGGCTGCTTTGGTAACATCAGAGTCTAGCTTACCATAGAAATATTTCTCTCGGAGCATTTCATCAGATTCTTTTACGCTAGGATAATCTCCATTATGGGTTTTTTTATACTCTTCTATTACTTCTGCATAGGACTTAGGGTTGTCTATACCTGTACCTATAAATTTTCCAACATTACATGACCAACATCTATCCCCGATTTCATTATTATCGGAACTACTTACATTACCGCATTTATTGCAAAACAAAAGTTCTCGCATAATTCCACCTTCTATATAGTTATTAAGATAAGCTATATTATATCACAGTATTCGGTTTTTGAAAAGAACGATCAAGGTGGAGTTTTACCAGAAACACGTTGGGGCAGAAGAACAAGATTGTATAATGAAGGTCATGCGGAAGCAGTATCAAATTGGGACAAATATCAAAAAGATGAACAGGCATTAACAAATCTTAATAATGCACTTCAGAATAATGGTCAAACTATTACCGATAACGCAGAAAGACAGAAAATTGCTGATAAAGTTCTAAAAAATGCCAGTGAAAGAGCGAAAGAATATGGTAACCAAATTGTAGCGAATACAAAAACTCTTAGTGATTTTAAGAAAGAAAATGAAGTAGAGAACCCTAATAAGCAAGTCAAACCTAAATTTACTGATGGGCTTAAAAGTTTTGCTTCTTCTGCACTTTCATCAATTGGTAATGCTGTTATTTCTGCCGGTACTGCAATGATTGCACAGCAATTAATCTCATGGGGACTTCAAGGTATTGATGCGATTGTTCATTATGATGATAATATTATTGCTAAAGGTCAAGAAGCAAAAGAATCTATTCAATCTCAGACTAAGGCCTATGAAGACCAGAAAGCATCTCTTGGAGAACTTACTTCCAAATACACAGAATTGTCCAAAGGTGTAAAAATATCTGGTAATTCTATTAAAAATATTAGTCTTACAGACGATGAATATAAAGATTTCTTAGATACGAGTAATCAGATTGCTGCTGCTGCTCCTAGTCTCACACGTTCATGGGATTCTCAGGGTAATGCTATTCTTAATGCAGGAACTAATGCTGAGGATTTAAACACTCAGGTCAATGATTATCTAAAGTTACAGAGGAATCTTACTTATTATGATACAAAGAAAAATATTAGTGATCAGTATAAAGGGTATGAGACTGCTTTAGGAGAGAATAAGGGCAAACAAGACGAATACAAAAATGCATATGATGCAGCTAAATATAAAGTTGATTCTGTACAAAAATTTTCCGACATGCTTAAAAAGCATACAAAAGGAGAAGATACCATCACCTATACGTTGGATCAAACTGCATATGATGCGCTTGGTAACACATTTGGAAAAGCAATAAAAGGTTATAAACAATCAGCAGATGGTCAAAAGATAACTCTTGAATTTGATGGCAAACAATTAGATTTCCTTAATAATGAAGCTGCTAGTGTATTAAATTCAGATAATAGCGAACTTCAAGAAGCTCATACTAATTTAGTTAATACTCAAGAATCTATAGATGCCTCTAAAAGAGAAATGGTTTCTTCTATCAAATCAATGGCAAGTACTATTGATTCTTTTGATAGCTGGGAAGATCAAGATAAGGCATCAGAGTTTCAATCACAGTTGAATAGTATGCTTAGTTCTTCAGACGGCACAAGACTGTTAGATAATTTTAAGCAGTCCGGCAAAGATATGGACACATGGCTTCGTAACAATGTAGTCAACCCTATGGCTACTGCTACTCCAGATCAACAGAAGCTTTGGTCTCAACTGTTTGAAATGGAACCTAAAGACCAGGAAACTGTAAGAGAATTTGCTGCAAGAAGAGATGATGTCCTTGAGTCTATAGCAGATATTTCTCAAAGCGACTTCTGGACTAAAGGTACTTTAGCCGAAGCTTTTGGTTTTGCTCATACTGAATACGATGACAATGATAAGGCTTATACTGTTTGGGAGAATCAAGATAGTCTTAATAGGGTTAGAGATGCTCTGAAAGGAGCAAAGGCTAGCAAAACTAAAGGCGATGCCGAAAAAGTAAGAGAAGATCTAAAAAATGCTACACAAGATGAACTTGAAATAGCTGTACAGGTTATCACTGATAATAAAGATTTAAGTTCAATTGATGAATTTTATACGGCATTCGAAAAGGCTAAACAAGCAGCTAAAAATATGAGTGATCAAGCAGCCGTTTCTTTAGATTCAATGGAAACGAAAGTATCAACTGCTAAGTCTACTCTTTCTTCTATGGGAACTATTCTTACAGAGACTACTTCTGCAGGTGGAATTTCTAAAGACAATGTTAAGATCCTTTCTACTGCTTTCAAAGATGTGAAAGATCCTCGTGGCATTGAGCAAAATGTTAATGATTTATTCACCACTACTTCTGATGGTATCAAACTAAACATAGATGCTTTGAAAACCTTTACGGAATATCAGGCTGAAGCCACTGATGGAGATTTCGAAAAGGGTATTAAGTTACAGACCAAAGCTATTAAGGATCAAACAGATGTAACAAATAAAGCAAAAAAAGCATGGAAAGAAGCTAGAGGAACTGAAGACGAAGATGATAAAAAAGCTGCCTATGATTCTGAAAAAGATAAATTAAAAGATGCTAGAAACGAATATTTATCTTATATGCAATCTCAGTCTGAATGGCAAGCAACTAAGAAACAGCAACAGGAACTTCTTTCCTATTATTCTCAGTGGCAACGTGCCCAGAGTACGGAGAATGCTGGTGATAAATATAATAACATTGTTGCCGGACTAAAAAATGCTAAAGATGCATATGATAAAGGTCTTGTAGGTACAGATGATTTTAAATCATTTGCTGCTCTTATTTCTCCTACAGGTTCAGATGATAGAGCAAACTTTGCAGAGAATTATGGTAAAGCTGTAAGATACCTCACAGAAGATAAGACAGGTGTTAATAATTTCTTAGCTGATCTTAAATCTAAGGGTATGGCATCTTATGATGATGCAAGTAAAAGATGGTCGTTTGACATAGATGATATGAGTAAAGCCGCTCGATCAATGGGAATCAGCAAAGAATTCATGAGTGCTAACTTCGGTCGTCTTCGTGATTATGGTATTGATAATAACTTTATATCATCTATAGAGGAAGGTATAGACAGAACTCAAGAACTTACTTCTGCCCTTTCAGATGAACAGAAACGACTCGAAGAACTGAAAAATACAGATAGTACTAACACTACTGCTATTTCTGCTTCTGAGGATAAAGTTAATAAATATAAACAGGATTTAAAAGAAACCTATGATAACATGGAGTCTTATTCAGAAGATGCTGCTCAAAATGCTATTGATAATTTCAATTCATCTGCCATGGGAGCGCAAGCCTACGAAGAAGAGATAAAAAGAGTTCAAAAAAATGATCAATTGACAAATGATCAGCGAAATGCAGCTATTAATCAATTAAAAGCTAAACAAGAAGAGCTAGCTGCTTCTGCCGGTACAACTGTTGAAGCTCTTTTAGGAACAGATGTATCTTCATTAATGGATGGCATCATAACAGATTCTGCTTCTGTTACTACAGCTCTTGATGGTATCAATAAAGCATATGAAGAACAGAACACAGATGTTACTTCTTTAGTAGATACTCTTGGGAAATATACTTCTGAACAGTTAGAAGGTATAGATTTCAATGACGGTAAATGGGACACTGAATTAGGCGATGCTGAAAAAGCTGTTGAATCTTTATGTGAAAAACTCGGTTTAACTAAAGACCAAGCTCGTTCTGTTATTGAGGCTTTAAAAGAAGCTGGTAAATTAAAAGATTCTGAGGAAAGTAGTGATTCCTCTAAAGAAACTACTAAGGGGTCTTGGGAGAAACCACAGACTGCTGAACAGATGGGATTCGGTGATGATCCTGACAGAGCTGCTGAATATACACATTCATTGGAAGCTCTTACTGCTGCCCATAAAGAAAACGATGCCGCTACTGAAAAGTCATTTGAAACCCTTTCTAAATATAACCGTACACAATTAGAGGGCATCAAATTAAATGATGGTGCTTATAATGTTGAGGGTATGGAACAGGCTGAAGATGCCATACAACAGTTAGCAGATAAGACTCAGTTGTCTAAAGACCAGATTCTTACTGCTCTTGAAGGTTTAGGTATCTTAAAGGTTAATACAGATACTACTGATGCAACAAAAAATCTGGATTCTGTAGTTACCGAAGCGAAAGAAGCTCAAAATGAATTAACTGATCTCACAGGAAAAACTTATAAATTTGATTTTGATTCAACTGATTTAGATTCTATTCATCAGCAAGTAACTGATTTAGGAACAGAAGTAGATAAGTATAGAGATCGTGATGGTAAATACCATCCAGAGATTACTGGTGGTGAAGAACTCCAGACTGTGTATACAGGAGCTATTTCGCATGAGCAAGATGTAGAATATAACTCCTCTGATATATCTCAAGCCGATTCTAGTTCTAGTATTGTAAAAGCTGCTCAAGACTTTATGCAAGCTAAGAATGAAATGGATGTCCAGACCCAATTATACCAAAAAGGCATGGATAACACTCTGGATCAAGCTACTCAAGATGCTAATGCAGCTTTTGAAACTTTACAGCAAGCTCAGACTGATTCTAAAGTTAAATTAGTAGATACTGATAATATACAAACTGCAGAAGACCAATTGCTTAAAATGTCAAATGACGACATAACGGCAAAAGTTGATGTTGAAGCAGATACCAGTGAAGCAGAATCAGATATTGAAAACTTACAAAACGTTTCTGGATCCACTGTAACTTTAAACTGTGATGTTTCTAATGAAGGTAGTTTTGAACAAGCAAAATCTACAATTGAATCTATGCCATCTGATACTACAGCTACTATTGATATGGAAGTTAATGGTGAAGAGGATGTTGAGAAGGCCACCGAATTAATTGAATCTGCCCCTACCAATGGAGCTAAATTAGTTGTTGATTGCGAAGTAAACAATAAAGAAGAATTTGATGAGCTTATGCAAGCTCAAAGTACAGCAAATTCTAAAGGAGCAAATGTAGAAGTACACGCTTCTATTAAAGGGGTAGATGTTGATTCTGCCGCTACTGCTGATACTGAAGTTCCTGTCAAAGGTAAACTTGAAATCGAGCCTTATTCTGGAGATGCTGTTGAAGTCAACGCTAAGGCCAATATCACTGGTGTTACTGGTGGAGAAGGAGTACAAGTAAGTTTAAATGCAAAAGCTAATGTAACAGAAGCTCCCACTGTACCAGATACAACCGTTAAAGCTACAGCTCATGTAGATGAAGCGCCTACTGTCCCAGATGCTGAAGGAATAGCAAATTATGAAGGCATTTTCCCACATGTGGCTGATGATGCATACGGAGTTGCTCATTATGAAGGAGATTTCCCCACCTCAGCTCCTACTATTTCTGGCACAGTTAATTATTATGCTCATATTATAGGTGCTCCATCTGGTGGTGCCATAGCAACTGCTTCGGGTACAATGACTTCAGTTGCCCACGCTTCTGGAACAGCTTATAACGTTCTCAATATGAAGCCTCTCTCTTCTGCTCATGCAAAAGGTGATGTAGCGTTAAATCAAGATGAAAAAGCATTAGTAAATGAAGAGTATATTAATGGTCATTCTGAATCCATAGTGCGTGATGGTGTATGGTCGCTTATTCCTGGTGGTGCTCATATTGAGAATTTGAAAAAAGGTGACATCATCTTTTCAGCTACTCAAACAGAGGATTTATTAAAACATGGTGCTACACATGGTCATGCAAGAGCATATGCACAAGGCACTGCTTCCGGTGTAACCCTTGCTCCTGCCTATGCAGACGGTACATCAGAATTAGATGATACAATTAAAAAAGTAAGTACTCAAGCTAAAGACTGGATAGAAACTGCTCTTGACCGTTTAGAGAGAATCGTTGAAAAGTATCAAGATATCGCTGAAAGCGATTATAGTAATTATAAGTCTTCTGAGAAGAATTATGATAAAGCACTTAAAAATCTAAATAAACAATTACAGACACAAAAAGATTCCAGAGCAAAATACGTAGCTAAAGCAAATGAAGTTGCTTCTGCTGTTGGTTTATCTGATGAACTGAAAAAGAAAGTCCAGAATGGTACAATCAATATTGAAAGTTTATCCGAAGATGATAAGAAACGTGTTGACGCATATCAGGAATGGTATGAAAAAATCTTGGATTGTGACAAAGCGATTCGTGAACTCACTAAGTCACAGAAAGATTTAGCTAAAGCAAAGGTTGAGCGTGTTATTGAAGCTTATGACACCGTTATAGGTAAACGTGAGAACAAAGCTGACTATTACAACGCTAAACAGGAATTGAGAGTCTCACAAGGGTATAATCAGAAACCTGGTTCTATATATGAAAAATACATGAAAAAGGAACTCTATTATACCAATGAACAGAAACGTCTTACTGATAAAGAAATAAAAGAATATAAAGGTAGGATGAAAGAATATCTTAAGGTAAATGGACATAAAACTGTCGATCCAGAATACCAAAAGATGAAGAAACAGCTTTATAGTCTCCAGACAGAGGCTGTTAAGTTAGAAAATGAAGCTGCTGAATTAGTTCAGGCTTTACAAGATAATCGTGAACAGATAAAACAATGGGCTGTTGACCGCTGGGATCGTGCAGGTTCCAAGCAGGATGCAGTAATTGATTACGCAAAAGCAAATGATAATCCTGAGTATCAGATTAACGAAAAGATTTATCAGGAGCGCATTAAATCTAATGCGAGACAGATTAATGCACTTCAAAAGCTTCGTGCAGAAAAAGCCGAATACTATGATATTCATTTTTCTTCTATGAACAATGAAGAAGCTCAGAAGTATCTTGATTCTATAGCACAGATTGACGAACAAATTTTAAAAATCGGCAGTGATATAGAAAATCTGAAAAATGAAATCATGGAGCTTCGTTGGAAACCATTTGATGATGCACAAGATAAACTATCAAATGTTATCACTGAATATCAGACTATGCAAAAACTTCTCGGTGACGCTGAAAGTTTTTACAATGATGATGGTTCATTTACTACAAATGGATTAACTAACATTTTATTAACTCAAGAATCTATAGATGCGACAAAACAGAAGATTGCTAACTATAGGGAAGGTCTTAATAAGCTTGAAGAACAATATAAAAATGGTTGTTACAGCTTAGACGAATACAATGAGAAAAGCAAACAACTTCTTGATGGTATTCAACAAGAATCTACTGCTCTTTCTGAACTGAAACAGAATATGCTTGATATGTATGAGACTCAAATTAAGAAAGAGAATGATTTACTTCAGGAAAATATTGATAAGCGTAAAAACGCTCTTTCTGCTAAAGAGAAATATTACGATTATGACAAAACTTTAAAAAAGAAGTCTAAAGATATTAATACTCTTAAATCCCAGATAGCTGCCCTTGAAGGAACCAGTAATGCTGCCGCCAAAGCTCGTCTTGAGAAATTACGTGCGGAACTTGCAGATGCCGAAGATGATATGGCAGATACCATGCATCAACACGAAGTCGATATGAAAAATACCGGCTATGAGAATTTCTCTAATGAAGCGAATAAAGCTCTTGATAATACACTTGATGCAGTAAAGAAGAATTCTTCGTTTCAGGAAGCTATTATTAGTGGAATGCTTACCAATGTAACCACTAATTATGATAACACATATAAACATTTACATACTGTGATGGATCAGTATGGTGTTAAGGTGTCTAGTACATTTGATACTATGATAGGTAAGTCTGCTGATTTCAATACAAGTTTGATTCAACAGATAAAAGCATTAGAAACCATTTCTAATATGAAAGTTACTCTTCCATATGGAACAAGCAATGGACAAGGTGGCTCTACAACTGGTAATAATACATATACCGGTGCTGAGAATGGTATTCACAATACATTTAATAGCAATAAAGACTCCACTGGTGCTGGAAATGAAACTCCAGGTACAGTTAATAACAAGAAATACAGTTTAAAACTAAACGCTACTGATATTTATTTAACTTATGACCATATTAAACAGCAGCTTAAAGCAACATGGTCACCAAGCAAACCGGAACACTCTGATATTGAGTGGAAAAGTTCTGATGAATCTATTGCGAAAGTTTCTTCTGATGGTACAGTTCGTGGTGTGTCTTCAGGTCTTAATAAGAACGGTTTAATGGCGCGTGATGAGTCTAAAACAAGAAAATGTATCATTACTGCTATTGGCGGTGGTGGTCTTGCTAAAGCCACTTGTACCGTTCATGTAATGCCAAACGCTCATTACGAAGCAATTAAATCCTATGCAGCTAATGCAGGGATTGATGTTACTTCTGGAGATAACTTAAGAGCCGCCATGCAATATGCATATCAAAATGGGGCTAATCATAGCTACCAGTCTGATGTCGCAGTTGAAGGATTCAAAAAGGCATATCTGAAGGATTGGACAAGCTCTCTACCTAATCGTCCAGATGGAGCAACTGATATTCCATCTGGTGTTAGTCAGTTAGTAGGTTACTTCAATTCCAAAGGTAAAAAAGTCGGACCAAAAGAAATGCAACAGCTTGCAGATATTCTTGGAATTAGTACTCCAGGTGTTAAAAAATATGATTCATGGGGTTCTGCTTTAAAAAATCAGATACTTCAAAAGTATAAATCATATGGTTTTGCTACTGGTGGAATAATAAATAAACTAATACCTGCTGATATGAGTACTCTTTTAGGTAAAGCTATTATTAGTAATGGGGATCAGGGATTCATTGGTGCAAAAGTTGGCGAATCAGTAATGACCGAGGAATTTACTCGTCTGCTCAAGCCTTCTATTGCTGCAATGAATAACTTTACCAATATGTTTAACCCGGTTACTCCTACTGCCACAAATAATGATTATACTATCAACAACGAAGTGAACATTAATGTAGCAAATATGAGTAATGATTTAGACATCCAAGATGTCGCAAACAAAGTTTCTACAATTATTAACAAAAATATGACTAGAGACTGGAGAAAGCTTAGATGATAAAAGGACTGCTTCGGCAGTTCTTTTATTGTATGAAATTATAAAATGAAAGAGGTGAATAAATGTTACAATTTGAATTTGATGGACATAATTCTAGTGAATACGGGATTATAATGACTGGAATCACAGACAATGATAATCTTGAAAGCAGATCTTTACAGTTAGGAGAAAAGAATAGATATAGAGCAAGAGAAAATCATTTCGGAACAGTGTACGGTGATAATTATAGCTTTACACTTAGCATCATGAAAAATCCTTGTCACAATACAAATGTGACACCTGAATTATCTAGTGGAATCATTACATATCCAGAAAAATGTACTCCTATATTGAAAAATGGTATTATTACTTTCCCATTGGAGTACATTCCAGATGTTAAATTAGGTGTTATACAGATGAATGATACTGATTACCTTTCTTCAAGCAATATCCGTATTATTAATGGCTGGTTAACTTCTCCACAAACACCAAAATTATTTAAGATAATTGGTGGTGACTACTTTTACGAAGATATAGAGTTCTTTGCTACATTCACAGAAATTACTACTGATCATGTTGTGTTCCCATATGAAATGAATTTTACAGTCACTTGCGACAGTCCATATGGTTATACTCCTGAGATTACACATAATATCACCTCTTCTTCTACTCTTCCAAAAACTTATATAATTAACAACACTTCTGACTGTCATGAAGATTACATCTATCCTCTTATTAAAATTTCCCCTAAAAGCCATGGCACTATTACAATCCAAAATGTAACAGACAATAACGGAACAATGAAAATAAATGCTTTAAAAGATGATGACTTTTATATTGATTGCCAGCATTTAAAAATATATGACATTACTAATTCAATTATAAGTTTTGAAGATTTGGGTGTAAAAGATATAGATAATATATACTGGCTTAGATTGGCTTACGGTGAAAATGAATTAAGATTCACTGGTGATGCTACATTTGAGCTTATTTATAGAGAACCAAGAAAGGTGGGTGCGTTTGGGTGAAAATAAATCATAAGTATGATATTTATGGACGTACTGAGCCTTCTATTATTTATTTAGCTAAACCTGGCAAAAGATTATATTGTGCGCTAGGAGGCATTGATACATCTACCGCTTCATTGTCGTTAAAAACTAATAATACAGCTGAATTAACATTTACTGTTGATAAATACATAAACAATACTGTTACTGACGGGTATGAAGAACTTGATGAGCTAATGGAGCTATACTGTGATGGCATTTGGTTCAAAATAGTAGATCCGCCAACTATTAATAATGATGGTTTGCGTGAAACTAAAGAGATTACTGCTGAGTCTTATGAAATCATGCTTACTCAATATAAACTGAAAAACTTTAAAATTAATATGGGCGAAGAAGATTCCTATGAAATGATGTATCAGGCAACTCATGATACAAATAAGTTTTATCAGATTAAGTTTTATGATTCAGAAAATGAAGATCTAAGTTTTTTACATTTAGTATTAAAACATGCAGATGTCCCTGGTTGGCATATAGGTTATGTGGATAATATTACTCCTGATGACGACGGAAAATTACTCCCTAATAATATATGTAACTTTGAAGTAGACGATCAAAATGTATATGCTTTCTTAACACAAGAGGCCGCACAAGCCTATAAATGTGTGTTTGAGTTTGATACTGTAAATATGACCATAAATGTTTATAGGCCTGACAGCTTAGGTAAAGATACAAATGTAGTTTTAGGTTTTAGAAACATTCAGAATAGTATAACTATTTCTAGGGATGAAAATTTAGTTACACAATTTTATGTTGAAGGCTTAGATGATTATAATATTGATGCAGTCAATTTTGGTGATTCTGTAATTACTGATCTTTCCTATTTTGTATGTGAGCCTTACATGGACACTTCACTACAAGAAAAATATAATGCATGGCAAAGCTACCGGGAGTCCCGCAGAGAAGAGTTTATTAATCTATCCAAAGAATATAATAAAAATCTGGAAGTCCTTACTGAATTAATGAACAGAGTCCCAATTGATACTGCTCAAACAAATTGGTTCGGGAAAAAAGTTGAAGATTTAAAAGATGCATATAATGCTAACATGGCAATCATTAAGGGTTTAGAAGCTCTATATGTTGACGATAAAAAGAATTTTGATTTAGAAGCTTTAAAAAAGTCACATGATTGGCCTTTATATGAATCAATTATGAACTACACTCTTCCATCTATTGTGGCTGCATTACAAGCTCAAGACGAAACCGTAGAAGGATTCGGTAAAGGAAATATTATTTCATGTGTAAATCCGATTGTATTGGGCCAAGATTGGTATATGGTAAACCCTGGAACTTCTTCTTTTCAAACTATACAAATTGATGATGCTCCTGCTTATGGAATCACTCGTGGAGTTAAAGTAACTGGTACTAATGGAGGAATTTATCAACACAATATTAGTATTGAACCATCTCAGAGATATACTCTTAGTTGTTTTGTAAAAGGATCCGGTACATTTTATCTTGGTTATAATAACACTGGAGAAGATAGAAAGAATGTTGCTTATAACATTACATCTTCTTGGACAAGAGTTTATACTTCTTTTAATCTTTCTTCTCGTTTAATTGATGTAGCATTCGCTGGAACTAATGATTTCACTATATGCGGTATGCAATTAGAGATGGGCGATTCACCTAGCCAGTTTGGGTATTTCACGCAATCTGAAAATATTATAAAAGCTTATGAAACTGATTGGAAGTTATATGGAATCTCAGAATTAAAAGTAAAGATTTCAACTTACGATAGCTGTATTAAAGAATTAAAAAAGAGTGGATACGCTGATGGGTATAATCCTTTATCTGGATATGAAGAAGCATATTTTACTCAGATGCATCAAAAATATCTGGATTATCTGAATTTAAAAGATCAGGCTGAGGCTGCTTTAAAAGAACGCCAGGCTGAATATGATAAGGCTAAGAAACCTGAAATTCAAGAGAAACGAAACCAGATTGCAAAAGATGTATTACTTGAAAATTTTGGTAAAGTACAGAACAAATACTCAGCTTTTACTGATAAAGAAACATATATTATTAAGAGTTTATATAGCCAATCCACTTATACAAATGAAAATATTATTGTTACTACTCTTGACAGTACTGCTGATGCCGTAGATAAGTCTAAAGTTCTTTATGACGATGCATTGGAAGAATTGTATGTGGAATCACATCCACAATATACATATACTGATGATGTAGAGAATGTATACGCTCTTCCAGAATTTAAGGAGTACCATGAACAGCTTGCGGTAAATGATTTTGTGCGTGTAGGAATCACTGATGCTAATTATATTAAACTAAGAGTAATTGAAATCACATATAATCCTTGTGATTTAGATGAATCT
>OFMT01001797.1_pt1 | contig 14272 bp, 10 predicted proteins | sample 1541891 | NCBI WGS metagenome assembly OFMT01 (sample SAMN04209230, study PRJEB22552) | human gut metagenome | biome: gut; material: feces | host: Homo sapiens | place: USA: Oklahoma | reverse complement strand
CAATGGATGCAACTGTGGTATCATGGATCAGTTTGCTGTTGCCATGGGTAAAAAAGACCACGCAATTTTCCTTGACACAAGTGATTTAAGCTACGAATATGCACCTTGCGTTCTTGATGGTGCCAAGATTGTGATCACAAACAGTAAAGTAAAGCATAGTCTTGTTGATTCTGCTTATAACGACAGAAGAAACGAATGTGCTGCTGCACTGAAAGCACTTCAGAGCGAACTTGACATTCAGGCACTTGGCGATCTTACTCCTGAAGAATTCGAAGCACACAAATCCTTGATCAAAGATGAGATCCAGTTACAGCGTGCAAAACATGCTGTATACGAAAACCAGCGTACAATCGATGCTGTTACAGCACTGAAAGCCGGAGACATTGAAAGCTTCGGAAAATTAATGAATCAGTCTCACATTTCACTGCGTGATGATTATGATGTATCCTGTGAAGAGATTGATATCCTTGTAGACCTTGCATGGAAGATTCCTGGTGTTCTTGGTTCCCGTATCACAGGCGGCGGATTTGGCGGTTGCACAGTCAGCATCGTAAAAGATGAATCCATAGATACATTTATCGAAACCATCGGAAAAACATATCTTGAAAAGGTAGGACATGAAGCTGAGTTCTACACAGTAGATATCGGAGACGGTGCTTCTCGTCTCGACTAATACTCGTCTCTACTGAGATCAGATATGAAGTAACGTATATTTTGTTATAGGAATGCCATTGGCATTCCTTAATTTAAGGAGGTCCTTGACATATGCTTTATGATGCGATCAAAAAATTAGTACAGTACGGAATCAATACCGGAATCACTCCGGAATCCGAAAGAATTTATACAACGAATCTTCTTCTGGATCTGTTCCACGAAGATAACTATGAAGATGTTGACTGTGATCTGAACAATCTTGTTCTGGAAGACATTCTTGCAGAACTTTTAGATATCGCCGCAGAACGCGGAATCATTGAAAACAGCATCGGCTACCGTGATTTATTTGACACAAAACTGATGAATACCCTGATGCCACGCCCATCACAGATCCAGCAGACTTTCTGGGAAAAATATAAAGTTTCTCCGGAGACAGCTACTGATTATTATTACAAATTAAGCCAGGACAGTGATTATATCCGCAGATACCGTATTGCTAAGGACCGCAAATGGACGGTTGACACAAAATACGGCACTCTTGACATTACAATCAATCTTTCCAAACCAGAGAAAGATCCAAAAGCGATTGCAGCAGCAGGAAAAGCAAAATCCTCTTCCTATCCAAAATGTCAGCTCTGTATGGAAAACGAAGGATATGCAGGACGCCTTGATCATCCGGCTCGTGAGAACCACAGAATCATCCCGATCACAATTCAGGATAACCCTTGGGGATTCCAGTACTCCCCTTATGTATACTATAACGAGCACTGCATCGTATTCAACGGACAGCATGTTCCAATGAAGATCGACCGCAATGCTTTCGAAAAGCTTTTTGATTTCATCAAACTTTTCCCACACTACTTCCTGGGATCCAATGCAGACCTTCCGATCGTTGGCGGTTCTATCTTAAGCCACGATCATTTCCAGGGTGGAAATTATACTTTCGCAATGGCTAAAGCTCCGATCATTGAACACTTCACTGTGAAAGGTTACGAAGATGTAACTGCCGGTATCGTAAAATGGCCTCTGTCTGTTATCCGTCTTCAGAGCAAAGAAGTAAAACCTCTGATTGATCTGGCTGAACACATTTTAAATGCATGGAGATCTTATACAGATGAAGATGCTTTCATCTTCGCTGAGACAGACGGTACACCGCACAACACGATCACACCGATTGCAAGAAAGCGTGGAGATCTCTACGAACTCGACCTGACATTGAGAAATAATATCACCACAGAAGAACACCCGCTTGGTGTCTACCATCCACATGCTAAACTGCACCATATTAAGAAAGAAAACATCGGTCTTATCGAAGTAATGGGACTTGCTGTTCTCCCTGCAAGATTAAAAGGAGAGATGGAACTTCTGAAAGATTACATCTTAACAGGAAAAGATATCCGCAGCAATGAACAGATTGCAAAACACGCTGACTGGGTAGATGAATTCCTTCCGAATTACACATCCATCACAGAGGAGAATGTTGAAGAGATCCTTCAGCAGGAAGTCGGAAAAGTATTCTGCGAAGTACTCGAAGATGCCGGAGTTTATAAGTGTGATGAAAAAGGACTGGAGGCATTCCATCGTTTTATAGGGGTGTTGTAATTTGTTGGACTTGGATTCGGTCAACAATCGAAACAAAAACTTTTAATAGTAAAGGTCGTGAGGGGGCCACTGTATTGCATTGGACACCGGCCCGCTTTACCTCATCCCTTTGACAATCTGTAACGAAAAAGCCAGAGCACTCACCGTGTGTGATTCGTGTCTGGCTTTTTCTAACAGATTCTGCAAAGTGTATTCGGAACGCTCCTGCCTTATATGTGTCCTCAACAATAAAGTCCCCCACATCACTACGCTATCTAAAGAAGAAGTTTTTATCCCAAACAAAACGAATCCAGAAGACAAATACAGAATTAACAGCCGGGAGACGGTGAATCTTTGTCGATGAAGATTTCTTGATCCTTTGACTTTAGTTTCTGTATTTTCGAGTGAATTTTGTATTTGTAGGAGAAAGTTTAATTTTGAACTACGCAAGCAAGAACGGGTCTACTGTTGCCAGGGGCACATGTAAGGCAGGAGCGTTCCGAATACACTTTGTTCAGTATGTTAATAAGAGCCAGAACAGGCACCACACACGGTAACTGTTCTGGCTCTTATGTTACATACTTTCAAAGGGATGAGGTAAAGCGGGCCGGTGCTCGTGGTAATAGCAGGGCTGGCCTTGCGACACCATTCTATAGGCTGTTTAATACCAATTAGTACAGCTTCGCACTGATCAGTTTTGGTCTGAATCCAGCCTTATCAAGTGTATCCAGAATCTTTTTCTTATGATCTGTTCCGAATGCTTCCATTGTGATACGAAGCTCTACTGCTGCGTTTCTGTTTGTGCTTACAAACTGGTTATGCTCCAGCTTAATGATGTTACCCTGTACGTCTGCGACTGTCTGCGCCACACGTGCGAGTTCACCCGGCTTATCCGGAAGGAGTACGGATACGGAGAAGATACGGTCTCTCTGGATCAATCCGTGCTGGACGATCGAGGACATTGTGATAACATCCATATTTCCACCACTTAATACACAGACTACTTTCTTTCCTTTGATGTCCATCTGCTTTAATGCAGCTACGGAAAGAAGTCCTGAATTTTCTACGATCATCTTATGATTCTCTACCATATCAAGGAATGCACCGATCAATTCATCATCTTCTACAAGAAGTACTTCATCTACATTTTCTTTCACATATGGGAGGATCTTATCTCCAACTTCTTTTACAGCTGTTCCGTCTGCGATGGTATTTGCAGAAGGGAGTTCTACCGGCTCTCCTGCTTTCAGAGCGGCTGTCATACTGGCTGCCTCTGACGGCTCTACACCAACTACTTTGATCTTTGGATTCAGCATCTTGGCAAGTGTGGAAACACCTGTGATCAGTCCGCCTCCACCGATTGGTGCAAGGATATAATCTACAGTCGGGAGTTCCTGAACGATCTCCATTGCGATTGTTCCCTGACCTGTAGCAACATCAAGATCATTAAACGGATGAACGAATGTATATCCGTTCTCTTCTGCAAGTTTACATGCATATGCGTAAGCATCATCATAAACATCACCATGAAGTACTACGTCTGCTCCAAAGCTTTTTGTACGGTTTACTTTGATCAGCGGTGTAACTGTAGGCATAACAATCGTAGCTTTGCATCCAAACTGTTTTGCTGCAAATGCAACGCCCTGTGCATGATTTCCTGCTGATGCTGTGATCAGTCCACGGCTTCTTTCTTCGTCTGTCAGTGTGCTGATCTTGTAATATGCACCACGGATCTTATAAGCTCCTGTGTGCTGCATATTTTCCGGTTTTAAATAAACCTTTGCTCCTGTCTGTGCACTTAAGTATTCACTGTAAATGAGTTTTGTAGGATTTGTTACCTTTTTTACCAGTTCGCTAGCTTCTTCAAATTTCTCTAATGTCATCATGGTCTTTCTTCCTCTCTGTAAAACAACGCGTTTACGAACTCCTCTGAGTCAAATTTCTGCAAGTCATCAATTGTTTCTCCTACACCGATATATTTTACCGGGATACCAAGTTCAGACTGGATTGCTACTGCAATTCCTCCTTTGGCTGTTCCATCCATCTTTGTCAGAACAATTCCTGTTATATCTGTTACTTCATTGAATTCCTTTGCCTGGGCAAGTGCATTCTGTCCTGTCGTTGCATCCAGCACAACCAGCGTCTCACGAAACGCATCCGGGTACTCTCTGTCAATCACACGATTGATCTTCTTAAGCTCTTCCATCAGGTTCTTCTTATTGTGAAGTCTTCCGGCTGTATCACACAGAAGTACATCTGCCCTTCTCGCTTTCGCAGCAGCAACCGCATCATATACAACTGATGCCGGATCTGCGCCTTCCTGACCGCCGATCATCTCAACACCGGCACGGTTGGACCATTCTTTTAACTGCTCTCCTGCTGCCGCACGGAATGTATCTGCCGCCGCAAGGATCACTTTCTTATTCTGTGCTTTCAGCTTTCCTGCAAGTTTACCGATCGTTGTTGTTTTGCCAACACCATTTACTCCGATCACGAAAACCACACTCTGACGATTTTCAAATTCGTATGCTGTCTCTCCGACATCCATCTGTTCACGAATACTGTCGATCACAAGCTGTCTACATTCAATCGGTTCCTTGATATGTTGCTCTTTTACTTTAACCTTTAAATCTTCAATGATATCCATTGTTGCTCTGACACCAAGATCTCCCATGATCAGAGTTTCTTCCAGTTCTTCATAAAAGTCATCATCAATCTTGGAAAATCCATGAAAAATACTGTCCATACCGGACACAATATTATCTCTTGTCTTTGTCAGACCGGATACAAGTCGTTTAAAAAATCCCTTTTTTTCTTCTCTCATTTCAAGCCTCCTGTTCTCTTAATACCCTGTTTGCAATAAAAACAGGTTTATTTTTCCAGATCATCTTCCAACAGATCCACTGAAACAAGTGTGGATACCCCTTTTTCCTGCATGGTGATTCCATACAACCGGTCTGCTGCTGCCATTGTACCACGTCTGTGGGTAATGACAATGAACTGTGTATATTTTGTCAGCTTATGTAAATATTTTGCATAACGATCTACATTGTTATCATCCAGTGCCGCTTCAATCTCATCAAGGAGACAGAACGGAGATGGCTTCAGATTCTGGATTGCAAATAGTAATGCAATTGCAGTCAGCGCCTTCTCTCCACCTGAAAGCTGCATCATATTCTGCAGTTTCTTTCCAGGCGGCTGTGCGATAATGCGTATTCCTGCCTCAAGAATATCTACATCCTCCTGTAATTCCAATGATCCCTTTCCGCCTCCAAAAAGCTGACGGAATACATCATTGAACTCTGTCGCAATTCTCGCAAACTGTTCTGTAAACTGCTTGCGCATCGCAACATCGAGTTCCTCAATGATCTGCTCAAGAGAAGCTTCTGCTTCCACAAGATCGTCATGCTGACCTTTCAAGAATGTATAACGCTCGGATACGCTTTTGTAATCCTCAATTGCGTTGACATTGACCGAACCAAGCTTTCGGATCTCATTCTTGAGTTCCTGGATCTTTTTCTTCATCAATGCAAGATCTGTCAGTGTCTCATTACGAAGTTCTTTCGCATGATTGTAAGTGAGCTCATATTCCTCCCACATGTAATTCATCTGCTTCTCTGACGCTTCCTCATAGCCTTCTTTCTGGCTATTTAAACGGAAACATTCTTTATCAAGATCTGACACATGCTTCGCAAGTTCTTCTCTTTGTCTCAGGAAATCTTTGTGCTTCTGATTCAGTTCTTCGCGTTTTTTACTCTGTACTTTAATCTCTTCACCAATCTCTGTAAACAGTTCTTTTGAATCTTCAATCGTTTTCCTGAGTCCTCCGATTTCATTTTCTTTTTGCAGAATTTCCTCAGATACATCTCCACGATTTTCGGCAAGTTCTTCCTGCTCTTTTTCATATCTGGTGATTTCCTCATCTATACGGGAAATATTTTCTACAATAAAGGTTTTCTGCTGATCCAGGCCTGCCAGTGAAAGATGGACTTCCTCAGACTGTTTCATCTGGACAGCCTCATCCTCTCTTTCTTTCTCCAACTGCATCTGCAAAGCTTCAATCTGTTCGTTCAGTTCTTTTTCCAACTTCTCTGATGTCTCAAGTTCCATCTGGATAGAATCTTCATTCTCATTGATTTCATCCAGCTCCTGAAGCAATGCTTTCTGTTCTTTCAGAAATCCTTCGTAACGCTGTTTCGATTCTAACTGTTCTCTCTGTACCTGTGCAACATTCATTCGTGCAGTATTCTCCAGCACTGATTCTTCTCTTAAATGTTCCTGTACTTCATCAATCACATTGTAGCATGCTGCACGACGGTTCTTCGCCTCTGTAACTTCTTTTTCCAGCACATCCATGTCAGCCTTGAGCATATCAACCGTCTTTTCGAATTCTTCGATTTCGCGGCGTCTGCTCAACAGATTACTTGAATTCTTAAATGCACCACCTGTCATGGATCCGCCCGGATTAATCAGGTCACCTTCCAATGTGACCAGACGCAGAGACTGGCGGTATTTTCTCGCAATTGCGATTCCGTGATCAATATGGTCTACTACAATCGTGCGTCCAAGCAGCTGATCTGCCAGTCCGTCAAATCTTGATTCCACATGTATCAATGTATTCGCAAGTCCGATCACGCCCGGCTCTTTAAGTGCTTCCGGATTCCTGATCCCTCCACCGCCATGCATACTTGTCAGCGGAAGAAATGTTGCCCTTCCGAATTTATTACGCTTAAGGAAATCAATCATACGCTTGGCTGTATCTTCATTATCTGTAACAATATTCTGAATACTTCCTCCAAGTGCTGTCTCAATAGCGATCTCATATTCCTTATCGACCTTAATGATATCCGCTACAACACCGATCAGACCTTTCTCACGTTCTTTATTCGACATTACCTTTCGAATACTGTTACCATATCCGTCATAGCGCTCTGTAATATTCTTTAATGACTCCAGACGGGAAGATTCTCTGTGATAAGCAGTCTGTCCGATCCGTAACTTTTCCTGCTTCTCTTTCAGCTCATTCTGAAGCTTGCCAAGTTCCTGTTCGTTCAGGGAAATCTTATCCTTATAGGTTTGAATGCGCTCACGGATCTGACCAAGTTCTTCTTCATACTTCTTAAGTCTGTTGTTCTGTCCTTCTGCTACCGTCGAAATCTCAAGAATATTTCTGGAAACGACAGCCTTGCGTGTCTGGATCTGTTCTTTTGTTGTATCAAAATGCTGAATCTTAGCTTTTGTTGAAGCACGATTTCCAAGCAGGTCCATGATCTCCCGCTTCTTCTGCTCGATTTCAGTACTATGTTCTGCAATCTTTGACTGAATCTCAATTAAACTCTGCTGTGCTTCCGTATCCTGTCCACTGGCTGTTTCTAACCGTTCTGAAATTCTTCTCTTCTCTTCTTCAAGCTCTCTTTTCTGCTGCTGCCTTGTATCTATCTCACTGACGATTGTACTCAGGCGATGATCATAATGCTCATCATTCATACGGGCTGTATTGATCTGCTCTTTCAGGACATTGATCTGGCCTTCCAGCTGTTGCTTCAAAAGATTCGTCTCATTCATCTGATTCTTCGCAGTCTCAATTGCAAGATCAATCTGATCTACTTCTTCCTCGATTGCCTCGTATTCTGCTTTCATCTTCTCATAACGGACATTTGATTCCTGCATCTCCTGAGAAGCAATCTCATATTTCCCACCGACTTCACGAATACGCTCCTGGAGACGCTCTTCCTCCAGCAAAAACATATTAATGTCGTATGTTTTTAATTCTTCTTTCATCTTCAGATAGATTCTGGCTGTCTCTGACTGTCTTTCCAAAGGACCGATCTGTTTCTCAAGCTCTGCAAGAATATCATTCACACGGGTAAGATTCTGCCGTTCATCCTCCAGCTTTTTCAAAGAAAGGGACTTTCTTCTCTTATATTTTACAATTCCGGCGGCCTCATCAAAAAGTTCTCTTCTCTCTTCCGGCTTACCGCTTAAGATCTTATCAATCTGTCCCTGACCGATAATCGAATAGCCTTCTTTACCGATACCTGTATCATAGAACATCTCATTGATATCTTTCAGTCTGCAGGCTGAACCATTGATCAGATACTCACTCTCTCCGGATCTGTACAATTTACGTGTAACAGTGACTTCTTCGTACTCTACCGGAAGTTTATGATCTGAATTATCCAGTGTGATTGCAACCGAAGCATAACTAAGTGGCTTCCGGTTCTCGGTTCCCGAGAAAATCACATCCTGCATGGTGCCTCCACGCAGCTGCTTCACTCTCTGCTCTCCAAGAACCCAGCGGACAGCATCAGCGACATTACTCTTACCACTTCCATTCGGTCCTACAATACCTGTAATTCCGTTATGAAATTCAAATTTAATCTTATTGGCAAAAGATTTGAATCCCTGCACTTCTATACTCTTTAAATACATAAAGTCCTCTTTACTTTTTCTTTCTGAGATTCAGAATTGCTTCATAAGCTGCCTGCTGCTCTGCTGACTTCTTCGAGCTTCCTTTTCCACGTCCCCAGGCTTTTCCCCCGATTCTTGCTTCCACTTCGAAAATCTTATTATGATCCGGTCCCTGTTCATCAATCAGTTCATAACTTACATTCCCCGTCATATTCGCCTGCACGATCTCCTGTAAGATCGTTTTACTATCATAAAAGAGTTTTTTATCCTCTAAATCTGTCAAAATAAAATGATGGATAAACTCTTTTGCATTAGTAAAACCACCGTCGAGATAGATAGCACCGATTAATGCTTCCATCGCATCAGATGTGATAGAATCTCTTTTTCTTCCACCGGTCGCCTCTTCTCCTTTTCCAAGAAGCAAGTAATCTCCAAGTCCGATATCTCTTGCACACATTGCCAGAGACGGTTCACATACCATACTTGCACGTGTCTTTGTCAGTTCTCCCTCAGATACCTTTGGAAATTCATTAAATAAATAAGCACTTGATACCAATTCCAATACTGCATCTCCAAGAAACTCCAGGCGTTCATTACACTCATATTTCTTCAAATGTTTCTCATTTGTATAAGAACTATGCATCAATGCACGTTCAATCAGGCTTTTGTCTTTAAACACATATCCGATCTTTTGTTCCAGTTCTTTTACTCTGTCCATTTAAATGGCCTCCTTCGTGTTAATAAACGAAAAAGCCCAAACGGGCTTTTTCATCTCACTATCTGATTATTCATTAGCCTTCTTTTTCTGGATCTGATCAACAGCATCCTGCACTGTTGTGATCTTCTCTGCCTCTTCGTTATCGATCTCGATGTCAAAATCTTCTTCAATTCCCATAATGATCTGGAAAATATCCAGAGAGTCAGCTCCAAGATCATCTACGAATGTAGTATCCGGTGTGATTGTCTCCGGTGAAACATTAAGTACGTCCGCAATAATTGCCTGCAGTTTTTCAAATTCTGTCATTGTAAAACTCCTCCTGTCTTATTCGACTTCTTTCTTTTCTTCCAGGGTCTCCTGTTGAATTGCCTCTTTTATCTTCTCATTGATCTTCTGCTCCTTAAATGCAACACACTGAATGATTGAGTTGCATACCTCCTTTGACTTTGAACTTCCATGTGTCTTTACAACAAGTCCGTTCAGGCCAAGAAGCGGTGCGCCGCCATACTCACTTGTATCAAAATCTTTCAGTACGCCCTTTAAAGCAGGTTTCACAAGCAGTGCCCCTATCTTACTACGCAAAGAAGAAAGCATTCCTTTCTTCACTTTCTTAAGCAGTGCTCCTGCAACACCCTCATAAAGCTTCAGAATAATATTACCTGCAAATGCTTCACAGACAATGACATCTGCTGCTCCGTAAGGAATATCTCGTGCCTCAACACTTCCAATGAAATTAATGTCAGGACATTCTTTTAACAGTGGGAATGTCTCTTTCACCAGCGCATTTCCCTTCTCTTCTTCAGCACCGATATTCACGATACCAACTGTCGGATTCTTCTTTCCCATAACGCTTTCCATATAAATGGATCCCATCTTTGCAAACTGTACCAGGTGAGATGGGCGTGCGTCTACATTAGCTCCACAATCGATCAAAAGTGAAACACCTTTTAATGTAGGAATCAGTGGTGCAAGCGGTGGTCTTTCAACACCTTTGATCCTGCCTACAAGAACCTGTCCTCCAACAAGAACAGCTCCTGAACTTCCTGCAGATACAAAAGCATCTGCTTCCCCTTTCTTCACCATCTTCATCGCAACAACAATGGATGAATCTTTCTTACCACGGATTGCTTTCACCGGAGGTTCTGCCGTCTCAATAACCTCTGTAGCATTCACAATCTCAATCTGCTCCTCAGGATACGTATAAGCGGAGAGTTCCTTGCGAATCACATCTTCCTTACCTGTCAGCAGTACCTTGATATCTTTTCTCTTCCGCACTGCCTCTACGGCACCTTTTACAATCTCTCTTGGTGCATTGTCTCCACCCATGGCATCAAGAGCAACCCTTGTAATCTCTGACATATCATTTCCTCCTTGCGCTACTGAAATTATTCTACTGGATATCAGTATAAAAATCAATAAAAAAAGGCGTAAAACACAAAGTTTTTACGCCCTCAAGTGTTCTGTTCACAGTACACTCAATATCTTATTGATCATTAGTCAACTGAAACGATCTCGCGCTTGTTGTAAGATCCACACGCCTTACATACACGGTGTGGCATCATAAGCTCGCCGCACTTGCTGCATTTCACCAGATTCGGTGCGCTCATCTTCCAGTTAGCTCTTCTTTTATCTCTTCTTGCTTTTGAAGATTTATTCTTTGGACAGATTGACATAGGTTACACCTCCTTAAAATTCTTAAATAAGTCACGGACAACTGACATTCTCGGATCAAGCCCTGTATCTTCACAGTTACAAGACCCCGTATTTAAATTCTGACCGCATACATTGCATAATCCCTTGCAGTCTTCCCTGCAAAGTACTTTCGTCGGCCAGCTCGACAAAATCTCATGAAAGAGCAGTTTGTCCACGTCAAGATGATATCCGTCAATAAAGTTTGATTCATCCAGCTCCTCTGTCAGTTCTGCGTCGGAGAGGCCTACGTCCACATGTTTCACACAATTCAGTTCAAACTCCCGTTTCACATCCTCCAGACAACGGTCACATGGAATCATGACACTCAATCTGGTCTCAGCTGTGATGAGCAGTTCTTTTCCCCTTATATGCTCTACTTTAACATGAACCGGCTCCTTGCTGATAATGGGGTAGGTTCCGGATTGTAACCGGATCTCTTCCATCTCCAGCCGCACAGTTTCTTCAACCGTCTTATGCTGGTCTGACAAAACGTCTGATAGGTTAATCAACATAATGTATTTCTCCTATTCATACCTAAACTATTATATCATGGAAAAAATGTTTGTCAACAGATATTTATAATTTCTATCAAAAATATTATGAAGAGCAAAATGTATTGGATACATTTTTGTTTCTTCTATGCGCAAAAGCAGGACTGAACTGCTCTCTTGGCACCTCAGTCCTGCGCTCATATACGATATAATCTTTACAGATCACTATCGTATACACTTTCTCAAATTAAGATTTCTTCAATTATTTTACAAGCGCTAATGTCTCACGGGCGATTGCAAGCTCTTCGTTTGTAGGAATAACGAATACTTTAACCTTTGATCCTTCTTTTGTAAGCTCAGCTTCTTTTCCTCTGAGTCCTTTATTCACTTCTGAATCGAAGTCTACTCCAAGGTATCCAAGGTATTTACATACTTCTTCTCTTACATAATCATCGTTCTCACCGATACCAGCTGTAAATACGATGTCATCTACACCATTCATAGCTGCAGCGTAAGATCCGATGTATTTCGCTACTCTGTATGAGAATACATCCATAGCGATCTTAGCTTTCTTATCTCCGGCATTCATAGCGTCTGTCAGGTCACGGAAGTCACTTGAAAGTCCGCCTGAAATTCCAAATACACCAGACTTTTTGTTCAGTACTTCCATAACACCTTCAATGTCAAGGTTCTCTTTCTTAGCAATGAACTCCATGATTGCAGGATCGATATCACCTGAACGTGTTCCCATTACAAGTCCTTCAAGTGGAGTAAGTCCCATAGAAGTATCTACACATTTTCCGTTAAGAACAGCACTTACACTGGATCCATTTCCGAGGTGGCATACAATTGTCTTTACTTCATCGTAAGATTTTCCCATTACTTCTGCTGCTCTCTTAGATACGAAGCTGTGGCTTGTTCCGTGGAAACCGTAACGTCTTACTTTGTATTTCTCATAGTACTCATATGGAAGTCCATACATATAAGCCTTCTCCGGCATTGTCTGATGGAAAGCTGTATCAAATACTGCAACCATAGGTGTTCCTGGCATCAGTTTCTCACATGCTGCAACACCGATCAAGTTTGCCGGGTTATGAAGCGGTGCAAGATCATTACACTCTTCTACTGCTTTCTTTACTTCGTCTGTGATTACTACAGATGAAGCAAACTTCTCTCCACCATGTACGAGACGGTGTCCAACTGCTCCGATCTCATCAAGGCTCTTAACAACTCCTGTCTTCTCATTTGTCAAAGCATCAATTACAAACTGAATTGCTTCTGTATGAGTTGGCATAGCCAGATCAGATTTCTCTTTTTCTCCGCCAGCCGGCTGATATGTCAGACGTCCGTCGATTCCAATTCTCTCACAAAGTCCTTTTGCAAGTACCTTCTCTGTCTCAGCGTTGATCAGCTGGAATTTCAGAGATGAGCTTCCGCAGTTGATTACTAATACGTTCATTTTCTTTTTTCCTCCTGAAAAAACCTTATTATTATTATCCGAGGGCAGCTCACACTACCCTCTTTGTTTCTTTTGATTACCCGTAACTATTTTAAAAAATCTGTAAACAATTACAATTATTCAGCCTGTGCCTGTACAGCTGTGATAGCTACAACGCCTACGATATCTTCAGCGCTGCATCCACGGGAAAGGTCGTTAACCGGAGCGGCGATTCCCTGTGTCAGAGGACCGTAAGCTTCTGCTTTAGCAAGTCTCTGAACAAGTTTGTATCCAATATTACCAGCATCAAGGTCTGGGAATACAAGTACGTTAGCATGTCCTGCAACCTTGCTTCCCGGTGCTTTAGATTCCCCGACTGATGGAACGATAGCTGCATCAAGCTGAAGTTCTCCGTCAAGAGCAAGTTCTGGTGCGAGTTCCTGAGCGATCTTTGTTGCCTCAACAACTTTATCTACATCTGCATGCTTAGCACTTCCCTTTGTTGAGTGAGAAAGCATAGCAACAACTGGCTCTTTCTCAACAAGCAGTTTGAAAGAGTCTGCGGATGAAATAGCGATGTTCGCAAGTTTCTCCGGATCTGGATTCTGCTCAAGTCCTGCATCAGCAAAGATAAATGTTCCATTTGCTCCCATGTCGCAGTTCGGTACTACCATAAGGAAGAATGCGGATACGAGCTTTGTTCCCGGTTTTGTCTTCAGGATCTGAAGGCTTGGTCTTAATGTATCTGCCGTTGAGTGGCAAGCTCCGGATACCATTCCGTCAGCATCTTTCATCTTAACCATCATAACACCATAGTAGAGATAATTAGTCAGAAGAAGTTCTCTTGCTTTTTCCTCTGTCATTCCCTTTTTCTCACGTAATTCTACAAGTTTTGCGATGTAGGCGTCTGTCTTCTCGCTCTTTGCAGGATCTACGATTGTTGCTCCGCTGATATCGAAAGAACCTTTGTTCTTTGCAATCTCTTCTTCGCTGCCGACAAGGATCAGGTTTGCTGTTCCTTCTTTCAGAACTGCTTCTGCTGCTTCATATGTTCTGATATCCTCTGTCTCCGGAAGTACAATTGTCTTTTTACTTGTTTTTGCTCTCGCTTTAATATCATCAATAAATCCCATGACTTAAAGACTCCTTTCGTTTGTATTCAGTTATTTCAACGTTTTTATTATAATACAAAGGATTGGCATGGACAAGTTGTATCTACGTACTAAATTCAGTACATTGGGATTGTTTCTGATTAAATACAAAATGTTATTATAAGTGGAATACATG
>OFMT01001790.1_pt1 | contig 14309 bp, 10 predicted proteins | sample 1541891 | NCBI WGS metagenome assembly OFMT01 (sample SAMN04209230, study PRJEB22552) | human gut metagenome | biome: gut; material: feces | host: Homo sapiens | place: USA: Oklahoma | reverse complement strand
TTTCTTAAACCACTGGTTGATCTTATTCTTAGCCTGTGTGCTCTTTACGATCTTCAGCCAGTCACGGCTGGGACCCTGAGAATTCTGGGATGTTATGATCTCAATACGATCACCGTTTTTGATCTTATATTCAATAGGAACAAGTTTGCCATTGACCCTGGCACCTACCATCTTGTTTCCTACTGCACTGTGCACGCTGTATGCAAAATCAATAGGTGTAGAACCGTTTGGGAGTGTTTTTACATCTCCCTGGGGAGTGAAACAGTAAACACTGTCTGCAAAAAGATCCAGATCATTTTTCAGAAGACTCATGAACTCCCGGTTATCGGACATGTCGCGCTGCCACTCCAGGATCTGGCGCAACCAGTTCAGCTTCTCTTCCTCACTCTTTCCAGGTTTCTTACCATCGGAAGTTTCCTTATATTTCCAATGAGCTGCAATACCGTATTCTGCGGTTTTATGCATTTCAAATGTACGGATCTGGATTTCGAAAGGCTGTCCGTTAGGACCAATAAGCGTTGTATGCAGAGACTGATACATATTGGCCTTCGGCATTGCGATATAATCTTTAAATCTGCCGGGGATCGGCTTGTACATCTCATGGATAACACCAAGAGCTGCATAACAGTCCTTCACAGTATCTACAATGATGCGTACAGCAAACAGGTCATAAATCTGATCAATGGTTTTATCCTGATTGACCATCTTCTTATAGATGCTGAAGAAATGCTTCACGCGGCCATCCACCTGTGCCCTGATATTGGAATCCTCCATATGCTGCTTTACCTGTTTCACGATAGAGTTAACAAATTCCTCACGGGCACTTTTGCGAAGAGCAACCTTTTCTACCAGATCATAGTAAACATCCGGCTTCAGATACTTAAGAGAAAGATCATCCAGTTCCACCTTGATCTTGGAAATACCAAGCCGCATCGCGATGGGAGCATAGATATCCATGGTTTCTCTTGCTTTCTCCTGCTGTTTCTCTGGTCTCATATACTGCAGGGTACGCATATTATGAAGACGGTCCGCAAGCTTGATCAGGATAACGCGGATATCCTTAGCCATTGCAAGGAACATCTTTCTTAAATTCTCAGCCTGAACCTCTACCTTGTCCTTGGAATAGGACAGCTGTCCCAGCTTGGTAACACCATCTACCAGAAGCGCTACTTCAGAACCAAATTCCTTTTCTACTTCTTCATACGTCATCCAAGTATCTTCTACCGCATCATGAAGAAGACCTGCCACTATGGTCTCCTTATCCAGCTCAAGATCCGCAAGGATAATCGCAACACAAAGAGGATGAATGATATAAGGTTCACCGGATTTACGTTTCTGATCCTTATGTGCCTCACTGGCCACTTTATAGGCCTTTTCAATCATGGAAATATCTGTAGACGGATGATATTTCTTCACACTTTTTATCAGCTCCTGATAAAGAACCTCAGGGCTTGTAAAATCATGCATGGATTTCACCGCCGCATCTGCCTTCCGGACAGACTCTCTTTTTTCTTCTTCCTTCTGTATCTCAATGTTTTGTTTTTCCGTATTTTTTGTCTCTGCCATTAAATCCCACCTGCCTGTGCACAATTTCATACTGCCGTATGACTACAACAGTTCACATCCCCTTCCACCGACAAAAAATCATTTTCCGTCGTAACAGATCACAGATGCCACATTATAACCTTTGAGACGCTCACGTCCCTTCAGACCTGCAAGCTCCATAAGGAAAACCACCTTGACAACCTCGCCGCCAAGCTCCTCCACAAGCTTGATGGCTGCTTCCACGCTTCCGCCCGTAGCGATCAGGTCATCCACAATAACAACCTTCTGTCCCGGCTTGATGGAATCCTTATGCATCTCGATAGTTGCACTTCCATACTCCAGATCATAGGTTCTGGAAACGGTCTCACATGGAAGTTTTCCTGCTTTGCGGACCAGAACAAAGGGTTTGTGAAGATTATATGCGATCGGCATACCAAAGATAAAGCCTCTGGATTCAAGACCTGTGATCACATCGAACTCCTCACCCTCCAGACAATCCTGCATAGAATCAATGGCAAGCTGTAATCCATCCGCATCCTGAAGGACGCTGGTAACGTCACGGAAAATAATCCCTGGCTCTGGAAAGTCCGGGATACTTCTTACATATTCTTCTATTTTTTTCATAATAACCTCCAATGGTTTAATTTGTCAATCAGATGTTAGATAGTATAGCACTTTTTCTGTAGGGAATCAATGTGCAACCCGACAGAACTCGCGGAATTACGACAGGCCCTGGACTGCATATTGCCCAGTACAGAGCCTTCTTTCCTGTTTTACAGTCAATTACTTGCTGTCAGGATCTGCATTTTAGTGATACCTTCTCCTGTTATTCTGTAATATAATTTCGGATTACGATCTGTAAAGTCTCTCTTCCCTGATAACGGTTGATCTCAGGATAATATGTGACCGCAATACTTCCACAGTTTTTTATTCTATCAACAAATTCATCTGCTTCTCCAAAATATACTGCTTCCACTACACAGCCGGTACTGTCTGACAGCTGAAGCTTTGCCACATTCCTATTTTTGCCAAGAATACGGCTGCTTAAAACCCGAAGTCCCTTCTGTGCAAAAATCGGTTTGGTATTTCCCTTTCCAAAAGGCTCCAGCAGGGATATCTCTTCCACAAGTTCCTTATTTATATAGGAAACCGGCATTGGCACATCGATCAGGATCTTTGGAGCCAGATCCTTTTCTGTCAGAGTACAGTTTTCGTTTAACCGTCTGCGGAACTCTTCCACATTTTCTTCTTTAATGGATAATCCTGCCGCCATAGGATGACCGCCATACTGTTCCATCAGATCTCCGCATTTTACCAGTTCCTCAAACATGGAATAGCTTTCTATGGAACGTCCGCTGCCTTTCACCATTGTTTCACCTTTTGTCAGGACAAAGACCGGTTTATTGTACTTTTCCCGGATGCGTCCCGCAATAATTCCGGCCAGGCTTTCGTGACAGTCCGGTAAATAGATCACAAGAACCCTGTCCTGTCCGATTTCTGTCTCTTCCACAATACGGATCGCTGCTTCCTTTCCCTCTTCTGTGAGAGCTTTTCTGCTTTGATTCAACGCAGTCAGATCACCGGCAAGTTTTGCTGCTTCATCTTCCGTCTCCGCACAGAGCAGTTTCAGGGAACGTGCAGCGGTATCCAGTCTTCCACTGGCATTGATACATGGTCCCAGCACAAACCCTACATGATAGGCAGTGATCGGCCCATCCTCCAGGCCATTGGCACAAATCAGTTCACGGAGACCTTTGTTAGAAGTGTGGGAAAGTCGTTTCAGACCTTCCTTTACAAGGATGCGGTTTTCACCCTGAAGATCCATCACGTCTCCCACCGTGGCAATGGCTCCTAATTCCAGAAAATCTTCCAGCTCTTTTTCCGGAATCCCGCATGCCTCATAGAGAGCTGTCACCAGCTTCAACGCAACAACTGCTCCGCACAATCTTTTCTCCGGATAATTACAGTCCGGCTGTTTTGGATTTACAATGGCATCAGCCGGCGGAAGGATCAGTTCTCTTCCATCTTCCGTTTCTTTATAGGGAATTTCATGATGATCGGTTATTATCACCGTCATTCCCTTCTCTTTAGCCATAGTGATTTCATTGTACGCCGCAATTCCATTATCACAGGTAACAATTACGTCAATCCCATCATTCACTGCTCTTTCGATCAGGTGCTCATGGATTCCATATCCGTCCGCCACACGGTCCGGAATATATGTATCTGCCAGAGCTCCTGCACGCTTCAGTCCTTTGATCAGAATGAAGGTCGATACTACCCCATCAATGTCATAATCGCCTATAATACGGATGCGTTTTTTTTCCTTTATTTTATTCCGCAGGATCTCCACTGCCTTATCCACATCTTTCATCAAATGCGGAGAAGCCAGTTCGTCCACCTTTCCATAAAGATATCTGCGAATTTCATCCCTGTCCTGTACATCCCGGTTTCGGATCAGTCTGGCGATCACCGGATCAATTCCGAACTCTTTTCCAATTGCCGCAAAATCCGCCCGTTTTGCAGCAACAACCCATCGTTCCATGTTGTTTCCTCCTTGATGCTTTGCCGCTTTCTTTCTTCAAAGCAACACAATAACCGTATTGTAACTCATACTCCTGCATAGCTGCAAGTTTTTTATGCCACACAAAAAAACGTTCCGCCAGGAAATATTCTTTCCCGGTACGGAACGTTTCTGTTATTCAGCAATTTTATTCAGATTTCTCCTCATCATTCTGCTGCTTTGCTGCCTCCTGCGCTGCAAGGCGCTCGGCAACTCTTTTACGGTTTTTCTTCTTCGGCTGCTGCTGAGCTGTCTGCTGTCCGGATGGCTGTTTTACCTTTTTCTCAGATTTCTCGGAAGAAATCTTTGCGGAAGCTGCTACAGCTGCCGGTGCTGCAACACGATTTTTTCTGAATGTTTTCATGGTGTACCACAGAGCACCAGTGATGCATACAGAAGAATATGCTCCACCGACGATACCTACCATCAGCGGTGCTGCAAATTCTTTAATTGAGGAAACACCCATTACATAAAGAATTGCAACCATTACAAATGTTGTCAGGGATGTGTAAATGCTTCGTGTCAGAGTTTCTGTAACACTGGTATTTACGATCTCTTTTAGTTTCTCATCCTCAACTTTCTTTCTGCCTCTCATATTCTCACGGATACGGTCGAAGATGACAATAGTAGCATTGATAGAATAACCTACGATCGTCAGCATACACGCAATAAATGTGTTTCCCACAGATGTTCTGGAAATAACATAAAACGCAAGTACGACCAGGACATCATGAAGAAGTGCAAGTACCGCACTGCTTGCAAAGCGGATATCCTTGAAACGAAACCAGATGTAAAGAAGCATGAAGATCGCAGCTACGATAACCGCTACGATAGCGTCTCTTCTCATCTCATTGCTGACAGTAGCGGAAATATTCTCCGATGTGATCAGACTTGTATCTACATCAAAATTTTCCTCCAATGCCTTATTCAGTGCTTCTCGTTCCTTAAGATCCAGAGAACGTGTTTTGATCACTACCTGATTAGTTCCCTGCACCTTGGTCGGCTGTACATTCTTATCACCTGTCACTGCCTCAACAACCGGTGTTACCTCGGAATCGATCTCCTTGATATCCATCTCTTTATTGAAGGTTACATTGGTAGAAGTACCGCCGGAAAACTCCAGACTGTAATTCATGGCTTTGTCACCGATCACATTACTGTGGACCAGCATTCCTACAGGTCCGCAAAGAATCAGGATAATGGAAACAGCAAAGAAGATTTTTCTCTTTCCAACGAAATCCACAACCTTACGTTCCTTGGCAATGCCATAGAATTTCGGGTCACGAACACCAATTGCGTATACCGCATTAATAACAAGCCTGGATATAACCAGTGCTGTAAACATGGAGATCACGATACCCATTGCCAGCGTGTAGGCAAACCCCTTAACAGAACCGGAGCCAAGCCACATCAGCACACAAGCTGCGATCAGTGTTGTGATGTTTCCATCAAAAATAGCGGAAAACGCTTTGCCGAATCCACTTTTGATCGCTGCATGGACAGAAAGGCCTGCCGCGATCTCCTCACGGATTCTGGCGTAGATGATAACATTGGCATCCACTGCCATACCAATGCCCAGGATGATACCTGCAATACCCGGAAGCGTAAGGGTGATATCAAAGGCATTCAGCGTGATCAGCATTAAGGTTGTATAAAGAACCAGTGCAACAGATGCAACCAGACCTGGGATACGGTATGCGATGATCATAATCAGCATAACGATCACAAGACCGATCGCTCCGGCTTTTACACTTGTTGCGATGGCTTCTTCACCAAGCTGTGCAGCAACTACGCTGGAACGAAGCTCGGTAAGCTCAAGACTTAAGGAACCGATTCTTATGTAAGAAGCAAGATTCTGTGCCTCTTCTGTACTTGCCATTCCGGTGATCTGAGCTTTTCCGCCGGAAATCTCCTCATTTACATTCGGAGCGCTTAAAACCTGATCGTCATATACGATTGCGATCTGCTTTCCAACATTTGCCTTGGTAGCTTCCGCAAATTTGGTTTTTCCATTCTTTGTAAGAGTCAGACTGACCGCATATTTCTGGGAGCTTGTGGATGAATCCTGATAAGCACCTCCCTCAGCGTCTGCAACGTCTGTACCTTCCAGTACAACAGATCCGGCTTTCTGGATATCCTCAATACTTCTTGCAAGAACATATCCACTCTCACTGTTTCCTGTTGTAAAATTCTGGTTTCCGTCTGCATCTGTCTGATCGATAAAATACAGAGAACCTGGCTTTCCAAGTTCTTCCAGGATCGCATTTGCATCTGATACTCCTGGAATCTCAATGGTGATACGGTTGGAACCTTCCTGATATGCCTGTGCCTCAGTACTGTACTGAGAAACACGCTGCTGCATCTTGTAAACAGTATCGGACATGTCTTCCTTGCTCGGATTGCTGTCCTTAGCCTGGTATGTGATGCTGACACCGCCGGCAAGATCAAGTCCGGTGTTGATATTCTTAGCCGAACCTGTTCCTGTAGGACCAATGCCTACCGCAGCCACATAGCAGAAGAATACTGTGACAATTGCTGTCAGAAGCAGCACTGCAATTCCTCTACTTTTCTTCATTTTCTTTTTCCTCTCTTATTCCGCCAAAGCGGCTTTTATCATGATAGCGCACTCCACACGCTTCCTCTGGAGTTCGCATCCGATCTTATAATTCCCCCGGATATCTCCCCCGAAATGATAGCCGTTTGCCGCACAGCCGCCGCTGCAGTAGAATCTGGCAAAACAGTCTTTACAGTCCGGTTTCGTATAGACGTTACATCTTCCAAAGTCTTTTACGATTTCAGGCTTTGTGATTCCCTCGTCTACATTACCCATAAGGTACTGTTCCTCACCCACAAACTGGTGACATGGATAAAAATCTCCCCACGGAGTAACAGCCAGGTACTCGGTTCCTGAGCCGCATCCGGAAAGTCGTTTGTATACACACGGACCACCGGTAAGGTCTATCATAAAGTGGAAGAAGTTGAATCCTTTTCCCTCTTTTTCTCTTTTGATCATTTCTTTTGCAAGAATATCATACTGTTCCAGGATCTGAGGAATATCCTCCTCACGGATGGCATACTCTTCTGTATCTGCTGCCACGACCGGCTCAACAGAAATCTGCTTGAAGCCAAGATCTGCCAGATGCAGAACATCCTGAGAGAAATCAAGATTATGATGAGTAAAGGTTCCTCTTACATAATACTTGTCCTGATTTCTGGATTCCGCAAATTTCTCAAATTTCGGCATGATCAGATCATAGCTTCCTGCACCCTTACGGAACGGGCGCATGTAGTCATGAACTTCTTTTCTACCGTCCACGCTTAAGACAACATTTCCCATTTCCTTATTGCAGAATTCCATCACCTCATCATTTAAAAGAACGCCGTTGGTTGTCAGCGTGAAGCGGAATTTTTTGTTATGAAGTTTCTCCTGCTCTCTTCCGTATTTCACAAGATCCTTTACAACCTGCCAGTTCATAAGAGGCTCGCCGCCAAAGAAATCCACTTCCAGATTCTTTCTGGAGCCGGAATTAGCGATCAGGAAATCCAACGCTTTTTTTCCTACCTCAAAAGACATCAGCGCACGTCTTCCGTGATACTCTCCTTCTTCTGCAAAACAATATCTGCATGCCAGATTACAGTCATGAGCAATATGAAGGCAAAGAGCCTTTACAACGGTCTGGCGGTTTTTGGTAAATTCATCAATGATATTCTCATAAATATCTTTTGTAAAAAGCATTCCCTGTTCCTGAAGCTTCTTACATTCAGTTACAGAGGTTTCCACATCCTCTTTCTTAAAACGGTCGCCAAGCTTCTCAGCAATGGCAGCCGCTTCCATGCCTTCTTCAAGATACGGCAGCACCTCATAGGTTACTTCATCTACTAGGTGGATACAGCCGCTGTTGATATCCAGCACAATATTATATCCATTACTTTGATAACGGTGAATCAGACTCATCTTCCCGCAATCCTTTCTAAAATTCTTTTATAACCCGACAAAACGCGCCCTCCGGCGCGTTTTGCTGGATACCTGTTACTTTCAGATAAAACAAGTGAAGCAGCGGATCTCCCGCTGCTTTCCACTCATTCAACGGCTGCTTCTTATTTATGCTCGCAGCTCTGGTTTCCTACTGTACAGGAAGTCTTGCAAGCAGACTGACAGGATGTCTGACATTCGCCACATCCACCCTTCTTAACCGTGTTCTGAAGGTTCTTTGTATTTAATGTCTTGATATGTTCCATGATATATCCTCCTTTATGTATTCTATTCTTCGCCTAGTATAGCATAAAATCATCGATTTTCAAAGCATTTTTTTGTAAGCTTTTACGACAGCATCCCACCAATGGCTCCGCCACCAAGACACATGAAAAAAGTAGTCAACGCATGGGCAAAGGTCATATCCCATTTCCCCTGTGCCAGAAAAGATACCAGAAGCAGCAGAACATAATAGGAAAGCCCGGTAACGATCCCCCATATATATCGGTCTTTCCGTATGATCTTTCCCGCCATAAAACCTCCGACCAGGCAGGATACTACATAAATAATAATGATCCCCACCGCCGCCGTCCCTCCTCCGAATTCAAACTGAAAGAGCAGAAACGCCAGTATCAGAAGAAAAAGTCCTGTCACTCCATAGGCTAGCAGCAATGATCGTAATATTGCTTTTCCCTTCATAAAAAAGCCCTCCCACAGTCATTATATGGGAGAGCTTTTTCTCTTATTCTTATTCTTTACTTCTTTCTTTTCTTAAAAAACACTGCTACACCAGCTACAACTGCCGCTACCACAAACAAGATCACAAACGGAAGGATCTGAGTGTTATCTCCGGTATTTACCTGTTTCTTGGATGTTGTTGCAGAAGACTGTTCTTCAGCCTCCTTCTCCGCCGTATCACTGTTCTGAGAAGAAGACTGTTCCTGATCTGTGCTATCTGAAGTCAGATTCTGAGATGTCTCTGCCGTATTGGTGTCTGTACTGTCTGTTTCTGCAGAATCTGCAGTACCTGAAGATGCAGTATCCGAAGATGAAGCATCAGCTGCAGGTGTAACCGTTGCACCGGTATTGCTTTCAGCATCTGGCCCTACCAGAGATTTACTTCCAGCGATGCCAAATGGGCTGAATGAATGTGTACTGAAAGTCATTGTGGCACCATCCATGCTTGGAATGATGGTCTCCATTGCGCCATTATCAAGAAGGTGTTCAATCGAATATGTATAGCCTGCCTTTACAGGTACAGTCACACTGATATACTCCCCATCCGGAATTTTATACTCTGTATTATTCTGTGTATCCCAGAGTTCAAACTCATAGGATTTAAAGATTGTTGCATCTTCTTCATTGGTAAACTGATAGTCCTCACCACCAGAAACACGAAACTGTACATACCACGGAAGATCGATTCCTGATACAGTTATTCCATCACAGGTATGATTTTGAGACGCAATTTCCTCTTTTTCTGTTTCTGTCAGATCGGTAGCTGCATTCTGAGGGCGTTTATCCTCTGTATCATCTTTCCTGTCAAAAATATTATCCTTGTTTTCTTCAGTATCAGGAGTCTCCGTAATTTCCGGGATCGCGGTAATTTCAGCATCGTTATCTTTTTCATGATTCTCATCGTCTCTATTCTCAGATGCTGCATCAGGATCCATACCATCTTCTGCCGCCGGAGTTATCGTTATAGCAGGAGTTTCCACAGCTTCTGCTTCTTCCCCATCCTGAGTTTTATTATCCTCAGATGGTGTAGCTGTTACCTCCGGAGCTTCTGTTATCTCCGGAGCTTCTGTTATCTCCGGATCCCTTTTTTCCTCTCCACTGGCATCTGCTGCATCTGTTGTATCTGAAGAATCTGAAGAAGACTGCTCCGTTTTTCCTGTTGTCTCCGGATCTTCTTTATTTTCCTGGGCACTGTCATCCTGCAGACCTTCGTTCTTCTCCTCATTCTCTGCAGTGCTGTCCTCTGTTTCTTTTACAGAAGTATCTGCATCACTCTCATTGACGTCGGTTCCATTTTCCTCTTTATCATCGGTTCCATAGGATTCTCCTGAATCTGAATCAGAAGAATCGGAACTTTCCTCACTTTCGGAATTTTCCTCTGTACTGTCAATGCTGCTGACCACAACTGTCACGGAACCTGTAAGTGTTCCTGAATTACTGTCCCACCCCGGAAGGCCTGAAAGGTCAGCACCTGCAGCAGGTTTGAACACTACCCCACAGGATTGCACACGTTTGTCCGGAACATAAGAACTATCTACCCAGGAAAGAGTTCCATACGCATTAGATGGGAGCGCAATGTTAGCAAGAGCTGTAGGGCTATCAATAGTTATATTATCCGGGATCACAGCACCGGATTCTATACCTGAAGAGTTCTCCGCATATGCCGGAAAGGTCTGTCCTCCGATCAGTGTCATGGACAATGCCGCTGCTGCCAGTATTGAAAAGCTTCTGCTAAATGTAATCTTTGTGTTCTTTTTCATAATAATCTGCACCTCTATATTCAAAATCTAAGATTCATATTTGCCTTTTGTCAAAAAATTCAGTTATATAAAATATCGAACGCATGTAACATGCGCTCGAACCAATATTTCTCCAAAAATTAATATCTTGTTAATCTTTCGTAACAGATATTTCTTTTTTTCGTCAAATGCATTATAACACAATTCTTTTTTTTACGACACCCCTAAATTAATTTTTTTTGAGCATCAATGAAAATTGTTTAATTATTCTAGTTATTTCCCCCATTACCTCATCAATTCCATCATTTGTCATAATCCACGTATTTTTATCTATAGAATCCACACAACACGAACTCACAAAGAATTCCGTATCCGGATAAAGCAACTTGTAATACATCAACGCACGTCTTGCATGACAGGTTTTACAGCAGAGAATCGCCTTTTTGATATCCAGGTATTCTCTGTCTGTTACCTGCCGGGAATAAATTGCGTTCTCATAAGTGTAGGTTGCCTGATCTTCTTTCAGAATTGCTTCTTCCGGTACACCATTCTGCATCAGAACATCTTTCAAAAAATCCCATTCCGTTTTGTATGTCCCACAATAACATTCTTTCTTGTCAAGAACTCCTGTAAATCTCCCTGCTGTGATACTGTATCTTCCACTGGGCAGGATCTTTGGTGCAAACCTATTCCTGTAAAGCTCCGCTGCTTTTTCCGCCATTTGAGGATATCCGTTTCCCGGAACAAAGATCACATCCGCTTTTTCCGGCTTATCTTCTATAAACATGAAATCTTCTATCTGTTTCAGAAACTCTTCGTACATTATTTTCTATGTCCTTTCTTTACCATCTGCAGCTAAATCCCGGATCAAAAGATATTTATCTGACAGGTATCCCTTATCCAGCTTTCTGTATTGCCTAATCATATCACTCTTTCGTGGCAGATGCACTAACAGATCATCTGTTTTCTATTTTGTAACGATCACTGTGCTATATCCACTGTCCCTCAGCCTTTGTTCCATATTGACCGCATTTCCAAGCTGCATATATGCTCCTACCTGAACTTTGTAAAGATCATTCTCTCTCAGGATAAACGCCGGAAATCCCTGATCTGTCAGCTGATACAACATCCTGTCTGCATTTTCCCGATTTCGAAATGCTCCTGTCTGTACCCGATAATACAATGGCTCTTCCACCGTTTCCTCATTCAATGTTCCCAGAATGGCATCTGCGATGCTTCTGGCAATCTCTTCGAATTTTTTTTCAAAAAGCTGATTATCCTTTTCCGAGTTTATAAATCCGGTCTCGACCAAAAGTGCCGGCATTTTTGTGCGCCGGAGCACTACCAGCCCCGGACGTTCTTTTACGCCCAGTTCCCGAAAACCCAGTTCTCCCAATGCTCCCAGGATATTCTGTGCCATCTGATATTTAATGCCTTTCTTATCATAGACCAGTACTTCAACTCCATTGTATTGTTCCGGCTTGGAACTGCTGTTGCGATGAAAAGAAATAAAAAAATCTGCTCCAGCTTCATTTGCAGCTTTCGCTTTTTCAAAAGGAGTCTGATAAATATCTGTAGTCCTGGTATAAACCACATCCACGCCGTTCTCTTCCAGGATCTTTCCTACTGCAAAGGTCAGTTTCAGATTGTCATCCTTTTCCTTGCGATCTTTATAAACAGCACCCGGATCTTCTCCACCATGTGCTGATTGTAGTTTACGCAAATTGTGATATGTATTCCCCAGTATATATGGGGAGTTAGAAATGTATTGAGATTAGATAGCCTTTTTCTCCAAGTCCTCACAGTAAACGCTTGAAAATAAATGTTCCAGTTCATTTCCGAAGTTGTATGAGATTTTAAGTTTGCGGTTTTCATAAACTGTTATCTGGTCTATCATTTCCACAATAATATCTCTGTCTAATTCTTCAATGTCTTTCAGTTCCAACAACCGCCTTAACCACGGTGTTTCAAAAACATCTTCTGTTACACTTTCCTTTTTCTTTTCTTCCAGCGTTTCAATCTGTTTGGAGTAAAGCGTTTCTTTTTGTTGATAGTCCTCTCGATAAGAAAGAAATTCTTCTTTAGAAATCAGTTCGTCTTTGTAATCTTCATAAATTGACTTTTTCAACTTCTTCACTCTTTCAAGCTCTGCTTTTAACTTTGTCAGTTCTATGTCTGTTGATTTTCTGATTTTTGTTGCTGTGAAAGATTGTGATTTTACAAGTTCCTGCAAGTTCTCTACATTGCGGATAATCTGCTTTAAATCTCCCAGCACAATATCATTCAATACTTGAAACGGGAGCGTGTGCGGAGTGCAATAATCTTTTCCACTTCTTTTGTAAGTTCCACAATAGAATGAATAGGACTTACTTCCGTCAGCACGTCGCCAGAAATTTTTCATCATTGCCCGACCACAATCGCCACACTTGATAAAACCTGCAAAGATATTTTTATTTGTTTCTAAATCAATATCCCTATGCTTTTTCGTCAGCAGTTTTTGTACCTTATCCCACAGTTGACGGTCTATAATCGGTTCATGTGTATTTTCAACCCTTATCCAGTTTTCTTTCTCAACTGGACGCTGTTTGCTTCTCATACGTTGATGTTTCTTTCCTTGTACCATGTTTCCAATATAAAGCTCATTTTGTAACATCACTTTAATCGTAGAATACGTCCAATAAGAAGTTTTCTCTAAACGGTTGCAATTTTTGTAATTTTCGCCGTTGAGCTTTTTATATTCTGACGGACAAAGGATACCCTCTGCATTTAGTATTTTGGCAATGCTTTGTTTTCCTATTCCTTGTGCATACATAGTAAATACTCTTTTTACAACTTCGGACGCATATTCATCAATCACAAGTTTATTTTTATTTGCAGGAGATTTCTTATAACCATAACTTGTAAAAGCTCCGATAAATTCTCCTGCTTTCTGCTTTGATTTTACAGTCGCTTGAATTTTATTAGAAATATCTCTGGCATACTGTTCGTTGAATATATTTTTAATAGGAAGTAACATATCGTATGCCTGCTTCATACTATCAATATTATCTGTTACAGAAATAAAACGAACATTAAGCTCTGGAAATATTCTTTCCAAATATCGCCCCGTATCAATGTAATCTCGTCCAAAACGGGAAAGGTCTTTTACAACAACGCAATTTACTTTGTTATCCTCAATGTCAGCAATCATTCTATGAAAGTCTGGTCTATTAAAATTCGTTCCCGTAAAACCGTCATCAATATAAACATCATATAGGATAAAGTCATCATGCTTGTTCACATATTCTGTTAAAAGTTTTCTCTGATTTCCTACACTATCGCTTTCTTCCTTATCTCCGTCCTCTCGTGATAATCTGATATAAATAGCCACGTTAAATAAGTTTGAACCTTTTTGATAAATCATTTTTCCACCTATTCAACTGCCGTACCTATGATAATATTATACCATAAAGTACGGCTTCTTTCCATTGTTTTCAAGGGTTTTACCCTCTTGATAGTCCTTTTTTTACATGAGATTTCACGATACGGACAAGCAATTCCTCTACGGAAAATTTACCTAAAAATTCCCGTTCTACGATATATTGTGCAGGTTCTTTTTTAGCCAAGTTATCAGCCCCCTTAGTCAGCTATCTATTCTCAACATACGCACATAGGCTTATCCAATATGCGTATTTTTCACAATGTTACAGAAGCAGACAGACGGCTTTGGAAAGCTCCGTTAGTATCTCAACTATTCCCATTCTTGTGGGCA
>OFMT01001783.1_pt1 | contig 14322 bp, 14 predicted proteins | sample 1541891 | NCBI WGS metagenome assembly OFMT01 (sample SAMN04209230, study PRJEB22552) | human gut metagenome | biome: gut; material: feces | host: Homo sapiens | place: USA: Oklahoma | reverse complement strand
ATTACTCTTTCCAGTCGATATAGAACACAATTCTTTAACCTTACGCTGTTCCCAATCATCAGTAAATCCTTCAAATCTAATTTCCGGTTTTTTTTCTCCATTTTGAGGAAACATTTTTTCAAGCATCGATTTTTTGATCATTTGTAACTTTTCATACTTTCGTTGATGAAGGGTGATAAGGTGATCGAGGGAGGAAAAATAGGCTCCTAATTTGATTTGCTCATCAATTTTCGGGAGCATAAAATTCGTTTTTAAGAAATTATCATTATACAATCTCTTGATAGTAGAACCTTCACAAGACCACTCTACGACATTATATAAAACTTTTAAAAAGTTGTTATCTATCTCATCTCCATGTTTAAGCCATACGATATTTGAATCTTGAAAATATTCGTCTTTCCCGGTAACTTCAACGGTTCTGCCAATGCTACCAGAAGCAGAAATCAATATATCGCCCTTGTTCGGATATGGATATTTAGTTTTATACTCGTCAAATAATTTTCTTGAAATGAATGCGTCTGGTACGCCACCAAATGTACCTATCTTATAAAAAGGCACTTCCCCCTCATCTGATGTCTGCTCTTTAAAAATCCGCTTACACATAGCAACTGATCCAACATCACTGAACTTACGCTGTTCCCAATCATCATTAAATTTATCAAATCTAATCTTTGGTATATTAGCTTTTTCCATTAGAAATCACCTCCAAAGAATTTTTTTAATTCTGCCATTCCTAACATATCTGTTTCTGAACCTTTTAACTCGTCCAGCATCATAGATAATTCTTTTTCCGTATTTATAATCTCATTTTCAATATCAGCAAATGTATCTTGATATTTCTTCGATAAATCATCCAACTTCTTTTCTAGTTGCGAGATCATATTACCTGGTAAAGCATCAATTCCTTGAATAATAGGATTAATCCATTTACATTCGAGCAGATATTCCCTATCATTTCCAGATAAATTTTCAATAACCTCTTTTGTTTTTAAATGCAAATCTTCTTCGGATTTTTTTATACTACTCTTTAATTCTTTTTCTTTTTTATTCAGTTTTTCAACTTTTTCAAGCACATCAATTAAATTTGCATATTCTACATCTGCATCCGCTTTTAAAAGCTTAACATGTGCTTTTATATTTTTGAAAACAAATTCATCTCCGTTTTCGCTAATCGCATCACCTAATAATTCCTTATCGTCCTCAGATAACTCACCCAACATAGATTCATATGTCGAAGTTATCTCTTGCATCTGCAATTTCATGTTTTCTATGGCATCTGCATTATCTTTCAATAATGTTGCTTGAACAATATCAAACGGAATAATATGTCCTTTCCATCCATCCTGTACTTCCGTTTCTTTTCCATTTTTCTTTTTGATGACCATATTAGGATCAACTTTTGTAATAGAATTTTCTCCCTCAACTTGAATCAACTCGAGATCCCCAGCTATAGCATCGTAATTAGATTTAAAAACTTCATATGCTTCATATTTGTCTACCAACTTCACATCTTTAAATCTTCCGAGAATGTCTTCTGATATTCTATCTTCTTCCATGTTAATCTGCACAGTTCCAGCATTATCAATCAATGTACTCTTAAGAATATCCTTAAAGCCTTCAAATGCATTTCTATAATCAGCCAAAAACTTTTTAACATCTGCATTTTCTTCTATAGTTTTCTTAATGTTATTTACTTTTACAGAGGCATGTTCTCCATTTGTTGAAAAAATTTCTTCTTTTAATGATGGAAATACCGTCCAAAAATTTTTAAACTGTGAAATCTCGCTCTCTGGTATTCCACCAAACATAGTTGCAAAAATGTCCCACGATTCAGCTTCTTCCGATGAATCAACATAACGAGGAATATTTAGGTTATACTCATTAGCTCTTATTTCTTCCTTGCTAACTCTTCTTGAAAACTTATCGACATCTAATCTTCCCTTTACTGTATCTGTGATCTTTTTGATATCACAAGGGCGAAGTTTATTGTTTTTTCCTTCCTTTACAAAACCTTTTGAAGCATCAATAATTAATACATCTGTGTTTTCCCTTTTCTGTCTTAACACCATTACAATTGTTGGAATTCCAGTTCCAAAGAAAATATTAGCTGGCAATCCAATAATCGCATCTATGTTATTTTGTTCAATTAAATTTTTTCTTATTTCTCCTTCTTCTCCACCTCTGAAAAGAACTCCATGAGGTAAAACAATTGTCATCATTCCATCTGGTTTTAAATGATATAAGTCATGTAATAAAAACGCATAATCAGCTTTTGATTTTGGTGCCAATCCATATCTTGCATAACGCGGATCAGATTCCTTTCCTGCCGGCTCCCAATTCTGCGAGTATGGTGGATTACTTACTACCGCATCCACATATAATGGATCGTAGGTTGCCATTGGATCTGACTCATCAAAATAAGGCCAATCATCCTCTAGTGTATCTCCATTTCTAGTAACTATATTATCAGGAATAATCCCTCTCATTACTAAATTCATTCTTGTTAAATTATATGTATTAGCCTTAAGCTCCTGTGCGTAGTATCTGATATTATTTTCTTTATTCATATACTTTGAAATCGCACGTCCTATATTTATTAACAAAGAACCCGAACCTGATGTTGGATCATATATTTTTATTTCATCATTTCCTTTTAGGTGATTTGCTATAATCTCTGACATCATCAATGAAACTTCATGTGGTGTATAAAACTCTCCAGCCTTTTTACCTGCGTTTGCGGCAAACTGACTAATCAAATATTCATATATAAATCCCAAAACATCATAGTCTTGCTTTCCATCCATTGGAATGTCATTAATCAAATGTATCAAATCACTAATAGCCTTTGTCTGAGACTTTGTATTATCTCCCAATTTACTAAGTCCAGTTTCAAGTGTTGTAAAAATGCCTTCAAAAACCTTTTTATGCGAAGGCGATATCAATCTTGAAAAAGACGATAATGCAGTTCTAACATTATCAACACTAAAATCAGAACCCATGTTAATCCATGTTGAAAACATATCTTCATACGCTATAAAATAACCTAATTTGGTATGGGCGTTATTTATTAGTTCTTCATCTTCCTCATTAACATACTGCTTAATATCTTCATCTTGGTAATCTATTTCATGCAACCACTTTTCTTCCTTGTCAGAAAGATATTTATAGAAAATGAAACCCAAAATATAGTCCTTATATTCATTTGCCTCTATTTTTGATCTCATTTTATTTGCTGATTCCCAAATTTTTGCTGCTAATTGTTGTTTATTCATTTCATATACTCCTTTAACACTTATTCTCTTGTAAAAAGTAAGTCATACAAAGATATTTTATCATAAATCTACGAATTGTGTACAAAATATGCTTTTTTCTTGTTATAACATTTCCTTTTTTATTCGTACTTTAATCCTAACAAAATATATGTCCCCAAAAATGTACTTAAAAAAGGCGCCCCTACGCTCCTACGCATCTGCTCATCTTCAGGTGCTACAGGAACAATCCCCATCATTTCAGCCTGTTCAACACCCATCATTTCAGCCTGTTCAACACCCATCATCTCAGCCAAGACTTCACTCATGCCTTTGATCTCAACGTGCTTAATCTGAGGAGCATTCTCCATAGCATCTGCATGAAGCTGTTCAGGAGTAACCCCCATATTCTCAAGAAGCTGATTGGTAACAAGGATTGATGCTCTTCCATCATCATCAGAACTTAATACAAAGCGGTACACAACCGCCATATCCTCGATATTCTGATGGGGAACGGTTTCAAGCATTTCCTTATTGGCTTCCGCAGAAACAACCTCCATAGCCAGCTTTTCCTTCATCTGAGAATAAACGGATAAGGAAGCAATATCGAAATCAGATCTCTGGCTGATTCCATTGTTGATGACCTCAACTGCCTTATCTACGACTTCATCGTAAACGCAAAAATGCGTTCGGGGAATTTTCGTGTTTTTACCTCGATCGCATCAAATAATGCAAACAACAGATTGAATAATACTAATCTGTATATAGCACCTTATATTTTTTAGTTTAAAAATAAAATTCAAGCTTTTCCGGGAACCGGAAGGCACGGTGTTCGCCATAATATAGCTTTCCGCTCTTCCTCATGAAATCCTTTGGGATCTCAAAAGTTCCTAAAAAACATGTTGGCTCAATTAACGTGCCTCGCTGATTGCTGCCTGTGCAGAAAGGCAAAAACAATGGGGTTTTTAATGAGATGTGCATTGTCCTCATTCTCTTTCCTATGTAGCGAGGAAATCTTTTCAATTTCCTCTAATTTGATTATACAGCTTTTCTTTCTACCCTCTGCGGTGAAGGTCGCCTTTACATCAGCCGTTCCGTTCAAATTAACATACCAATCAAAAGTGGTATCCGAAGTCGGCGTTACCATATAAACAAATTGATTAATAACATCGTGGCTAATCGTACTGCCGCTGAAATCAATAAGGCTGTTTAGCGTAGAACGGATACCCTCTAAATCCAGACCTCTCGGACAACATTTATTTGTCGGCGTATCTTCAAGAGCTTTTTGGAGTTCTTTAATCTCTTTATCAATAGGGCTTCTCATAGATTGATATTCGTCCTTTGAAATTTCTCCGTCGGCTCTCATAGCAATTAAATTAGCAAGTCTGCTATTTGCCTTATCAATCCTTGCCTGTATAGATGCAGCATCAGATTTATTATCCAAAGTCCTTTCTTCCTTATAATAGTGCCTTATAAGGTCTAACGCAATAAGCACAGACTCTTTTCGTTCCTGCCACAAATGCTCTAATAATGCTTTCGCCATAAAATCGAGCTTCCAATCGGTTATCATTCTGCTGTCGCAGTATCCCTCCGTGTCTAAGCCAATCTCAGCTCGTTTACGCCTAATACCATTATTGAGTTGATTATAGCATTGATAGCCATAGGAAGTTTTACCGTCCAACTTGGTATGCCATTTGTTTTTTCTGTACGATGAGCCGCAGGAACAACGAAGTTTATTTACCCATATATCTCTGGAGTCACGCTTGCTGTGCGTGGTTTTTTCCGCCGATACTAATGCAGGTTTCATTCTGCTTTCCCGTATTGCCTGTGCTTTATCCCAAATCTCCTGTGAAACAATAGCAGGGAAATCACCCTCTACATATTCATAGGTTGACATATCGAGGTTGGCGTAGGTAGTTTTGCTTTTGTGTGTATCCGACTTGTGATAGGAGCGATAATGACCGTAGGGCTATGCTTGTTGCCTATATCGTTGGAAATGATAAGTACAGGTCTTGTGCCGCCCTGTTCCGAGCCGATAACGGGATTTAACTCCGCATAATAAATATCGCCACGCTTGATAGTCAATTCCATTGTGTTTGACCTCCCAATATGATTTAGGCAGAGTTTTTCTGCCTATGTAGACAGCCAAACACAAGGAAGTATTTAAGGTCGGGAGAGCGTAAACAATCTCTCTGTTCTTATGACCGCCCTGCGTCTGGCTGCTATGAGAAAGCATTTCAATTTGTCCTCGACACCCCGAAATGCTATTGGGAAGTCGCCAAACGGTCAGCAGCGGACTGACGCCACGGGAGTTTCACCCCAACTGTCGTTCTGACAGAGCCGCCCTCATTGCCTGCGACGGTTTTATCACGCTCGGACTGTGACTGGACGGGAGTATCATTATCCTCTTTGTGGGTTATGGCGAAATCGGGAGCTGCCCGATATTTTGAGTAGGTAGTTATCGCTCTCTGCTTTACGGCAGGTTATGGCGTACCTCTCGACACGCTTATGCTCATCACAATCACAAAGAGAAGGTATTTGGCGAATGGGTATTCGGTTTTCAAAGAGCAATCCCGTTTTCGCCACACAAAGGAAAACAGGGCGAGAGGTTTTGTCCTCTCACCCTGTAGCCCGTGGGAAAGTGCTTTTTTGGACACTATCCCAAAAGTTTTTTAATTTTTTGCTTCAGCCTTCCTAACCGCTTATAGACGGTATCCTCTTTCATACCGAGAATGGCAGCGATTTCGGCAATGGAATAACCTTGTATTTGCAATAAAATCGCCTGTAAGGTAAGCCTATCCACCTTAATCAGCACTTGATAAAGCTGCTGATTTTCGATATTGTCCAGAAAGTCCTCGACCGTTTTTATTTCGGGCTGTGTTATATCCGCTGCGACTTCTTCAAGGTATGTACCTGTTTCCTGCATACGCTGATAGTAACGCCTGTCGGAATTGAAAATCGCCCAATCGTGAACACGGAGCTTTTCTATGTCGTTTTCACTGACACCCAAACTCCGCAACTGTTTTTCCTCGGCTTCTTTCCAGAGCCGCCATTTCTTTTCTTCTCTGGCTTTGTTGTACGCCATACTGTTTCCTCCAATCTGAATTTTTTTGAAAACTCAGATTGGCAGGCGGACTGCGGCAGCCAACGCCAGATACGGACTTGTTCTGTATCAAAGAAAAGCAAGGCAAACAAAAAGCCGCAAAGGTACAAAGACCTCTGCGGCAATAAGCATAACTATACCTATGGCATAGAAATGTAATCTCTATTTGAAAACCATAAGAGTGCCACGAGCAGGCGAGGATTTTTTTAACAGATTATCCTCGTTCCTGCGTGACACTCTATATGTATCCGCTGCTTCTGATGAGCAGCGTTGCGGTCATATTAGACCAACACATAAAAAATCCCTCCAAACCTTAAACGGGCTTAGAGGGCTGAGCTATTTTTGTTTGGGCGTGACAGAGCAGCCCACCAAAGCACCGTTTTTTTTATTTGGTGGGCTGTGCTGCCAAATTTATTGATGAAAAAAGAGCCGACGAGCTGTGAGGTATCTCACAAGTTCATCGGCTCTGCGTCTTAGCGTCTGGCACTTCTGCTTTTGTGATATTCAGTTGCTTTGCATTTATCAATGTCTGCTTATGGCACTTGGGACAGAACAAAGGAAAATTCTTTAACTCTGTATCTTCCCGTATCTGCACCCTTGTTTTGTTGCCGCAGATAGGGCATAGTATAAACTTTTCTTTTTGCATTAGGCATATTTCCTCCGACTCACAAACGCAAGATTGCCTTAGCTATTGTTGCCAAGGAAAGCCGCAAGTCCCTTTTGCACTTCTGCTGGGTCTTTGACACTATATGTGAAAGAAAGCGTTGCGTTTGTTTCAATCCAAATCTTAGAATAATCAGAAGTGAAGCTGATTACGGAGTCCATAGAATTGTCTGCTCGGTAAAATGTAATTTTATTATTTCCCTCGCTGTCATTCCAAGAGCCTCTCTTGACTTCTTTCGTGTTGACCTCAATACCTTCTATGAAGGTCAGCAGTTGATTGAAGTCTTCACTGTCTGTAATAGTCGTATTTCCATCGGCGGTCTTTATTGCGGCATGAGTTGCGGACTGCGTAGCTATTGCGGGAATGCCCGTAATAGCATCCTTTGCCGTCGCATACTGCGGACGGTTAGGAATAAGGCATATTGAAATGACCGCAATTAGAATTACCGCCCCTAAACCTGCAAATCCAATGATTTTTTTCGTGTTTGATTTCATAACATTCTTTATCCTTTCTTTGGGATTTCCCTCGGCAAACGCCATCGGTACGCCAAGTGTGCTTTTTTCAATAGAAAGCTCTAAAAGCGACCGGCTGTATTCTTTGCGAATATCCTCCTTTGAATTTCTGATTACGCTTTCATCGCAGGACATTTCCATATCGGTAACGAACAGCTTGAACGCAAGCCACACAAGAGGGTTAAACCAATGCAGGATAAGAACAACATATCCTAATATCTTCGCAAGGTTATCACGCCGAGCGAGATGCGTCTGTTCGTGGGCAATTACATATTCCTGTGCGTCAGCCAAATTGCTCGGCAAGTATATTTTTGGATTTCGCAATCCAAGCGCAAAGGGCGTGCTGATTACTTGCGAAATATAAATATTATCCCGAAGAAGGACGGCACTCTGTAATTTCTTTTTGAGTCTGGAATATGAGCGTATGCTATACAGGCAAAACGCAAAAACGCCGATGAACCATATAATCTTTCCCCAAAAGGTAAATATCTGATATACATTTGCGGTAGAACCGAAAACCTCAGTTGCTACAACAGGGTTGATTACGCTGTCTATTGCTTTTATACCCGTTTCCACATAAGGGGTTTCAATGTAAAGCATATCCGTAGAAAGCGGCGTTGTGTTGAACGGCAATATGCTCAAAACGCTTTCAAAGGAAACGGGGACAAGCAGGCGGAAAAAGGCAACAAACCACAATGCGTAGGAGAAAACCTTTGGAGCTTTTTTCAGCAGCAACCGTGCCAACATAATAATTAAGATAGCAAAGCTGCCCGTAATACTCATATTTACAATATCGAGAAATACTTTGTCGCTCATAGTCATTCCTCTGCATTTTGGTCGATGATTTTCTGTATTTCAGCGATTTCTTGCTTTGAGAGCTTTTTGCGGCGGGTAAACGCCACTAAGAATTGCGGCAAAGAACCATTGAATGTTTCTTCCACGAAGCCCTCACTTTGCTTCGTAAACCACTCCTGTTTTGAAAGGACAGAAACGACATTGCCCGAATTGTTTTGAAAAATGCCCTTATCACAAAGACGCTTCAGCATCGTATATATAGTGGATTTCTTCCAAGAGAATTTCTGCTCACAAAGCTGTACCAATCCTCCAGAGGAAATCGGCTCATTTTCCCAGATTAAGTTGGCAAACTCCAGCTCCATATCTCCAAGTCTGTAATTTTTCATTATAATCCTCCTTGCAGGTCTACAACCATTAGACCTCTGCTTATAGTCTAACACTTGTAGACCCGTTTTGTCAAGAGGCAAACAAAAAGTTCACAAACTCGTTGCCGCCACTACTCTGACAGTATTTAACTGCTTTGGGTTTACTAAGGTCTGCTCACAGCAAAATCACAAATGTTAGGCTGATTGAAAGTGATTACTCGCTCTGGTTGTCCACCGTGTAAACCACACAAGCAATCCCGACAATCAGCGAAAAGAGAATTGCACCGCCGAAAGCACTTTCTAATGCTGAGCCGAGAAAAAAGCCGACCACACCTGCAAGTACCATTGCAATCAGCGATACGATTGTCCTAAATTTCTTCATAAATATGTCCTCCTAAAATTTCATTTTGATTTCTTCTCAAAGGCATTAGTAATGGCAATGACAGCAGGAAATATCACTCCTGCAACGACCCAAATTATCCAACTCTGCCCCCAATTATTTGATGACAGACTGTACCCCAAATAAACTGCCGTTGCAATTACCCAATACGCCGTATAGATAGCTGCTGAAAAGGATGGTCTTTCCTTGTTCTCTTTAGAATATTCGCCCTCCTGCAACAGCTTTTCATAGCTTGCCCATATAATACCCGTCTTGATAAAGCAAATCACGCCTACTCCCGCAATGAGAAATGAAAGTGAAAGCATAATCGTTAGAAACAGGTCGCTATCGGCGTTAATTATCGCTCCGATAAAAAGAGGAATTAGGGCAGCAATACACAGACAAGTTCCTGCAATGTTATTCTTTGTGTGCAAATCCTTGTATTGCGTTTTGCGCTCTTTTACCATTCCACTCACGCCATACTCGGTTTCAAACTTTTCTTTCTCCAAATAGGCAAATGGGGCGGTTTTGCTGCCGCTTGATATAAACATCACGGCGGCTATTGCTACAAGAATGATAAGAACAATCATTCCGATTCCATTCGCAATATTTTCGTTCAAGACACCTGCCGTACTTTCGCTGATTGCACTCAATATCAAAAGGGCAATCGGAGATAAGATACACAAAAAGGCGGCATACGCTATTGTTTTAGCCGTCCGCAGCTTTACGGAAAGAAAAGCGTTTGCTTCCTCCATGGATACACGCCTTAGTGACGGCGTATCATCGGACGAGTCTATGTGCTCAGCTTCTTCAATTTCGTCTTTCAGTAAATAATCGGTGCTTACTCCGAACAGTTCGGAAAGACGCAGCATTTTTTCAAGGTCTGGAACAGATTGCGCTCCTTCCCATTTTGAAACAGACTGTCGTGTTACATTCATTTGGTCAGCCAGTTCCTCTTGCGACCAACCTGCTTTTTTTCGCAGCAGTATAAGTTTATCGGCAAAAATCATATTCATCCTCCTGTTGAGTTGATTGTTGTGCTCATATTTTAGCATTTTGCGAAGTTGCTAACCACCAATCCAGACCATTCAATATGTCAACCGACGGTTGCAGCCGCCAAAAACGCCCTTAGATTTCGGATTTTTGCCGAATATATTGCCGCCTATAAATCAAGCAAAAGCCCTCTGGCTGTATTTTATGTATTATTCGTTAGGCATTGCAGTACATATCATAAACAACATACCCTGTAATTCCGCTTAGAGCTTTGGGATACAGTTCTTTGCACATCATACACCGTGGCTCTTTCATCGGGTATCCGCTTGTCGGAAAAATGCCGAAATCGGATGAAGTGCGAAAGCCCAATTTATTATAAAAGTGAAAATTGCAATAACATTCTCAATATCGGGGATGCCTGCGTCTGTTTCCCATTTCGTAACTGCTTGTCTTGAAACGCCGAGCTTTTCTGCTAACTGCTCCTGTGACATTCCTGCTTGCTTGCGGATGGATTTCAGTTTTTCTGCAAGTGTCATACCTGTGACCTCCTTGTTTATTCATAAAATTTTTTGACTGCTTCACTTGGATATGAAGCAGCTTCCGCCATTCTCGTTGGCAGATTCAAGTATAGGAAAAAGGGTTTTGCATTACAAGCAAGTAGGGATTACATTTCGGTTTTTTATGCTACTTTGCGTAGCATTTTATCTTTGCGTTGGTTTTTCGCTTCATAAACTATATGGCATCTGCATATCCGTTTATACTTGAAAACATATACGGCAAGACGCAAACATTAACAAGAAAAAAGACAGCCGAGCCGATGAAATGATGGCAATCAATTCACAGGAACAATAGCAAATTTATGATAGTTACCTTAACCTTTTAATTGGATGGCGAATAACGGTTTTCCATTTTTCTGGTGCTACTTTCCGTGCATCTGATAAGTAAATTTCGTGATGCAATCGGCTTTCGGTTATATCATTTTCATAACCGTTCTGCGCTATATATTCATCCATTAACGCTACCGTTTGCGGTTCATCGTCAAATGCGCCTATGTGCATTATTTGAACACACAAGCCCTCATCAACGATCAGAAATTCCGCCGATGAGCAGTCGAGCTTTTTCTTTTCGGATGCGGTTTCTACCGCCCATTCAAAATCCTTTTTAGTAATAAATTCGGGCAGGCGAATGACAGAAATCCAGTTAAATGCAGCTTTATCGGCGTAGTCTATACCATCAACATTATCCTGCCACCAAAAGCCCTCCAGCGGAGGAACAACATACTCAAAAAAGCCCTCGATTTTATGTTCTGTTTTATAGCTCATTTTCAGCGTGTAAGCAACAGCGTATAGGATGCTGATTGCCTGCTGATAAGCGCCGTCAATCTCGTTAGGATTGCCTTTTCCTCGTACAGCAATGTAGTTAGCCTTCGGAACAGTAACAATCTCTGGTTTATTCTTCGGCATATAAAATTCTTTGTATTCTTTTTTGAAATCGAAAGCCATAATGTTCTCCTTATAAATCTCTATTTATTCTAATTTGTGAGTAGATTGTACCACACTTATACTGACACCCTGTGTCAAGATTTATATTTTTCATAGATACTTTTTGCCTGCTTTGCAACGATGTCCTTGAGATGCGCAGGCTCTACAATATCCACCTGTGTTCCGAATGATAACAAATACCCGATTAACCATTCATCTTCTGGCATTTCGACAGATACGATTAAATCCCCATTTTCTTCTGTGCTTATTTGAGTATTATCAAATTCATCATAAACACGATATGAGATTTCTTTGGCAAAGCGCAGTACGATTGTACTATAAACTTGCCCCGACATCTCATCTAATTCTGGAAAAGACTTTTTATCAAAAGTGTCTGCAAGCACTTCCAATGTTATAATGCGAGTCAGCTTAAAAATGCGATAGTCCTGTTTTTCCGTACAGTACGCTTTCAAATACCACGACATAGATTTATATAACACTTTTAACGGTTGGATAATTCTCTCGCTAATCGTTCCATAGGAGTTGGCGTAGGTTATTTTCACGCACCTTTGTTGAATTACTGCCGATTTCAGCAATTCAAATTTTGTATTATCAGTTCCGTTATTGCCCCATCTGGAAAAATCCACTTCAAGCCAGCTTTCTGAACCGACATTAAATATCGCAGAGAGTTTTTGCAGTATTTGGCTGTTGTCAATATTGCTTTCGGTCTTGCTTTCTGTCCTGCTGCTGATTTCGTTCATCTCCCAGAAGATACCCGATAAAAGCTGCTTTTTACCCTCGTCCATCGTTGCCACTTCCTGCGGATTGTCTGGGTCGGTGGCAGTCTTTACAGAATAAACTGCGAGCACCTCTTTCCAGACCGCACGACTGCCCGACATTTCCAGAACATCATAGGTCGTGCTGCTTTGGATTTCGTCAAGACGGGTATCGTATTCAGCATTGATTTCCCGTACAACGCTCTGCATTGTCATACCGTTTCCAGAGTCCTCGCCCGAAAAGAAAATACCGAACACCGAGCCTGCAATCAAGGCAATCAGACAGATAACAATAATAATCACGACGGCAATCCAACCGCCTGCGGCAATGGCAGCTACAAGCGCCTTGACGCCTGCAATAATCGCCTTAACTGCGGCAATCGTAGCTTTTACCGCCGCTTTCACCGCTGTAACCGTAGCCTTAGCGGTGGCTTTTGCCGCCTGCGCAGCCCTTTGAGCCGCTTTTGCCGAAGCCTTTGCCGCTGCCTTCGTTGCTTTGGCGGTATGCTCGGCTGTTTTGATAGCCGCCTTAGAGGTAGCGTGTGCGGTCTTAACGCTTTTCTGAGTGGTCTTGACCGTACCTTTTGCGCTTGCTTTGACCGTCTTTTCTGTATTTCGGGCGGTAGTCTTAACCGTCTTTTTGCCTTGCTGTCGGGTCTTGATAAACTGAGATTTTGCCCTTTGGGTGCTATCGGGAGCAGAGGAACGGCTTGCAGCCCCGTGACGGATCTGCAAGCCGTTGTTATGCTGTTCGGCGGCTTTTGCCGCCTTTTTCTGTTTATATGCCGATATTTTATCCTTTGCCTTGCCGATATTTTCCCTTGTTTCCTTGACCGCCTTTTGCCCTTGTTTGTTAAATTGGTGGATACCCTCGTCCTTGATACGGTCAGCTCCATAGGAAAGCCTGTCGGCGGCATATTCCGTAGCAGAGTTTTCATCAGCATAGCAGCCTTGTTCCGCCTTATCCTTTGTTTTCGCATAAGCGGACTTCATACGCTCGGTAGCAATGGCGGCTTTGTCTATGGTCTTTATCGTGCCTTTGACCGCATCTCTGGTTTTTATATCAGCCATTAAAAGCCTCCTTTCCTTGAAGCGGTACAGATATTAGGCAACCTTTTTTGCCACTACAACAAGTCTGCCGTTTTGTGCGGAGTATTCGCAGGTAGAAAGCGTGATAAGCCTGTCGCCGTATTCTGCGGTCACGCCTGTATCATATAAGGCAAGCTCCTTGCATTTGGCGATATATGCGTTAAAGGTGTTTTCGTCCTCTGCGTTTACAAAATCGTAGTAGCTGAAGCCTGCCGAGCTGTACGCAACCGTTTTGAACACAGCAATGATTTCATACTCGCCCTGCTTTGTGAGGGTATCAAAACGAATGGTCTTGTGTTCCTCGTAAAAATCCTTGTTCTTGTAATTCTCCAATGCGCCGAACATCTTTTGCCCTTTGATGTGATGACCGTAAATAACAAGGTTATCGCTCGTCAATAGGTCGCAATTTTCCTGCACATACGGCGTACCTAAATCGATGTACTCATTTTCAAAATTGTGCTTCAGATAATAATTGGGGTTGTTCGGGGTCTGCATTACGGGAAAGTTGATATTCGTGCCGGCAATCGAAAGCCAGCCGACCATATCCGTATTTTGCAGATACAACTCGCCGTATTCCATAAGCACGGTTTCTTCCTCCGTAAGCAGAACATCGGCAGTTTCACTTTCACCTGTCTGCGCCTGTTCTACAACCTTGGCAATTTTCTCAAAGACTTCTTCCTGCTTGCTTTCGTGCGCATAGTGGCTATAAATGCGGAAGCCGCAAAAAGCCGCCGCACCTAACAGGCACACGGCGGCAATCATACAAATGATTTTCGTGTATTTCTTCATAGCATTGTCCTTTCTTATTCTGTTTTAGGGGCAAAAAATAACGCCCACATTTTCTGTGAGCGTTACTGTTGCAATATTGATTTCAGATACAAAATGCGGCATAGAGAGGAACGATTTTTTTATTGTCC
>OFMT01001773.1_pt1 | contig 14435 bp, 14 predicted proteins | sample 1541891 | NCBI WGS metagenome assembly OFMT01 (sample SAMN04209230, study PRJEB22552) | human gut metagenome | biome: gut; material: feces | host: Homo sapiens | place: USA: Oklahoma | reverse complement strand
GACCTGCCGGTCAAAACCAAGGCGGAGCGGCGCAGCGCGACGCAGTTCCGGAATTTTTTGGTGGGCGATGGATACCACATGGTGCAGTACTCTGTGTACGCCCGTATCTGCAACGGCCGGGATTCCGTGGAGACCCACAAGAAAAGAATTCTGCTGGCGCTTCCATCAAAGGGCTCTGTGCGGATGCTGGTGATCACTGAAAAACAGTATAATGCCATTGAACTGCTGGTGGGCAAGCCGACGCCATACGACAAACCGCAGCAATTTGAGCAGCTGATGATTTTTTAAGAAAAATACGGAACGACTTCTCACAGAAATCGTTCCGTATTTTTGTACTTTTGCCTGCCTTTTGATAAGAAAGACGTGCTAAAAGCGTTGGATTTGCGTTCACAATTTTCGCCTATTATACCACTACGAGAGAAAATTGGGAACTACGACACTCAGGAAGTTGCGCAATTCTCGGAGTCTATTATACCACTACGAGAGAAAATTGGGAACTACGACCCCGGTCTTTATCGGCTCTATGACACATACATTATACCACTACGAGAGAAAATTGGGAACTACGACATGTTGTTATGACAAAAAAACGGTGGCGCGATTATACCACTACGAGAGAAAATTGGGAACTACGACTGCTCGCTCTTACTCTCCGCTCCACGCTCTATTATACCACTACGAGAGAAAATTGGGAACTACGACGCCAAGTTCGGCGATAGCCGCCAGAGCAGTATTATACCACTACGAGAGAAAATTGGGAACTACGACGTGGGACGAGGTAGCGGCGCTCTGCCGCAAATTATACCACTACGAGAGAAAATTGGGAACTACGACTTTTTGTATATATCGATAATTATTGCAAAAATTATACCACTACGAGAGAAAATTGGGAACTACGACAAGTGGCTTCGTGCTAATAAGGGGCTTATCATTATACCACTACGAGAGAAAATTGGGAACTACGACGCCAAGGTTATGCGCGACGCTGGAGAACAGGATTATACCACTACGAGAGAAAATTGGGAACTACGACTGACCTTATTGAACAGTTCCCGGAATCTGCATTATACCACTACGAGAGAAAATTGGGAACTACGACCTTTTTTATCTCCGCCCGTGGCGGGCTATTATTATACCACTACGAGAGAAAATTGGGAACTACGACCACAATGCTGTCACCCTTAGTCTCGTAGTCATTATACCACTACGAGAGAAAATTGGGAACTACGACCAGGAGCGCCCGTGCCACCGTTGGCGTTAAATTATACCACTACGAGAGAAAATTGGGAACTACGACCTGTATGCCATTCGTGACCAGCAAAGCGGCATTATACCACTACGAGAGAAAATTGGGAACTACGACAATGCGACCACATTGAGGAAATAAATTTCCATCATATTGTAATTCTTGCGGCGGCGGGGAGTTGCGCACGAGAGGGGCGCATAGAGCACAAAAAAGAAAACACCGGCACAAGTTCTGAACATGGAGGAAAATCTCTCCACAGGTTACACCCAAAGCACCACAGCGCGCTGATGTTTCCTTTCATAATATTTTATCACAGGAGAGCGGCGTCAAGGCATCCGGAGGTTCTCATTGTAGATTTGACATTTTCCCTGCTATTTTCTTTCTTTTGCTTGTGGAGATGGCGTTTTATGGTATAATAAATTTGTGAAGTTATAGGTATGGTAGCAGCTTTGCAGCTCTATCGAAGGGAGTGACGGGATGACGGCGTATGGAATTGAACCAACGGTCATCTGGCAGATTTCCACTTTGACAAAAAAACACCTCTTACAAAAAGTGATTCTTTTTGGCTCCCGAGCACGAGAGAACTTCCACCGCACAAGCGATATTGATCTGGCTGTTCATGGCGGCAATATATGCCGCTTCGGGCTGGATGTTGAGGAGGAAACACATACGCTGCTGACCTTTGAGTTTATCATCAGCGGTATCATTGAAGCGTTGGAGAAAAGCATCTGTGAGCGATATGCCAATCTTCTGGATACGCTCTGAGAAACTATTTTACAAACACATGGAGGCCCACGATGGCACTTGAAAATAAACTTGGTATCACCAACTCCGCCGAGCTCGCCCGTGAGGAGGAGCGAATCAGCAAAAGGAAAGCCGTGGAACTGTTTGAAAGCAGCGCTCTGGACAAGCTGGCCCCCGGCAGATTTGCGTCATTGCAAGCCATTCATAAGGCGCTTTTCGAGGATATTTATGACTTTGCAGGCGAACTGCGCACGGTAAATCTGGCAAAGGGCAATTTTCGTTTTTCCCCTTTAATGTATCTGGAGGCAGCGCTTGGAAACATCGACAAGATGCCGCAATCTACCTTTGACGAGATCATCGAAAAGTATGTGGAGATGAATATTGCCCACCCGTTCCGCGAGGGCAACGGCCGAAGCACTCGTCTGTGGCTCGACCAGATGCTGAAAGCCGGTATCGGACAGGTGGTGGATTGGAGCAAAGTGGATAAGGAGGATTATCTCCTCGCCATGGAGCGCAGCCCCATCAAGGACGTGGAAATCAAGGTGCTGCTGAAAGCGGCTTTGACCGACGAGATCAACAGCCGCGAGGTCTATATGAAGGGCATCGACCACAGCTACTACTATGAGGGGTATACGACCTTCAAGACGGAAGATCTGAGCAAGGAATGAGATGCACATTGATTTTGCGGACAAGAGCGTTTCCCAAAGTATCAGTCCCAAAGTTCCAAAGTATCAATTTGATACTTTGGACTGCTCGCTGGAGGAACTGGCTGTTTTGGAGCGGGTCGCACAGAACCCAAGCATCAAGCAGCAGGAACTTGTGAGCGCAACGGGTAAATCCATCGCAACCGTGAAGCGGATCATAACGTCCTTGCAGGATAAGAACTATATCCGCAGAGAGAACGGCAAGTGATACGGAAAACAGTCTATTTTATTAGATTGCTTTTGAAAATAAGATGGATAGGAAAATGGAGCTTAAGAAGATTAGAAACTATCTTGCATCACTCGTTGTCGCTGACTAAGGAGGATACCGGAGTCTGTTAAGCATTATGAGTTCTATCTGAAAAACATGAAGACGTATTGAATACGCGGAGTATGTAGAGTTAAGACCGCCGGTTTTTACTGGCGGTCTTAACTCTACATATCCAACAATATCCTTGCCCGTTTCTGCACCTGCCGCTCCATCATCCGCAATCTTTTTTCGGGCAGGTTATAGCGCGAGTGCTTCTTGAACTTGAAGTTCAGCAGATGTCGCAGCTTTTCGCGCAGCTCCGGCGTCAGCACGGCCTTGGCTGTGCCGAGAAAATCATCGTACACGCTGGGGTACAGCGTTTCGATATATTCCTCCAATGCGGTCTCGTTCGCCCAGGCGTCCGCGCCTGCAAAGTTAAAGAGGGAATTGCCATGGTCGAACAGGGGAGCGGGGGAGACAATGGTATTCGTCCGGTTATCGACCATCACGCCGAAGTTTCCAAAATGCCGGTCCACATTGCAGATCACCGCATCGAACACCAGCATTTCGTTCAGTGCGTTGACAAACTCGACTCCCATCTTCTCGTAATATGTCCTGACAGCCCCCATGCCGCCCTTAGAAACGAGATGTCCGATCGGGAGATAGGCATACGCCTTGTCGGTAAAAAGCTCGCAGGTGGAGCAGAGAACGCCTTTCCAACGGGATAAGCCGTAGGGGATCGCGTGAACGCCCATGGCGGCGGCGATTTGTGCGGCGTAAAACTCAGAGTATGGTTCGTTGCCGGTATTGGCCGCGCCCTCTGTGCCGCCCTTATAGAGATACACCTTACCGCCGATGCGCCGCCAGCATTTGCGGAGCATTCCGTTGGTGGTAAACTCCGGGCTGGAGAGTAGGGAAGTGCGGACGCTGCTGCCATAGCCGGTAAAGGCAAGCTCGGCCAGAACATTGCTGAATGGGTTGTCGTAGAGATTTACCTTGCCGAAAGAAGCGGTGTCACCGTCCTCAACGACCCAATAGCAATCGTTAAGTGATAGTCCTTTACAAACACTGATAATACTGAGCGGTCGGTTGAGGTTTAAGCCGCATTTTGCCAAAAGGCTATGGACGTAGGCGCGGTTTTTGGGAATCGTGCGGCGGCGCAGCCAACGGCTCAATCCGTCCGGCGTCAGCGTCAAATCAAGCGGCAGAAATGCCGCTTTTTCTTCGTTTGTCCAAAGGATTTGGATCTCCGGCTCACTGGTATCCGTCGTTGCGGAGAATTTAACGAGCGGTTCATCGAACTGCTTTAAAATATAGTTCATGATAAATCCTCCTCAAAAGTCACTTCAGACCACACAGGAAATTTTCTACATTCAAATACTGAACGCCCTCGGCAAACGTATCTTTTCCGCGATAAAGAACGAATTTACCGCTGATCGGGCCAAAGCGATTTTCAACGATTTGGCATTTCTCTGCATCACGCAGATGAATTGTCTGCTTTTCGTTGACCTTGGCACTGTGTTTGATTTCATAGATGCGGCAATTTTGACTTGTTTTATCGTAGATCACCATGTCAAACTCGCCGCCGGCATCGAACTTGAATTTGAACGCTTCCATCGTACTGGGTGCCGCCTTACAGACTTCCAGCAGAACAATGTCCTCCAGCATCCGGCCCTTTACATCGTCCAGAATCTTTCCTGTGATATATGCCTTATCCGCTTCTGGGATCGATGCAAAATAGGCATCCTGCATCAGGGAATAGACCAGAGCCTTTGCGATGGCATAGCGCATACCGGGCTGGGAAAAGACGATATGCTCTGCCTGCTTACCGCTTTCATACCGTTCCGGACAGTTGACGATCAGATCCAGCATAAGCAAATATTTTTTCACTTTGTCGATATGCTCTTGCGTGATCGGGACGGTTGTTTCACTCTTTTCCTTGACCTCAATGATGGCCTTTAATCGCTCCAATATTTGCTTTTCATTGACATCGTAGAGAACAGTTGCCCGTTCCGCAGGGAGATCATGCAGAAGCAGCTCCTTTGCGGAGCCAAAGTCATGGGACTTAAATTCGTCCTCCACCACGCGCAGCACAAAGCGGTGGTTCATGTGCTGCACAATGCGGTTGATAACATTGGTCAGCTCACCTTTTTCGTAAAGCTCACGCAGTTGATTGAAATATTCACCGTAATGGTCATTTTTCAGCGTGTGCTGAATGTTACGGCTGATGGCGGTATCAATATACTTCCGGGTACTTTCATCGTCCCGAAACGCGACCTCGTCAAAGGCGGCATCCGGATCGTCAAAGCTCATATTTTCCATTTTCAGCGTTCCGCCGTATTCAATATAAGAATCGACAGAACAGATGTTCAGGAGCCGCGCATACTCCCGAAAGGGAATAAAAGAGGTGTGGATCGTCACGCTTCTGTCGTACAGTTCATCGCGGTTTGCCATAGCGAAGCCAAGAGAGTCCGTACCGGAAACAACGATTTTCATGCCCATCATGCTGAACACATCGGAAAGCACGGCGGCGGTGTCGATGAAGTCGTTCAGGAGCGTAATTTCATCAATAAACACATAGCGATAACCCAGTTCAAACAGAACTTTCAAGTCCTTTGTCAGCCGCGACATATCATCAGTGGTCTGCACCTTGATGTAGGCCGTTTTTTCTATGGGCAGTTCGGAAAGCATTTGAAACAGAAGTGTTGTCTTTCCGGTTCGGCGGAGACCGTATAAAATACAGATCTTCCCATCATAGGAGCCGTTCACAAACTTCTGTAAGGTGCTGAAGCAGTCCCGCTTGCCGTATTTTGCCACGCTGTTTGCCAACGCCTGCAAGCCCGCACCTGTGACAACATTCGTATGAAACTCTGGCATTTGCGAGGGTACAGCGGCTGTGACAACAGGCTGACCATAGCTTTCCAGCTTTTGATAAATCGCATGGTATCTGGCTGTGTTTGCTTTTGCGGCATCGTTTTCGTAATTCTGATAGTTGCGTGTGGACATACCGAGGTATTCCGCACATTGGGCCTGATTCAGCCCTTTTGAAATACGCAATTCTTTTAAGGTCACGCTCATCACCTCGCCTTTATTATATCACAGTATACGCAAAGGACAAGAAAAATACGCAAATATTTCGCATTTTCTTCGTCTATTTTTCGCCTTTCTTCTTAGGGAGCTGTGTGAGAGCGTCCAATTCCTCGTAGGTCAATTCGCCGTTCACGTAGCGGTTTCGTGCATTCTCCGCTTGTGCTTTCCAGATTTGAAATGCGGCATCTGTGTAAATAGCCGGAGTACGGCGAACACGCATATCATAGGTTTTGATCCGCTGCCGGATGAGCTTTAAGCCATCATCGGCAGCGATTTTCTTTTCATGCTTCTCCTTGACTGCGAGTTCTTTGCAGCTTTTTCCGGTATCACCGACTGACCGATCACAATAAAGAGCTTTGGAAGAGAACGGGATAAAGTAACGATGACAATATTCACACTTTTTCAATTCAATTCCTTGCTCGACCATCTCCAGCAGTTCTGTCAGCAGCGTCGCGCCCAAATCGTCCGAGCCCTCGATGCGGGCAAACCGGACGGACTTTGGTGGCGTCGAAATGCGGTCTGCCGCCAACACCGGATCAAAATTCTGCTCATCTACATACAGCTTTCGTTCCGCGCGCATCTTGAGGTCCAAACCGGCGATCGCTGTGGCAGCTTGAAAATCGCGGCTCATATAGAGCGCCAACCGCTGCTTGGCGCTCAACTTAGATTTGTCCGGCACGAGCACGGCGTCTGCAAAGGCGGAGAGTTCCTTTTGCAGCTTCTCAAAACCTTCCATGCGTTCATCAAGCACGTCTGCCAGCTTTTCTTCAAAAAAGAGGGACTGCACAAAGCGTTCCCCAAAAGGGTGGATCGTGCTCAGCTCGTTTTTGATCTCGGTAATGGCTTGATTTTCCATCATGGGCGTTGTTCGCACCAGTAATTTCGCCCGTAAAGAAGCGAAATCTGTGGACAAAAAGGCAATAAGGGTTGTCCCGAGACGATATTCCACGGGCTTGAAATCCGTTTCTACATATTCCTTTTTGGGGCCAAAACTCAAGCAATACAAGGCTCTCAAGGCTTTTCCTCCATTCGTGGACACAGCTCCGCATCGTGTGTGGTATATCATTTGTAACGCAATTAGTTTACCACATATTGAAATCTCCGTCAACGCTTGCTATCATTTTTGTGGAACTTGAAATTCAGCACGAACGATCTTCCACAAAATTGAATGACCGCCGGAGCGTTTCTCTTTCGGGGAAGCAGGCCATGACCGTCAATGACGCGAGCGTGCCAAGGAGCAGAAATTGAGTTTCCGTCAGGCAGGAAACCGCTTTCGGGAAAACGGCAACAAGTTCACCGGTCTCTCCGCATAGTTTCAAGGAAAGGGGGGAGCAGGATGGCAAGCAAACCGGAGCTGCTGCATAATCAGGCGGCAGACGAGATCGGGCAGGACTTTCTTCTCGCGTACCAGCGAGCCGTCCTGCTCGCCTTACAGCAGCAAGGTGTCCTCAATGAAACGCAGTTTAAAGACTGCGTACAGAAATTGGAGAAATATACACGAATGAATGGAGGAAATGAATAATGTTAAAAGCAGCATTCTACCAGGTAGAACAGTGCCAAGAACCGCCAGAGGAAATCAGAGCAGAAATGCAGGAATTCGCCGCTGATGTTGGGTTGGGATTCCATGCGTTTTACATGGATTCTCCAAAGCCGTGGTATCTTTCCGAGCCCAGCAGCGTACTTCGGAAAATGGTGGAGGATGCGTCTGAACGAAAATTTGACATTCTGATTATCGAGCGGATGTCGGATTTTACAAACTGTTGTATGGACGCACAGAAGGTGCTTCGGGCGATGAAAAAGCAAGGTGTCCGGATTTTTTACTGGAACGAACATATGCTTGAACTTGATGAGTACACCGATGAACCGACTTCCCAACTGCAAACCCATCTCATTATAGAAAATATCGCTCGGCAGGAAGAACTTCGGAAAATGAAGAATATTTTACGTTGGCAATTTAGTTCTCACGAAGCAACACAGTGAAATATCTTTTGCAATCAATAAGCTGTAAAGCAATAGTGCCTTTCAGTATTCACACAATTGCAAAGGCACATTCTGTATCGTATGATACCACGAAAAGGAGGAATTTTTATGTTACAAGTAGCAGCGTATTGCCGTGTATCCACGGATAAGGAAGATCAGGCGAACTCGTTTGAAGCGCAGCAGCGGTATTTCCGCGAGTACATCCAGCGCCAGCCGGATTGGGAGCTGCAAGGCATCTATGCTGACGAAGGATTTTCCGGCACATCGACCAACAAGCGCGTGGAGTTCAACAAAATGCTCCATGCGGCGGAGCTGGGACAGATCGACCTGATCGTGACCAAGGAGGTCAGCCGTTTTACCCGCAACACGGTGGACGCGCTGCAAATCACCCGCGAGCTGCGGCGGCGCGGTGTAGGCGTGCTGTTTCTCAATGACAGCCTGGATACCCGCACCAACGATGGGGAGCTGCGGCTGACGATCATGAGTTCCTTCGCACAGGACGAAAGCCGAAGGACCTCTGAACGCTCCAAATGGGGACAGATGCGCAGCATGGAGAAGGGCGTCGTTTTTGGCGGCTCGCTGCTGGGTTACGACGTGATCGGCGGCAAGATGACTGTCAACCCGGAGGGCGCGGAAGTTGTCCGGCTCATCTTCCATAAGTACCTGCAAGAGCGCAAAGGGTGCAGCACCATCGCGCGGGAGCTGCGAGAGGCCGGTATTCTCAGCAGCAAGGGCAACTGCCTTTGGTCGTCTGCCACCGTGACAAAGATCCTGAAGAATGAAAAATACTGCGGTGACCTGATCCAGAAAAAGACCTACACGCCGGACTATCTGACGCACGAAAAGAAGTACAACCACGGCAAGGAACCACTGGTAGAACTGAAAGATCACCACGAGCCCATCATCGACCGCGAAACGTGGCAGGCGGTGCAGCGGGAGCTGTCCCGCCGCAACCGTGCAACAGCCTGCGGCGGACACGGCAACCGCTATCCGCTCTCCGGCAAAATTCGCTGCGGCGAGTGCGGCAAAAGCTTCTCTCACCGCACCAAAAAGCGGCAGGACGGCAGCTCCTATTACCGCTGGTGCTGCTTCACTGCCACCAACGAGGGTCTGCGGCGCACAGACGGCGCAGGAAATACCATCGGATGCAGCGTCGGGCGGCAGATACGGGACGACATCGCCATGGACCTTCTGCGGCGCTCGGTGAACGACGTGACGCTGGATAAGAGAGCGATCATATCGAACCTCGCTCGCATTGTGGAAAGCGTTCTGGTGTCCGGTGAGGACAGCGGCGAGCAGGAGCTGCGGCGGCTGGAGCTGGAGCTTGAAAAGCTGCAAGCCCGCAACGACACCATCCATGACCGCTTTTTCGACGAGAGCACCACCAAGGCTGACTATCAGCGCGCCAAAGCCCGCTGTGAAAGCGAAATGAACCGGGTGCAGGAGAAAATCGCCGCGATCAAACAGCGGCAGGCATTGAACACCGACACGCAGACCCTAAAGCCGGACATCCGCGCCGCCATCACGGGCATCGTCAGCGGACGCACGGCGGACGACGACTTTTACGGGCACCTCCTCCAACAGATGACCGTGTACCGGGACGGCAGGGTAGAGGTGGCGCTCAATCTGCTGCCCGCCAAATGGGTCTATGTGCTGGACGGACTGGAAAAATACCGCGCCAAAATTGGGGGCCATGACGCTTCCTCTGTGCCGATGTCGGTCAGCAGGCCCTTGAGCTCGGGGTAGGGCATGGAGTAGCGCTGGGAGAGGTAGCGCAGCGACGCGCCGAGCTCGCCGTCCGGGCCGCCGTACTGCGAGATGATCGCCGCGGCAAGCCGTGGATTCGGGTTCTTGATCTTGACGGGGTACTGTAACTTTTTCTCATATACAAACATTACTTTTCTCCCTCCAGATCCCACGGCCACGGATCATTCAGCCACTTGAAGCTGCCGGGCGTCACGTCCGTCTGCAAAATCGGGCCGTACTGCTTTTCATAGGCCTCGCGCCCATCGCGGCCGAGCTTGATATACGACCAGTAGAGGTTCAGAACCTCGGTGTCCTCCGGGTGTGTGGTGAGATAAAGCCCCAGCTCGTCGATGGCAAAATCGAGCGCCATCAGCTCTGAGAGCGCCGTGTTGACGGCGGGGAACTTTGTCTTCATCTGCGCGTGAAAGGGTAGGTTCAGCCCCGGAAACAGCGTACCGGCCTTGAGCGCGTCCTGCTGGGAATAGCGCTCGGGGTCGTTTTTCTGCACGGGGACATAGGGAAAAGCCAGCGGCGCGCAGCAGCCGTTCGGCAGTGTGCCCACGCCGGACTCGGCGCGCATGGCTCTGTTGTCGTCCAAAGAAGTCTCCTCCTTGCAAAGAAATCGGGCATCCGCCCACACCATCCTATGCAGCGGGAGAAAAAAGGGAAGCGGGGCTTTTCTTTTTGTTCAAAGTCCTGTATAATGAAAAGCACATAAGACCGCGCCGCGGGGCATACATTGTTCCGGGGTGAGGGGTATTTTGTTTATCGTTTTCGGAAAAAAGGCGTTTTACGCCATATTCGCGCTGCTGCTCGTGCTGACGGCGGCGACCGTCAGCATGCTTCTGCCGCCGGAGGCGGTGGAGACGAGCGTGTCGGCGCCGACAGGGAAGACCGTCTGGGTCATCGACGCGGGGCACGGTGGGGAGGACGGCGGGGCCGTCGCCGCCGACGGCAGCAAGGAAAGCGACATGAACCTCGCCATCGCGCGGCGGCTCGACGCGCTGCTCATTTTTCTCGGCGAGGAGACGCGCATGACGCGCGCAGAGGATATCTCCATCCACGATGCCAGTGCGTCCACGCTGCGGGAAAAGAAACGCTCCGACCTCGAAAACCGCGTGGGACTGGTCAACAGCACGCAAGGCGCTATCCTTGTCAGCATCCACCAGAACAGTCTTCCGTCATCCAAGCAGACGCACGGCGCGCAGGTGTTTTACGGCAAAAAAGAGGGGAGTGCCGAGGTCGCGAATGCGGTGCAGCTCGCGCTGAATCAGACTGTCAATGCGGGCAATGAGAAGACAGAGAAGGCCATCGACGCATCGATCTTCCTGATGAAAAACGTCACCGCGCCCGCAATCCTGATCGAGTGCGGATTTTTGAGCAATGAAAACGAAACAGCGCTTTTGAAAAGTGGCGAATATCAGCAAAAATTGGCCGTTGTGATCGCGTCCGCCCTTTTACAGCAGCAGTAAAGCAAAAGAGGTTTACAATATGGCAAAGGCAAAAAGTGTATTTTTCTGCACGGAGTGCGGCAACGAAACGCCCAAATGGGCGGGCCGCTGCCCGAGCTGCGGCGCATGGAACACGCTCGTCGAGCAGTCCGTCGGCGACGGCGCAAAGGCGAAAGCGGGCGGCCGCAGCCGCGCGCTGCGCGCCAAGGCGCACCCGATCGCAGAGCTTGACACAGCGCAGGAGATCCGTTTTCCCACCGGCATGGGCGAGCTTGACCGCGTGCTTGGCGGCGGCGCTGTGCAGGGTTCGCTCGTGCTCGTCGGCGGTGCACCGGGCATCGGCAAATCGACGCTGATGCTGCAAATCTGCGGAAAACTGAGTGAAACCGCCAAAATTCTGTACGTTTCCGGCGAGGAATCGCCGCGTCAGCTCAAGCTGCGCGCCGACCGTCTCGGCGTGCAGTCGGACAACCTGTACGTGCTGTCCGAGACCTGCCTCGGTGATGTGCTGGAATCCGTCGAAGAAGAAAAGCCCGACGTTTTGATCGTCGACTCCATCCAGACGCTCTATCAGGACTCGCTCGAATCGCCCGCAGGCAGCGTGGCGCAGGTGCGCGCCTGCACGCTGGAGCTGATGCAGCTGGCCAAAGGGGAGGGCATCACCGTCTTTGTCATCGGGCACGTCAACAAAGAGGGTTCTATTGCGGGCCCGAAGGTGTTGGAGCACATGGTCGACTGCGTTTTATATTTCGAGGGTGAGGCGCACATGAGCTATCGCATCCTGCGCGCGGCGAAAAACCGCTTCGGCGCGACGAACGAGATCGGCGTATTCGAGATGCGCAGCGAAGGCCTTGTCGAAGTGCCGAACCCGTCGGAAATGCTGCTTTCGGGACGACCTGACGATGCGCCCGGCACGTGCGTGACCTGCGTGATGGAAGGCCAGCGCCCGGTGCTGGCCGAGGTACAGGCATTGCTTGCGCCCGCGGCGCAGTCAGTCTCGCGGCGGACAAGCAACGGCTTTGACTACAACCGCGCCGCCATGCTGATGGCGGTGCTCGAAAAGCGCGGCGCGCTCAAGGTGTCCGGCTGTGACGCGTTCTTGAACGTCATCGGCGGATTGAGCGTGGACGAGCCCGCAGCAGACCTTGCCGCCGTGCTGGCGCTCGCGTCGAGTTATCTCGACAAGCCCATCGGCAATCACGTCGCCGCCATCGGCGAGGTCGGCCTGACCGGCGAGCTTCGCAGCGTGAACCATTTGAGCGAGCGGCTCAGCGAGGTGCACCGTCTGGGCTTTGAAACATGCATCATCCCGAAGCAGCTCAAGGATCAGATCCGCTCGCCGCAGGGGCTCGCGCTGATCGAAGCGTGCAACATCGCCGAAGCGCTGCGCGCCATTGTGCAGGCGTAAACGCCGATGCGCCGATTGTAAAGCAGTTTCTATAATCTATAATATAGTAGCAAAACCGGCAGCGTTTTCACACTGCCGGACCCATAGAATCCTACGATCCTGACAAAGGAGGTTTTTGTCGCCAGCCACGCCAAAACGCTCATTTCCGCAAGAATACGCTTTTCCGCTCCCCTCAATTGAACAAAATTTTTATTTTGTTCAATTTGGTATAGACTTCAAAATGCCCCTCTCCATCGGCTCCTTTATTGAAAACCGCCGTACAGCCGATCAACGGCATGTGCGCTGTGCATCCCGTTCAAAGGATCAATCTCTGCGTAGCTTTGCTCTGCGTCGCGTTTGAACTGCCAACAACGCTCACAGATCAAAGCTGCTGAATTTTTTCTGGTATTTTGAAATCCAATACTTCGTAACTCCTCCGTATTTTTTCTTTCTGATTTAGATGAGCTGTTTCTGCGCCTGCACTGGCGCTCATTTACTATGAACGACTACCGCTTGGAATCGCCGCCGATTTTGCGCGATTTTCTATCCTACCACGAGACCATCAAAGCCCACTCGCAGAAAACGGTCGATGAATATTTCCTCGACCTGCGCAACTTTTTCCGCTATTTGAAGCAGTCGCGCGATCCGTCGCTGCGCGGCCTCCCTCTCAATGAAATTTCCATCATGGACGTCGATCTTGACTTTGTGAAAAAAGTAACATTGACCGATATTTACGCCTACATGACCTATCTGAGCCGTGACCGCGTGCAGCATCAGAACAGCGATGTGTCTGACTACGGCTTAAATGCCGCGTCCAGAGCGCGAAAAATCGCGACGATTCGGTCTTTTTACAACTATTTGGTCAATAAAGCGCACCTTTTGGACACGAATCCCTGCAAGGACCTTGACTCCCCCAAGATCAAAAAGTCGCTGCCGAAATATCTGACACTCGATGAGAGCGTGCAGCTTTTGCAGTCCGTTGACGGGCAGAACCGCGAGCGCGACTACTGCATCCTGACGATCTTTTTGAACTGCGGGCTGCGAATCTCCGAGCTCTGCGGTCTCGATCTGCAGGATATTCAGGACGACGCGCTGCGCGTGCTCGGCAAAGGCAACAAGGTGCGCATCGTCTACTTAAACGACGCCTGCAAGGATGCGCTCAAGCGCTACCTCGCCGTCCGCCGCCCCATCTCCGGCCGCGATCACAATGCTCTCTTCCTCTCGTCGCGCAACGAGCGCATCAGCCGCTCGAGCGTCCACGCGCTCGTCAAAAAGCACCTGAGCGCCGCGGGACTCGACGCCTCGGAGTATTCCTCGCACAAGCTGCGCCACACGGCGGCAACGCTGATGCTCTCGAACGGTGTGGACGTGCGTACATTGCAGGAGCTTCTGGGCCATGAAAATCTGAACACCACACAGATCTATACGCATGTGGATAATTCCGAGCTGCGCATTGCGGCGCAGGCCAATCCTCTCGGCAAATTTTCCCCGGAGAAATCCGATAAATAGATAACGCATTACGGAGAGTTGTACATCTATGGTCTTTTCAAGCATTCTTTTCCTGTTTGTTTATCTGCCGGTCGTGCTGGCGGTATATTATATCGTGCCGGCGCGGTATCGGAATCTCTGGCTTTTTATCGTAAATCTCGTGTTTTACGGCTGGGGCGAGCCAAAGTACATCCTGATCATGCTGTTCTCCACCGTGTTCGACTACTGCAACGGTCTGGCCATCGGCCACTTTCGGAGCAGGGGAAGGGCGGGCGGCGCCAAGGCGGTGCTGGTCATCTCTGTGGTGGGAAACCTGGCGATCCTGGGCTTTTTCAAGTACACGGATTTTGCC
>OFMT01001760.1_pt1 | contig 14518 bp, 11 predicted proteins | sample 1541891 | NCBI WGS metagenome assembly OFMT01 (sample SAMN04209230, study PRJEB22552) | human gut metagenome | biome: gut; material: feces | host: Homo sapiens | place: USA: Oklahoma | reverse complement strand
GCGCACTCGGCGAGCGCCGCGTATTCAAGCAGTTTGCGGTCCTCCATCGGGCTGTGGTGCACGCCCGTGACCTCGAACACGCCCTGCGTGAGCGTGCCGGTCTTGTCGAAGATAACGATCTTGGTTTTCGACAGGGCCTCTAAGTAGTTCGAGCCCTTGATGAGAATGCCCTCGTGGCCTGCGCCGCCGAGGCCCGCGAAGAAGCTGAGCGGGATGCTGATGACCAGCGCGCAGGGACACGAGATGACAAGGAACGTGAGCGCGCGGTAGATCCACACGCCCCACGAGGCGGCGTTGCCCATCAAAAGATTGATGACCGGGGGTAAAATGGCCAGCGCCAGCGCGCTGTAGCACACGGCGGGGGTGTAGACGCGGGCAAACCGGGAGATGAACGCTTCGGAGCGGGATTTGTGCGAGCTGGAGTTTTCCATCAGCTCCAAAATCTTGGACACCGTAGACTCGCCGAAGGCCTTCGTGGTCCTGACCTTCAGAACACCCGTCATGTTGATGCAGCCGCTGATGACCTCGTCGCCGGTCATCACGTCGCGCGGGAGGCTCTCGCCCGTCAGCGCCGCGGTGTTGAGCGTGGACGCGCCCTCGACGATCTCGCCGTCGATAGGAATTTTCTCGCCCGGCTGGACGGTGATGACCGTGCCGACGGTCACGTCGTCGGGGTCGACCTGCTCGAGCTTGCCGTCGCGCTCAATGTTCGCGTAGTCGGGGCGGATGTCCATCAGCGCCGTGATGTTGCGGCGGGACTTGCCGACGGCGTAGCTCTGGAACAGCTCGCCGATCTGGTAGAAGAGCATGACCGCCACGGCCTCGGCATAGTCGCCGCTCTTTTCATAGATGGCGAGCGCGATGGCGCCGATCGTGGCGACCGCCATCAGGAAGTTTTCGTCGAACACCTGATGGTTGCAGATGCCCTTCCATGCCTTGCGCAGAATGTCGTAGCCGATGGTGACATAGGCGGCGAAGTAGAGCGCGGTGGAGACGAGCATCGGCATGGGAATGAATTTCGCGGCGAGGAACAGCACCGCCGCGATCAGGATGCGGTAAAGCATCTTTTTTTGCTTTTTCGTCATAAAGATGACCTCCTTGAAGGGGGAGAATTTGAATTTTGCCTAAGAAAGCGCCCCGGTGCGTTCGTCCGGGGCGTGAGAGGGAGAAGCTCTCTTACAGATAGATCTCGCAGTCGTCCTCGACCTTCTTGCAATTCTTGAGGACGGCCTTCATCACGGCCTTGGGGTCCTGACCCTCGGCGAACTCGACGGTCATCTTCTGGGTCATGAAGTTCACGACGGCGTCGGCAACGCCCTCGGTCTTCTTGGTGGCTTCTTCCATAAGGTTGGCGCAGTTGGCGCAGTCGACTTCGATCTGATAGGTCTTTTTCATGGTATGTTTCTCCTTTTCGGCACAAAATATTTAACGATTAAGTGCTTGTTTAATCTTGATGACCGTACTATAATGTCCGCAAAGGCAAAAGTCAAGGGCTGCACGCATGTCTCTTCCGTTCGGGCGAAACAAACTTCCAAACGGGATACGGACGCGCCCGCAGGCCCCAAAAAGAAAGGCGGAACAACGATGAGCGAAGTGCATTTACCCCACCAGCACAGCGACGAGGGCACGATGCGGGAGCTGCAGGAATCGGTGGAGACGATCGGCAGCTTCCAGACCGTGGCGGACGTGTTCAAGCAGCTCTCCGACAGCAGCCGCGTGCGCATTTTCTGGCTGCTGTGCCACTGCGAGGAGTGCGTCATCGACCTCTCCGCGATGGTCGGCATGAGCTCGCCCGCGGTGTCGCACCATTTGAGGCAGCTGCGTGAGAGCGGACTTCTCGTCTCGCGCCGCGTGGGGAAGGAGGTCTACTACCGCGCGTCGGACAGCGAGCAGGCGCAGCTATTGCACCGCATGATCGAGCGTACGATGGAGATTTCCTGTCCCGAGGAGGAGAGCAAGGCCGCCACCGGCGCGCCGCACCTGCCCCCGCTCGACGCCGAGGTGTACGAGGGCGGCGGCACGAGTGAGCAGATCGAGACCATCCGTGCCGTGCACGACTACCTGACGCAGCACCTTTCAAGCCGCGTGACGATCGACGAGCTGTCGCGCCGCTTTTTGATGAACCCCTCGACGATGAAGGCGCTCTTCAAGTCCGTCTACGGCAGCTCGCTCGCCTCGCACATTCGCGAGCACCGCATGCAGCACGCGGCAAAGCTGCTGCTCGAGGGCGACGAGAACGTCGCGCAGGTCGCGCGCGCCGTCGGCTACGAGAGCCAGAGCAAGTTTTCCACCGAATTCCACAAGGCCTTCGGCGTCCTGCCGACGGAGTACCGGAGATCGCAGAAAAAGTGAATTATAAGAGGTCAAACGTCCCTGCTTCCCACGGTGTTTCGCGGAAGCCGACGCGCCAGTCGATGTGGTCGACTATCTCAAAGTGCAGCGACGAGCACGCGGTGTGGAGCTTCCCCTGCGCCGCTTCGCCCACGACGATGGCGACCGGCCCGTCCGCGCCGCCGATGATGCCGACGCAGAAGTCGTTCTGCGCCTCGGGCGCAAAGAAAGCGGTCTCACGTTTGACCTGGCGTGGGCGGTCGCTCTCGGCGCAGTCCTCGACGAAGATCGAGTGTTCCGGCGGCTCGGGCGTGAGCGTAAAGCTGATGGCTGTGAAGTGCGTCGGATAGTCGAACCGCGGGTCGAGATTCATCCGCTCGCGCGGCAGTTCCTGCGGCTCGACCTCCTGTACGGCGAGCGTATACTCTGTGCCGCGGTAGGAGAAGGCAAACGTATCGCCCGCCTTGTCCGCGCGGAAGCGCGCCCCGGGGACACGCACCTCGTCCGCCGTCATCGTGACGGCGAGTGATTTGAGCTTCGGCGCGCGCTTCGTGACGAACGGGAATGCCGCGCGGCGGATGCTCCAGCCATACGCGCGGTCGAGGCCGTAGTGCGCCATGGCGGGCTCTGCGTCGGCGCAGAAGCCGGGCTGCTCCGGCAGGAAAATGACGCCGCAGCCGTGGCTCGTGCGGAGCTTCGCACCGTTCAAGGTGAGGCTGGGGGTAAAACCGAGGCTGAGCGGGTGCTCGCGCTCCATCTGTTCGCGTTCGTCGCGCGAGAAGTCGATGGACTCGTCGCTTTCGGGATCGATCCCCCACTTTTCCATAAAGCCGCGCAGCGCGGAGGCCTCCGCACGCATACAAAAATCAACGACAATGCCCTTTGAACAAACGTAAACCGACGGCACGAACCAGTCGCGCCCCGCCCACGAAAACCACTTTTGTACAGGCACTTCCCTGCCCGCGCGCTCGCGCCCGTGGTGGCCCCAAAAGCTGCCGTCAAAATAGACCTTCCAGTCCACTTTCTGTTCGGGCGCGTCGGGATTCATTTCGGGGTCGTAGAAGTCCTCGGTGAATTTGAGCTTGCTGAGATCGAACTCCGCTTGCAGCTTGCGCAGGTATTGCCACGGCCGCTCCATCGGCGTGAGGGAAAAGACTGTGGAAATCTGCGAGAGCACCGCCTTCTGCTCGTCCGTCGGCGGATTCTCGGCAAGGAAGGCGTCGAATTGCGCCTCGTCCCACTGCCACGCCTGCTCGAGTGCCGCACTGTCGCCGGTCGCGAGCAGCAGGCGCAGAAAATCGTTGAAATCGCGCGCGATGACGTGCACGCAGTCCTTGCCACCGTTCATCGGGCTTATGGCGAAGACCGTTTCGCCAAAACCGCGGACAAAGCAGAAGTGGATGCCGTCCACGCCCGCCCAGCCGAAGATAGAAGCGCCCTTGGGCGTGCAGAAATAGGGATCGTTGTCCTCCCGCCGCATCACGCTGAGAGACGATAAGTCAAGATGCTTGCGCAGAAATTTTTGATAAAACGCCGCCATGGAAAGCCCTCCTTTGGAGTTCAGGTTTTCCATAGTATACCACACGGGTGCGGAAAAGTCACCGGAATTGTAAAAGCTGTGGATTTTTCGCGCCGGAAGCCGCGCTGCGGCCTTGCCACGCTCTCGCGAACATGATATACTATATTGCTAAACTATCGAGATTCGGGAGGAAACATCCCTTGGAACGCAAAGAAGTCATCGTCAGCGAGCAGGAGCTCGCGCGTCAGAAGGAATTTACGCGCAAGATGCGCGAGATGAACGACCGCCGCACCCGCACGCCGCTCGCGCTGGTCGACACGTTCGGCTGCCAGCAGAACGTGGCAGACGGCGAGGTGCTCATGGGCATGCTGCGCGAGATGGGCTACGAGCTCACGCGCGACGAAAATCAGGCCGACGTCATCCTGCTCAACACCTGCGCCATCCGCGAGCACGCGGAAAAGCGCGTTTACGGCCACTTGGGCCGCCTCAGCCACACGAAGGCCGCCAAGCCGGACCAGATCATCTGCCTCTGCGGCTGCATGGCGCAGCAGAAGGTCGTGGCCGACAAGGTAAAAAATTCCTACCATCACGTCGACCTTGTGCTTGGCCCCCAGGCCGAATGGCGGCTCCCCGAGCTGCTGCACGAGGTGTACACGAAGAATAAGCGCGTTTTCTCCATCGAGAACGAGCATGGCCGCATCGCCGAGGACCTTCCCATCGTGCGCGAGGGCGGCGTGCGCGCGTGGGTGAGCATCATGTACGGGTGCAACAACTTCTGCTCGTACTGCATCGTGCCCTACGTCCGCGGCCGCGAGCGCAGCCGCGAGCCGGAGAAGATCATCGAGGAATGCCGCGGCCTCATCGCCGAGGGCTACAAGGAGATCACCCTCCTCGGCCAGAACGTGAACAGCTACGGCAAGGACTTGGGCACCGATTACGACTTTGCAGACCTGCTCGCCGCCATCAACGCCATTCCCGGCGACTATTGGCTCCGCTTTATGTCGAGCCAGCCGAAGGACGCGACCAACAAACTTTTCGACACGATGGCACGCTGCGAGCACGTTGCAAAGCAGCTCCACCTCCCCGTCCAGTCCGGGTGCGACCGCGTTCTGAAAGCGATGAACCGCCCCTATACGCGCGCAAAGTACGAGGAAATGATCGCCTACGCGCGAAGCGTCATGCCAAGCATGGTGCTCACGAGTGACGTCATCATCGGCTTCCCGGGAGAGACCGAGGACGAAGCGATGCAGACGGTCGATCTTGTAGAAAAGACGCAGTTCGACGCGCTCTTCACCTTTATTTTCTCCCCGCGTCCCGGCACGCCGGCGGCGAAGATGGACGACCCCGTCTCGCGCGAGGAAAAGCAGGTCTGGTTTGAAAAGCTCGTCGACGCGCAGAACGCTATCAGCGCGAAAAAGCACGCAGCCTACATCGGCAGGACGGTCAAGGTGCTGGTCGACGGCGAGAGCGATGACGAGGCCTTCCCCCTCGCCGCGCGCACGGAGGGCAACCGCCTCGTGCGCATGAAGGGCGACAAGGCCCTGATCGGCACATTTGCCAAAGCGAAGATCACCGACAGCAACACCTGGGCGCTCTACGGCGAAGCGGTAGAGGAATAAAGAAAAGGGGGATTTTTGATGAAAGTTGTCATTTTGATGGAAAACAGCACGTGCAGAGACACCGTCGCCTGCGCGCACGGCCTGTCGATGTATATTGAGACCGACAAGCACAAAATTCTTTTCGACATGGGACCTGACGCGCAGTTTATCGACAATGCCAAGGCGCTCAGCGTCGATTTGACGCAGGTCGACATCGCCTTTTTGTCCCACGCGCACAACGACCACTGCGGCGGCCTCGAAGCGTTCTTGAAGCTGAACGACCGCGCCAAGGTCTATATGCAGAAGGCCGTCTGGGGCCAGTACTACGTCGTCACACCCAGCAAGTGCGCCTACATCGGCATGGACGCGGTGCTCAAGAATTACGAGGACCGCTTCGTTCTCTGCGATGGCGTGCAGAAGCTTGACGAAGAACTGACGGTTTTCTCCGCCGTTCTGGGCCGCGAGCTGTGGAGCGGCGCGAACGACACGCTGCGCGAGAAGATCGGTGAGGACTATCCGCGCGACACGTTCCGCCACGAGCAGGATCTATTGGTCACGGAAAACGGCAAGACCGCGCTGTTCGCGGGCTGTGCGCACTGCGGCATCGTGAATATCCTGAAAAGCGCCGAGGACGTGCTCGGCAGAGCGCCCGACGCGGTGTTTGCGGGCTTCCACCTCTATAACCCCTCGCTCGGCAAGAGCGAGCCGGACGAGCTGGTCGACGCCGTGGGCGAAAAGCTGCGCGGCGACAAGGTCGCGCACTACTTCACGGGCCACTGCACGGGCAAGGAAGCCTATGAAAGATTGAAACGTAAGCTCGGCGACCGCCTCGGCGAAATGCCCGCGGGCTCCGACTTTACCGTGTAAATTTCAGATTTTAGAGAGAAAGAAAGCGAGGACGAATCATGGCCGAGATCACGCCGATGATGAAGCAGTATTTGGAGATCAAGGAACAGAATAAGGATTCGATCCTCTTTTTTCGCCTGGGCGACTTCTACGAGATGTTCAACGAGGATGCTCAGCTCGCCTCGCGCGAGCTCGATTTGACGCTGACGACCCGCGACCGCGGCAAGGCGGCGGAGGATCAGACGCCGATGTGCGGCATTCCCTATCATTCGAGCGACGCCTACATCGCGCGCCTGATCGCCAAGGGCTACAAGGTCGCCATCTGCGAGCAGACCGAGGACCCTGCGCTCGCCAAGGGCCTTGTCAAGCGCGATATCATCCGCGTCATCACGCCCGGCACGGTCATCGACAGCGCATGCCTCGACGACCGGCGCGGCAACTTCCTCTGCGGCATCTTTTTGGACGGGCAGAACGCCGGCGCGGCCTTCTGCGACATGACGACCGGCCACACGCACGTGACCGCCTTTTCGGGCGACGACCGCGCAGAGCACCTGTATAACGAGTTATCCCGTTTCTCCCCCGCCGAGGCGGTGCTGAGCGCGGGTGCTTACAACAACGGTGAGCTGGTCGAATACCTTCGCGATAAGCTGTCCTGCGCGGTCGAGCGCGGCGAGAACCGCTTTGAGCTCAAAGCGTGCGAGAAAGCCATCCGCGCGCAGTTTGGCGAGGAGCGCTTTGCAAGCCTTCCGCGCAACAACCCGGCCGCGTCGCTGGCGCTGGGCGCGCTGCTCTCGTATCTGCACGAGACGCAGAAGACCGATCTTTCCTACATCAAGGATTTAGAATACTACGAGCAGGGCCGCTTCATGGAGCTTGACCTCTCCGCGCGGCGCAATCTGGAGCTGACCGAGACCATCCGCGCCAAGGAAAAGCGCGGCAGCCTCCTCTGGGTGCTCGACAAGACGAAGACCGCCATGGGCGCGCGCAATCTGCGCGCGTGGCTGACGCGCCCGCTGCGCGATGTTGCGGCCATCGAGCGCCGCCTCGGCGCGGTCGAGGCGCTGACGAAGAACACCGTCGCGCGCGAAGAGCTGATTCTATCGCTCTCCGGCATCAGCGACATGGAGCGTCTCATCGGCCGCATTGCCTACGGCACGGCGGGCGGGCGCGACTTTGCGTCGCTGCGCAACTCCATCGAGCGCATCACGGAGGTCAAAGCCCAGCTTACGGCGTTCGCGACGGGCAGGCTGCATGAGTTAGACAACGAGCTCGACACGCTCACCGACGTGGCGCAGAGCATCCGCGACACGCTCGTCGACGAGCCGCCGTTTTCCGTGCGTGAGGGCGGCTTCATCCGCAAGGGCTACAATGCCGAAGTCGACCGCCTGCACGAGATTTTGTCGGGCGGCAAGGGGCTTCTCGCCGACATCGAGACGCGCGAGAAGGAAAAGACCGGCATCCGCACGCTGAAGATCGGCTACAACAAGGTCTTCGGCTACTATATCGAGGTCTCGAATTCGTTCAAGGACCTTGTCCCCGACACTTACATCCGCAAGCAGACGCTCGTGAACGGCGAGCGCTACATCACCGAGGAACTCAAAAACCTTGAGCAGGAGATTCTGACCGCGGGAGATCGCGACAAGGCGCTCGAATTTGAAATTTTCACCGCCCTGCGCGAATCCGTCACCGCCGAGAGCGTGCGCATCCAGCGCGCGGCGGGGCTCATCGCCGAGCTCGACACGCTCTGCTCGCTCGCGTCCGTCGCGGTGAACAACAACTATTGCCGTCCGAGCGTAGACGACAGCGGCGTCATCGAAATTCACGACGGCCGCCACCCCGTCGTCGAGCGCGTGCTCAAGGACGCGCTCTTCGTCCCGAACGACACCTATATGGGCGAGCGCGAGGACCGCGCCGCCATCATCACCGGCCCCAACATGGCCGGTAAGTCGACCTACATGCGTCAGGTCGCGCTCATCACGCTCATGGCGCAGATCGGCTCGTTCGTGCCCGCCAAGAGCGCGCGCATCGGCGTGGTTGACCGCATCTTCACGCGTATCGGCGCGAGCGACGACTTAGCCGGCGGCCAGTCGACCTTCATGGTCGAGATGACCGAGGTGAGCGAGATCCTGCATCAGGCGACGCCGAGGTCGCTGCTCATTCTCGACGAGATCGGCCGCGGCACGTCGACCTTCGACGGCATGAGCATCGCGCGCGCGGTGCTCGAATTCTGCGCCGACCCGAAACGCTTAGGTGCCAAGACGCTGTTCGCCACGCACTACCACGAGCTCACGGAGCTTGAGGGCATTCTTCCCGGCGTGAAGAATTACAGCATTTCCATCAAAAAGCGTGGCGACGAGCTCATCTTCCTGCGCAAGATCGTCCCCGGCGGCGCCGACCGCAGCTACGGCATCGAGGTCGCAAAGTTAGCGGGCCTGCCGAACGAGGTCGTCAAGCGCGCGAACGTCATCTTAAAAGAGCTTGAGCAGGGCGGCGCGTATCAGGCAAAGCCGCGCGAGGAGACCGAGCAGGTCAGTCTCGACGCGATCGGCGAGGCTGAGGTGCTCGCGGCCATCCGCCGCGCGCAGCCGGACACGATGTCCCCCATCGAGGCGATGCAGCTCCTCTACGAGCTCAAGCAGAAGCTTTCGTAATTTCCCCGGAAAAGAGGTCTCCCCATGGCAAAAAAGAAAACCGCCTCCGGCGGCATGAACCGCACCGAGCGCGTCGCCGGAACGATCTTCTTCCTCGTCTATCTTCTGGTGATGCCGCTTTTGGCAACAAGAATATTCGACCTTCTGGAGGTCGTGCTCGACACCACCATCAACGATTCCCTGCGCAATGTGCTCTATTACTACACGCTCTTCGCCGTCACGGTGCTGCTCTTCCACTCCTACCTTGCGCACACGTCCTCGCGCTTTCTCGACAATTTGAACCGCGCGCTTTCGACGATGCTGCTGGGCCTTCTCGTTTTCTACGGCGCGAACGAACTTTTGTTCCGCGTGTGCAACGTGCTTTTTAACAGCCGCACGAACTTAAACGACATGACCATCGCCGCGCAGGTGGCCTCCGCCCCGCGCATGACGGCGCTGATCGTCGTGCTGCTCGCGCCGTTTGTGGAGGAGGTGCTCTTCCGCGGCCTCGTGTTCGGGTGTCTCAAAGAAAAGAGCAGAATATTCGCCTATATCCTCTCCTGCGCGCTGTTCGCGTTTTTACACGTGTGGACGGCGGCGGTGTCCAACTGGGACTTAGGCTATCTCATTTTGATGCTGCAATATCTTGTGCCCGGCCTTGTGTTTGCCTGGGCGTATGAGCATTCGGGCACGCTGTGGACGTCGATCCTGCTCCACATGCTCGTCAATGCCCTTTCCCTTTTCACCATCGCTTCCTAAAAGGAGGAAATCAATGCCCCATATTCAGCAATTATCGCCGCATGTCGCCGACCTCATCGCCGCGGGCGAGGTGGTCGAGCGCCCTGCGAGCGTTGTCAAGGAGCTGCTGGAAAACGCCATTGACGCCGGTGCGCAGAGCGTGACGGTGGAGATGAAAAACGGCGGCATGACCTATCTTCGCGTCAGCGACGACGGCTGCGGCATCGCGCCAAGCGAGCTGCCGACGGCTTTTCTGCGCCACGCGACGAGCAAGCTGCGCACGGCGGAGGATTTGGCCGCCATCGGCACGCTGGGCTTTCGCGGCGAGGCGCTCGCGGCGATCTCTTCCGTTTCTCGGCTCGACATTTTCTCGCGCGAGCGCGGCGCGCTCAGCGGAGCAAAGCTCCACCTGGAGGGCGGCGTCCCCGGCGCGGTCGAGGACGCGGGCTGCCCCGAAGGCACGAGCATCATCGTGCGCGACCTCTTCTACAACACGCCCGCGCGCTTAAAGTTTATGAAGCGCGACAGCGCGGAGGCCACGGCCATCGCGGGCCTTGTCGGGCACCTTGCGCTCTCGCATCCAGAGGTGTCGTTCAAGCTCATCAAGGACGGCACGCAGACGCTTTTGACCCCCGGCGACGGCGCGCTGCGCTCCGCCATTTACGCCTCTCTCGGGCGTGAGTTCACGCGCTCGCTCCTTGAGGTCAAGGGCGCGGACGGCGACATGGGCGTCACGGGCTTTGTGACCTCGCCCATCGCCTCGCGCGGCACGCGCGGCATGCAGACGTTTTTCGTCAACGGGCGGCTCGTCAAATCCCAGCTTCTTACCGCCGCGCTTGAAGAAGCGTACTCCAACCGCATGATGAAGGGCAAGTTCCCCGGCTGCGTGCTGCTCGTCGAGCTGCCGCGCGACATGGTGGATGTGAACGTCCACCCCGCCAAGACCATCGTGAAGTTCGTGGGCGAAAAGCGCGTGTTTGATCTCGTTTACCACGCGGTCATGGCCGTGCTCGACAAGCGCGAAGAGGCCGAGCGCCCCCAGCCGAAGCCCGCGTCTCAAGTACAGAATCCGCGCGGCGATTTCTTCGCCAACATGACCTCGCAGCAGTACCGCGAGAGCCGGAAGACGACGGAAAAGCCCGCTTATACGCCTGCCGGTGCGCGTCCCGTGTCCGCGCCGCAGAGCGCGCCGGTGAAGCCCGCGCCCGCCCCGCAGTGGCAGACGAGAGTGCCCGCCATCGACACGCAGAGCGGCGGCAAAGCGGCGCTTTCCGACTATGTGCGCCATGAAACGCCCGCGTCCGCGCCAGTACTGTCAGCACAGCAGTCACAGCCTGTGGAAAAGTCTGTCCATTCTGTGGAAAACCATGACGACGAGGTCGTCACGCTGCCGATGCCGGAGGAAGACGCCCGCCCCGTCGTGACCGGCCCAATCATCGGACCGGCGGCGGAGACTGCGGCAGAGCTCGAGCCGGAAGCGCCCGCCGTCCCCGTGTTTGCCCCTGCGAAGCAGGAAGAGCCCGAGATCGAGCAGACGACGTTCGTTCCCCCGTCCGCCGCGCCGTGGCGCATCGCGGGCGAGGTGCTCGACACCTACATCGTCTGCGAGGACGAGGATAAAAACGTCTGGCTCATCGACAAGCACGCCGCGCACGAGCGCGTGAATTTCGACCGCATGAAGGCCAACCAGGAGCCACTGATGTGCCAGGCCCTGCTCGCTCCCCTCGTGGCGGAGTTCGCCGCCGAGGAATACAGCGCGCTCACGGCGAATTTGGAGCTTTTGCGCGAATTCGGCTTTGAGTGCGAGGAGTTCGGCGGCGGGAGCCTCATTCTGCGCGCTATCCCCGCCGATATCGACAGCGGCGACGCCATCCCCGCGCTCGAAGAGCTCGCCGACAAGCTCGTCACCGCCCACACCGTCGACCCCGCCGCCGCGCGCGACGCGCTGCTGCACACGATGGCCTGCAAGGCGGCCATCAAGGGTGGATGGAAGAGCGATTTAAGCGAGCTGCGCGTGCTCGTCGACAAGGTGCAGAGCGGCGAGGTGCAGTTCTGCCCGCACGGACGGCCCGTGAAAGCCAAGCTCACGAAGTACGAGCTCGAAAAAATGTTCAAGCGCGCGTGAGCGCAGGAGGGAGAAGATGAAACTCGTATGCGTCGTCGGCCCGACGGGCTGCGGCAAAACGTGGCTCGGTGTCGAGCTTGCGAAAATGCTCGGCGGCGAGGTCGTCTCCTGCGACTCGATGCAGATCTACCGCGGCATGGCCATCGGTACCGCCGCGCCGACGGCGGAGGAGATGCAGGGCATTCCGCATCACATGGTCGGCGTCGCCGACCCGCGGGAAAACTATTCCGTTGCCCGCTATGCGGACGACGCGGCGAAGTGCGTCGACGATATCCTCTCGCGCGGGAAGCAGCCCGTCATCGTCGGCGGCACGGGGCTTTACCTCAATGCCCTGCTCGCCGGTCACGGCTTCGCCGGCGGTGACAAGGACGGCAGATACCGCGCGGAGTTGGAATCCCGCTGGGACAAGGAGGGCGGCGAGGCGATGTTCGCCGAGCTCCGACGCATCGACCCCGAGACCGCCGGAAATCTCCATTTGAACGACAAAAAGCGCATCCTCCGCGCGCTCGAGGTCTACTACGAGACCGGCAAGACCATGGCACAGCACAACGCGGAGACGAAACTCACCCCCCCGCGCTACGATTCCGTGCGCATCGGCCTTGCCTATGAGGATCGGGACGACATGAAGCGCGCCATCGACCTCCGCGTCGACAAAATGGTCGAGGCGGGGCTTTTCGACGAGGTCAGAGCGCTGCTCGATTCCGGACTTCCCTGCGACGTGACGGCCATGCAGGCCATCGGGTATAAGGAGACGCTTGCCTATTTGGACGGCGAGGCCGCGCGCGAGGAGGCCATCGACGAGATCAAGCTCCGCTCCCGCCAGTATGCCAAGCGCCAGCTCACGTGGCTGCGGCGCGACCCCGGCATCCACTGGTTTTATTGGAAAAAAACGAGGATTCTCCCCGATTGCCTCGCTTTTTCGACAGAAATTCTCCATACCTATGGCGTATCCTGACTTTAACGCGGACAAGCCGTCCGCAAAAAAGAAAGGAAAGAAAAGCCATGAAAAAAATCGCAAACCTTCAGGACCTATTTCTCCTCTCTGCGCGCCGCAATCGCACGAGCGTGACGGTATTTCTCGTCAACGGCTTCCAGATGCGCGGCGTCATCACGGGCTTTGACAGCTTTGTCGTCATCTTGGAGAGCGACGGCAAGCAGCAGATGCTCTACAAGCACGCGATCTCAACGATCGTGCCCATCGCGGCCATCGACCTCAAAGGCGCGGAGGAAAGCGAGGAGTAAGCACGCCTGATCCGGGAGTGTGCCATGAAATCTACATCCGTTTCCACAAAGATCATCACGATCCTGCTCCTTTTGGCGGTCATCGGGTATTTCGCCGTGCAGGGCTACAACTACTTTGTCAGCCCCGAGACGACGACGCTCGTCTACCGCTATCACAGCGAGCGGTCCATTGCCCTGCGGGGCTACGTGGTGCGCGACGAGCAGGTCGTGGACTGCAATGAAACGCTCATCGAGCTCAAGCACGCCGAGGGCGAGCGCGTGGGCAAGGGCGACAGCATCGCCTCCGTCTACCGCTCGGCCGACGCGCTGAACGCCACGCAGCAGCTCGAGACACTGCGCGCGCAGAAAGAGCAGCTTGAGTACGCCAAGAGCGCCTCGAGCGACGCGGCCACCGCGCTGCGTCTGGATACCGACATCCGCGAGCAGATCATCTCCGTGCGCGCGGCCTACGAGTCGGGCGCGTACAGCTCGCTCGACACGCTGATCCCTCAGCTCAAAACGACGGTCTTGAAGCGCGAATACGCCTACAACGGCAGCGATGACTTAACGGCGAAGCTCGACGAGCTGAACGCGCAGATCACCGCGCTCTCGGGCGCGGCGAGCGGCGGCACGACGCGCATCACAGCGCCCGTGTCGGGGACTTACAGCGCCGTGGCCGACGGGTACGAGAGCGTGCTGACGCCGGAGGTCCTTGAGACGATGACGCCCTCGCAGCTTTCGTCCGCCGCGCCGCAGAGCGTTTCGACCACGGTGGGCAAGCTCATTCAGGGCAGCACGTGGTACTTCGCCGCGAACGTGAACGAGGAGAACGCCGCGTCCCTGAAGGAGAACAGCAGGCTGACGCTCCGCATGGCGTCGGGCGTCGGCTTTGACCTGCCCGTCACGCTCACGCGCATCAGCGCCGCGGAGAACGGCAAATGCCTGATCGTGCTCAAGAGCACGCGGTACTTATCCTACATGACGCTGCTGCGCGAGCAGAACGCCGAGCTCATCATCAGCGCATACGACGGCCTGCGCGTGCCGAAAAACGCGCTGCGCGTGGATGAAAACGGCGTGTCAGGCGTTTACTGCCTCGTCGGGCGCGTGGCGTACTTCAAGCCTGTGAGCATCGTCTATCAGGGCAGCGACTACTGTCTGGTGGAGCCCGGCACGATCGAAGCCGCCACGGAGAGCCAAAAGTCCCTTTACACCCTGCGCCCGAACGATGAGGTCATCGTTTCGGCAGGGGAGCTATATAACGGAAAGGTCGTAGATTAGAAATGAGCATTGCTGAAAACATCGCGCGCGTGCGCGCAAACATTGCCGCGGCCGCCAAAGAGGCGGGCCGCGACGTAAGCGAAATTACCCTCGTCGGCGCGAGCAAGATGAACGACGCGGACGCCTGCCGTCAGGCCATCGCCGCGGGCATCGACGTGCTGGGCGAGAACCGCGAGCAGGAGATGACGAAAAAGCTCGCCGAGCACGCCTATGACGGCGCGCCCCTGCACTT
>OFMT01001756.1_pt1 | contig 14604 bp, 7 predicted proteins | sample 1541891 | NCBI WGS metagenome assembly OFMT01 (sample SAMN04209230, study PRJEB22552) | human gut metagenome | biome: gut; material: feces | host: Homo sapiens | place: USA: Oklahoma | reverse complement strand
TCAAGGTGATCGTCGACATCGTGCCGAACCACACGTCCAACAAGCACAAGATGTTCATCGAGGCGCTCGCCGCCGGCCGCGGTTCGGCCGCACGCGACCGCTACATCTTCCGCGAAGGCCGCGGCGAGCACGGCGAGCTGCCGCCGAACGACTGGCAGTCGCTGTTCGGCGGCCCGGCGTGGCAGCAGGTCGACGACGGCCAGTGGTACCTGCACATGTTCGCCAAGGAGCAGCCGGATTTGAATTGGAAGAATCCGGACGTGCACGAGGAATTCAAGAAGACATTGCGATTCTGGTCCGACCACGGAACCGACGGCTTCCGCATCGACGTGGCGCACGGCTTGGCCAAGGACCTCGATTCCGTGCCGCTGGCCGACATGGATCCGGCCGCGGTGCAGCATGTGCTGCCGGCGGACGGCGCGTTCAGCCCGCTGTGGGACCGTCCGGAAGTGCACGACATCTACCGCGAATGGCGTCAGGTGTTCAACGAGTACAATCCGCCGCGTTTCGCCGTCGGCGAGGCGTGGGTGAAGGCCGAATCGCAGCATCTGTACGCGTCCACCGACGAGCTCGGCCAGGTGTTCAATTTCGAGTTCGCCGAAGCCAACTGGTTCGCCGACGAGTTCCGTACGGCCATTGCTGACGGCTTGCGCGCCGCCGAGGAAACGCACGGTTCCACCACGACGTGGGTTATGAACAACCACGATGTGCCGCGCAGTCCGTCGCGTTTCGGTCTGCCGCAGGTGAAGGACGCTCCGTACCACCAGCTGGCGCACGATTGGCTGTTGCGTGACGGAGAGACCTACCGCGAGAATCGTGAGCTCGGCACCCGTCGCGCCCGCGCAGCCGCGCTGATGGAACTGGGCCTGCCGGGTTCCGCCTACGTGTATCAGGGCGAGGAACTGGGCCTGTTCGAAGTGGCGAACATTCCGTGGGATCGTCTTGAGGATCCGACGCCGTTCAACACCCGTCGCAACTTCACCGACAAGGGTCGTGACGGCTGCCGTGCACCGATGCCGTGGAAGGCTGCCGATTGCGGCGAACCGGCTTCGTGGAGCCCGGACTTCATCACCGGCGGCACGTTCGGTTTCGGCCCGGAGCAGGGCGATTCCGCCGACGCGCACCTGCCGCAGCCGGCCTGGTTCAAGGATTTCGCGGCCGACGTCGAGGCCGATGACAACGGTTCCATGCTGCACTTGTACCGCAAGCTGTTGCAGTTGCGACAGACGGTGCTGACGGCGACCGGAGACACGTCCGCCGACCTGCTGGACATGGGCGATACGGTGGTCGCCTACTCGCGTCCGGCCACGGAAGGCCGTCGATTCCTGTCCGTCACCAATTTCGGCGACGAGCCGATCGCCCTGCCGGACGATGCGGTCGCCATCGCAAATTCCGTGCCGTTGACGGACGACGGCAAGCTGGATAGCGACGCCTCCGTCTGGCTGCTGCTGGGCTGATCGACCGCTGAACCTGGCCGTTGCACTGCTGGCTGAGGTTGCGATTGTTCTCAGGCGGCCTAACCGCTCCCAAATCGCCTTGCGTATATGAAAAATTCCGGCCCTCCACAAAGAGGACCGGAATTTTGGTTTGTAAGGAAAGGGGAATGGTAAGTCTAAACGCTACTTCTCGCCGTTCATGATGGCGGCAAGCGATTGCACGCGCGGCAGATCGAACACCTCATCGGTGTGCACCACCTTGAGGTCCGGGCCTGCCAGCGGCACACGCCAGTTGGAGTATTCACTGGACGTGCCCGGCTGGTTCTGCGTGCGCGTCTCGCCCACGCCATCCACCAGCGCGGCCTGCAGCAGCACGGACGGCGACTTGAGCAGCATCTTGTGCATCGCCTCGACGATTTCCTGGATGTGGCCTTCCACATCGCCCGCCATTTCCGGCGTGATCAGGCCGGACTCCACGAGACGGTCCATCATCGCGTCGCGTTCGGCGGTGGCGGAAGCCTGGAACTCCTCGACCGGGCCGGACAGCAGGTGCAGCTGTTCGCGCAGCTTGACGTGCTCGAACTGCAGGTAGCCGGCGGTCGGCGGCAGGTCGTGCGTGGTGACGGAAGCCAGCGCGTACTTGCGGTACGTGGACGGATCGGCGTACGGGTCGCCGGCGTTGGGGGAGTCGTCCACGCGGGCGAACCATTCCACCATGCAGCCCAGCAGTCCGTGCTCGCCGAGTACCGTGCGTACGTAATCAGGCACGGTGCCCAGATCCTCGCCGACCACCAAACCGTTCACGCGGGACGCTTCAATGGTCAGGATCGCGATCATCGCCTCATAGTCGTACGTAACGTACGCGCCACCGCGCGCGCCTTCGCCCTGCGGAATCCACCACAGACGGAATAGGCCGAGTACATGGTCGATGCGCACCGCGCCCGCGTGCGAGAACATGTTGTGCACCATCTCGCGGTACACGCCATAACCAGTTTTGGCCAGATAATTCGGATTGAACGGCGGCTGGCCCCAATCCTGACCCTGCTGGTTGTAGAAGTCCGGTGGGCAGCCCACGGTTACGCTGCCTACTGCGAAACGTTCCGGATTCCACCACACGTCCGCGCCGAGCGAGTGCACGCCCACGGCCATATCCTGCATGAGGCCGAGTGCCATACCGCTGTCACGGGCGGCGTTCTGCGCGGCTGTCACCTGCTCGTCGGCGATCCACTGCAGCCAGCATTCGAAATCGACCGTATCGGCGTGCTCGCGCATGAGCTCCACCACTTCAGGCGAATCGCGGTTCGTGTCCTTGAACCACGTGCCTTCCCACGGCGCGCCCCACACCTGGAACGCCACCGACCATGCGGCGAACGCGCGCAGATCCGGACCCGCGGCCTCCTTGAACGCGTCGAACGCGGCCTGACGCTCGACGGAACGCGGCACGTTGTACACAAGCTGCAGCGCCTGGCGCTTGTGCCACCAAGCGGAATTGATGTCGAGCGGCTCGATACTGTCGTTGGCTGGCGAGACTTCCGCGTGCAGACGCGCCACTTCGGCCTGGTCCGCCTCGTTGAGTTCCGCATATTCAGCGATATCCTGCGGACGGATGTACGTCACATTGAGAAAACGACGCGATTCGGGAAGATACGGCGACGGCTCCAGCGGCGGCACTGGCGCGGTGGCGTGAATCGGGTTGATAAGCATGAAATCGGCATGCGATTTCGTTGCCGCGTCGGACAGCAGCAGCTTCAGATCGCCATAGTCGCCTACGCCCCAGGATTCAGCGGAACGGATGGAATACATCTGTGCCATCCAGCCCCAACGTTGCTTTTCCGCTACTGCTGGCGGCAGTTCGATGCGTGCCGGTGCGCAGATCAGCGCGGCTTCGGCGTGCAGCGGGCCGGCATCGACGGCCAGCGTGTGGTAGCCGGCGGGAATATCGTCCGGCAGCGTCAGTTGCAGCGAGCCGTCATCTGCGTTCGAGCCCGTCAGATACGCGGTCAGATCGCCCGCATATTCCGTGCCGTCTTCCAACGTCAGCTTCAGCGTCACGTCGTTTCCTTTCGCGCGGATTGGCGTGACGGCTTCCTTGCCGATGAACTTCACGACGGTCGGCTCAACAAGTGTGTCTGCGATGCGCTGCTGGGTCGCCGCATAGGAGGCGGTGATCGCTTCGGCGCTGGATGCGTCCACGCCGAGTGCGGCCAATACGGAGACGAGCACTTCGTCGCGGATTTCCACATAGGTGCCGAGCTGGTCGATATACGACGTGGAAATGCCATTGAGCTTGGCGAGCTGGATAAGAGGCCGTGCGATGCGTTCTGCGCTTTCGGTCTGCTGGGTCTGTGTCATAGGTCCCTTCTTTCCGCGCCGTTTGTGACGGCTGACATGCTACATTGCTTGCGATTGCCGCAGCTTCGATGCTGGTGGCATTCGCACCAAAGATAACTATATCACGGTATGATATCGTTTTCAAAGCGTGTTTTGCGGTAAGAGAGTGTTGCTATATTGCGATTTTGCTCTAATTTCAGGAATATAGATAACCGGAATTGTTTTTCCATATTGACTATCGTTTGCAATACGAAGGCGCAGCGCTCCGCATTGCAAACGATTATTCCAACGGGGCATTGCTCGTCTGCTACTCGGCTTCGAGAATTGCAAAGCTTTGCAGACCTAGACGCAGCGAAGTGCCGCTAATTTCGTTTTCGCCGATGCTGAAAATCGTCCGATAACTACCATCTGGTAACTGCAAAGCTTTGCAATCGCGGCTTGGATTGACGGCTATGATCAGCTTCTGCAGGTGGGTGGAACGCTCGAAAACGAACACTCTATCGCGTTCGATTGCATGGAACGTAGCCCCCGACCGCAAGGCGTCGCATTCCCCCTTGACGTGGAGTATGGAGCGCACCGTATGCCACAGTGATTCGGCGTCGGCCTGCTGTGCGGCGACGGTCGGGGCGTCGGCGGACGGGTCGGTGGGCAGGTAGCTGCCACCGGTCACATCGCCAGCCCGAGTGTCCGATTCTGCAGAATCGGACACGTGAAGTGCTCCGGATGCGTCGTTTGCACCCCACTGCATCGGTGTGCGCGAACCGGTGCGCACGTAGCCGCCTTCTTTGCCGGGCAGTGCGCGGTATCGCATGCCGATTTCGTCGCCGTAATACAGGAACGGCACGCCTGGCATCGCGAACAGCGTGCAGTATGCCAGTGCGATTTCGCGCTGCGACAGTCGCGGCGCCACGCGTGCGGTGTCGTGGTTGCAGGTGATGAAATTAAAATTTCCGTCGGCCGTTTCCGCTTCGCGCAGACGCGGCTCGTACTCGTCCAGGAATTCGCTGATCGGCGTGCCGGAATCGGCGTTGAAATAGCTCTTGTCGCCCTTGCGGCTCAACGGGTCGTCCACGTTGCGCAACAGCATGTTGTAGCCGTTGGGAACGCCGTCCCAACGCCAATCGAGATAGAAATCCATGTCGAAGCCGGCGGCCATCGACTCCTCTGGCCGTCCCCATTCCGAAACGAACGCGGCTTCGGGGAAGGCCGGGCGGATCCGGGCGAACATGTACTGCCAGGTGCGGATGGTGTAAGGCTTGCCCTCATCGTCCTTTTTGACGAGGCTGTCGGCCATATCCACGCGGAAGCCGTCTGCGCCACGGGAAAGCCAGAACCGCATGACGTCCACCATCGCGTCGCAAGTGGCCTTCGCGTCCGGACCAAGGGCTGGCTTCTGCCAGCTACGTTCGGGGTGCGCGAAACCGTAGTTGAGCGCCGGCTGGCATTTGAAGAAGTTCAAGATGTAGGTACCGTTGCGGGGCGATTCGCCGCCGATGAATGGCAGTCCGTCGCCACCGGAGATCCATGAGTCTGTCCAGATGTAGCGGTCGGAATAATTGTTTCGTTCGACCTTGCAACTGCGGTGGAACCACTCATGTTCCTCGCTGGTGTGGCCTGGCACGAGATCGAGGATCACGTGCATGTCGCGCCGGTGGGCGGCGTCGAACAACGCAATGAGATCGTCGTTGGTGCCGTAGCGTGATGCCACCTTTTTGTAGTCGCGCACGTCGTAGCCGGCGTCTTTGAATGGCGAGTCGAAACAGGGATTGAGCCAGATCGCGTTGCATCCGAGATCCTTGATGTAGTCCAGTTTTAAAGTGATTCCGGGGATGTCTCCGATGCCGTCGCCATTGGAGTCGACGAAGGACTGTGGATAGATTTCATAAAAAATTGCGTCGGCAAGCCATTTGGGGTGGGGGTGTTTCGCGGGGGAAAGCATGAGGGTGTATCTCCTTGATATTTCGCGGTTTGCGGTGTTTCTTTGAAACAATCATAGCGCTGAATTGCAAACGTTGGCAGAAACGTGCTACACTAACAAGCACTGATGCATTTTCGGTAGGTCCAATGCGGCCGGCAATCATCCGAGAAACGATGATGTGAACGTATGCAGGGTTTTGGTCCATACCATCCAACCGGAGATGTTGCAGAGCACAAGGATATGTGAGGAAAGGAAGATCAATGAAGATCGATTGGAAGAAGGCAATCGGACTTACTGCTGCTGTTGCCATGCTGGTTCCGCTCGCTGCGTGCGGCGGCTCTGACAATGGTGGAAGCGATAAGAAGGCCTCCGGCACCCAGAACATCACCCTGAGCGTCTGGGCTCCGCAGGAAGACCAGGCCAAGGACACCAACTGGCTGGGCAAGGTCGAAGAGAACTTCGCCAAGGCGCATCCGGAATACAATATCACGTGGAAGAATGACGTGGTCTCTGAAGGCGATGCTTCCAAGCAGGTCAGCACTGATCCGTCCGCGGCAGCCGATGTCTATATGTTCGCTTCCGATCAGTTGGGTGTTCTAATGGACGCCAAGGCCATTGGCCAGCTGGGCACCGACGCTGAGAAGCAGGTGAAGGAACAGAACGGCGACCTCGAAGTCGACTCCGTCACCGGCACCGATGGCAAGCTCTATGGCGTGCCGTACACCGACAACACGTGGTTCATGTACTACAACAAGTCCAAGATCACCGAGGATGAGGCCAAGGACTTCGATACCATCCTTTCCAAGGCCAAGGTCGCGTTCTCCCTGCAGAATTCTTGGTACATCAACGGCTTCTATGATGGCCTGAGCCTGTTCGGCGAGAAGGGCAATGATGCTGACGCAGGCATGGTCTTCCCGAAGGACGGCGCCGATATCACCTCTTATCTGGTTGATGTGGTCGCCAACCCGAACTTCTCCAACGACGATGGCGCTTCCGGCCTCGCAGCCATCAAGGATGGCTCCGCCGACGTGCTGTTCTCCGGTACCTGGTCCGCTAAGGACGTGAAGGAGGCCCTGGGTGACAACTACGCCGCCACCTCTCTGCCGACCTTCACCGTGAACGGCCAGAAGAAGCAGATGAAGTCCTTCGCCGCCACCAAGGCCGCTGCTTACAACCCGAACGCCAAGAACCCGAAGGCCGCCGCTCAGTTCGCGGCTTACCTCGGCTCCACCGAAGCTCAGAAGCTGCACTACGAGATGCGCGCCATCCCGCCGACCGACAAGTCCCTGTCTGATCTGACCACCGACGACATCGCAGCCAAGGCCCAGTCCGACACCATGGCCAACACTGCTCTCCTGCAGTCCGGTCTGTCCGGCATGAACGATTGGTGGACTCCGGCCGAAACCTTCGGCAAGGCCCTGGTCAACAAGGAAATCACCAAGGACAACGCTGCCGCCAAGTACCAGGATTGGGTCAAGCAGGCCGGTGGCAAGATCGCTGAGTGAAATCAGTAATTCTAAAAATCCAATAACTGAAGAATGCAGGGTGGTTGGCACTGCCAAATCCCCCAGCCATCCTGCAGCTTTGAGAGGCGCTTCGAGTCGCGGTGTCTCTCTCCACTTTGCATAGTGGCTCACTCCTCCTCCGAGCTTTGCATTCCCGGGCAAGGTTTTTAAATTCTCCTTCCCCTTGTCCGGGAGCAAAGTTTTTTTTATCTTTCAATATCCATATGAGAGGGCAGTCGAAATGACAGCAACAACTCTTTCCCCACGGGAGATGAAGCGCCTTCGGAAGCAGGGTGCTGATTATGTTTCTCCGTCGCCTTACACGGTAAGGGCGGCGTTCCGGCGTGGTGACCTGTTCACTAAGCTTTCCGCAGTGGTGTTTGGTCTTGGCGATATCGTGCGCAAGCAGTATGTCAAGGGCATTGCCATGCTGGCGCTGGAAATCGCATACTTCGTGTTCATGGCAATCAATGGCGTGGACTATCTTTCCAAGTTGCCGACCTTGGGCACCAATGCAGGCGGCAAGAAGCTGGTCGACGGCTTCTGGGTCTACACCGAACCTGACCGTTCCGTGGTCATCCTGTTGTACGGTGTCGCCACTCTGGTTATCACCGCTGCCTTCATCGGCCTGTGGGTCATGTCCGTGCGCTCTGCATACAAGTCCCAGGTGCTGCTCGAGGAGAACGGCAAGGCTCCGAGCTTCATGGACGATGTCCGCGAGCTGCTCGATGCCAAGGCGCACGTTCTGCTGATGTTCCTGCCCACGCTGGGCATCGCCGTGTTCACCGTGCTGCCGTTGATCTTCATGATTTCAATGGCATTCACCAGCTACGACCACAAGCACCTCGTGCTGTTCCACTGGGTCGGCTTTGAGAACTTCGCCAAGGTCTTCTCCAACAGCGGCGGCACCGTTAACGCCGCACTGTTCGGACGCGTGCTGGTGTGGACCTTGGTCTGGGCCTTCTTCGCCACCTTCCTGAACTTCTTCTTCGGCATGTTCGTGGCCATGATCATCAACCGCAAGACCACCCATTTCAAGGGTTTCTGGCGTGCCTGCTTCTCCATGTCCATCGCCGTTCCGCAGTTCGTGTCCCTGCTGGTCATGCACACCATGCTCCAGCCGCAGGGTGCGGTGAACCGCATGCTGCAGACGTGGGGTTGGATTGACGGCCCGCTGCCGTTCTTCACCGACGCCACTTGGGCCCGTGTCACCGTAATCGTCATCAACCTGTGGGTCGGTATTCCGTACACCATCATGCAGATTACTGGTATTCTGCAGAACATTCCGGCCGATCAGTATGAGGCGGCGAAGATCGACGGTGCCAACTGGTGGCAGATCTTTACTAAGATCACCATGCCGTACATTATCTTCGTGCTCACCCCGTATCTGATCACCACCTTCACGGGCAATGTGAACAACTTCAACGTCATTTACCTGCTGTCCGGTGGCGATCCTACGCCATTGGGCGATTCCGCAGGCTCCACTGATTTGCTTATCACCTGGCTGTACAAGCTGACCGTGGACAAGCAGGATTACAATCTCGGTGCCGTGATCGGCATCATGACCTTCGTCGTGTTGGCCATCGTTTCGCTGATCACCTACCGCAATTCCGGCTCCTATAAGAATGAGGAGGCATTCCGATGAGCAACAAGCATTCCGCAACCAAAGTGGAAAGCCACGGCCTTTTGCACGACCAGAAGATCCGCCGTATCACCGGCGACGTGTTCGCCCACTTGTTCCTGGCCATTCTGGCCGTCATCTGGCTCGTCCCGATCGTATGGGTGTTCGCGGAGTCGTTCAATAAGAACACCGCCCCGTACACCAGCTCCTTCTTCCCGAAGGAGTGGACTCTGGACAACTATAGGGTGCTGTTCACCGACCGCAACGTGTTGGACTTCCCGAAGATGTTCGGCACCACGTTCATCATCGCCTGCTTCACCTGTGCGATTTCTCTGATCTTCGTGCTCTCCGTGGCATACTGCATGAGCCGTATGCGTTTCCGTGTGCGCAAGACTTTCATGAACGTTGTGCTGATTCTTGGCATGTTCCCGGGTATCATGGCCGTCACCGCCATCTACTTCATCTTGAAGGCCTTGGGCCTGTCAAGCGGCACCATGACTACCGTGGCGTTGATTCTCGTGTACTCCGCCGGTTCCGGCGCTGGCTTCTACGTGATGAAGGGCTATATGGACACCATTCCGACCTCGCTGGACGAAGCCGCCCTGCTCGACGGTTGTACCCGTTTCCAGGTGTTCCATAAGATCATCATCCCGATCTGCAAGCCCATGATCGTCTACCAGGCCATCATCGGCTTCCTGACCCCGTGGCTCGACTTTGTCATGGCCAAGGTGATCTGCCGTACGCAATCCAACTACACCGTGGCATTGGGCCTGTGGCTCATGCTGCAGAAGGAATATATCCAGAACTGGTTTGCCCGCTTCGCTGCGGCCGCGGTCGTGATCTCCGTTCCGATCGCCATCCTGTTCATTGTGATGCAGCGCTTCTATCAGGAGTCCATGTCGGGCTCCGTGAAGGGCTAAAGAAAGGCAAAGGATATGACGCTCGTAGACAGCTTCGCACAGCCGAATACGAGCGTCGCCGAACCGTTCCCGCTGTGTCTGGAACGGCCGCTGGGTGCCGTGGTTACTGAAACCGGCACCCAGTTTGCTCTCTGGGCGCCTTCTGCCAAGAAGGTGACACTGCGACTGTTCATGCGCGGCTCCATGGGGGAAGACGGCGACGCTTTGATCGGACAGTACCTGATGCGTCCTGAAACCGACGGTTCCTGGACGTACGATTTCGCCGACAACAAGCACGGCGTGTATTACGACTTTTTGATTGAACGCGATTGCGGTTCCGTGGACCGCGTCGCCGATCCGTGGGCGCGCGGGGCCGGTGTGAACGGCCGGCGCAGCATGGTCGTGGACTTCAGCCGCACCAATCCGGATGGTTGGTACCGCGACCATATGCCGGACGTGCCGCTTGCGCAGACGGTGGTCTGGGAAACCCATGTGGGCGATTTCAGCAATGATCCCGCCGGCGGTTTCCCCGAATCGCACCGCGGCAAGTATCTTGCGTTCACCGATGACGGTACGTCGTTGGAAGGCCATCCCGACTTTCCGACCGGCCTTGCGTACCTGAAGAAGCTTGGTGTCACTGCAGTGCAGCTGATGCCGATTTACGACTTCGGTTCAGTGGACGAAACGACCTGCGACCGCTATAACTGGGGCTACGATCCGATCAATTACAATGTGCCGGAAGGCTCGTACTCCACCAATCCGTTCGACGGCACCACACGAATCCGCGAAGTCAAGCAGATGGTGCAGGCGCTGCACAGTGCGGGCATCAAGGTGATCATGGATGTGGTTTACAACCACATGTTCTCCACCGACAATTGGTTCGAACGTACGGTGCCGAAATACTTCCTGCGCCGCAAGCCCAACGGGGCGTTCGCCAACGGCTCCGGCTGCGGCTGCGACATGGCCACCGAACGTAAGATGTTCCGCCGGTTCATCGTGGAATCCGTGACGTTCTGGGCGCGCGAATACCATATAGACGGCTTCCGTTTCGACCTGATGGGTCTGATCGACGTGGACACCATGAATGCCGTGCGTGCTGCTCTGGATGAGATTCCCGGCCGTGGACGCGACATTCTCATGTACGGCGAACCGTGGTCCGCGGGCGCCACCGCGCCGCTGCCCAGCGACACCGTGCTGGCTGACAAGTCAGGCCTGTCGAAGCTTGACAGTCGCATCGGCCACTTCTGCGACACCACGCGAGACACCATCAAGGGCCATGTGTTCTTCTCGGACCGCCCGGGTTATGTGAACGGTGGCATGCACGAGAACGTAGCGGCTGCGCGTGGGGCCGTGGACGCGTGGCGTCGCGGCAAACATTCGGAAGGAGTGGCAGGCCAGGTCATTCAATACGTGTCCGCGCACGACGACCTCACGCTGTGGGACAAGTTGTGCGCGAGCTTTGCGGCTGGTTCGTTGGGCAGCACCGTGGCCGAAGGTGTTAACGAAAATACCGTGGATGTGCCAAAAGTCATGTATGACGCCGATTTCTCGGCGGAAGGGCTGGCCGGTGTCGGTCCGCAGATTGCGGCCGCGCTGACCGACGTGATGGACGCCAACAAGCTGGCTGTGGGTATCACGCTTACCTCCGCTGGCATCCCGTTCATGCTGTCCGGCGAGGAGTTCGCACGTACCAAATTCGGCAGCTCTGATTCTTACGATTCCGCCAAAGAGCTTAACTGGCTCGATTGGAACCGTGCATGGCAGAAGCGCGATTTGATTGAGTATTACGCGAAGTTGATTGCATTGCGCAAGTCTGATCCACAGTGGTTCGACGGCAATCGCAATATCGTCGATACGGAAGGCGACGAACTCGTGTTCCGCGTCGGCGATTATCTGATGGCCGCCAATCCAAGCAGACACGTCGGCGTTATTGACGTGGCCGTAACGGGTTTGGAACCGATTGGCGGAATACGGAGATACTGGTGTGGTCTCGGCTCGTCCGTCAGTCCGATGGAAGGCAATGTGAGCGCAGGTGATGGCGATTATTTGATTGTTCCACCGCATACGTTTGCAATCTGGCGGTTGCAGTAATACTCTCAGTAGGGAAGCTACAAAACAGCGACCGCAAAGCTGCGGTCGCCGTAACCGATACGGCAATGGGGCCGGAAAACCAGAAAGGATACGACAGTGGGAATCGGAGCGCGCAATCCGCGGTACGAGGTGGTGTTTTTCGACCTGTACGGAACGCTGATCGACATTCGTACCGATGAGCAGAGCGAGGCCGCATGGCAGGCGCTGTACGATTGCGTGACCGAATTGGGCGCGCAGTACGAATCCGTCGACGTGATGCGCGACCAGTTCGAAAAGCTCGAAGCCCGCGAAATGGTCCACCAAGCCGACCGTGCAATCGTTCGCAACGGGTGGGACGAATTCGACATCCTGCCGGTCTACCGGTCCCTGCTCATGAATCGCAGCGAGGAAGCGGAAAAGAAACTCGCGCTACCGCAGGCCGCGCTGAAAGCCGCATGGGCGTTCCGCCAAGGCAGCACCAGCCTGTTCCGGCTGTACCCCGGCGCGCTCGACATGATCGAACAACTGCAGGACGCCGGCATGGTCGTGGCGCTGCTGAGCAACGCGCAAGCCTGCTACACACGCCCCGAACTGGAAGAGACCGGCCTTGCCAGCGTACTGGACGACGTGATCATCTCCAGTGAAGAGAAAATCCGCAAGCCCGCACGCGACCTGTACATGCTGGCGCTCGACCGTGAATTCGTGACCGCCAAGCACGCGCTCATGGTCGGCAACGACGAGCGCAACGACATCATCGGCGCCAATTCCGCCGGCCTCGACGCGGCATACTTCCGCACGGAAATTTCACCGGCGGACGACCCGGACGTTTCGGCACATGCGGTATGTTCGTTTACCGGAGCCGACTACGACGGGCTGCTGAAATTCGTGCTGGACGCATAAGGCGCGCGGTGGGCGCTGAGCTTAAATCGCATGGGACGTGCGGGAAGCCGCTGTGGCGTGCGGGAAAGTCGCAAGGAAAAGTCGCAAGTCGTAAAAGGCATACGTGCGTAAGGTGCACGTGCCACGTGCGACGCGCGGAAAAATCGCAATAGGAGGACATATGGAAGGCTATGCCGAGCAGGGAGCTCGAACCGATTCGACCGACCAAATCGGATTCGGCGGCGCTCGCCGCAACAGGAAAAAGCGTCGCGGACTGACGGTGTTCCAACTTAAGGTCATCGGCGCGGTGGCGTTGGCCTTGTCCGCCGGCAGCACCACCATCGTGCCGCTGTTCTTCGGCTCCGATACCAACAATATGACGTCGCTGACGGCGATGGTCCTGAGCGAAGTGGTGTCCTGGTTCGCCATTCCGATTTACGCGTGGCTGCTGGTGCAGGGTTTCCGTGAAACGCACAGCCGGGTCGCGTACGGCCTGCAGCTGTTCATTCTCGCCGTGGTGTGCGAGGTGCCGTACGACCTCGCCACATCGCATAAGGCTTTCGACCTGGGCTCGCAGAATCCCGTTTTCGGCCTGTTCGTTGCGTTTGTTGTGCTTGCCGCGCTCGACTGGGTGGCGTCGCGCTATCAGAAGGCCATGAAGGTGCTGTTGTCGGTCGGACTGGTGGTGATTGGTCTGCTGTGGGACCTGCTGCTGCGTATCGGCCTACGCCAGCACCTGATGAGCATCGGTTCGGTGACGCTTGGCTTCGTGCTGATTTTCGCTCTGATGCGCCAGTATGAGAATTCGATGATGTTCACAGCCGGCCTGTTCGGCGCCGTGATGATGATCACGCCTGGCGTGGGCGTGGCGTTCGTGCACTACTACAACGGCAAGCTGGGCTATAAGCATCAGTGGACGAAATGGGCTTTTTACGCGGTTTACCCGGTTATTTTGATAATTTGTGCGATTTGTGCAACACTGGCGTGATTTTTGACAACGTTCGCAGTATGATAGAAACAGATTGAGAGAACATCGCCGCTCAAGCGAGTGTTTCCAAGGTTGGAAACGTTTGTGATTATGATGCTAGAACCGCAAAGGGGTTGAGAGATGGATAGAGCAGGCATTCGCGAGGTGGCCAAGGCCGCGGGTGTGTCGATTTCCACGGTGTCGCGCGCGTTCACGCGTCCGGAACTGGTGTCCGAACGTACGCGCCGCAAGGTGCTGGAAACTGCCGACAAGCTTGATTTCAACATCTCCCGTTCCGCCACGTCGCTGAAATCCGGCCAATCGTACCGTGTGGCGATGCTGATGAACGAGGAAATCACCAGCTGGTTCAATACGGAAGTGTTCGCCGGCATCGACTCCGTCATGCACGACGCCGGGTACGACATCTCGCTGTTCCAGCATGTCGACACCGCCGAAAATCGCAAGGAATTCTTCACGAATTTGCCCGTCCGCCGCAACGTGGACGCCGTATTCGTAACGTCGTTCGGCGTGGATCCGAAGGAAATCCAGCAGCTCAAACGCATCCACGTGCCGATCATCGGCATCAATACGCCGACGCAAAGCGGATTCGACGCCACCATCTCCATCGACGATGAGGACGGCATGTTCACCGCCGCGCAGCACCTCATCAACCTTGGCCACAAAAACATCGTGTACGTGTGCTCCGACGCCATCGACTCCATCAATTCCTCCATCGATGCGCGAGGACAGGGCTTCATCCGCGCCTGCAAGACGATGGAGGCCTCCCATGACTTCAAGTGGCGCGTCGTCTCTGTGCCGCGTGGCAAGACCTTCGCCGACTCGGCGTTGACCGCGCTGCTTGCGTTGGACGAGTTCCCGGACGCGATTTGCTGCCAGATGGATATGATGGCGATTCCGCTGGTGCAGCGTTTGGAACGGTACGGCCACCACACGCCTTCTGATTACTCGATTATCGGC
>OFMT01001740.1_pt1 | contig 14756 bp, 6 predicted proteins | sample 1541891 | NCBI WGS metagenome assembly OFMT01 (sample SAMN04209230, study PRJEB22552) | human gut metagenome | biome: gut; material: feces | host: Homo sapiens | place: USA: Oklahoma | reverse complement strand
GCTACACCATGCACATTCTGGACAAGATGGTCACCGACATTCTCCATCAGGTATTTGATCGGATGCGGTCTGTAGAGGAGAACGAGATCATCTCCCGTACCCACCGCAGTGCCATGGTCAGTCTCAAGAAGCGCCTTGCGGACGCCAAAGCAGAGTCTGCTAAGGCTACCAAGGAATATGAATCACTGAAGCTGGAGATCATCAAAGCCGTGCAGGGTGAGAGTGCGTTCCCGATGGACGTCCTGTCGGAGCTGGTCAACAATGCCCGTACCAGGATGCTGGATGCCAATGCTCAATTGACTGAACTCAATGAGGAAGTCGAGAAAAGCAATCAGCGCATCGAAGCCATCAAAGCGGATTACCGCCGCATCATGGAATGGTCCGAGATGTTCGATGGCAGCGACATGGATGTGAAGAAGATGATCGCAGGATACATCATCAAGAGAGTGGATGTGTACTCCGATTATCGCCTGCACATCGAGTTCAACATGAGCTTCGCACAGTTCGAACTCGGATTGGAAACAGAAGTTGAGTATGCAGCACAGGACATTGTTTCATGAAAAAAGCACTGCCTGACAGTGCGCTCATTCAGCCTCTCTAATTGACAACAGTTCCAAAACACGCTAAAATAATCGCAGAAATGCGTGTGGGTGGATTCTGATGGAGATATGGCCCCAGATGCCTGTGGGGGTGCTTAACCGATCACTCGGGAGAGCGCTTGAATGGCATTCAAGAGGTCAGCGGTTCGATCCCGCTTATCTCCACCAACAACAAAACCGTAAGGCCAACGCCTTACGGTTTTGTTCTATCTACGGTTCAGATACACCTCCCCGCTTCCCACAACAATTAAATCAAGTACACAATTGGCGTCCATTTTCAATACGAAGATGGGCGCTTTTTTATTTATTTTGAGGGAAGGGAAATGCGTGCGGATTAGGGAAGACCTTAAGGGTAAGCAGGGCAAAATTGAAATGTAGGACCGTATATGTGTATCTACAGAGAAAAGCAGGAGTGACAATCTGCAGCCGCTATGATATAGTCGCCCTGTTTGCCCTTGTGGGCCGCTGTGTGGCCTTGCAGGAGTGTGGGTGGGTAACCGTAGCGCTACGGCGGTTTGTGGGCGGTTTCGGGCCACTTTTCGGTGCGCCGAAAGCGACAGCAGGAGAAAGCCTTTGGCGCTTTATTGCGCCATTGGCTCTCACGGCAGCCCGCAGTGCGGACTGCCACGGAGGTTTTCGGCGCTTTGAAATTGACGCTGATCATGCGGTGGCGAATATGTTTTGGCGCTATTTCTTGTGAAAATGCCCGCTTGCCCAGTGTTTGCAGGACTTTCGGAAGGCGCTGATACTTGCAGAAAGGAGGTGTAGCTCGATGGATAAAGACGGAAAAAGCCGACGCTCTGTCTGGCTGTCAGACGATGTGTGGCAAGAGTGTCCGGGAGGTGGCGGCTACCCACGGCAACATCTCCTTTAAGGATGTGCTGCTGTTCCACCGGGAGGAGTAACCGATGGCACGGCTGATATAGAAAAGTGGATACATCCTCACCGGGGCAAGACAGTCTATGTGTACCTCAAGGACCGCTGCAACGCCGACGGCACCTGCTGGCCCAGCGTCCGCAAGATCGCAAAGGACTTGAAATTGTCCCATCGCACTGCGCAGCAGGCCTTGGCGGACTTGGAACGGGACGAATTCTTAGAGTGCATGCACCACCACTGTCCCGATGGAGTCTGACCAATAATTTTTACCGTATCAAATAGGCAAGAAAAAGCGCACTTCCCGCCAAGGGGAAAGTGCGCTTTCAAACTGTCATAAGGGTAGCGTCACCATGGCGCATCCAGAAGGACTCACTCTATCGGAGGTATTAAGACAGAGAAAAGAACAAACAATATGTCTTACGGAAAATACTGATACCGCCAAGTATGGGTACTGCCGATATTTGCTTAAGGGAGCTTTCAATGCAGTGCGGAAATATCTTGCTGAATAGCATGCTTTTTCGTAAAGTATCTCCCTTGATGAACTGTATTTTCACACTTTTTCAGATAAAATTATACTCTGCGGTACAAGAAATGTCAACGAAGATATGGCTATAATTTGCGCAAATGGACCGGTCAGCGCAAAATTTTCACTCACATATTTGACATTTGGCGGCGCTTTTTATATATAAGCCGTCATGGCTGCCGTCAGATTTAAAGTTAGCCTGAATCAAACACAGAGGAGGTTAGAAATGCCGCGCAGAGGAGAAAACATATATAAGCGAAAAGATGGGCGCTGGGAAGGTCGCTGCATAACTGGACATAATGAAAATGGCCATGCGACTTTTCAGTATTTCTATGGTCACAGTTATGGAGAAGTCAAAGAAAAGTTGTTGACACGGTACCAAAAAGTGAAAATGGACACTAAGCGCCAACACGGAATTTATTATAGTGACATTTTGGACGCATGGCTGCGAAACAAATATTTATCGGTAAAGGAATCCAGCTATGGAAAGTATCAGCACACCGTAGACTATTACATTCGTCCCCAGTTGGGTGGCTGTCGTGCCCGCGACTTATCCACAGCAGTTATAGAATCCTATATAGGAAACTTGTTGTCCAGTGGGCGGCAGAACGGCCAAGGCCTATCACCAAAAACTGTGCAGGATATTCTTGTGATTATAAAGGACACCGTTTCGTTTGCATTGATACACGGCATGCAATTGCCGTGCAAGTTAGAGAGATTGTTTGTCAAACAGAAAACCAGTGAAATACGGGTTTTTACACAGGAGGAGCAGCGAAAGTTAACAGTATTCCTTATGAACGATATGAATATAAACAAACTTTGCATGCTTCTGTGCCTTTATACAGGGCTGCGCATTGGGGAAGTCTGCGCACTGCGGTGGGATTGTGTTGATTTAGATAAACGGGCACTGCGTGTGCGGGCAACGGTGCAGAGAGTGCGTCTGCAGGATCCGGGAGATGGGCCTAAAACAAAAATGCTGTATTCCGAGCCAAAGAGCAAAACCTCCATTCGGGATATCCCTTTGCCGGAACAGCTGTTGCCGATCCTCAGGCAGTTTCAAGGAGATCCTTCTGCGTTCATTCTGTCAGGAGCAGCAGACCAATACCCAGAGCCAAGACTCTTGCAGTATTGGTTCAAAAAATATCTTGTGCAGTGTGGGATAGAGGATGCCAATTTTCACGCTCTGCGCCACACCTTTGCAACCCGCTGTGTAGAGAGCGGCTTTGAACTGAAAAGCCTGAGTGAAATTTTAGGTCACGCCAATGTGAATGTCACTTTGAACCGGTATGTGCATTCATCCTTCGCCTTGAAAGCAGAGAACATGGGGAGGATGGTGCTGCTGATGTAATAGCCGTCAGAAATATAGTCAAAAAAGGAGACAGAGCCTTGAAATTCCATGGCTCTGTCTCCTCTTTGCGTCAAGGGAGATACTTTACGAAAAACTTTACAGCTGTTAAACGGAGTGCTTTCCAAATGAATGAGATAAAGAAGTTGCAGGGGGTTCCGACGCAAATTGAGTACTTAAAGCCAAAGGGCGGGCGCAGGCACATTGCTTGGTGCAAGTATTCGGAGCATAAAGGCAACCGGCGCTATATTTGCAAGAATCCCGAAAGCCCGTATTCGGAAATTGAATGTCATTCGTGTAAGCAGCGCGATTATTACGAGGACAAGAGAACGTGATAGAAATGAAGAAAGGCCAGATAATATTCTTAGTTGTAATAGCAATTGCAGCCGTAATTCCTGTGCTTGTTGTTTTTGGAATCTACTATAAATATGGCTTTTGCAAGATTGAAGAGATTTGGTATGAAGACAGCCTAATTGACTATTGGGGCGTAATTATCGGAGCCGCACCGACGGTTGTGTTTGCGGCGCTTACATATAGGCAAACAGAGAAGATCTATCACATGCAGGATTCGTGGACAAGGGAAAACACAAAGCGGCCTTTCTTTATAATTGACCAGGTTACTGCCAACGAGGACGAGGCGCTAAAATGTAAGGATAACTGCTATGAAGGCGGCTTTTTCGATGAAGAGATTCCAAAAGACAGGTGTATTACGGTAATTTTGAGGAACATTGGCGAAGGTGTTGCGGTGCGTTTTCGCAATATGGCTGAAACTTTTGGGGATGCAACTCCCACGGAAAAATTTGTACAGCCGGATAAGACGGTTCGCATCAGAATCCAGTTGTTCACGAGCGAAGCAATGCAGAAGGATGGATACAGAAACAAAACGGTGGAGATTTTATACCAGAACATTGTGGGAGTACAGTATCGACAGGAGATTAAGGTTGAAGAGATTTATCAGCCGGAGGATCAGGAGAGAGATCGAGATATACACACGCTGAAGGTTCATGATATAAGCGAACAGACTATTCCTGAGTCGGATATCCCAGATAACGAGAAAAACACGAAGAATAAAGAACGCAGAAAAGAATAGGAGGACCAAAATGAAAAATAAAGGAATCCTCGGGGGTATCTTTACGATGGTGCTGATTCTTGTGCTGGTACTGGCTATGGGTAGCATCAGTGTGTCGGCGGAGGAGCCGACGATCATTGCCTCCGGCGACTGCGGCAAAGACGGGAGCGATGTGATCTGGACGCTGGATAGTACGGGCTTGCTGACAATTAGCGGCGAGGGGGAGATGACGTATCCGATTCCGTGGATTTCCTGGCGGGATAACATCAAATGTGTTGTCATAGAAAACGGCGTAACGAGCATTGCAGAACGAGCGTTTTCTCAGTGTACAAGGTTGACGAGCGTCACGATTCCAAGGGGTGTAATCAGCATTGGTGAGAGCGCATTCCAGGGCTGTACAGGTCTGATTAGTCTGACACTCCCCGATAGCGTGGCCAGCATGGGGAAAAGCGCATTCTATGGCTGCACAGGATTGACTGAGATATATTACAATGCCAAGGCAGTAGAAAATTTGAGTTGGAGTGATATTGTATTTTGGAATGCAGGGATATCTTCTGAGGGTCTTCGGGTGATAATCGGTGATAGCGTGGAGCGAATTCCTGCAGGTCTTTTCTATCGTTGCACAAGTTTGATAAGCGTGGATGTTCCCAATAGTGTGACCAGCGTTGAAGAGTATGCATTCTATGGCTGTACGGGCTTGACCAGCGTGACAATTCCCGATAGAGTGACCAGTATTGGGAAAAGCGCATTCTATGGCTGCACGGGCCTAACTGAGGTATACTACAATGCCAGGGAAGCAGAGGATTTGCAATATGGTGTGTTTCGGAATGCGGGGATATCCTCGGGTGGATGTCAGGTGATAATTGGTGACAGCGTGGAGCGAATTCCATCCAACCTTTTTAATAGCTGTACGGGTTTGGCCGGTGTAACGGTTGGCAGTGGTGCGACCAGTATTGGAGATGGGGCGTTCAAAAGTTGTACAGGTATGACCAGCTTAACAATTGGCAGTAATGTGACCAGTATTGGGAATAGTGCATTTTCGGGATGCACGGGATTGACAGAAATCATTTATAATGCAAGAAAAGTGAGCGACTTAGATCAAAGCACAAACGCTTTTTATGATGCAGGAGCTGCATCGGAGGGAATTGCAGTGAAGTTTGGAGAAGATGTAGAAGTAATCCCGGCATATCTATTTTATACAAACACACCTACTCCAGAAATAAATGTTGTGAGCGTATCAGTAGGAAGTGGTGTGACAGAGATTGGCGAATGTGCTTTTTGCAACTGTGTTAATTTGAGATCCCTTGAGCTTGGAGATAGTGTATCAACTATTGGCAATGAGGCATTTGCGAGCTGCCACGAATTGTCTTCCATAACTGGTGGCGGGGGCGTAACACAGATTGGCCATAACGCATTTAGGTACTGCAGCAGTTTGCAAATATTATCTATCGGTGAGAAGGTAACGACGATTGGCTCCAATGCATTTTATAAATGTAGCGGAATAAAAGAGATCCTCTATGATGCCAAAGCGGCAGAGGATTTAGCATACAACTCTAGTGTCTTCGAGTGCGCTGGTGGGTCGGAGGGGCTTAACGTAATATTTGGAAAGAATGTGAAAAAGGTTCCAGCAAATTTATTCTTTGTATCTACTTCAACCAGAAGACCACAAATCAACAGTGTAACTTTCACGGGGAATCCTCCGACAATTGGCTCGCAGGCGTTAGGAACGAACAGATATAGTAGTTGGACCATATATGCATATTACCCGTGGAAAAATGCGGCGTGGACGGAAGATGTTCGCAGTGCTTATGGAGAAAATATTATTTGGATCGGGGATAGTAACACACCGATATGTTCAGCTGAATGTGACATTGAGAAAACGGTATATGCATTCATAGGCTGTACACGCCTGACCAGTGTGACAATCGGCAATGGCGTGACCAGCATTGGGTACAATGCGTTTTATGACTGCAGCAATCTAACAAGCGTATACTTCAACGCCAAAGAGTGCGCTGATTTCAAAGAAAACTCCGATGTATTTGGTAGCGCAGGCAAGAAAACCGAGGGTGTGACCATTACATTCGGAAAAAATGTACAAAACATACCGAGTTATCTTTGTTACGGATCGAAGTACAATAGCTATACCGAGAAATACTATTACTCGTCCGATTATGCGCCTAAAGTTAAAGAGATCATAATTGAAAATGATGTTCAGCACATAGGTAACCATGCATTCTATGGCTGCACAGGCTTGACCAGCGTGACAATCCCGGATAGCGTGACCAGTATTGGAAACTATGCATTCTACGACTGCACGGGCCTGACCAGCGTGACAATCCCGAGCAGCGTAGAAAGTATCGGAAGTTTGGCGTTTTCCAATTGCTCTCAATTGAAGGACATCTTCTACGGCGGTTCGGAACTGGCATGGAAACTGCGGTTCAGCAATGTCTCTGTGAGTGGAAATACAACCGTCCATTTTGAACAGTCCACAGGACAAATCTTAGTTTCCGGGAATTGCGGAACGGACGGAGACAATCTCACTTGGACAATTAATGACAGAGGCAATTTAACGGTCAGCGGCAAGGGAGCCATGAAGGACTATACGCAGTCCTACATAAATTATCAGTATGTTAATACATCTCCGTGGGGGAACTACGCGAAGTGCCTGTATTCTGCTGTTATTGAAAATGGTGTAACCAGTATTGGCGACTATGCCTTTGCCTTCTGTAAGAACCTGAAATCGGTGACAATTGGCGAAGATGTAAGTAATTTCGGCAGTTGCGCATTCAGAGAGTGCAGTAACTTGGAGGAATTGAACTATAATGCCAAGGCGGCTGCTGATTTAGGTACAAGCGAATATGTCTTTGACTGTGCCGGTAATTCCGGCAACGGTATATGCGTTTGGGTCGGAGAAAGAGTTAAGAAGATTCCCCGAGATCTTTTCTGCGGAGCAGCTATGTATTTCAGCAACCATGCGAATCTGCGCTGCGTATTTTTCAAGGGAAATCCCCCGATCATCGACGGCATCGGGTTAGTAAGCAGCCGCTCAAGCGTATATGCATTCTATCCTTACGGGAACAGTGAGTGGACAGCCAGCGCCCGCAACAGCTACGGAAGCAAATTGATTTGGTCTGCTTACAGCGATGCGCCGGCCACAGCGGTTTCCTGCAAGACAAACAAAACCGTCTATCTCGTAGGGGAAACGCTGGATGTGTCGCACCTTGTAATGACGGTGACGCACGAGGATGGCTGCGTGGAAACGATCCCCTATGCTTCGGGCCTTCTGACGCTGGGAGAATACGATCTGACCACGCCGGGGGCAAAGTCGATACCTGTGACCGGGCGGGGCGCAGAGGGAAAGCTGTCCGTCTATGTCCACGAGCAGAAGACCGAAACCCTGGACAAGGCAGGATATCCTGAGTCCAGTCACGATTACGAGAATGATCTGAATAAGACCTATACTTATAAGGCGGAGGGTGCTTTTTCTCTGGATGTGACATTCTCGGCGCAGACCGAGGTGGAGACAAATATCGACTACCTCTATGTGAACGGGACGAAGTACACCGGGACGGAGCTGGCAGGCAAGACGATTACTATCAGTGGAGATACTCTGACGATCCGTTTGGTGTCGGACAAGAGCGACAGCGCTTACGGCTTCTCCATCGACAGCATTGTGATGACCTACATGGGTCACGAGTATGAGGACACAGTCGTGCCGCCGACTTGTACCGAGCAGGGCTACACATTGCGGAGTTGCCCCTGCGGGAGCGTGGTCAAGCAGAATTATGTAGATGCCTTGGGACATGACATGGTGACAGACGCCGCTGTCGCACCGACCTGCACAAAGACGGGCCTGACCGAAGGAAGCCATTGCGCTCGTTGCGATGAAGCAACCACAGCACAGAAGGTTGTCCCTGCCTTGGGACATGACATGGTGACAGATGCCGCCGTTGCACCGACCTGCATGAAAACTGGCCTGACCGAAGGAAGCCATTGCAGTCGTTGCGATGAGGCGACCACAGCACAGAAGGTTGTCCCCGCCTTGGGACATGACATGGTGACAGACGCCGCCGTTGCACCGACCTGTACAAAGACGGGCTTGACTGAGGGTAGCCATTGCAGTCGTTGCGATGAAGCGACCACGGCACAGAAGGTTGTCCCCGCCTTAGGACATGACATGGTGACAGATGCCGCCGTTGCACCGACCTGCACGAAAACTGGCCTGACTGAGGGCAGCCACTGCAGCCGCTGTGACGATCAAACTACGGCGCAGGAGGTCATTCCTGCGCGGGGCCATCGCTTTAACGCAAGACATATCTGCATGGTTTGCGGTGTTGAGGACCCGGTTGTGGAAATCACGCTGAAGAAGCTGCCCACTAAAGCTTCCTATGTAGTGAATAAAGAGGCGCTGGATGTGGCTGGCGGTGTGGTTTTATCCCACTATGAAAGCGGAGAAACCGAGGAGCTCGAGCTGACGGCTGCCATGGTTTCCGGCTTTGACAATACCATTCTGGGCAAGCAGACGCTGACCGTGACGGTTGGCGGGCTGACGACTACCTTCGAGGTGGAGGTTGTTGAAAGAGCCGTTACCTTCGTGGCGGTGGAGAACGGCAAACTGGTGAAGCATTACACCGACGGCACCACCGAGGAGACGCCGCTGAAGGATGGCGCGATTTCCGACTTTGCGATTTCCGAAACCGGTGAAAAGACTTTGACCCTTACCAGTGAGAATGCCTGTGTGGCTGCCTATAAGGACGCTGATGGAAACTATGTGGCGCTGAAAGCGGTCGCCAATGAGGACGGCAGCTACTCCTATGTCGTGCCCGAGGAAGTCACTGAGGTAACGGTGGCCGTGAAGGGTGATTTGGACGGAGATGGCCGAATCAACATGAAGGATCTCGCACAACTGAGACGTAATATGGCGGAGGGGACCGTGGAAGGTGGCCTCGAGCAACTCCTTATTGACTTCAATGGTGACGGCGTGGTCAATATGAAGGATATGGGCCTACTGCGTCGGTACCTGGCCGGCGGGTATGATATTGAATTGGGGTGGTGAAAAGGAAAATGATGCGGAGGAACAAAAATATTACAGGAAAGGAAGATACCATGAAAAAGAAAATTTGTAGTTTGTTGCTGGCGCTGCTTATGGTGGTGACTATGCTGCCGGTGACGGCGATGGCTACGGACAGACTGACTACTGCGCCCTATGCTGGAGTGGAATATGGGTATAGCGCGTCTGTAACGGTAGGCACGGTTAGGTATATGTCGCAGAATAGAAGCAGCGGATATTTTAACACAAATTATTGGGGTAGTTGGGCTTCACAAGCCGATAGTGAGTGTGGAACATGCAGTATTTCAATGGCACTATCATATGTTGGCATCAATAAAACTCCAAAGGACATCTTGGATGCACATGGAGGAATCACACATTTTGACGGATGGGGTGTATCGATGAGTTCCCCATCGGTGGTTCAGGGAATGAATAACTTCATAAATGGAAATGGAAAATATAGTCCACTTGTTATTCATCTGCCAAAATACTCGTCCAGAGGACACTATGTAATTCTTGCTGGAAAAAAATCGGATAATGTTTATCAAGTGGTTGATCCTGCTAACAACTATGTGTGGGACATCACAATTAATGGTACTACGGCGACTTACAGTGGAAAAACGGATTATATAGACAGGATATATCAATATTATAACTCAAATGCCACTATTGCTCCCCACACCTGCGACAAGGGTAGCTATGTGTACTACTGGGATGCACATCCCCATTATAAGTGCTACCAATGTTCGATTTGCGGGAAGATTTGGGCTGATAAGACGGAAACAACTCTGCTGAGCAGTTGTGACGAATGTCGTCCCGGAAAGCCTACACTGTTGAACATGCAAAGCACATATGAAGCAGGAACACCGGTTACTTTTGCATGGAATAGTACATCAAATACATCTCATTATAACCTGTGGTTATATCGTCAGGATGATTTTGGAGAATGGCAAATCGTTGAACGAATATTTTATGCTGAAAGTGGAATAAGCAGGACACTTTCAGAGGGGAAGTATCGGGTACAACTATTGTCATACAATTCTGAAATGTGGGAAGCTGACGGTAGTGATTGGGTTCATACTTACGGGGATGATTGCTTCTTTACTGTGGCCAAGCCAGAACTTGCCTCCGGCACCTGCGGTGAAAATCTGACCTGGGTATTGGAGGAGAATGGAACCTTAACTGTCAGCGGCGCTGGAGAGATGTATAACTATGCAAGAGACAGTGAGCCGTGGAAAGACTACCAAAGCAGTATAACGACTGTCTACATAGAAAATGGAGTGAGCAGCATCGGAGATAGCGCATTTGAAAGTTGCGAAGCGTTGACCGATGTGACAATCGCCGACAGTGTGACGAGTATCGGGAAAAATGCATTTGCCTGCTGCAGTGGGCTGACTTCGGTGACGATTCCCAGCAGTGTGACGAGCATCGGAGAATATGCATTTCAATATTGCAGTAGCCTAAAAACGGTAACAATTCCCGATGGGATAACGAGCATAAAAAAAGGAACATTTTACAATTGCACTGGATTGACCGATGTGACAATCGGTAAGAATGTAGAAAACATTGAAAGTGGTGCATTTGAATACTGCAAGGGACTTACATCCGTGATAATACCCAGCAGTGTAAGTAGTATTACAGGTAGACCATTTTCTGAATGTAAAAAACTAACCTCCATAACCGTTGCCGACGATAACCCAAGTTACATGAGCAAAGACGGTGTTTTGTTTGACAAAAATGGAGAAACACTTCTCTTTTGTCTACAAGGAAAAGAAGGGAACTATCAGATTCCAGACAGTGTAAAAAGCATCAATAGCGGGGCATTTTTCAACTGTGACAAGCTGACAGGTATCACGGTTCCTAACAGTGTAACCAATTTACAAGAGGGGACATTTTTTGGATGCAGTAATCTGACATCTATAGTGATTCCAAACAGTGTGACCAGTATTGGAGAAGCTGCATTTAGCAGGTGCTGTAATCTGACACAGATGATAATTCCTGACAGTGTGGTTAGCATGGGTACCCAAGTGTTCTCAGAATGCACCGAATTGAAATCCGTTACACTGTCCAAAAACATGACGGCAATTCCATTCAATACATTCTTGTCTTGTAAAAGCCTGACCTCTGTGACTATTCCTGATGGTGTGACAAGCATTAGCGCCTCTGCATTTAATTATTGTGCGGCTCTTTCCAGCGTGACAATTCCGGATAGCGTGGCTGCCATTGGATGGGCGGCATTTTCGAATTGTAGCGCGCTGACGGATGTCTATTATGACGGCACGGAAGAGCAGTGGAAACAGGTCAAAATTGATAATAGCAATGACGAAAACAAGTGTCTGAATAACGCAACCATCCACTTTGTGCAACCGGAGCCTCAGCCCCAGCCGCCGGCGGAGACCAGCGGGACGATCGCGGTGTCTTCGGTTCGCGCCCGGGCGGGTCAGACTATTACGGTGAAGGTTGACCTCAGCGCCAACAAGGGCATTTCCAATATGCGCCTGCAGATGTCCTACCCTGAGGGCTTTACGCTGGAGAGCATTCAAAAGGGAGATGCTCTTTCTACCCTGTTTTTCACGCCTCCCGGCAAGCTTACGGCCAATCCGGTAAACTTCGTTTGGGATGGCACGGAGGCGGATACCTCAGAAGGCTGTATTCTGGAACTGACCTTCCGTGTGGCGGATACGGTATCGCCTGGAGACTATAAGATCCATATGAGCTACCAAAAGGGCGATATTCTGGATAATGACTTGGAGGATATCGATTTGACGCTGCAAGATGGAGCTGTGACGGTGGCGCAGTTTACATACGGAGATGTCAATGATGACGGTGTGATTAACATGAAGGATCTGGGCGCACTGCGGAAATATTTCGCTGGTGGCTATGATGCAGACAAATTCGTAATGGAGGCTGCAGATGTCAACGGAGACGGTGTGGTCAACATGAAGGACCTTGGCATATTGCGTCGGTATCTTGCCGGCGGGTATGATATAAATCTTGGTAAATAACAGAAAGGACGCAGAAGATGAAGAAAAAATTGCTATCCATCATCGTCTTGGCAGCACTTTTGCTGCAGATGATCGTGGGAACTGTCATGGCGCAGGATGCGAACAACGGCAGTCTGACAGTGGAGACGAAAACAGTGCCCCTGGGGACAAAGGAAGTTTCCTTGCATGTGACTTTGGCGGAAAATCCGGGTATCTCTAATATGCGCTTGGCATTTACATACCCCGAAGGATTTACGCTGAAGAGCATTAAGAAGGGCGATGCATTGTCCAGCCTGACCTTTACGCCTCCCGGTAACTTGGCGGCCAATCCTGTGACTCCTATTTGGGATGGCCTGGATGCAGATACCAGCAACGGTGTAGTGGTGACTCTGACCTTTGAGATCTCTGACCAAGTGACTCCGGGCGAATACGCTGTGACCGTGGGTTATAAAGAGGGTGACCTTATTGATGGCAATCTGGAAGATATTGACCTGAAACTCATTCAGGGCGGTGTGGAACTCCAGTGTGCCCATGCAGACAAGACCGAGCACCCTGCCGTGGCCGCTGACTGCACCAACGCTGGCAATGAACTGTACTACACCTGCAACACCTGCGGTAAGCTGCTGAATAAGGATGGCGCAGTGATCGAGTCCGTACCTGTGCTGGATGCCTTGGGCCATAGCATGACCCACTACGAAGCCAACGCCCCCACCTGTACGGCTGCTGGTAATGTGGAATACTGGCTCTGCAGCCGGTGCAATAGGGCCTTTGCCGACGAAAATGGTGCGCAGGAGCTGAGTAAGACTACCGTTGATGCCCAGGGCCATGATTATGTGCATCATGACAAGGTAGAGGCTAGCCATGCTGCTGCCGGTATGGAAGAGCACTATACCTGCACCCGCTGCGATGCTTATTTTGATGCGCAGAAAAATGTGACTACGGAGGCCGCGCTGATTATTGACCAGATCCCTCACAGCTTTGGCGATTGGATCAAGACAGAGGATGGACATAAGCGTGTCTGTGAATGCGGTGCGGTAGCAGATGAAGGCGCACATAGCTTTGAGTGGGTCGTTGATGAAGCGGCTACCGAGGAAACCACCGGTATGAAGCACGAAGAGTGCACCGTTTGCCACTATGCTAAGGCGGGTGTTGAGATCCCCAAGTTGGACCATACGCATGCGATGGTTCATAATGATGCAGTTGCGGCTACCTGCACGACTGACGGTTCTGTGGAATATTGGCATTGCACCAAGTGCAACAAGAATTATGCCGATGAAAGCGGCAATCTGGAGCTGGATACGGTGAAGGTCGATGCGCTTGGCCACAAGATGACTCACAACGAGGCTAAGCCTGCCACTTGCACCGAGGATGGTACGAAGGAGTATTGGACCTGCGAGCGCTGCAATAAGAATTTTGCAGACGAGAACGGTAAAAATGAAATCGAGAATATCGTGATCAAGGCTGCCGGTCATCAGTATGGTGAGTATGTTGTGACCAAGCCTGCCACCTGCACGGAGGCTGGTGAGGAGACTGCCACCTGCTCTGTCTGCCAGGACAAGGTGACTCGTGAGATCAAGGCCATGGGCCATCAGTACGGGGAGTATGTCGAGACTAAGCCTGCTACCTGCACCGAGAAGGGTGAAAAGATTGCGGTTTGCAGTGTCTGCCAGACGGAAGTAAAAGAGGAGATCCCGATGCTGGAGCATAACTGGGATAATGGTGTCGTAACGAAGGCAGCCACTGCCACTGAAAAGGGTGAGAAGACCTTTACCTGCACCAATTGCCATGCAACCAGAGTGGAAGAAATCGCAGCTTTGGGCAGTAAAGATGTGGGCGTTGAAACCGGAGATAATTCTACTGTTGCCGTGTTCGCTCTGCTGGCCGTCCTGTCTGTCGGCGGCGTGCTGGTGCTGAACAAGAAAAAGGCAGAGCGGAACTGATTCAGGCTATCAGCCTTAAGCAAGCAGAGACCAAGATGAAGTGAATGCATTTTCGGTAGGTCTGTCCTTTTAAAAGTGACAATGAGGGGCCCCAAAAGGGGCCCCTCGCAATTAAAAAATTCAATCAAAACACGCTCATAAAAATTGAATATCCAAGTTTGTACCGCGGAGCCGCTTTGATTTGTCTTGCTCTCTTTGAGAGCAAGACAAATCAAAGCGGCCATGGTGGTGAAGGTAGATTAAGCGTTCTTTACTCATTTGGTTCCAGAAAGGAACTGAATGAGCATTTTGTTTTGCGGGTCTTCTGCCTACGAGAGATGCTGAGATGACAAAAAAGTTTGGTGCAAACGGTGTTTTCAACGGCTAATAG
>OFMT01001721.1_pt1 | contig 14886 bp, 10 predicted proteins | sample 1541891 | NCBI WGS metagenome assembly OFMT01 (sample SAMN04209230, study PRJEB22552) | human gut metagenome | biome: gut; material: feces | host: Homo sapiens | place: USA: Oklahoma | reverse complement strand
GGGTGTGCCGCATCCGTAAGGCAGCAGAGCCGCCAACGGCTGCGCAACAGCGGATGATAGGAGCAGAGGCAAATCGTCTTGCAATGCTAACGCGGCAGCGCCGCGCGCATGGCAGTACAATCGGCAAGCATTGCAGCTCTTCGAGCTGCTCGCTTGCAATGGGAATTTTCTCTGGGAGGGTGTAAGGGAGGGATATCTCTTTTTGAAAAGAGATATCCCTCCCTTATCCGTTCCCCGCGTCAGGCGGGGAGCATATCAAACTTCTTTATTAAAATAGAAGAACTTCTCGTCCTCTCCCTTCTTCCTCATGCAGGAAGAAAGCATCTTATAAGAAGCGTCGTTCTCCTTGAAGCACTTGGCGACGACGTGTCCCAGGTGGCGCTGGTAGAGGCCCCATTCGGCCACGGCGCGGAACGCTTCGACGCCGTAGCCCTGTCCGCCGTATTCCGGCGCGATGCGGCAGCCTTCCTCCGCGCCGCCCTTGCCGTCGAAACGGTAGAGCAGCACCTCGCCGATGCACTTGCCGTCTAAACGGATGGCAAAGTTGATGGCGCGCTTTTTGGTAAAGTCCTCTCGCACAACGTCGAGGAAATAAGAGTCTAAGTCTTCACCCTTCCAGTCGGTGCGGTAGTCGTAGCCCCACCACTTGTTGCGCTCATCGTCGAGGCAAAGCGTGTTGTAGGCCTCGCGGTCCTTGTCGGTAAAGGCCGAAAGTGTCAGGCGCTCGGTCTTGAGCGTCGGGATCTCGTCCAAGTCCTCCAGCTCGTTTTTCACATCAAAGCAGAACTTCTCCGCGAGCTTGCATGGCAGATACTGGAGCTTCGAGGTGCGAAGGCCGCGGTCGCCCGCATCGTCCTCACGGTTCAAATACCTGACGCCGTCCACCGCGTAGCAGCGGGCGAACTCCTGCACCGTCGCGGGATAGACGCCCTCGTAGCCGTAGAGCGCCTTTTCGATGTGGACGTGCAGCGTTTCGCCGCAGCGCTCGGCCATCGCAATCGAAATGAGCCGCCCCTCATATTCCATACCGCCGACATAGAGCCACGACGCGCCCGTCAGGCGCAGCATCGTCTTGGCAAGCGCCAACTCCTGCTTGGCCGACTGCGAGGTCTTTTCAAACACCTCCGTATAGTCCTGCCAGAAGCGCTCGATCAGCGGCAGATCATCCTTCCCCAGCGCACGGAACTGCGCCTCGGGATAGAGTTTGCGGAATTTGTTGACGTGGTTGCGCTGGCCGCTGTAATGGCGGCCCGGGAACTCGCGCAGATCGTTCGCCTCGTAAATATAGTCGCGCCAGGAACGAAAATTGTTGAGGTGGAAGCGCGGATAGCGCTCTAAGAGCTTCGCCGCCTTCTCCTTTGGCACGACGGACAGCTCGAGCGAGATACCCTGCTCCACGCAGTAATCCTCAATGGCGCAAAGCGCGGCCTCCTCATCGCCGTCCGGTCCCGGCACGGGATAGTCGAAGCAGGGCTTGCCGTCGATGCAGTTTTTCACGATCAGGCAGCCCGCCGCCTCGGCATACTGCGGGTGCAGGTGCCCGCGCCACATCAGCTTGACGAGCGCGGAATACTCGCATAATTGGTAGTTGCAATTCTTATAATAGCGACGCAGGCGGGAAAGATCCCGCTGCGCAACGGGTTTGAATGTCAGCATGGAAAACCTTTTTCTCCTTTTCGAGTCGTATCGATTATTTTACCCGTTTTTGCGCCGCGTTACAAGTCTTTTTTCATTTGGGCTCCAGCTCGGCGAGCACCGTCTGCGCGCACTCAAGGAACTGCTGGAGCGACGCCTGCCGCCCCTCGCCCGCGCGCACGGCCATGCCGAGCTCGCGCGCCGACTTGGGCTCCACCGGCACGAGCAGAACGCCGTCGCCGCGTCCTCGCAGCGTCAGCTCCGTCATCATGCTCACGCCGAGACCGTGCTCGACCATGCTGATGACCGTCGGGTCGTCCACTGCCGTCGGCAGGATGTGCGGCTTGACGCCCACGCGGTTGAAGATGCGCATGATGTCCTTGTCAAAGCCCTGCGCAGGCATGATGAAATCGCGCCCGTCAAACTCGCTCAGCGGATACCCCGTGCCTCCGTCGATGGGATAGTCCTTGGGCAGCACGGCGTACATCGTGTCGTCGCGCAGATGGATCCACTCGTAGCCGCTCTCCTCTTCCTGATGGCTGACGAAGATGACATCCATCTTCCCCTGCGCCAAAAGCTCATAGGGGCTGCGGATATGATCCGCCATGCGGATGTCGACGTCAACGTCGGGCCGCTCCTCGCGAAAGCGGCGGATGATGCTCGGCAGCCAGTGCATAGCCATGCTGGCGAATGCGCTCACGCGGATGACCTCGCTGCGCGAGGACGCCACCTGCGCGATCGTGCTGTCAAGCCGCGCGTTGGCCTGCAAGAATTCGCGGATGGCGGGCGCTACACGCTCGCCGTCCTTCGTCAGGCGGACGCCGCCGCGCCCGCGCTCAAGCAGCGTGAAGCCGACCTCGCGCTCGAGGGAATTCATCATGTGCGTCAGGCCGGACTGCGTGTAGCCCATCACCTCCGCCGCCTTGGTAAAGCTGCCGAGGTCTACCGCCATCAGCAGCGCTTCTAACTTTTTGCTCTCCATAGGATATTCCTTTCCTATTAGTATTCAGCATATTTGGATTATAATATATCCTCGCGCCGTATGCAAGCGGAATTCTCGTTTTCAGCTCCTTTTTACAAACTTTTTCCATCATCTGTCATACAGGTTGGTCTTTTTTGTCCACCTGCTGCGTAAAATAGAGGCTGAGGTGATGATCTTGAAACGACGTTCCGCGCTCCTGCTGCTGTTTTTGTTGACTTTTCTTGCACTCTGCTTTTCCTGCGCCAAAGACGGCCAAGCTGTCGCCGTCTCGGCCCCATCCCAACTGCGGCGCTGCATTGCGCTGACCTTTGACGACGGCCCCTCCCCGCAGACGACCGCCACCCTCCTTGACGGGCTCAAGGAGCGCGGCGCGCACGCGACGTTCTTCCTCATCGGCGAGCAGATCGCGGGCAACGAAGATCTCGTCCGCCGCATGAAAGACGAAGGCCATCAGGTCGGCGGCCACAGCTACACGCACATCCGTCTTGACAGCGCTGATGCCGCTGCACTTGCCGAAATCCAGAAAACGGACGAGACGCTGCGCGCCATCCTCGGCGACGGTGACTACTGGCTGCGCCCGCCCTGGGGCTTTGCAAGCGACGCACTCAAAAGCGCCGTCTCCGTCCCGCTCATCTACTGGACGCTCGACACGATGGATTGGAGCGTGCGCAACAGGGACCTCGTCGCGCACCACATCATCGAAAACGCCAAAAGCGGCGACATCGTTCTCCTGCACGACCCATATGACACGAGTGTCGAGGCCGCACTTCAGACCATCGACGTTCTTAGTGAGCAGGGCTACGAGTTCGTTACGCTCGAAGAGCTGTTTTCCAACGCCGGCGTCACGCCGCAGGCCGGACACTTCTATCTGCGCGCGGATGAAGAAGTCCCGTGGTGAGGTCTCGACAAAATTTTTGAAAAAATTTCAAATTAGGACTTGCATTTTCCGGACTGGTGTGCTATTCTATCTAAGCTGACATTGAGCAGTACACATCATCCGGGTGTGGCGCAGTTGGTAGCGCGCTTGACTGGGGGTCAAGAGGCCGTGAGTTCAAGTCTCGCCACTCGGACCAGCTAAAAGCCTTGAAATCGTATGATTTCAAGGCTTTTTTGCAACTTTTGAGAGCGAAATGCACAGTGTGAAAATGCGTGAAAACTCCAAAAGCGCACAAAAAAGCGCACAACTGCCTTGAAAAAGTTGCGGCGGCTGCTTTTGCATGATATACTTAAAATATCAGTGAATTTAAAACAGTATTCAAGAGGGCTGCCAGCGATGAAGAAAAAACTTTTTTGCATTTTCGGTTTGATCCTGATCGTCTCGGCTATCGCCTATTTTTGCCACGATCACAGCGTACTTCCGCTCGACGCCGAAAACGCAAACTATATCAGTTTTAAAATTTACCCTCAAAATGAGCCGAATTATATGGTGACAAACGATGACCGAGTGAAAGAGATCGTGCGTGCTATCAATGAACTGGATGTGCAGGAAACAACGGATCAAGTAGACCGGATGTCGGATAGCTTTTACTATTTTTGGATTCAAATATCGGACAAAGATATCCCTGTTGAACTGGATGAAGATACCATTTCGATCAATAATGAACGCTATCAGGCGGACACATCGGATTTACGCGAGCTTTTGGATAAGACGTATCGTGATGTGATGAGCGGTATTATCGATTGATGAAGATAATATCCGCGTTTAAAGGAAAAATTGCTTGGACTTCGATTTGTAGATAGCAAAGGAGTGGGGCGCAGCTCCGCTCCTTTTTTCTGTTTTCACCCCTCCAGCGGCTTGATCTCCTTATGCTCCACGCGAGGCAGCTTGCAGGCATCGGCAGGATTGAAGCGCAGATAACCGATTGCCACCGCCTGCTGCAGCGCCTTGTGCAACACACCATGCGCAGCAGCAGAGTTCCGCTATCCTCCACATTCCCGTCATCATCCCTTGTGCTATACTCCCGATAGGAGAGTATAGCAGTGCGCCCTTTAGTTCCTAAAGAGATTTCCCTTAATACTTTTTCATCAACTTATTAAAAATGATAATTCCTGTGATAATTTGAAACATTAAATATCCGCTGAGATAGAGTATGATCATGCGAGCATTGTCGATAACTTCCAATGCTCCGAGAATACTGAAAACCAAAATAGAGAAACAAATAACCACCAGTCCTATGCCGTAAGCATATCTTCCGGCTCTATCTCTAATTTTTGTTTTCAACTCGTCATGTTGCTCAATTCGGTCGTTCTCCAAACGTTCTTCGTATTGCTCTTTATTCTTGGGGGAACTCCAATAAAAATATTTGCATATCATCATAATTCCAGGGAAGATACCTGCGCCAGCAAAGCCCCATAAAATGCCCTCTAACTTTGTTTCAATCAACAGCGCAACAATCAAACAAGCCACACCGAAAAGCACATATAGTATCCCGGTTATCAAATTACTCTTTTTCATTTTCTGCACCTCTTTCATAGATAAAGATTTCTTCAATCCGCTTGCCAAAAAAGTCTGAAATTGCAAAAGCTAATTCCAATGATGGATTATACTTTCCTGTTTCGATTGAACTAATGGTTTGTCTTGAAACACGAAGCATTTTTGCAAAATCATCTTGATTTAATCCTCGCTCCTTTCGTAACTGCTCAACTTTATTCTTCAAAAAAACGCCTCCTTGCATGACAAGTTTCCTTTACAAACTTACTATAGCATGACGCGCCCATCTTGTCAAGTTTCCTTTACAATATTTACTTCTTAATCATGGGAAAATTACAATTTATTCATACAGTAAGAGTGCCCAAACATTTTTTGTCCGGGCGCTCTCAGTATCAGTCATGGATCATCGGCTTTGGCAATATCTGTCGAAAAATTCACCGATGCCTCGCCGAAGTCTGATTTTTCCGTGAGCGGGCAAAAAGAGCGCCCGCCCAATGACGGGCGCTTCCCCTTTGTTCACTTCAGGTATTTTGCGACTTCCTGCTCAAGCTCCTGCCACACGGAATATTTCGCGCCGTTTTCATCGAAGAAAGTCTTCAAATCGCGGTTCAGCGCGCTCATTTCGTCGACCGCGTTCATCGCATGGTCGGACGCGCAGATCTTTCCGAGGCTCGTGGCGGACATGAGCTTAAAAAAGCGCAGACAGGTCTTGTGGTACGCCGCGCCTTCAAACTCCACGTTGTCCTTCGGCAAAATTTCATGTCCCGCGTTTTTGATCGCGCGGTAGCTCTCGATATTAGCGTCGATCAGTCGGCTTAAATAGGCCGTGTTGCCCTTGAGCTTTTTTAGGTCGATGGACGCCACATACTCCCGCTCCCGATGGCCTGCCGAGGACGCAAAGGCAAACATCACGTTTTTCTCCGGCAGCGAAGCGCTCAGCGCACTTGCGCGCATGTCGTTTCCCACAAAGACGATATTCTTTGTCGGATTCGTCCGCAGGGCATCGAGGATCGCGTCGAGCTGTGTATAGCGCAGGACGGCGAAGATCACGTCGTACTTGTCCTCCGCTTTCAGCTCCGCCGTGACCGGAATGCGGCTGACCGACATGCGGGGCGAAAACTTATCCTTGATCCGAAGGCCGTTTTTTGGGATGCTCTCGCCCCATGCTCCCCGCGCCAGCAGCGTGACGTCCTTTCCCGCGCGGAAGAAATTCCGCGCCAGATTGCAGCCGAGCACGCCCGCGCCGAATACTAAAATTTTCATAGCCAAGTCTCCTCTTATCCTAAAAATACCTGTTTCCTTCGTTCTGCCTCGTCTCGCTATGCTCTCGTTCCGATTTTCTTTCGTTTTACGTCAGTTAGCCATCTCTAACTGACACATAGTAACTGACAGTGCAAAAGTCAAGATGTCTTTTTACCGCTCTCCGGTGCTTCCTTGCCCCTTTTTCATTTTCTCCTTCACTCGATCAACAAAACCCCGCTTCAAAAGGGGCTGCGCATTGTTCATCTGTACTGGCCTGTTTTTGTCACTTTGCCAGATTTGTTCAAAAAATATCTGCTTTTGCAAATTTAATCTTGCTTCTTCCGGATATTTTCATATAATGTTGACGATTGAACAGGAGGTACCACCATGTATGTTACCTACAGCAACCTTTTTAAGCTCCTCATCGACAAGGGCTTAAATAAAACGGAATTTGCGCGCGAGGTCGGCATCAGCTCCAACACGCTCGCCAAGCTCTCGAAAAATGAGCTCGTCTCGCTCGAGGTGCTTGTGCGCATCTGCCGCCAGCTCGACTGTTCGCTCGGCGACGTGGTGCAGCTCGCCCCGCCCGAGCCGCCGATCAAAAGCGGCCTTGAGCGCATGAAGAAGCGAAGACCCACCCACGAGAAAGGAGGCAATGCGTACCGCCATGAGTAACGAAACCAAGAAGACCGGCTCCAGCTTTATGGAAAAGCTGTCGACGGTCATCGTCGACAAGCGAAATCTCATCTTTCTGCTCACGATCATTCTGCTCGTATTCTCCGCCTTTTCCCGCAACTGGGTCGAGGTCGAGAGCGACCTGACGTACTACCTGCCGTCTGATTCCGAGACGAAGCAGGCGCTCGACATCATGGACGAGCAGTTCACGACCTATGGCACGGCCGAGGTCATGGTGGCCAACATCACACCAGAGCAGGCCGCCGCGCTCGAGCCCAAGATCAAGGAGATCAAGGGCGTGCAGAGCGTGGACTACGACGAGACCACCGCACATTATAATAACCTCTCCGCACTCTATTCCATCACCTTTGCCTACAGCGAGGATGACGAGGCCTGTCTCGACTCGCTCGAAGCCGTGAAGGAATACCTGTCCGACTACGATCTGTATGTCGACACGGACCTTGGCAACACGCAGCAGGAGACCATCGACCACGAGATCAGCGTCATCATGGTGTATGTCGCCATCGTCATTGTCATCGTGCTGCTCTTCACGTCCGAGACCTACGGCGAGGTGCCGGTGCTCATTCTGACGTTCGTGGTCGCACTTGTGCTGAATCAGGGCACGAACTTCCTGATGGGCAAAATCTCGTTCATTTCAAACTCGGTCACAAGCATCTTGCAGTTGGCGCTGTCCATCGACTACGCCATCATCTTCTGCAACCGATTTAAAGAGGAGCACCGGCTGCTGCCGCTGCGTGAGGCCGTCATCGTCTCGCTGAGCAAGTCGATCCCCGAGATCGGTGCGAGCAGCCTCACGACCATCGGCGGCCTTGTCGCGATGCTCTTCATGCGGTTCAAGCTCGGTCCCGATATGGCGCTTTGCCTCATCAAGTCGATTTTGTTCGCGCTGCTCGCGGCGTTCATCGTGATGCCAGGCCTTCTGATGCTTTTCGGCCCGCTGATCGACCGCACGCAGCACCGCAGCTTCGTGCCGAAGATCCCGTTCGTCGGCAAGCTCGACTATGCCACGCGCTACATCATCCCCATCGTCTTCGTGGTGCTGGCCGTCATCGGCTACCGTCTCTCATCCGACTGCCCCTACGCCTACGGCTACGGCCTCATCTCCGCCCCCAAGCAGAATGAGACGCAGTTTGCCCAGCAGATGATCGAGGATAACTTCACCTCGAAGAACATGCTGGCGCTCATCGTCCCCACGGGCGACTACGACAAGGAGTCCGCCATCTTAGACGAGCTCGGCCAGTACGACGAGGTCGACTCCACGATGGGTCTTACCAACATCGAAGCACTCGACGGCTACATGCTGGCCGACAAGCTGACGCCGCGCCAGTTCGCCGAGCTCGCGGGTCTCGATTACGAGGCCGCGCAGGTCGTCTACGCCGCCTACGCCGCGCAGCATTCAGAATACGGCAAGCTTGCGGGCAATCTCGCCACCTACAAAGTCCCGCTCATCGATATGTTCCTCTTTGTCTGCGAGCAGGTGGACGCCGGCATCGTCACGCTCAGCGACGAGCAGACGCAGATGCTCCAGGATGCCGAGGTCCAGATGAACAGCGCCAAGGCCCAGCTTCAAGGTACGGATTACGACCGCATGCTCATCTACCTCACGCTGCCCGAAAGCAGCGACGAGACCTACGCCTTCACCGACAAAATTCTCGAAATTGCCGAAAAGTATTACCCCGATGAAAACGTCTACCTCGCGGGCGAATCGACGAACGAATACGAATTCGAAAAGTCCTTCGCCGTGGATAACAAGGTCGTCAGCATCGTGTCGGTGCTCGTGGTTATGCTGGTGCTGCTCTTCACGTTCAACTCCGCCGGTATGCCGGTGCTGCTGATCCTCGTGATTCAGGGCTGCATCTGGCTCAACTTCTCGTTCCCGACCATCACGGGCAAGTACATCTTCTTCTTAGGATATCTAATTGTTTCTTCCATCCAGATGGGCGCGAATATCGACTACGCCATCGTCATCGCAAGCCGCTATCAGGAGCTCAAATCCAAAATGCACCACCGCGACGCCATCGTCGAGACGCTGAACTTCGCCTTCCCGACGATCATCACCTCCGGCTCGATCCTCTCGATCTGCGGCTTTTTGATCGGCAGCATGACATCTGAGCCCGTCATCGCGGGCATCGGCGAGAGCCTTGGCCGCGGCACGGTCATCTCCATCATCATGGTCATGTTCGCCCTGCCGCAGATCTTGCTCATCGGCAGCGGCATCGTCGACAAGACCTCGTTCTCCGTCCCGTCCATCACGGAAAAGAAATCGGGTCACGGTAAGGTCTCCGTCAACGGCATGGTGCGCGGCAACATCAATGGTACGGTGCATGGCATCATGCACGCCACGGTCGAGGGCGACATCGACCTGAATCTGATCTCCGGATCTGCAAATGAGGAGCAAGACGATGAAGAAGACTAATCATTTCTATCGCTTCTGCGCGCTTGCACTCTCGTGCCTGCTGCTCATCTCACTTCTCCCTGTCACGCAGGTCTTGGCAGAGGGGGACGGCGCCATCCATATCAAGAGCGCAGAAGACTTACGATCCCTCGCGCATTCCTGCACGCTCGACTCCTGGTCGCGCGGTAAAACCGTTGTGCTTGACAACGATATCGAGCTGACCGACGATGACGAGCTCCCCATCCCGACGTTCGGCGGCACGTTCAACGGCAACGGCCACACCATCAGCGGCCTTTCCATTACGCAGAGCGTCTCCCCCGCCGGTCTTTTCGGCGTGCTGCAAAAGGACGCCGTCATCAAAAGCCTGAATGTTGAGGGCACGGTCACCCCGTCCGGCGACAGCGAAAATATCGGCGGCATCGTGGGTGAAAACCACGGCACGATCGAAAGCTGCACATTCAACGGAAGCGTTTCCGGCAAACGCAGCGTCGGCGGCATCGCGGGCAGCAACCTCGCCACGGGCATCGTGCGCGCGTGCGACGCCTCGGGCGCGATCTTCGGCCAGAGCATGACCGGCGGCATCGTGGGCGAAAACCTCGGTTCCATCGTCTCCTGCCGCGGCCGCGCCTATGTAAACATCGAGAGCACCGACCCCTCCATCGACCTGAGCAATTTGAACCTCGAATTCTCGCTCGACCTCGCCAAGCTCTCCCGCGCCGACACGCTCAACACCGCCATCGACACCGGCGGTATTGCAGGCTATTCCTCCGGCGCGATCGCGTCGAGCACAAACTACGCCGCCGTCGGTTATCAGCACATCGGCTACAATATTGGCGGCGTGGTCGGCCGCAGCAGCGGACAAGTGTTCGCGTGCAGCAATGAAGGCGCGATCTGCGGGCGAAAGGACGTCGGCGGCATCGCCGGCCAGATGGAGCCCTATATCCGCATGGAGATCTCCGACGGTCTGCTGCAGCAGCTCAAAACACAACTCAACGAGCTCAGCGGTCTTGTCAACACAGCAACCAACCATGCCGAAGGCGGCTCGAATGAGATTGCCTCGCGCCTGAACAGCATGTCCGGCTATGTGGATAACGCCGCCAACGAGCTGAACAACGTCCGGCTGAACGCCAGTATTGACAGCGTCATCACCGGCGACGGCTCCCATTCCTCCGACACTCTGATCGGCGGCGGCAAGGGCGCAGGCGCGGGCGCGAGCCATGAGGGCAATGCCTCGGGCACCGTCACCGGCTCGACTCAGATTGTCGCTGCACCGGATCTTGGCGGGCTGACCTCGTCGATCAACGGCCTGAGCAGTCAGGTCACGATGCTCAACAACGCCGCCAGCGGCACGGTCGGCACATTGGCAAATGATATTCGTTCGATCAACAACAAGTTCAACGAGCTGACAGGAACGCTGTTTTCCGCCATTTCCTCGCTCAGCGGCGGCACGGGCGACATCATTGTCGACACCTCCGATGTCGACATCGATTCCGTCACGTTCGGTAAAGTCTCTTCCTGCCGCAACAGCGGCGCGGTGTACGGCGATGTGAATACCGGCGGCATCACAGGCTCCATGACCATTGAATACACGCTCGACCCCGAGGACGATGTCACGGGCCATCTTTCGAACATCTACCGCAAGCAGTATGAGTACCGCTCCATCATCCAGAAGTGCGTCAACACCGGCGATGTGGCCGGCAAGCGCAGCTATGTCGGCGGCATTGTCGGCCGCATGGACCTCGGCTATCTGACTGCGTGTGAGACGTCGTCCTGCACCATCACGAACGAAAACGGCAGCTATACCGGCGGCATCGCCGGTCTCACCGGCGCAACGGTGCACGGCAGCTTTTCCAAGTGCACGCTCAGCGGCAAGAAGTATGTCGGCGGCATCGTCGGCTCCGGCGTACAGGAAAATGTCGACGGCAGCGGCAGTACCGTGAGCTGGAACTACTCGCTCGTCGATATCACCGACTGCCAGCAGTACCAGGGCGCGATCTCCGGCAGCGATACGGGCACGTTTGAGCACAACTACTATGTCTCCGACGATCTTCCCGGCATCAACCGTCAGGGCTATACCGGGCGGGCCGAGCCCATCAGCTATGCAGAGCTTCTCACGCTGCCCGATCTCCCCGAGAGCATGAAGTCCTTCACGCTCACCTTCGTCGCCGACGACAAGACGGTGCTTAGCCGCGCTTTCAACTACGGCGACTCCATCGACGAAAGCGACATCCCCGAGCCGCCCGCCAAGAGCGGCTGTCACGTCCACTGGGACCGCACCGACCTCACGAATCTGCACTTTGACACCGTCGTCACCGCTGTTTACGAGGCCTACACCCCCGGCCTTGCCTCTGAACAGACGCGAGAGAGCGGACAGGCTGTCATCTTGGTCGAGGGCAACTACAACGACGGCGACGCCATCACCGTGACCGCCCAGCCGCTCACGCCCGCGGCGTTCGATGTGCAGTCCGGCACCGTGCTCGATCGCGTGAAGGGCTATTTTGCCTGCCTCAGCCGCGGCGAGATGCCCTCGATGGTCGCCAACGCCGAAGTGCTTGAGCAGTGGCGCATCGACCTTGCCGACGACGGGCAGGACACGCACACCATGCGCTATCTCCCGCCCGACGGGCAGAAGGAGCTGCGCATCTACACCCGTGAAGACGGCGGCAGCTGGCAGGAGGCCGACTGCGGCACGATGGGCAGCTACCTCACCTTCTCCACGAGCGGCGACAGCGTTGAGTTTGCCGCCGTGCGGACGCTCGACGTCTGGGGCATCTGGCTCGGCGTGCTCGCCGTGCTGGCTGTTCTGATCCTTATCATCGTTCTGCTCGTCCACCGCCACAAGCGCAAGGCGCGCAGACGCGCCGAAGCGCTGGCGCGCAGCGCGAGCGCCGTCTCGCAGGCCGAGCAGATCGTTCGCGGCGAGGACGCCAATGCGTCCACAGCAGACGAAGCCCCTGCCAAGGCAGATGCAGCCGCCCCCGCAGCGGTCGAAGATGCCACTCAGGCGGATGCGCCTGTGTCCGCTGAATCTACGGCAGTCCCCGCCGCCGTGGCAGTAGCAGCGACCGCTGCGCCGGTCGTCACCGCCGCGGTCGAGGGCGCAGAAAGCGTTCCCACTTCCGAACCCGCTCCCGCAGCCGATCCCGACTCCATCGAGGCGCGCCTTGCGCGCGCGGAAGAGGAACTTCGGCTTCTTCGCGAGGAGCGCGAGGCACGCGAAAACATGCTCACGCAGCCCGCAGTACCGCCCGCGCCGAAAAAGCGCAGGCACCGCCGCTTCCTCCCTATTCTCATCACGATTTTAGTCTTGCTCGGCGCGGCTGCGGCGTTCTTCCTCCACTCCGACTTTAAGAAGGACCTCGAAGCCTACCGCCTTGTCGAGGCGCGTGTCAAAGAGGACCCGATGACCATGGACGTCACGGTCGACGCCTCCTATGGCAAAATCAGCCTGAGCGCGGATGCCTCCGTCGCCCGCACGAAGAAGGACGGTGCTCCCATCACCTGCATCGAGCGCGACGGCGCGGCGCTCTACTACGCAGACGGCGCGATCTACCTTGAAAACGGCAAGTCCTACGCTGTCGGCGGCGCATTCCCAAATTACGCCGAGCTCATGGATGAGACCGCCGAGCTCTGCCGCACGCTCACGGTGACGAAATCCGTTGACGGGCAGGAAAAGCGCTACACCCTCACCGCCGAGGGCGACGACGCGAGCACACTGCTGCGTCTTCTCACCTCGGACGATATCGCGAACGCCGCATCGCTTTCCGCGATCCGCGTGGATCTCACCGCCGAGAGCGGCGAGCTGATGGACGTAAGCTTCACGGCGGAAAACTCCGGAGATCTTCGCGTGGAGGCCGCCGCGCACTTCACCGACGCGCTCGCGCCGGTGATCCCCGACGATGTGCTCACCGCCATCCATTCGGGCAGCAATGACGACGCTTCCACGCTGACGGACAACGCGCTCCGTCTGCTGGGTGCCTGGGGCGAGCTGACCGCGGACGATCTGTCCGCCGACATTGCTCTTTCCGCCGACTGCGGCCCGATCGTGCTGAACAGCACGCTCCAGTACGACCGCAGCAGCATCGACGGTCAGAGCTACGGCAGCATCCGCAAAAATACGCTCGCTGTCTACTTCTCCGGCAGCAAGATCTGCGACGCGGACGGCAACAGTGTCGACACCGCGAGCCAGCAGCTCGTCGATGCCACGTCGCTCATTGACCTCTGCTACCAGTCCATTCTGAACGGCAGCGCAGGCTGCGATAAGGCGAGCGACGGCTATCTCTACGGTCTTTCGCTCGACTCCGACGCGATGAGCGAGCTCGCCGCCGCCATCGCGCCGGATATCAAGGCACAGGATGTGACCTTCTCCTCCGGACGCATTTCCGTCTGCGTGAGCGAGCAGGGCGAGCTCCAGTCCGTCAACATCTCGTGCAGCGGCGCGCTGCACCTCATCCTCTCCGACGCTCCGGTGTCGCTCTCCGCCGTCATCACGCCGGCGGATCGTGCATTCTCGATTCCCCAGCCGGCGCTCAACGCGCTGAAACAATAGAAAAGCGGAGGGAGATTCATACTATGGGAAATCGCATCATCAGCATCAGCCGCCAGTTCGGCAGCGGCGGCCACGAAGTGGCCGTGAAAACAGCGGATCTCCTCGGCATCCGCGTCTATGAGCGCGAGCTGATCCGCCTCGCGTGCGAGTACGGCGAGCTTTCGGAAAAAACGCTCTCCCCCTCGGACGAAAAGGCGACCAACCCCTACCTCTTCCAGACCGTGCACGAGGGCAACCACCATGTGCTGCGCGGCAAACCGACGAGCGAAGTGCTCTTCGCCCTGCAAAGCCACGAGATCCGCCGTATCGCCCGCCACGAGGAGTGTGTGTTCGTGGGGCGCTGCGCAGACTATGTGCTGCGCGGCGAAGACGTGAGGCTTCTCACCGTGTTCGTCGCCGCGCCGGACGAGCACCGTATCCAGCGCAAAATGGCGCAGGAAAAGCTCACGCGCGACCAAGCCATCCGCCTGATCCGCAAGATGGACAAGCAGCGCCGCAAGTATTACGAGAGCTACACCCACAAGGCCTGGGGCGCGCCGGAGGGGTATGATCTTTACCTTGACACCGGTGCGCTGTCGACCGCTGACGCGGCGGCGGTCATTGCGGAGCGCTTCCGCAGGCTGTAAACCTGCTAAAAAGTCAAGTCCTAATTCAAAGAAAAGTTATCGGCAGAAAAAGAGTATAGCAAAGCAGAGGCGGCAAAACGGAACACTTGGCCGCCTCAAATAAAGCATTGGAGATCTCAGCTCATTCTATTGCCGGCAAGCTGCGGTAGAGCTCTGTGACCTTGCCATAATAGACTCGGAGGAACTTATTCAGGCCTGCTACCATAGCGAGTTTACCACTCTTTCCCTCGCCGCGTTTTTTCTCAATGAATGTAAAGATCGGGTCGTTTGCCGGCTTGTGCATCACATAGCTCTGCATGACTTCGTACCCGGTCTTACGCAGATAGCGAT
>OFMT01001715.1_pt1 | contig 14926 bp, 15 predicted proteins | sample 1541891 | NCBI WGS metagenome assembly OFMT01 (sample SAMN04209230, study PRJEB22552) | human gut metagenome | biome: gut; material: feces | host: Homo sapiens | place: USA: Oklahoma | reverse complement strand
ATATCTGTTTTGTAAATCATTGCGTAGAATGTATCTTCTGTGTTTATTTGAGGATAGTGCATTTCTATATCATTTTTCTTCATTAAAATCTTAAATCTTTTCCATTGGCTATCATTTTCTATGATCACTGCTTTTCTCTGTAAGTCCTGCATTAGTTTTTCTCCTTTCTGTTGTTATGTATATTATAGCACATTTAAACATATAAATCAACGTGATAAATATTTAAATCAATACGTTTTTAGCAAAATTTATCACGTTGTAACCATTTTAATGATAAAATCATACATAATTAGGTTGATTTACTTCTAAAAGCGAATAAAATACTCTAGCTAATGATGTAAATTATCCGTGACTTGTAATTTTTGCTTTAAAATGTTAATATTTGTGTATATTGTCAAGGAGGAACAGTTATGAGACGATCAAATAAATATCCCGGCATGTATCCAAAACCGGGTATTCTTTCATATTTACGAGAGCAGAACCATGTAACACAGGCAGAACTTGCTGCTTACCTTTCCAAAGCGATAGATGAAAAGTACGACTACAAAGTCCGGTCACAATTGATATCCTTATGGGAAACCGGCAAACGTCCCGTGCCTGAGCGATATTACGAACCGCTGATGGACTATTACGGAGTTTCGCTCGAATATCTCTGTGGAAAGACAGATAACCCTCTTGGCAATGAATCTGATGAAAAAAATACATCATTTTCTACGTCACATGAAAATGAGCCTATAAAAATAAATGACCTTCACAATTACAATGGACTTCCTGTATTTGTTGTTTTCAAGGATTATGAGCATAAGGCACAATGGGGTATTTTGGACGAGACAAATATGCGTATTGTATTTGCCAGTTTTACTTTATCACTTGTCAGGCTTTCAACTCCAAAAGTTAAGATATATCCTGCAAAACCAGAGTTTATTGGCACGTCTGCTCCAAAGTCCAAATCTCTGGCGTTGGCTAATGCTCGCCAGCATGAACAGGTTTATATCAAAATGACAACTTCTGATACAGAGGTTCATGCCTTGTACGACGGCTGGTATAAGAAAAATGAAACCGACACCGGATTTATCAATTCTTCCGGACTGGTTCTTCCATATAGCGGATATGGGCTATCTTATGTAGCTTATTCTTAATTAATGTACGATTGAGGGCTTGCAATGCAAGCCCTGTTTTATTGCAATAATAAAAGCAGGATGTTAACATGTGTATTATTACAGAAATCTACATATGGAGGTAGTATACATGAAATGTCCTCACTGTAAACAGGAATACGACATTAAATTTTTATATGAAAAAAAGAAATGCAAAAACTGTGGAACCCCTGCTAATCTGACCGTTGGGCAGAACAACGATGTTGCCCGTTTATATTCTGCTATTACTGATAATGCAAGTGTTCCCCAGAAAAAAAATGCATATACAAGGACCGACAGAAATTCTTATGCCCGGCAACAGATGATGAAATCGATGCAAAGCACTCAACAGTCTCCTCCTCCGGCTCCTTCTTCTGCTCAGCCTTCTTTGAGAACTCCTGTCTCGAATAATAAAGGAATTGATGATGATATATCTTATAGTGATTCTGATATTTCAAGTAATCTCGAAACCGCTAATGCAGATCTTTATCAGAATAACGTGGTGTTTGCTTCTGATTCATCTGCTCCTGCAACGGCTTCCGCAGATTTTGAAGATAATGAAGATAAAACTGTGTCTTCTGATCCATTTGAGATTGATATTGATGATGATAAACTGTTCTCTGAAAGTTATGATTCAAACGAACCAGATGAAGATGAGGAAGAAGAATCCTATTACATTGATGAGGAAGAAGATGAATCTGATTATGTTGAATCAGATTCAGATATAATTGATACCAATACTCCCCCTATCAATTCTGATTCCACTCATAAAGAATCACTCTCTGCTTCTACAAAAGAACCCAAAACAAAGAAAAACTGTTCCGAATGGCTTCATGAGGCAATAGAAAAAAGAAATGCTGAGCAGCATGAACAGTTAGAGTATCCAGATCTGAATTTAAATTACAATAAAGACGGCTTTTATGACGACACCCCTGTTGTTGATACCCTGCATGTTGATCGATTCGATTACAGGCTTATCTTAAAATTTCTGCTCATAATTATTGCAATGATACTTATTGTCCTGTTCTTTATATGGTATGCAGATTGATTGGAGGATGAATAGTATATGCTGAAAAAAATAAATGAAATAGATTATGTTCTTTTAAGCTCGTTCAAGAAAACAATTGTATATGCTGTAACATTTGAGATACTTGGCATTATTGTTGCAATTGTATCGCATAACATTTATGCTGCCGCCATTGTTTCCTTGTTTGCTATTGCCTTACTGCTGACTGTCGTTTATCGTGTCTGCAGATGTCTGGACGGAAAAATCAATAAATATATTGGAAAATGCGTATATATTTACACTCCTGCTGTCATAAAAAAAGTATCTGGATTTGAACGCCCTTATATTATCCTGCAAAATGACCAAGGGCAGAATATTAAATTTTTTTATAATAAATCGCTTTCTGCAGAACTCGGCAATACTGTCACTATATTTGCCCCTTATAGCTCTGTATTTCAAGAATCCGAAAATGTATTTGTTATCTGCTCTTATTTCTATTCCTATATATCCGATTATTCCAATTTAAATAGCAATTAGTCAAAGGGTTCCTGTTTCTGGAACCCTTTTTTTATTGGATTTTATTTCTGGATTTTAAGAAATATTCGATTTATTGATATTTTCAACAAAACATATTATACATATTATTATCAATTAGAAACATAATACATGTTTTTAATAACATGTTTATGTTTCTTAATATGTTGATTCGTGTTATAATATACAAGACAACCTTAAGGAGGAACAATCATGAGTAAAATCAACATTGGACTTGATGTAGGTAATTTTGATACCAAAACTTCTGAAAGAACGAAAACAGCGAGCGGATTCTCATCATATTCAAAAAAGCCATTTGCCATAGACGAATGTTTAAAAGTAAATGACATTTTTTATGTTCCAGAATCTGATCGATTTCCTTATACAAAGGATAAGACCGAAAATGAAAACCTATTCATTCTTTCACTTTTAGGTATTTCAAAAGAAATACTTTCACGCGCCACGTCAGTCGATCAAAAAAAACGTGCGGCCGCAAAAACAAACCCGGAATTAGCAAAAGAAATTATAGGGATTCAAGGTGAAATATCTAAATTTGACCAAGTAAGGCTTGGCGTAGGACTGCCTCCTACACACTGTGCTACTCTTTCCGATAAAACAAAACAATACTACTATGATCACATGGCGAATGGAGTGGACTTTGAATACGGCAAGTATCATTTTTCATATAGACTTACAAAATGTGAATGCTACCCTCAAGATTATGCTACTATCATTACTTATAATCCAAGAGATTCTAAATCAATTATAAATAATTATGAGAGTTTTTACGCTCTCGATATTGGAGGAATGACCTGCGATATAATATCTATCATGGATGGCAGACCTTCTCTCCAGAAATCAGATTCTGTTCCAAACGGCGTGCTTGCGATGTATAGCACTATCGTACAACAGATCGAAATTGAAGAAGGACACCGTTTGAGCAAACAGCAGATAGAAAGCATATTACTTAATAAACCAACTATTGTTGATCAAAAAATTGTTAATGCTGTTATAGAAAAAGCCAGAGAATGGTATCATCAAATTATTGCTTCATTTGTACAATTTGGTTGCAATTTTCAAGATTATCCAGTGATTTTCATGGGTGGAGGATCTCTGCTTTTTAAACAATTTATCGAAGAAAGATATATCATCAATGTTTACGAAATTATTGATGATCCTTTCTCAAATGCAATTGCATATAAACGTTTAATTTCAAAGGAAAAATAAGGAGTACGATCTATGTCTGAAATTGGAAACAGGCACATGCACTTCAATCTGGATGATCCGCATCAGAAAACATGCTTTGATTTTTTGAAATTACTGAAGAAATCTTCTTCCCCATTTGTATCCGATCTGGTATGTGCCTATCTTAAAATGCAAAATATAACAGATATTGCTTCCTTATCATCCAAGGAAGCAAAGGATATTGCTGAAGGAGTGACTTATAAATTCATGTCTCCGGAGCAGTATATGTCGCAAACAAACAATCTGGCATTGCAGACTATGATGGCGCTGGTTAATTCTGGGCTTGCTCAACAGCCTGTAAATCTGAAACCCGGCGTGTCAGTCTGCCAAAACATTTTTACCGCAGACGATTCAAGTGCACATTCCTCTCCTGCTATGGATTCAGAATCAGTTGTTCATAAAAAGCTTGATCCTATTTCCGTTGTTGATAAAGATGTACAGAAATCTTCTTCTGATATTGACAATAATGAGTCAAAACCAGTGTCAGCAAATAACGTCGAAACATATAGCAATTCTGCTCAAATGGATGAATCTGTTTACGATGATGATTCTGAGTCTTTGTCAGACGGTCAAGATGATGATAATTATATCAATTCAAAACTTGCTGGCGGTTTAAGCTTATTTTTTTAATCAACAATTGAATATCGCAAAAACAGGATCATTCAACGTGATATTGAATGATCCTGTTTTTTTAATTACCGAGGCCACAGCCATTTTCTAAAAATGATGCAATCAAATTTTGTGGTTTTCTTTCTGATTGAAAATCCTTTTGTTTAGATTCATTTTTGTCTTTTGACCTATTATTGTTTTCTGCTGCTTCTGCAACCTGTATTTGACTATCTCTCGAACATTTTTCATCTATAGGAGATGTTCTTTCTATAAATAAAGGCTCTATTTTTCCACTTATCGCAGGTTTTATATATGTCCCTTTATTTACGCTTCGCAATATTTTTTCAACCGTCTCTATTGCCTCATCTTCATTGATCAGATAATTCATATTCATATCGGGTTCGATAAGCACGCCCATGTTCAATATTCTCTTTATTTTTGTTGAAATGCGCTTATCTATTTTTTCCCATTCTTCTAAGATATCTCTTGCTTTTCCTTGTTTGGGTATATATATGATTTTACGGCTATCAGGCAGGTTGACATCAACATTAGCAAGTCTGCCAATGTTCATGTATTCGCCTGTCAATTCATAATATATTACAGCAGATAAGACAATTCTGCTTATGTTACTATCTTTTTCCTGATCAAACCATGTTTTTAATTTGCTATCCTTGCCGGATAAGTTTACTAGGATATGTCCTTTCATACTATACTTCTCCAGTCGTGGAAATTACTTTATTTTTCCTCTCTGTTTGCTTCTTTTTTCTGCACTTCAATCTGGTTCTTTAAAACCTTATAAAGCCCTACAGAGATTGCCTGTACTGGGGTTATCATTTTTCCCATGAATTTGTATTGTGCCAGAATGACATTGTTTTCAAGATTGCTACGGTGTCCTTTTATATACTTTGAGATTCCTTCGTAATATGCTGCTCCTGTGCCGCCTGCCACAACAATCTGTTTGATATCTAAGAGATTATTGTATTTCTCTTTGATATATTCTATAAGCTGTGCACAAGTTTCATCTGTAAACTGGCTAACGATCGGCTTAATATCTATCACTTCTGTCTGATCTGTTTCCTTGTTGTAAGATACGATCTCGCCGTCGTTATTTTTTAAGATTTCAGCAATGTTGTAAATTTCAATATCATTTCTTCCGTAATCATCTTTAATTGTCTGAACTACTTTTTCATACACGTTATTCATGGCAAAAATTGTGTTTGATTCCGCTAATTCAATCTGCAGCGTTGCCGTAATCACATATATTCCAACTGTCTTCTGTCCTCCGTCAATAACGAGTGTTGGCAGGTGCTTGAAATATTCACTATCATAATCAATTTTGCCATTATCATCAGTAACCAGTCCCATGAACGCTGCTAATGCCTGCGAAAATGTCATGATATTTTGCGATTTTATGACAAAATTTAAATCATAATCATTTTCTTCTGTTTCAATTTTGAAATTATGTTTCCCTACCACTGTTGGCTTAACTGCTTGATAAGCTTTCTTATAAACATCATGTGGAAATCCTAAAATAATATAAATATTGAAAAGGCTATCCTCAGTAACTGGCTTTGTGATATCAAATTTTGGAGTGATTCCATTTTCTTCACAATATTCGGACCATTTGATCAAAGCCATTCCAATACAGGTCATTAAATGTATTTCGGATTCCTTCATAGTAAATTTATCATATGATTCCAGCATCTGCTGTTTTGCTGCTTGGCTGCTTTTGTATTCCTTTTCCGTCAATAATGTGCGTGCCTGCTCTCCTACTAAATGAGACTGCCCTTCTAAATATTTCATGCAGATAAAACCGTCTTTTCTAATATCGCCAAAATTACTCTTTCCTGTAATTTCCACAATATCACTTGGAATTTCAAAAGCAACTCCGTTAACAGTTACTTTGCTGCCATTGTACCCTGCATCTACAGATATTACAATGTCATAATTTTGTTGAATTTTTGCCATGTTACTTTCTCCTTTACTTTGTTGAATTTGCTTTGCTTGTTGATATTATACTATGAGCAATATCCTGTGTCAATATATCAATAAATGTTTGTATTATCTTTGATATATATATGCTATATGTTTGCAACCTCCTCGAACACTTTGTTGTATTATATTTGCCATATTTTTGCTCTATTATTGATATATATATGATATATAATTGTATTATGTTTGTATTATGCTACTTCCCAAACTATTGTTTCGTTATTTATTTCAGAACATTTTTTTATTTTTCATTTATGTTTATATCTCTGCTTTATTATTTGATTATTGTTTGTTCTATAATAATGGTCAAAAGCAACGCAAACACGTCTTTGGCTCTTTGGTTTGTTGCTCATTTTTTAACTATTGATAGTGCATTTGCTTTGGTTTGGATTCAGATAGAACATATTATTAAATCCAATTTTGGTTTTTGTGATTTTAATTTGGTTTATAGAAAACAAATCAAGCCCAAATCTTTCTTTAATATAAAGCAAATTTGGTTTTTGTGATTCTAGTTTGTTTCTTTAAATTTTGAGATATACTAAATCAATAACAAACTTAAATAGAAAAAGCAAATTTGAAATAAAAAAACACTCACAAGATTGCAGTTGATCTCGTGAGTGTAGACATAGTTATATATTACTTCCAGAATGACCATTTCTTTTTCTGCGGTCGTTCTTCTTTTTTTAGTTTCTCTAATTCTTCCATAATCAATTCTTGATTTTCATTGGATTTCTTTTCCATTTCATTAATTTTTTTCTTAAATTCCTCATTCTGTCGCAACAATTCATCTTTATCATCACGTAAAGATGAAATAAATTCATCTTTCTCAAGCAGTTTTTCCGAAAGGTGCTTTATGAGTTCTGTATTCTGACGCAGATTTTCATTATATTCATTATTCTGCTGTTCAATCATCTTTTCATTTGACTGTAGGAGAGAAGTAGCAGTATCCTCCATAACTGATTGTATAGTTTTCGTGATCATTGACAGTGCAATATCAAGTTTTTTCTCCGGAGAAAGATCTGCGTAATCCAAGTTGTCTCCTTGAAGATATTCAATGACCTGCTCATTTGTAAATTTTTTATCTTTTTTCAGTTGAAATATTAACCTTAATTTATCAATTGAATCCCTACCATAACGTCTATGACCGGATTCAGCTTTTTCAATATTAAGATAAGGTTCAAAAAATGCAGCATTATTACGTATGGTCTGCTCGGAAACCCCAAGGATATTTGCTACCTCCTTAGTACGATACTTTACCGTATTCATTCCACCAGCATTATTTATTGTTTCTTCATCGAATCGTTCATTTTCAATACTAATCTGTGATTCATCAACCCTTTCAATATTGTCCTTTTGAAGTTCTTTTTTATCATCTTTCAGATTCAGATTATCTTCATGTTCCGTTTCAATTCCTTTATCCTGATTAAAAGATTCATTTTCATCACGAAGAGAAGACCTGAAATGCTCTTTTCGATCCATTTTATCTAAATCCATATTTAACTCCTTTCTTATGTATAAATTATTGCTTTGTATTTGCTTTGTTTTATAAATTTTATTCCAAAAATCAAATAAAATCAAGTTTTAACGGCATCTTTGGCACGATTTACGCCTTAAAAATTAAAAAACAACTCAAAAAACAAATTATGAGATTGCTTTGTATTATAAAAATGCAAACTAGCAAGGACGTAATTAAATTCTGCCGTGTATCTATACGTCCTATATATTATATCACATATAAACAAAAAAAAGCGTTTTATGGATAAAATCAAAGCTACATCTTATGTTCATTATAAATAATAAAAAAGGAGGAATATTATGAAAAAAAATATTCTGGCAGTAAAGCAATATTTTAACTGCATTAAAACAAAAGAGAGAAAATTAATTGCTACATTTTTTATGCTACTCGGAACTGCAATAAGTACCTCCAATACATTATGTGGAGATATTTTAAGTGCATCCGAAGCTGGAGTAGGCGATACACTTGCCTATGCTTGTAATGTTTATCGTGAATGGTTTCCATTTATTTTTGTAATATCTGGAATAATATGTTTAAGTTTATCACCAAACAGTAAAGCAAAACCCGTGTTTAAATTTATTTTCTTTGGTTCGATGGCAGCGTATGCATTATCGCTTGGCTATAATATTTTAACAGGAACTTTAGATATTATATTGCTGAAATTTGGAATAGGAACCTCTATTGCTTGATATTTAATCTAAAAACACAAAACTAGCTTTAGATAATAAAGATACAGGGAATCTAAAAGATTCCCTGTTTTCTTATAGAAAGGACACGCATGGATTTAATCTTATCATCAACTCTAGACTGGTTATGCACAAAAACCCAATGGGGTGCAACATTCTGTATTACATTATTCATGAATATGATAACCGATTCAAATATTCAGACTTTAAGTATAGCGTATTTTAGGGATAACTTCTTTACAAATGGTGCCTTAGATCAAATTATAAGAGGATTTACGATAGCGGGCATTTCTCTATCGATCATCTTATTCTTTTTTTCAATATACCTTGTTGGAATAAAAGATTTAATACAACAGAAGGATAGTTTTTTAGATCTTTTCAGGCGTTTGTTTTTATCTGCTCTTTTGGCGTGTTTTATCACTTCCTTGCTATCACAGATACTGATATTGGGGCACAATATAATGGACGCAGCTGCAAATGAACGTCCAATCGAAACAGGATATTCTTATTTTGAAATAGATTCCAGCCAGATTGGAAAATCGGACGCAAATACAATTTTTGATGACATAATGCAGACCGCAAATTTAGATCCAAATACATCCTTAAATGACAATGAAAAGGAAGAATGGCTCACAAATTTTTCTTGGGGACTCGGCAATTTCTTAAGTTTATTTAATGTCGGCATAGATCCTAAATATGCAATTATCTTGCTTTTACGTGTTGTTTTCTTCGTGATAATTGCTTATAACTTTGCGAAACTGATTGTTGAATATCTGAAAAGATATACAACTATGTTCATTTTATTCTTTATGTCACCGCTATTCAGCGCCTTTTTTGCAACAGCTTCCACGCAGCTTATATTTTTATCGTATTTTAAGATGTTTGGAACAACGGTTCTCATCATTTGCCTTACAAAAATCTGGATTTTTTTATCGTCGTTGCTCATGCAGAATGTTGTATGCAACTTTGTGAACATGTGTATTATGTTGGCTTTCATAAACTTTGGCGTGCGTATTGAAATGTGGACGAGGGAGATTGGCATGTCAACCGCAAGCCTCGGTGGCGCCTTATTGGATAATATTGTGCTGACAGCAGGAATTATGGGCAGGGCAGCACATATTGCGACCGGACATGTTGGAAATGGACTGATAAACGCTGGAGGTATATCCGGAAATACAACTCTTGCTGCGGCGGGATCAGCATTAACAGGAAGATCATTAACCCCTGATAACGTATTTAGAACTATGAATGAAAGTGCCGGCGGAGTGATAAGAACAAATGGTTCTCGAAATTGGAGCAAGTCTAATTTTACGCCGTCACAAAAAGAGCTCGCATCAAAAGTCATGGCATCTGATGGATTGTTTAGAAATGCTGCTTTAAACAATATGTATCATTCTTTAAATGCTGCCGGAAAACAGGAATTAATGACCGGACTGATGAATAGTACATATGGCGGACTAAACGACATCTTGAAAAATGCAGGCATGAAAGTTTCCAATCTCACATACGACAATAAAGGAATAAACTTTACAGCTACTGGAAAAAATGGCATCAAGCGGAACTGCAGTATTGCAGAAGCCCCAGCAAGAGGTGCGGGTGTGACATCGATTGCCGCATTTGATGCAAATGGAAAACAGGTTTATCTAAACATGCAGAGCGGATGGGATGATCTGAAAAATGCCAAGGGCGCTCACTTTACTGATCCAACCGGAAAAATCGACGGTACTTCAGCTATTGAATTAGAAACAGGCACAAATCTTGGAGCATTTATTCAAGACGGAGATAATAACGCTGCACATTATATGGCAACTATGAATGATCTTGGAAATCTTGATATCAGCTACGGTACAGATGCAAAAGATTATAGTGATTTTGAAAATATCGGAACTGTAACATTTGATGGGCTTAATCTCTTTAAAGGAACAAATGAATTTGGAGATAATAAGGCTAACAGTGCCTACCTTATTTCTGACAATGGCGAACGCCAGCCAACCGGTCCATCCAATCCATTACCATTTGAAGCTGACTTTGCGCTTCAGTTTGCAAAAAAAGGAGAAATTATCAGCATTGATTGCAATGGTGTAAATGGTAGCGAGAAACAACGGTATGAAGCTGTTCATGATGGCATTTTCTGCAATACCGGAAGAACCGATATCCATGGAGTGAAACGTATAAATGACGGAAAAACAATAAAATTCCAGTATCGTGATACAGTTCACCAAAACAAAGATGATAAACCTTCGATTGGATATGTAACTGATGCATACTCACATCAAAGAGATGCTACTTCTCGCAATATATGCGGAGATAAGATCTATGGTACAAAATTGATGAAATAAAATTTTTGAAAGGAATACATATATGGCATTATTTTCTGATGATGAAGATTATCAGGATGATCAAGGGAAAAATCAACAGCCTTTAAATATGCACGACCATATAGATTCAGGGAGGAATCTGTACAATAATATAAAAAATAAACAGGGTGGTGGTGCAGCCGAAAGCACAGGCTCGCAGGCGGCAGCCAAGGGCAGTGCCACGGATCCAACGGGAAAGTCTGCTACCGCAGCACAAGAGACCGCACAGAAGGCAGGAAAAAAAGCAGTCGAAACAGCAGGCGGTACCGCCGAAAAATCCAGCCTTGCAGCCGGAGCTTCTTCAGGAAATGCTGCAACTGCCGCTGCTTCCGCTGCTTCAATTCCTATACTGATTATTATGGCTATAGTGATTGGCATTATATTATTGATATTCTTTCTGATAGGCGTTTTGGCTGACCTGACATCCTTTTCTACGTTTGATACTGCCACATCATATATTGATGAGTCAAAGAAAAAAGGAATTGATGATATAAAATCCTTTTTGGGGAAATTCTCGCAGTTATTTGATAATACTGAATGGATAGAAGCAGACGAAAATGAATATGATCCTGATAATGAATTTGATGTCGGTTATATCACTACATATAATCTTATAAACACCATGCTCAACAAAGCATATTCAAAGGAAGTTGATGATCTAGTAGAACAATACTGTAATGAGAATGGTCTAAATTCTGCTCTGACCAAGCAAAAATTAGATGAAAAATACCCCAATAAATGGAAAGATGTATATGAAAACGTCAACTATGCAGAACTGATAAACATCTTGGGGTTAGGAAAATACAGTGGCAAATATACGGACTATGAAAGCATGAAATCCTTTCTTTTTGGAGAAGATAACTGGTCCTATTTTTATAATATCAAAGCAGAAACCCAGGAGAGTGAAACTGAAGGAGCAGAAACTGAAAACTCAAATGACAGTTCAACCATGCAAAAATCCAAGTCAAAATACGCAGTGGTCACGATCGTCCCATATTGTAAATCTGACTTATTTGAAATGCTTGGTATCAATAAAGACGATATATGTGAAGATAACATGACTTATTACGAACGGCTTGATGCAATGATGATGCAGGCAAACGCAAACTGCTCAGGGCGCAACGGAGAACCACGGACGATATATTACACCTTAAATATGGACAAACCGCTTGCTGAATGGGAACAAAGTTTTTCGTCCATAAGTGCAAATGATGTCTTGGCAGATAATACGACTTCCATTACTGGCGGCGACAATCCAGAAACCGTATGGAAAATGTTGAAATCTGCCGGGTTTACGGATGAAGGAGCTGCCGGGGTAATGGGAAACCTGCAGGCGGAAAACGGATTCCGGACGAACGTGACAGCCGGAGACCAAGGCTCGATCGGACTGTGTCAGTGGAGATTAGGACGTGCAGATGCATTAAGATCTTTTGCAGCATCACACAATCTTCCTGTCGACAGCATACAGGCACAGGGAGGATATCTGATCTATGAGTTTCCAGCGCAGACAGGGAAACATTACGACAGTATCAAAAATGCAACAGATACTACTGCAGCCTGCGATCTGGTTGCAAAATACTTCGAAAGATGCGCCTATGCACCGAGCTATGATGTATGGCAGCAAAAATATTCAAGATATGCATGGTCAAGGTTTAAATGGTCAAATACATGTAACGTTTATATCATTGATCTTGACAAAAGGGAAAGTTATACATCTTTATATTACAGCAAATATGCAGGAATGGAGTAAATAAATGAAAAAACAGATAGCACTGTTCTTGGCAGTCATGTCGTTTTTATCCCTTACCGGATGCGGCAAATCTCAAGAACAAACAAACGAAGCAGAAACCGAGAAAGAACAGACCGCATTTGTAACAGAAGTCTCTGAACAGCTTTCTGGCTTATCGGCTTGTCACAATCTTGTATCCTATGAAGATGGACCGGAAACCAAGTTCAGCACATATCCTCTGTATTATCAGCAGGATTTTCCAAACACAGCCTTTGGAAATTCCACAGTTGCTGTCTCTGGTTCCCTGATAACCTGCGTTGCAATGATAGAAAGCTTCTATCAGTCTGCTTATATCTCGCCTGATATACTTCTAAATAATTATCCAGAACTTGTATCATGTAGCAGTGAAAACATCATGGATAAGATTGCAGAAGAAAACAATCTGCTTGTAAAAGAGCAGCCTTTTGATATCTATGATCTGGCAGACTATCTTGTGACTGAAAAATGGCCTGTAATACTTGAAATCCCACATGCGTCTGCTTTCGGTAAAGGAACTTCATATATACTTTTAGTTGGAACTACAGCAGAAGGCAATCTTATCGTAAGAGATCCGAACGAAGATAACAAAGGTTTTCAAATAAGCAATAACTATGGTGAAACCATTTATACTGCAACAAGTGTTATCGTTGAAGCCGGGGAAAACTCCATAATGCATACTTTTATGTATGAAAGAAAGGAATAATATAAAATGAAATATACAAAAAAATTTATGATATTGGTTCTTTTGATAGCGGGACTTATTTTAGGAATATCCTATATGTTTACAAGGTCAGATGAACAGCAGGAGAGTATAACTGGAACACTCACGCTTTCATCTGATGATAAAACAGAGCCAATAAATATAGGCGACAATGTGGATTTAAACTATAATTACATCACAAATCCAAACAAGCTAGATCAAAGAGACATATCCGCCGACGGACTTATCGTATTTGGAGACAAGGTAAATGAATACATGAACAAAATGGGATATACACGAACAGAACTTACGATTACCAATATAAAAAAAGAAAGTTCCATTTTAAATGCGGATATGCAGATCAATGATTCTTCTGAATATCTTCACGTTGAATATGATTATACAGCAAATGATTTTCAATTTAATATTTTCTCGATGTAACATTTTAAAAAGAGCCGAAAGGCTCTTTTCTTATACTCAGAAATGTTCAGAAATGTTCAGAAATGTTCAGAAATGTATTAAAAAGGCCTGAAAAAGATAAAAATGGGGGTTGCCTTTCATACTTTACTGTGCTAGAATATCCCTCAGTGAAAAACAAGTGTCCGTACTACAGATACGAACTGCAGAAAGGATAACATATGGGAGAAGCGACCAAGTATTTCGTGGTGAAGCAGAAGGCAATCCCCGAGGTGCTGTTAAAGGTAGTGGAAGCAAAGCGGCTTCTTGAGTCAGAGAAGGTTCTGACCATACAGGAAGCGGTTGATGCAGTTGGCATCAGCCGCAGTTCTTTTTATAAGTACAAGGATGATATCTTTCCGTTCCATGACAATTCTCAGGGAACGACCATCACGCTGACTTTCCAGATGGATGACGAACCGCGAATTCTGTCGGATGTGCTGAAGATCATCGCAGAGTACCGTGCAAATATCCTGACGATCCATCAGAGTATTCCCATCAACGGAATCGCATCTCTGACACTGAGTATACAGGTACTGCAGACTACGGGAGATATCTCCCGGATGATCGAACAGCTGGAGGGGCAGACCAGTGTGCATCATGTGAAAATACTGGCAAAAGAATAATGTCGGAACGAAAAAGATAAAAGTGAGGAGAATATTATGATCAATGTTGCGGTATTGGGCTACGGCACTGTCGGTAGCGGTGTGGTAGAAGTTATCGAGAAAAATAAGGACATGGTAAATAAAAAGTCCGCACAGGAACTGGAAGTGAAATACATTCTGGATCTGAGAGATTTCCCCGGAGATCCTTACGAGGACAAAGTCATTCATGATTTCAATACGATCTTACATGACGACAGTGTGACCATTGTCTGTGAGACCATGGGCGGTGTCGGAGCCGCTTATCAGTTCACGAAGC
>OFMT01001710.1_pt1 | contig 14981 bp, 9 predicted proteins | sample 1541891 | NCBI WGS metagenome assembly OFMT01 (sample SAMN04209230, study PRJEB22552) | human gut metagenome | biome: gut; material: feces | host: Homo sapiens | place: USA: Oklahoma | reverse complement strand
GAAGGTATCAGTTAAATAGAACGGGATTCTTTTTCTCGTTGAAAAACTGTTACCCCCAACATGCCCAAGCAAGAAGAAATAATATTTTTATTAGAAGAAACCGACCCTTTTTTGGGGGGCTCAAAATTATGGTTATGCCGACAAAAAGCGACAGATAAGGACAAGAAATCATAAATTTTGCGCAGTTGGCACTCTCACGCATAAAAAATCACTCGGTAGCAAGGTATTGCCGAAACTTTTGATTATTTTTGCGTTGGATTGGAAGTAACTCCTTTCCAAGACATATTAGATAAGAAAGAAGCGTTATGCTTATCTTGTACTTGAAAACGTAGGAAATTTTCAAATTGGATACAAGGATAGCATAGTGGTTCTCACGCTATAGCGTGGGCTGCTATTGTTACATCCGTATCCAAGGTTTCCTACGACCTTCAAGTTAAGACGTGGCATTGCAGTTCCACGCTTCGTGTTTTTAAAGGTCTTTGAGGAACTGGAAAGACACATTTAATCAGTATGAAAAAACAATTTATCGGAACGGGAACAATCCGTAAGGTGTGGATTGCGTGTTCCATGGTTTGCGCCTGCATGTTCGGGTTGTCCTCTTGCGGCGATGACTACGACGATTCGGAGCTTAGGGGCGACATTGAGAACCTTGAAGGCCGAATAACCGCCCTTGAAGAATGGCAGAAATCCGTCAACACGGACATCCGGTCATTGCAAAGCCTTGTCGAGGCCCTTGAAGACAAGGATTATGTTACGGCGGTTACACCTCTTGAGGACGGAACGGGCTACGTCATCTCATTCCTCAAAAGCGGCAATGTAACCATCAAACACGGCGAGAAAGGAGAAAAGGGCGAGGACGGAACAACGCCCGTTATCAGCGTGAAGCAGGACTCTGACGGGAAACACTACTGGACTGTTAACGGCGAGTGGCTGCTTGATAATGGAAACAAAATGCCCGTAACCGGAGAAAAAGGCGACAAGGGAGATAACGGAGTTTCCGGCAGCGATGGTCTGACACCTTATATCGGTGATAACGGCAATTGGTGGATAGGCACATCGGATACCGGAGTAAAAGCGCAGGGCGATGCAATTTTTGCAAAAGATGGCATTGATTATACGAGTGACCTTGATAATGTAATCTTCACATTGGCTGATGGCACTAAGATAACCTTGCCACGTACCTCTGCACTGACTGTGGGCTTCGAAAGCTATGAAACATTCATGCTGACCCCGACCACGAATGTTATCAATATCGTCCTGCCGGAAACGTTGAAAGAAGAAGATTATACCGCTCTCGTAGCAGAAGTGAAGAACGAAGCGGGAGTGGGTATGGATTTTCAAACCCGTGCGGCTTCATCGCCTTGGCAGGTAAAATTGACTGAACCGACATTTACGAATGGGAAATATCAAAATAATGCAAAAGTAACTGTGACAGCCACCGGAGCGAACAACGGCGATAAGGCTATCCTTAAAATTACGCTTATCGACAACAGAGGAAAGGAAATCTCCGTTTCGAGAGTGCTGGAATATTTCAACGGTGTAATAGTGGACACTTCGGCAGGAGAACTAAGTAATGTCTTGAGTGGTATCACTCTCACAAATATCAATGCGCTTAAAGTGACCGGTACTTTAAATGAAACCGACTTTAAATATATCCGTGAAAATCTTACTGCCTTAGAAGTTCTCGACCTCTCCGGTACGAATATGACTGTATTCCCGAATAGGGCTTTGGCTTTTTATAACGGTGAAAATACAACGCTGAAAGAAGTAATCCTTCCGGAAGGACTTATCTCCATTGAAGAGGCAGCTTTCGCAAACTGCACCGCTCTTGAGAAACTCAATGTTCCCCCTACCGTCAACACTCTCGGACGTTGGATACTCGAAAATACCAAGGTGACCTCTTTCACGATTCCCCAAGGGGTGACTGAAATTCCTGCAAGTTGCTTCTATGGGAGTGCCATTACCACCATCAACATTCCCCCATCTGTAAAGACAATCGGTAATTGGGCGTTTCAAGATGCAAAACTCACTGAAGTGGTTATACCTTCATCCGTTACATCAATAGGGGAATGGGCATTCGGATGTGACAACGACAATCCGACATTACAATCAGTTATTATCGAAGCTAATATAACTGAAATACCGCAATGCTGTTTCTATTTACAAACTAACCTTACATCCCTGTCATTGCCCGAAGGAATTACCGCCATTGGAGATGATGCATTCTGTGGATGCAAAATTTCTTCGCTTACTTTGCCGTCCTCATTAAAAACAATTGGGGCAAGAGCTTTTTCCAATAATGGCATTACCCAACTGACCATCCCGAATAAAGTAGAGTCAATCGGAAATGCTGCGTTTGCCCATAACTCAATTGACAACATTGACTTTCCCGCCACGTTGGTTTCGCTTCATGCGACTGCATTCAAATGGGAATCAATGAATGAGGTTATTTGTCGGGCTCAGTCTGTTCCACAGACTCCTCAAACAGACGAATTTAATAACAGCTGGCGTCCGTTCTATCATATAAACGAAAATTGCGTACTGAAAGTCCCAGCCGAATCGTTGACAATTTACCAACAAGCATGGGAAGGGTATTTCCAGTCAGTAGAAGCAATTCAAGAGTAAAGAAAGAAACAGACTCGTTACTGTTATTTCTCAAATACTTCGCCAAGTATTTATTCCTCAATCGGTTGTATCAAACCGTTGAAAATCTGAAATAAATCTTGAAGTAGTGACGAGATAAGAGAAAATATGGATCAAGCCAGATGGCAGTTTTGGTATCAGAAGCGTATTCTTTTCCCGTCGCATCTTCATGTCTTTCCGTTTCGCCTATCTTGTATTGGCCTCCATGATAATTGAACAGAAGTTCTATACGAAGGCGACAGTCGCAATCGAGTAATTTGTTTGTCAGAAAGACTTTTTTCAATGAATATGGGGAGAACGGCTCGCAATTTGCGGGCCGTTCTTCTCATGAACCTATTGGTATATATCAGGTTAGCGCTCTGACATATACACAGATTTTAACCACATGATTTATGAAACATTTATCGATTCTTACCGCCATCATTCTGGCCGCAGCGGCCTTGATGGCATCATTCCAGAACTGCTATGCCTGCACAGGCATCACCCTCAAAGCCAAGGACGGAAGCACTGTAGTGGCGCGCACGATCGAGTGGGCCGCCTCCGACAATGACTGCCGTTGGGTTGTTGTACCTCGCGGCCACAGTTGGAAATCCTTCATCCCCGGAGGCGGGACCGGCAGAAGTTTCACCAATGTATATGGCTACGTGGGCGTCTCGGTGGTCCAGGACGAGCTGATGATGGAGGGCATGAATGAGAAAGGCCTCTCCGCCGGCCTCTTCTATTTTCCTGACTACGGAAAGTACTAGGAGTATTCAGAAGCGAACTATGAGACCAACATATCTGATTTCCAGCTGGTCTCCTACATTCTCGGGCGCTGCGCCACCGTCGATGAGGTCAAGGCCGAGATCGCAAGGGTGCATATCCATGGATTCGATCCGCGCTCCTCGACCGTGCATTGGAGGTTCGCCGAGCCGTCAGGCCGCCAGATCGTGCTGGAGATCATCGACGGGAAGTGCATTTTCTATGAAAACAATCTGGGCGTGCTGACCAACTCTCCATCTTTCGACTGGCAGCTCACCAATCTCAACAACTATGTAAACCTCCTGCCTGGCCGCACCGAACCACATACGCTTGGAAATATGTCCCTGTCATCTTTCGGTGGCGGAAGCGCGATGATTGGTCTGCCGGGGGACTTCACCCCGCCTTCAAGGTTTGTACGCGCGGCCTTCTTCCAGAGCACCGCACCGCAGAAGCCTGACGCAGAGGGGTCCGTGTTCACGGCATTTCATATTCTCGGCTCGATGGAAATTCCGATCGGGGCGCAGTTTCCGGTTGACGAAACGCCGGCTGACATCCCGTCTGCAACGCAATGCACTTGTGTCACCGACATGTCAGGTTTGAGGTTCTATTATCGCTCCATGTATGATGGAGGCATCAGATGCATTGACCTTAAAGAGATTGACTTCAAGAAGATAGGCCTGAAGTCCGAGCCGCTCGTTCCGTCAAAGAAGGAATTCGTCCATCACATCAGATTCTAACGTGGAATGGCACAGGAATACCTCACCATGAAATGCGGTGTCGGGACGCGGCCACGGAGCGTTTTGTAACTCCCTGATAATCAGACACCATTTTAGATATAGCGTGGAAACGCAGGCTTTTTTTGGTCGCGTTTCCACGCTGCATTTTATAACACATTGATAATCAATGCCTCCAAAAATAAGGCGTGGCTGCGTCCCGCCGAGTGGCTATTGAATCGCTGAATATGGCAATCTGTTGGATTCGTCCACAAGGCGGAAGATCGTTGAAGGAGTATTTTATTTGCCCGCATTCATGTTCATCCGATTTTTGTATATCCTCACCCTGTGTTCAATAGATAATGTATTCAAGTATTGCTAGTGAATTAAGTTACATTTCCGGCGTTTTCTAGCCGGTCTGTTCCGTAAAAGGACCTGCATCCTATAATGGCATATTTCTATATCCGAAATGATGTGATTTTTGAGCAGCGGAGAGTTTTGCATTCGATATGATATAATTATATTATGAAGACACTATTGTCTGCAAAACTCAATGGCCGGATTGCTGAGCAATTTGTACGCCCTACAGTCTTTTATTCTTTCATTGACGACAGGTACATCCATATCATACATGAGAAAGACGAGAATCTTGTCGGTCTTCAATATTTTCGTTCCATCAATCACAAAATTTATATCCTAACACAGGTACCAGAAATTATTCCACCAAATCTTCTTCATCCGTGACCTTCCCAGAAAGTCCACTGCGAATAAAACCACGCAACTTTTCATAAATTTTGCGTGAACTTTCCTGCAAGTTTCTTATATTTGTGCAGAATAAATGCCGCAATATATTATGCAGACACTTTACGAACAATTCCATCAACTTCTGGAACTGACACCCATGAACTTTTTCCGGGAGCAGCACGACACCATAAACTGGGATGTCCGCATCCTGGGCATCCTAGGCCAGAAAGGTGTCGGTAAATCCACTCTCATCCTACAACACATCAAGAGAACCGGGAACAAGAATGAGTCCCTTTACGTGATTGCAGATGATATCTACTTCAGTGCACACACTCTTCTTGATACTGCCAAGAGCTTCTTCGCCCGTGGCGGGAAATATCTGTATATAGACGAAATTCATAAATATCCGGGCTGGAGTCAGGAGGTCAAGAACATCTACGATAGCCTGCCGCTGCTCCATGTCGTATATTCCGGCAGTTCAATATTGGATCTTAAAGAAGGGGGTGCAGACCTTAGTCGCCGCGTCATCGAGTACCATCTTCCTGTCTGGTCATTCCGCGAATACTTGAACTTGCGCAATGGCTGGTCATTAAAACCTGCCAGTTTGGAAGATGTATTGCAAGGGAAAGTTGATTTTCCGTACGGAGCTGAACGACCGTTGAAATACTTCGAAGAATATATGAGAAAGGGCTGCTATCCTTTTTTTCAGGAACCGGAATTCGAAACTCGTATGAGACAAGTCATCAACACTACCGTTGAAGTCGATATTCCCAAATACGCCAGGATGACCATCGCCGCCACGCAGAAGCTCAAGAAATTCATGTACTACATTTCCAAGAGCGTCCCTGTCAAGATTAATTTCTCGGATATGGCAAGAGACTTGGAATTAAGTCGCGACGAACTTCCCAAGTATCTGGAATATCTGGAAAAAGCCGAACTTGTTTCCGTCCTGCGTATGAAGGCCAACGGGGACGCAATTCTCCGCAAAATGGACAAGCTTTATCTCCAGAATTCCAATATGTCCTATGTCCTTTCGGGCGAAAATCCGGACACGGGGAATGCCCGAGAGACTATCTTTTATTGTTGGACAAAGCAGAAGTACGATACGGTAGAATCTCCTGTTTCAGATTTTGAGATTGACGGAAAGACTTTCGAAGTTGGCGGACGCAACAAAGGAAAGAAACAAATATCCAATTTGGAAGACGCATATGTGGTCAAGGATACAATAGAATATGTGTTTGACAATCAAGTACCACTATGGATGTTCGGATTCCTTTATTGACAAAGAAGTCGTAACGAGATAAGAGAAAATAGGGACATTTAACTTGCGACAGGCTCCTAATGCTGCCCGGAACTATCACCTGACCTATTGTTGTTCAGCAATAAAAACATATCTTTGCTTGTTGGAAAGCATCCATAACCAAAACAACAGAAAAAGATAATGGCAAAGAGCAAAATAGACTTTATACTACTTCTCCTTGCGACTCTCTGCTGTTCAATGGCTCACGCACAAAAGCAAGTTTCTTCAGAACTGAGAGATTCCACTGAGAGCGGAAGCGACATCATAAAGATAGTTGGAAATCACTCCAGCAAAGGAGCGGTCAATAACGCCCTTGACATATTGAGCGGTCAGGCAGCCGGTGTCAACGTGACATCCAACGGTCTGGACCGGATGGCTATGCTCAATAGCGTGCGGGTGCGTGGTACGACATCCATTATCGGTGGCAATGATCCCTTGGTGCTGATTGACGGGGTCACTTCTGACGTGCTCACCCTTTCAACCATCTACCCTGCAGACATCGAGAGTTTCCGGATATTGAAGAATGCCACGGAGACAGCAATGTACGGTTCACGTGGAGCGTCAGGTGTGATTGAAGTCAAAACGAAAAAAGGAACAGGACGTGGTTTTCAGATATCCTATGAAGGAAATGTAGGTTTCGAACGGATGTACAAACATCTGGAAATGCTCAATTCCACAGAATATGTTGCCACCGCAAAGACTTTGGGCGTCTATTGCAATAACGGAGGGTTCAACACGGACACGTATAAGGTCATTACCCGCACAGGACTTGTGAATAATCACTATCTCGCATTCAGCGGGGGCACGCCTCAGTCAAACTATCGTGCCTCATTCGGCTTGATGGACCACAACACAATCATCAAGAAGATGGACTATGGCGTTTTTGTCGCAAAAGTTGACGTGACCCAGAAAGCCTTCAACAATAGACTTACTGGAGAGTTCGGAGTATTCGGATCGTCGTTCAAGAACCATGATATCTTTGACACGCAGATGCTGTTCTATTCCGCAGCATGCCAGAATCCAACTTTCCCTGCCGGAACTGACGAACATGGGAACTGGCTAAAAAACGAATCTGCAACGCACATCAACCCGCCAGGAATAGTGCTTGAAGAGAAAAACGACTCCAAGGATTTGAACTTTGATGCCCACATTAAGCTGAGCTATGATATCAATACTGACTGGCGGGTCTCCGCCTTCGGTTCCTACCTCTACGGTTCTACCGAGAACGGGCAATTCTGCCCGACATGGGTATGGGCACAAGGCAACGTGTACCGTGGCGAGTTCAAGAAAGAGGAGTGGCTCGGCAATATATCTCTGGATTTCAATAAGCAGTTCGGCTCACATAAGGTCTCTGCCGGAGTAAGCGGCGAATACCGCAAGCTGCAAAAGACGGCTTTCTGGGTATATGCCAAGGGCATACCCACAAATAACTTTCATTACGACAATCTGGGCGCGGCTGCTGTCAGACCATATGGTGGAACGGAAAGCACTTATGAAGACCAATCTCTGGCTTCGTTAATGGGGAGCATCACATATAGTCTGCTTGACAGATACACTTTGGCGTTGAATGCACGCGGTGACGGATCGTCAATGGTAGGCGCCAGCAACACATGGGGATTCTTCCCTTCCATATCATTTACATGGGATTTGAAAAAGGAAAGGTTTCTCATCAATGTAAAGCCGCTGTCCATGCTCAAACTCCGTGCTGGCGCAGGACAGGCAGGCAACCTTGGAGGCATCTCAGCATATACCACCATGAACACCGTAAGGCAGACCGGCATTGTCCCTATCAATAGTTCGCCGACAGTAACACTTGGCATGGTGAGAAACAACAATCCCGATTTAAAGTGGGAAACGAAGACGACATTCAACATCGGTGCGGACATGGGACTCTTTGCCAACGGTCTTATACTTACGGCGGAGTATTACTTTTCCAAGACTACCGACATGCTCTATGCCTACGAAGTTCCGGTTCCGCCATTTGCATACAACACATTGCTCGCAAACATCGGTTCCATGTCAAACAGCGGATTGGAATTCGGCCTGTCCGGGCAGCCGATAAGAAAGAAAGACATGGAACTCAACGTTAATATGAACCTGTCGTTTCAAAGCAACAGACTAATCTCGCTGAGTGGAAAGTACAAAGGAATGAGCATGTCCGCGGCGAATGTCACCGCCATCGGGGCCTTGGATGGAGCGGGACAGAACGGCGGCGACAACAATGTGGTTTATCAGATAGTCGGACAGCCACTTGGCGTTTTCTATCTGCCACATTGCAAGGGACTCGTAAAAAATGAGAACGGCAGTTATTTCTACGACATAGAGGATCTGGATCATAACGGCAAGGTCGACATAAGCGACGGCGGCGACCGGTACGTCGCAGGACAAGCCACACCAAAGGTAATCCTCGGCTCAAACATCAGTTTCAGATACAAGAATTTCTATGTCTCCATACAGATGAACGGAGCATTCGGGCACAAGATCTTCAATGGAACGGGATTATCATTTACAAGTATGGCTTGCTTCCCGGACTACAATGTGCTTAAGGATGCCCCCCAGAAGAACATCGTAGATCAGAGAGTCTCCGACTATTGGCTTGAAAAAGGTGACTATCTGAACTTTGAGCATTTGACATTAGGATATGACGTGCCCTTAAAAAGCAAGACGTTACGTTCATTGCGCATATCCGGCAACGTAAGCAACCTTGGAACAATTACGGGCTACAGAGGTTTGACGCCAATGATAAACAGCTACGTGGTGAACAGTACTATGGGTATTGATGACAAACGTAACTATCCTCTGTTCCGCACATATTCGTTGGGGTTGAGCATACAGTTTTAATACGGAGAAAGCATGAAGAAGATTATTGAATACATATTGGCAGTACCGTTGATGCTTTGCTTCTGCAGCTGTCTGGATGAACATCCAAAAGACCAGCTGGACCAAGAGGAAATATACAACAACGCAGATAATATATACAAAAATGCAGTAGCTTCCCTGTACAACTACATTGGGAGCAATCAGGAGTCCGAAGGACTTCAAGGAACCTGCAGGGGCATCTACGACTACAATACCTTGACAACAGATGAGGCAATGATTCCGATCCGTGGTGGAGACTGGTACGATGGCGGCCTGTGGGAAAACATGTATCAGCACAACTGGAACGCCAATGATATCAGTTTATATAATGTATGGAAATACCTCTTCAAGGTAATAGTCATATCTAACCAGTCGCTTTCCGTCATTGATGACCACAAGAGTCTGCTTTCGGCTGAACAGGCCCGTGATTTCACGGCAGAGGTAAGAGCTGTGCGGGCATTGTTCTACTACTATGCGATGGATATGTTCGGACGTGTTCCTATCGTGACATCATACGACGTGAAATTGGAGCAGGTAACGCAAAGCGAGAGACGCGAGGTCTTCGATTTTATTTTCAATGAACTGCGGGATGTCGCGCCGTTGCTTGCTGACGAACATTCCAACAAGGAGGGTGACTACTACGGACGAGTGACACGGCCTGTAGTCAACTTTTTGCTTGCAAAACTGGCGCTTAATGCTGAAATATACACCGATGACAACTGGACAGACGGAAAGCGCTTTGATGGCAATGACATCTTCTTTAATGTGAATGGAGAGAAGATGAACGCTTGGAGTACCTGCATTTGGTATTGCGGGCAACTTGACAAAGAAGGGTATCAGCTGGAAAGCGATTACGCCTCGAACTTCGCTGTTCACAACGAATACTCCATGGAGAACATTTTCACCATACCACTGGACAAGAACTTATATTTGAACGAATACCACTATCTTTTCCGCTCACGCCACTACAAACATGGCGGGGCCTATGGCGGTTCATCCGAAAATGGAACATGTGCGACTATCTCAACCGTCAAGGCTTTCGGTTACGGAACAGACCATGTCGACAATAGATTCAAGACAAACTTCTATGCAGACACCGTTTTTGTTGACGGCAAGAAGATATATCTGGACAACGGAAAGCCATTGGTGTATATGCCAATGGAATTGAAGCTGAATCTTAGTGACAGTCCATATAAGCAGACAGCAGGTGCCCGTGCCGGCAAATATGAAGTTGACAGGACCGCATATTCGGACGGCAGACAAGTTGACAACGATATAGTTCTATTCAGGTACGCCGATGCCATATTGATGAAGGCCGAGGCTAAAGTCCGTAATGGAGAAGATGGTTCAAAAGAATTGAATGCAATTAGGGACAGAGCAGGCATGCCGCATGTAAAGGCCAATTTGAGCAACATACTTAAAGAGCGGCTGTTGGAATTGGTATGGGAAGGCTGGAGACGTCAAGATCTCATCCGCTTTGGCGAATACACCAAAGCATACGACCAGAGGACTCCTCTGGAAAACGAGTTCACCGGGTTCACAACTGTTTTCCCGATACCACAAAGATGTCTGGATTTAAACAAAGGGTTAAAACAAAATCCAGGTTATCAATAGAGAGCCATAATCATCATTCCCGTATCAGAATGACTTTCAGTCATCTCACTCCGAATGTCCCACGCTGCGGTAATCCCACGTGATGTATTTCTGTGTCAGCTTCTGGCAGTCGCCCAGGCTTATGTTGTTCTGACTGACCACCTCCTGCGGCCATCCGTCATTGAAATAATTTATGCGGACATATGAGTTGCACACCCCGTCCGTGGTCACCTGACTGTCAAATTCGGTATCGAGACCTTCCCGCACATCCTTTGCGGACTCCTTATCAGTGAAATACTCTATGAGATTTCCGAGCAGCACCTTTATGTCCTCTCTTGGAATATATGAATAGACATCTGCGGAGATGCCGTATTCATACGTGTCAGGATCAAGCCAGATGGCAGTTTTGGTATCAGAGGCGTATTCGTTTTCCGTCGCATCTTCATGGCTTTCCGTTTCGCCTATCTTGTATTGGTCTCCATGATAATTGAACAGAAGTTCTATCTCTTCCGTATATCCGTCGACCAGATTGTCGGAGTCAATCATTGACATCAATTTATCCAGCTTAAGCCCCACAGCGCGCAGGGAATCCGCATATGGCATTTTACAGATCGCCTTCGTCAGGACTTCTTTCGCCTGTTTCCTGATATCCTTCAGATTGTAGTATTTGATAATCTTGCCGCACTGGTCGGTACGGAACCTTATAGTCGTGCCTACTGTGGCATCATTGAGAATATCCATTACCTGTCCGATAAGATTCTGGGCCTCCGATTTGATTTGGTCGTCGGAAACAAATTCAAGGAAAGTATATTCCATGTCATACCCTTTCCTGGTGGAATCCGTAACCGTAAGCATCACTTTGGCGGCGGCACCGAGTGTCATCACCGTGTCTTTCCCGTTGACCTCCCATTGGTTGTCATGAATCCAGTAGGTCATGGTGTCCCGCTTGCTGAACCAAGCTATAACCGGAAGAATGCTGTCATTCTGGACCGTCACTTCAGAAGAGTCCTGGACTTCAGATGAACGATGATGATGTCGGGCCGGGGCAAATGACATCAATGAAATCAAGAGTCCCGAGATCATCGGAACCAACAAGAACTTTTTTACGTGTATCATATTTTCATGCATCATGCCAGAAAGCAATTTCGGGGCAAATTTAACATATTACGAAAAAAGTTATTCACAATAAATGAAAAAATCATACATTTGCCACTCATTAACAAAACGACATGATGAAGAACCATAAATTATTCGGGGCAATCGCCTGCTCCGTCATCGCGATGACAATGTCGTCATGCGGAAAATCAGACAAGATTGAACGGTTTCCTGAGGGAACGTCAATGATAAAGATGATGGATGAGGACAACGGAGGCACCACATTGGGCAATTCCAAAGTCTATATGACATCTTCCGGAAACTTCAAGAGCAATAATCTGCCAATTCTCGACTGCGGGAAGAAGAGCGGAATAGGAGACATCGGTCTGCCGGATTTCACTAACATGGCGCCTGAAGTCGCTGTGATACCCGGACACGGCTACGTCATCTGCGATTCTGACAACGTCAAGGAATTCCCGTCGAGAAAAAAGGCAATCCGTGAAGATGCGCTCGTTTACAGGGCATATGTCGATTCATGGATTCAGACAGACGGAAAGAATGTCGGGGCCAATGTCTATTTCCTGCTTGGCAGCCCTCTGGAACGCGGGCAGATGCCGGAAATGGACAGCGACCTCGGAACGCTAGCCTTCGATCTGGTCAGCCATAAGTCCAATTCAATCAGCGTAAAGTTGCCTTCGGAGGACATTGAGGTTATTATCAATGACAAGACACCTCTGGCCTGCTCCACCAAAGGTAAGACATTGACATTAACATTGACAAGCGCCCCGATGTCATACGAGACCGGCACGTGGCCACTCAGCATCCGCAGCGGAAGGGTCTATACGAAGGCGACAGTCGCAATTGAGCTCTGACAGGGCGGCGGAAGAGTTTCTTTTACAAAACACCAATGTGAGCGTTGGCTGGACGCGGCCACGGAGTGTTTTGTAACTCACTGATAATCAGATACCATTTTAGATATAGCGTGGAAATGCAGGCTTTTTTTGGTCGCGTTTCCACGCTGCATTTTATAACTCATTGAGAATCAGCATCTCCAAAAATCAGGCGTGGCCGCGTCCCGCCGGGGATTTTACAGGGATGATATTTATTCGTATCTTGCCGAATAAAATTCACGCACTCTGAAACAATACACAAAATGAATAAAGCAAAACTCGACCAGGTTTTCAGCCTGAACAGTAGTGACGAGGTCTTTTCTTTCATGAAAGACTATGCATATAAGAATCAAGATTTAAGTGCGGCCTTAATTCGGCACTTTTTTCCTGACGACATTGACTTGGACTCTCTTAGGAACGAGGTCAGGAATATCATATTTTCCGTTGATGAGAGCGGAGACAGATGGGGGCCATCACTAAACTGGTATCAGATAGCCGACCAATTGGGGCGAATGATGGATAAGGCCAGATATTATGATCGCGAAGGAGAATTTGATGCAGCGGCGTCTATTGCGTCCGAGGTAATCCTCTTTGTCGGAAAGCATTATTCTGATGATCGAGTATACGAATGTGAAGGTTTCGATGGATATGATTTCGAGACCAGGAGTGCAGCATATATGCTCATATCGTTAATCGAATCTAAAGTACTGGATATCAATACCATCAGGAGGATATCTAATGACATTGACAAAGTATTAGGAACAACGGCATTTCAGGACGGAGGATATTGCCTTGCAGATTTGAGTGAGCTGCAGAGTGTTCTTGAGGGCGTTTTCGATAATTTTGACGAACATTTGGCTTCACTTGATAAGATTATAGACAATGCAGGTCGAGCTGTCTATTATAGAAATCGCTGGTTGTTCAGAAAAGTGGCATACCTGAACTATAAAGAGAAGTATGATGCTGCACAGAAGACAATAGATGATAACTTTTTCGTACCGGAACTATCCAAAGTGCGGATAGATTCCCAAATATTCCACGGACAAATTGAAGAGGCTATTGAATCGCTGGACAGAGCAATAGAATGTACGGAAGACTCTTCGTATGTGCACAGCTGTCATGAAAGAAAGATGGAACTGCTTGAAACAACAGGAGACACATCGAGGCTGGCAGAAGAACTTGAGTATCTGATTCTGAACAGCTATTCTTCAGAATATGAATATTATCTTCAGTTAAAACACGTTCTGGAACAGTTACCTGCCAATTCTCCAAACCGGTTACACACCATCATTGAAAAGTTGGTCGATAAGAGCCGTTTTCATAGTCAAAAGGATACCGCCAGAATATGTGCAGAAGAGAACATGATTCCACAACTGGCCGAGTGCTTGTCTTGGAATAATGACTACAACGATGAATGTTATATGGTTTTGGCTGAATATGGCAAACTGTTGGATTCTTCCACGAGGCGTAAGATCGTTGAAGAGCATATTGACCACATCCGAACGAGAGCCATCCCGACAGATAGCCGTAGATATTGTTATATCGTCAGCAGTATGAAAGCCCTACGGGATTCGTGCAGTGAAGGGCAAGCTGCTGTGACTAAACTAATTGAAGAATTCAGGACACAATATAGTCGAAGACCATCAATGATGAGAGAGCTGAATAAACTTCGTTGAGTGAGTTGGCAGAAATCACTACAAAATTCCCGATTTTACTCATACAAAACTCGGAATAATTCCCGATTTTGCGCCTTGAAAACACGTAATTTTTCCTAAAGAATTTTGTATGTGCTTGATTTTTATTACATTTGCATAAAATGTAAAAATACTATGCTTTTCAGGAAATTTGCATCGCACATAGAGGCTTTTTTGCGGTATGAACCACACAAAATACTTTTGATAAATGGCGCTCGGCAGATTGGCAAGTCTTATCTGATACGTCATATCTGCGAAGGGATGTTTCGCAACTATATTGAACTCAACCTCAAGGAAGATAAGGAGGGTATTGGTTTGCTGGCTGATGTCCGCAGCACTGATGACTTTTATATACAACTCGGTGCGATTGCAGGGGAACGACTTGGTGACGTATCTGACACGATTGTATTCCTTGATGAAATTCAAAGTTATCCGCATCTGATGACCATGCTGAAATTTCTGAATGAGGAGGGACGATACCGGTATATTGCCAGCGGTTCGGAGTTGGGCATAGCATTGGCACAGACTCCGTCAATACCGATAGGTAGCATTGCCATCGAGCAAATGTTTCCGCTCGACTTTGAAGAATTTCTACTTGCCTCCGGATGTGGTAAAGAGACTATCCCATCTTTGACACTTTGATTTTAAGATATAAAGGCCCCAGAGCGCTGTAATGGCGATTCTGGGGCTTTTGCAATTATGCAAATAT
>OFMT01001709.1_pt1 | contig 14981 bp, 12 predicted proteins | sample 1541891 | NCBI WGS metagenome assembly OFMT01 (sample SAMN04209230, study PRJEB22552) | human gut metagenome | biome: gut; material: feces | host: Homo sapiens | place: USA: Oklahoma | reverse complement strand
CACAGCCGGTGATACCGGGCCGCACCTGATGCTTCACCATATAGCGGGGGATCTCCTCCCGGAACTGCTCCACAAAGAACGGCAGCTCCGGCCTGGGCCCGATGAGGCTCATATCGCCCTTGAGCACGTTGAAGAACTGAGGCAGCTCGTCCACCGAGCACTTGCGGATGAGGGAGCCGAACCACGTCTTGCGGTTGTCCTCGTTTTTGCTCCACCCCGTGTTCTGGCTGCTGTTCACCTTCATGGAGCGGAACTTATACATATAGAACGGCTTTTTATCCTTGCCCACCCGCTCCTGCTTGAAAATGATGGGCCCCGGCGAGGATAGCTTCACGCCGATGGCCGCGATGAGCATCAGCGGCGAGGTCAGCACGATCAGCAGCAGAGCGCAGACAATATCCGCCGTCCGCTTGATGAAGGCGTTGCCCACATTGTCCAGCGGAATGCGGCGCAGGTTGAAAAGCGGCAAGCCGTTAACGCTGTCCACCTGCGGATTGGCGGGCATATACTTGACGTAGGACGGTATCACGGACAGCTTGGTGCCGTCCTTTTCGCAGGCGTTGATGATCTTTTTCATCCAGCGCCCCTCCTCTGTGGGCAGGGCCACCACCACCTCATCCGGCTTTTCCCGCCGGAAGATCTCCTCCAGTTGGCCGTATGTGCCGCAGTAGGGGAGCTTTCCCCATTTGCTGTTGTCCGCCACATATCCCAGCACCTGATAACCCAAGTTTCGGTCATTCGCCACCCGCTTGACGTAGGCCTCGGCGCTCTCGCCGTGTCCCACCAGCAGCACACGCTTCTGGTTATAACCCATGGCGCGATAGCGCCGCAGCAGCAGCCGGATACAGGCGCGCTTGCCGAGAAGCAGCAGTGTCGCGATACCGTAGAAGAACACCACCGACCAGCGGGATGTCTCGCCCAGACGCAGCACAAACATGGCGGCCATGATGATCAGCGCCACCAGCAGCTCCAGCACCGCTACACGCCCGGCCTCCACATGGAACCGCACGGTGCGGAAGGACTCATATAGCCCCGCCACAGCGAACACCACCAGCGTCAGCGCCGCCGCCACCACACCCAGCCAGACGTAGTAGTTGAAGGGCAGCCCCTTGATGCCGCGGAACAGGCTGAAGCGCAGCCAGTAGGACACCAGCATGGCTAAAAAGGCCGCCACCGCATCCGTAAAGACGTTGAATTGATTGAGTAACTGCTGATTTTCCCGTATCATATCCGCTCTCCTTTATCTTGTCACGGACAGGTATTGTTCCATCACCTGCGGCAGTACCGCATCCAGTGCGTACCGCTGCATTTTCTCCCGTCCGGCCTGTCCCATCCGCGCCCGCAGACCGGCATCCGCCGCCAGCTTTCTTACTGCGGCGGCAAAGGCCGCCTCATCCCCCCGTGGGAACAGGAGCCCGTTCTCCGGCCCGATCAGATCGGTATGTCCCTTTGCGTCGCTGGCCACCACCGGCAAGCCGCAGGCCATGCTCTCCATGATGTTGAAGGGCAGCCCCTCCGACCGGCTGGAGGATACGGCGATATCCGCCGCACCCAGCCACACGGGGATGTCGCGAACCTGACCGGGAAACCGCACGCGCTCCGCCACGCCCAGCTCATCAGCCAAGGCGCGGCACGCCTCCAGCCGTGCGCCGCTGCCCGGCAGCAGCAGCTTGATCTGCGGCGGCAGCAGCGGCAGGGCGCGGAGCAGCACCGACTGTGCCTTCCGCTCGGAGAACTCCGCCGCATAGATCAGCGCAATGTCCTGCTCCGACAAGCCCAGCTTGTCCCGCATAGTCTGCCGCGTCTCCCCCGCCGCCTGAAAGCGGCGGAGCTCCACGCCCATACCGGGGATCTCCTCCACCCGGGCCGCCGCGTGATGCGCCGCGGCCCATTGGGTGTCCCACGCATTCATGGTCAGCACCAGATCGGTCTTTGACGCCAGCAGCAGCTCCGCCCGGGTCAGCAGCAGCAACTTGGCCGCCGGCGTCTCGTCGTCGAACAGGTAGCCGTGAACCACGTCGACGACCTTGGGCCGGTCGCGCAGCCCGCGCACCGCCCAGCGTGTAAAGAAGGCCGCCAGCGAGGTGTGACTGATCACAAGGTCGTAGTGTTCCCGCTCCATCATGTTCCGCAGCATTCCTGCCGCCCGGAGGTTGGCCGGAGAGGACATCTTCTTCTCCAGCGGCAGCACCACCGTCTCGTCGGCATAGGGGATATCCCGCCAATCGCCGCCGCAGGCCACACTGACCTGCCACCCCAGCTCGCGGAAGCGCCGCAGGTAGGGCAGATGAAAGTTGATGATATGGGAAAATGTAGATGCCGTACACAGTACAGATGGCATGACCGTTCCTCCTATATTCTATATTGCGTTCCCCGCCGCAGGTCACGCGTCGCCCAGCAGCTCGTTGAGATACGCCGTCACATCCTCGGACAGCGTGATAGCACCCAGATTCTGCCGGTTCCAACGCTCCAGCTTATCCCGGAGCTGTGCCGCGCCTTGGCGGAATGCCGCGCTGTCATCGCTGTGCTGCATGACGATACGGAAGCTGGTATCCCACGTGGCGGGGTCAGAGGATGTGTAGTCCACATACTTCTCCAGCATAGCAAAGCCCTTCTCCACGTCACCCAGATTAAAATACGCCTCCGCCAGATACTTGGGTACGGCGTTGGAATTCAGCTTCTCCAGATCCGCCATGTACCGTGCCAGCGTCTCCTGCATATTCTCCGGCAGCGCCTCCTCCGCCGAGGCATTATATACATAGGCCAGCTTGTGATCCGCCCATTCGTAGGGATCCACCTCCGCCGCCTGTGCCGCCGCGTCGTAGGTGCCGCGCTGCGCCAGCTGTGCCGCCCACAGGTTCATGGTCAGCAGCACCACAAATACTACCAGTCCAAGCCCCTCTGCACGCACCATCCAGCGCCGCGTCTTGTCCCCTGCCCGGCGCAGAGGGAGCGTCTGCCCGCAGGTCAGGTTAATGACCGCCAGCGCTCCCATGCCGAAGGGCAGGAAGTATCCGCTGGAGAATATGATCTCCACCGCCGCGTGGATCATCAAAAACAGTAGCAGCGCGCCCAGTGCCGGAGCCATCGACTGCGCCTTGGTACGCTCCCGGCGCCACAGGCGGATGATCGCCGCCGCACTGGTGGCCAGCAGACCCAGCCACAAAGCAAGACCGATCACGCCGGTGTCCACCATGGTCTGCACATAGTGATTGTGGACATATTTCGTCTCGTAGTGATAGCTCTGTACGCTATAGATGCCGTTTTCAAACGCACCCATGCCCAGTCCCACCACAGGACTGCGGCGGAACAGCTGCATGGCATCCTTGACATAGACAAAGCGCTGCACCACGTTGCCCTCCGAGCGCAGGGTCTGGATACGACCCGCAATGGCCTCCGGCAGCAGCTTATATTTCAGCTTCAGCTCCCCGGAGGATGTACCCTCGTAGCGGATGGCGGAGATATGCACCGACTCGTCGGCGCTGATAAGGAACGTCACAGAGCGGTTGTCCGCCGGTGCGGTGAACGCTGCGCCGTCCGCCTCGCCCCGATAGACCGTCTGCTTCCGGTTCATCACGGCATCCTCCTGTGTCTGGGTCTGCACCGTCACCTTCACCGGCCCGTCCGCATCTACATGGAGCGTATATTCGCCCTCACCCAGATAGGCGCCGCGTGTGATGCGCTCCCCGCCTTGCAGCGTGATCGCGCCGGTCCAGCTCACCGCCGCAGCAGTCAGCAGCACCACGGCGCCCAGAGCGGCCAGCAGCACGATATTCACCGTTTTCATCCGCTGCGCCATACGCAGTGCCAGCGGGCGGCCCACAAAAATATCCAGCACGCACAGGACGGCTGCTGCGGCGATCGCCGCCAGCAACGGCAGCACCTGCACCGTCTGTCCCGCCTCCGCATAGGCCGGCAGGGTACACAGCGCCGCCGCACCCGACAGCACCAGCGTCTCCACCATCAGCACAAAGGAAACGGCACGGCGCTGTCCCCGCTCCAGCAGCAGATACACAAGGAACGCCGCCGCAATGGCGCCCATGGCGCCGCGGCTCACCGCCAACAGGAAGGCGGTGCTGTTCAGCAGCAGACAGGTCATATGCAGGCACCGCGCCTTCTTGTCATCGGTGTTCACCGCCAGACCCAGCGCCAGCAGGATCGCCACCCCGGCGCATCCGGCAAACACGTTGGGGTTCTCAAAAATCGTCTTGAGCCGCTGCTCCTGCAGCACATTTTCCAGCATCACCGGCGCGCCCAGCGGTGCCGTCAGTCCGTTCAGCAGCTTGTACAGAAGCTGCGTAGATACCATGTCGATGCTGACCAGCGAGGCCAATGCCCCCGCCGTCTCCAGCACCGTGGCGGCGCAGCGCCCGGTACGGCCCGGCCGTTCCGGCTCCAACGCCGTCAGCAGCAGCGCCATGCAGGCCGCCGCCGCCACCTTCAAAAACTCATACAGCGCAAACTTGCCCGACGGTGCGTACAGGGTGGATATCCCATCCATCAAAACGTACAGCCCCAGCATCAGCGCCGGCCATGTCATACGCTGCCCCAATCTTTCTCCCGCCACAATGATCGCTGTCACAGCCGCCAGAAGCAGCAGCATGGTAATGCCCTTGTTGCAGCCCTGCAGCATCAGGCAGGTCACGAAGAAATAAAAAACCGCCAGCACCGGCGTCAGCCAAGGGTGCCGCAGTTCCTGCGTCAGCTTCATCGCAGAGGCGGTATCCTTACGGCCCGTTTTCTTTGCCATATCGTTCTCCTTATCCTCTCAGAATATCTTCTTCAGTATACTCTTTTCCGCTATTCCCTGTCAATGTGCAAGGGAAATATTCCGCCTCATCCACGCATAGAGTGTGGACAGGGAGGTGACATACCATGCGCTGTCTGCGCTGTTTTTTCGCGTTTCTCACCGCCGCCGTATGCGCGGTGCTGCTGTACTGTCTGTACCTCAAGGCTCCCGACCCACTGACGCGGGCGCTGGCCCCGCGTAACGGCAGTCCGTGGGAGTTGGGAAAGCTGGCATTCTGGTCCATGCTCCCCGCGGCGCTGGTGCTGCATCATCTGGAGCCCGGCAGCTCCCGCAGCGGGCTGTGTGCCGCCGTGCTGCTGTCGGCTGTGCTGGCCGCCGCGCTGACCCCGCTGGGTCTGCCCCCCGCTATCCTGTACCTGCTGTCCTTTGCCGCCGCCCTGACGGCCTATGTCCTGCTGCTGCGCCGCTTACAGGGCGGCGAGCTGCTGTGGTACGCCGCCCTGCTTCTGTCGGCCATCGCCTGCATCCTGTTCAGCATCCTGCCCCCTGCCGGCGTCCTGTTCACCGATCCCGCCGACGTGTCTGCCATCGCGCCGATCCCCTTCTGAGCCGCAAAAAGGAGGACGCCCCGCGGACGTCCTCCTTTTCCTCTTGTTCCCTGCCGCTCAGGGCATGGTGACCCGCACACCGTACTTGTTGTAGGCGGCACTCAGGGTCTTGCCGTCCACCGCCACACCACGCACGGTGTAGGCGTACAATGTCCCGGACTTGCCCGTGGTATCCTTGAAGGTCAAGGCGTTGACCTTCTCGCCCACCAGCACCCATGCAGAGGCAGGTACATTTCCGGACGGCGGGTTGGCCGCTCGATAGACGTTGTATGTCTGGGCATTAGCAGCCGACTTCCACCTCACCTGAATACCCTTTGTCCCGGTGGTGATCCGTTTGGCATCCACCAGAGCTACTCTGGCGGGCGTCGCGGTGGCACTGACGCCGGTCTTGTCGTAGCCGGGGCTGAGCGTCTTGCCGTCAGCAGCCACGCCACGCACCGTATAGGTGTACTTCGTACCGATCTTAGCGGTCTTGTCCACATAGCTGGTATCGCTCACCGTTGCGATGGCCTTCCAGCCGGTGTTGGCGGCATCCTTGCGGTAAACGCGGTACTTCGCCGCGTCCTCCGCTCTCTGCCATGTCACCTGTATACCGCTGTTGACCGCCTTGGCGCTGCCCATCGTCACGTTGGCGGGCGCGGCGGTGGCGCTGACGCCGGTCTTGTCGTAGCCGGGGCTGAGGGTCTTTCCGTCGGCAGCTACGCCGCGGACGGTATAGGTGTACTTCGTACCGATCTTGGTAGTCCTATCCACATAACTGGCACTGCTCACCGTCGCAATGACCTTCCAGTCGGTGTTAGCAGTATCCTTGCGGTAAACCTTGTACTTCACCGCGCCGTTTGCCTGCTGCCATGTCACCTGAATGCCGCCGTTGACAGCCTTAGCTCCCACTAACTTCACATTGGTGGGTGCGGAGATGGTGGCGCTGACGCCGGTTCTGTCGAAGCCGGGGCTGAGTTCTCCGTCTGCGCCGACGCCGCGGACGGTGTAGCTGTATGTCACACCTGCCGCAGCGCTCTTATCCACATAGCTGGTGCCGGTCACGATTGCAATGACCTTCCAAACGGTGTTGGCGGCATCCTTGCGGTAGACCTTATACTTTACCGCGCCGTCCGCCTCGTTCCATGTCACCTGAATGCCGCCGCTAACGACCTTGGCGCTCACCAGCTTCACATTGGCCGGGACGGTCGCCGCGCCGGGATCAAAGCCCTCGGCGGAGACGGCCAGATCCGCCGCCTTGAAGGAGTTTCTGGTGTCGGTATCGTAGATATAAGTGGTCTTGGTATCCTGATGGTACATACTGCTGCCGTTGGTCTGGATACCGCAGAGGAACAGCTCTGTGGGGTAGCCCACCGTCCCCTGATCGCAGTTGGTCACATCCGCCAGGTAGTTCGTCCCGTTGATGCGCACCACGTTCCACATATGTCTGTCGCCATTCATCGTGCCGGTAACGTCCAGCGTCTCCACGGAGCCGATCCAGCCGTTGCTCTCCTCCGTCAGGTCGCACAGGTACTTGAACGCCTTGGCGTAGCCCTCGCACACCACATTGGTGCTGGCGTTGCCGTCAAACACCCACAGCAGCTGCCAGGGATTGCCGTAGGCTGTGTCCTTGTTGATGGTGAAGTTGTAGGAGACCTGGTCGCAGATATACTGCCGGTATGCCTGCAGCTTGTCATAGTCGGTCTTGCCGCGGTTGGCAGACACCACCTGCTTGGCTGCCGCCACCGCCGCCGGCACGTTGGGAATATTGGTGGTGTACAGACTGTCGCCGCGGAACTCCGCGGCCACCGCGAATTTGAACGTGATGTTCTTCCAGCCGTTATCCGGTATATACGAATAGCCGATGCCCACCGTCTTGTCGTGCCAGTACAGCGCATACGGCAGATCCGCCAGCAGCGCCTGCCACACCTTGTTCGCCGAGGTCTGATCCGGCAGCGTGCCCGTGATCTGGATCGCCGTGTCCTTCCGCTGTCCGTTGGCGATCAGGATCAGCTGCTCCTTCAGGGTGTTGTACGCCGCCTGCTCCGCCGCCGTCAGGTTCCCGGATGCGGCGTACATGGCCGGTGTGCCGGCCGTGTCAAAGCCCCTTTCATAGTCGGCGATGTCCATGCCTGCCAGCTGGTACAGATAGCCATCCAGCAACGCGCCGTCGGATGCCGTCTCCGCGGTCACCTCCGCAGCCATAGCCTGCACCGGCAGCAGCGTCAGCGACATCACCAGCGCCAGTGCCAATGCCATCAGGCTCTTTCCTACCCGTTTCATAACGCTCCTCCTCATATCTTCCGCCCCCATTCCGGGGCTCTCTGCTTACATCTTCAGTCTACCATGTGTTTCCGGAAATGTACATTGCTTTTTCTTGCTTTGGGGCAATTATTTCCCTCCCGCACAGCAAATACGCGATTATCTTCTGACACAAAAAGAGACGGCGACGCCGTCTCTTTTTATATTTGGTCAATTCTTCTTGCCGCCGTGGGTGGCCTTCATCCGCTTCTCATGGTTCAGGATGGTCTTGCGCATCCGCAGACTCTTGGGCGTGACCTCCAGCAGCTCGTCATCCGCCAGAAATTCCAGACACTGCTCCAGACTCATCTTCCGGGGCGGTACCAGACGCAGCGCATCGTCGGAGCCGGCGGCGCGCATATTGGTCATCTGCTTTTTCTTGCACACGTTGACCGTGATATCCTCCTGCTTGGGGGAGACGCCCACGATCATGCCCTCGTACACCGGCACGCCCGGCCCGATGAACAGCGCACCGCGCTCCTGGGCGTTGAACAGGCCATAGCCCACGCTCTCGCCCGTCTCGAAGGAGACGAGAGAGCCGGTGTTCCGGCGGGTCAGATCGCCCTTGTAGGGGGCGTAGCTGTCAAACACGCTGGCCATGATGCCCTCGCCGCGGGTGTCGGTCATGAACTCGTTGCGATAGCCGAACAGTCCACGGCTGGGAACGAGGAATTCGATCTTCATGCGGCTGCCCACCGGGGTCATCTCCAGCATATCCGCCTTGCGGCTGCCCAGCTTCTCGATGACCGCGCCCACGCTCTCGCTGGGTACGTCCACCACCAGACGCTCGATGGGCTCGCACTTCTTGCCGTCGATGGTCTGATACAGCACGCGGGGCGGCGACACCTGGAACTCATACCCCTCACGGCGCATGGTCTCGATAAGGATAGACAGGCTCATCTCGCCGCGGCCCGCCACATTGAACGCATCGGTAGAGCCCTCGATCTCGGTGACCCGCAGGGACACGTCCTTCAGCGTCTCGCGGAACAGCCGCTCCCGCAGCTGGCGGGAGGTGACAAACTTGCCCTCGCGCCCTGCGTAGGGGGAATCGTTGATAGAGAAGGTCATCTCCACGGTGGGTGCGCTGATCTTCACGAAGGGCAGCGGCTCCACACAGGTGGGGGTGCAGATGGTATCGCCGATGGTGATATCGCCGATACCGGACATGGCGACGATATTGCCCGCCTCCGCCTCGGTGATAGGCACCTTGCCCAGACCGGCAAACTCATACATACTAACGGCCTTGGCACGCTTGGCCGGCGCGTCGGGATCGTGGTAGTTGCACACCGCGATCTCCTGGTTCTGCTTGAGCACGCCGCGCTCTACACGGCCGATGGCGATACGGCCCACGAACTCGTTGTAGTCGATGGCGCTGACCAGCATCTGGAAGGGCTGATCCAGATCGGCCTCCGGCGCGGGGATATAGTCCAGAATGGTGTCGAACAGCGGCTTGAGATCCGTACCCACCACATCCGGGGAGTAGCTGGCGGTGCCGTTGCGGGCGGAGCAGAACAGCATGGGGCTGTCCAGCTGCTCATCCGTGGCGTCCAGATCCAGCAGCAGCTCCAGCACCTCGTCGATGACCTCGTGGATACGCTGGTCGGGACGGTCGATCTTGTTGATCACCACGATGACCCGGTGACCCAGCTCCAGCGCACGGCTGAGGACGAAGCGGGTCTGGGGCATGGGCCCCTCAGCGGCGTCCACCAGCAGGATAACGCCGTTGACCATTTTCAGGATGCGCTCCACCTCACCGCCGAAGTCGGCATGGCCCGGCGTGTCCACGATGTTGATCTTGGTGTCGCCGTACTGGATGGCGGTGTTCTTGGCCAGAATGGTGATGCCACGCTCACGCTCCAGATCGTTGGAGTCCATGACACGCTCCACCGTCTCCTGATTCTCCCGGTACACGCCACCCTGCTTGAGCATCTGGTCCACCAGCGTGGTCTTGCCGTGGTCCACGTGGGCGATGATGGCTACGTTTCTCAGTTTTTCGTTCTGCAAAGGAAAAACCCCTTTCTTTTCGTGGGTATAGTTTTACATCAACCTTAACAGTATATGCTCTTTTGGAGCCGGATGCAAGAGGTTTTTCACGCTTTCCGGCATTTTTTGTCAGTCCAGCTTCCCTCTGGCGTGGAGGACGTCATCCTGTGTGAGGGTCATCAGGTCCTCCTTGGTGACGGTCTCCATGGCGGCCAGACGGTTATTCTGGGCCACCAGAATGTGCTCGAAGATGTTCCGCACGCCACGGGCGTTGCCGAAGGTTTCTGGGTCGCCGTTTTCCTCGGTGATGTAGTCCCGCACCAGCTCCTCCACGCCGTCCGACAACTGATAGCAGCCCTTTTTGCACTGCATCTTGAAGATATCCAGCATCTCATCGGAGGTGTAGTCCTCGAAGAGCAGGAAGCGGTTGAAGCGGGATTCCAGTCCGGGATTGGAGTGGATGAACCGATCCATCAGATCGGTGTAGCCCGCTACGATGACCACCAGATCGTCCCGGTGATCCTCCATGGCCTTGAGGATGGTGTCGATGGCCTCCTGACCGAAGTCGTTCTCGCTCTTAACGTTGAGGGCATAGGCCTCGTCGATGAACAGCACGCCGCCCAGCGCCTTCTGGATGACCTTTTGGGTCTTGATGGCGGTTTGGCCCACATACCCGGCCACCAGACCGCTGCGGTCCACCTCTACCAGCTGGCCCTTGGAGAGGATGTCCAGACTCCGGTAGATACGGGCCATCATCCGGGCCATCATGGTCTTGCCGGTGCCGGGGTTGCCGGTGAACACCATGTGCAGGGACATATCCGTGGTGGGCAGGTCGTGCTGGCGGCGAAGCTTGTAGACGGAGGCCATGTTGATGAGGTTGCGGACCTCCTCCTTGACGGTGGCAAGGCCGATGTAGCTGTCCAGCTCCGCCTGCAGGTCCTTCATGTCCTCCTTGGGCAGGGGCTCCACCACCTCCGTTTTCTCAGCCTTGGCGGCAGGCTGACCGCCGGCGGTCTTGCCATCGGACGGCTGGGCGGGCATTTTGCCGTCGGCGCTGCCCACAGGCTTCCCGCCGGAGGGCGGGGCGGAGGGGGACTTGGGGGACAGGACACCCTCGAAGGGAGTGCCCCAAAAATCGTCGCCCATGCTGCGGAGGTTGCGCTCCGTCATGGTGCGGATGACCTCCAGCTGCTGGAGGATGATCTCGTCTTTTTTATCCATTGTCGATTACTCCTTTGTCGAGAGTTTGATATGGGCCATGGCCCGGAACAGCAGAGAGGAGACGAAGCCCGTGAGGGTTCCCGTCAGCAGGGAGATGCCCAGCAGGAAGGGAAGGTAGCCCAGTACGGCGGTGTTGCCCAGCGTGATGAGAGCAGCCGCCATCTGGCCCAGGTTATGGCCGGCGGCGCCGCCGATGGAGACCCCGTAGATAGACAGGCATCTCAGGCGGCGCAGGAGGATCATCACCAGCATGGCGGTGAGGCCCCCCAGCAGGGAAAAGAGCATGGCGGAGGCGTTTCCGGCGAAGAGACTGCCCAGCAGGCACCGGGCCGTGAGGATGGCCAGCGCCGGGAGAGCGCCCAGCTGATACAGGGCGAACACGGTGACGATGTTGGCAAGGCCCAGCTTCACGCCGGGCAGGGGGATCAGCAGCGTCACGGGAAAGAGGTTTTCCAGCGTGCTGAGCCCCAGTGCCAGCGCCGTCAACACGGCGCACAGAGCCAGCTGTCGGGTGGAGATATGTTTCATGCGCCGCCCCCTATCCCAACACCACGTCGGCGTCCGATGTGCCGCCGGTGAGCTGGATGACCACCTGCTCCGGCAGGCAGACGATGCTCTGGCCGGAGCGGGTGATGCGGCCGGTGTGAACGCAGTCCTGCCCCGGACAGTCGCTGCGGGCGACGCAGACACCGCCGCTGTCCACCTGAATTTCCAGATGGTAGTCGCCATCGATGGCGACGGTTTTTGTCTCGGTCAGGCCGGTGAGGCGGATGGTCTGGATCAAGGCGCCCCGGTGGGTGATGGTGACGGCCTGAGGTGCGCCGGTGCGGCGGCCATAGAAGCACAGGATCGTCACAATGGCCAGAGCCGCCACCAGCGCTGCCACCACGCCGTCCCAGAGGGTGGGGCGGAGCTTAGGGGTGGATGGATACGTATTCATAGCCGCTGCCCTCCGTGGGAGTGATTTTTTCGGAAAGACCGGGGGTGTACAGCACCTGTCCGGCGGTGGTGATCAGGATCATCTCAAAGCCGCCGCAGGTGCGCCAGAAGGCCTGCGCCCCAGCGCTGCCCATCACATAGAGAGCGGTGGAATAGGCGTCGGCCATGGTGCCGTTGTCACAGAGGATGGAGACGGACAGCAGGTCACTCTCCACGGGATAGCCGGTCTTGGGGTCCAGAATGTGCTGGTAGACCGTGCCGTCCGGGGCGGTGTAGTAGCGCTGATAGCCGCCGGAGGTGACGGCGAAGGAGTCCATCAGGGCCACGGTGACGGCGTAGCCGTCGGAGCGGGGGTCCTGAATGGCCACCACCCACGGCTGTCCGTTGGGCTTGGAGCCGCAGACGTAGACATTGCCGCCGAGGCTGATGGTGCCGGAGGTAATGCCGTGCCGGGCGAAGATGGCAGCCACCCGGTCGGAGGCGTAGCCCTTGGCAATGCCGCCCAGGTCGATGGCGCAGCCGTCGTCCAGTGTGGCGGTGTCTCCTGACAGGCGCAGATGCTCCGACCCCACCAGCGGCAGCAGGGCATCGATCTCCTGCTGGGTGGGGACGTAGGGGCTGTCGGTAGTGATGCCCCATAGGGAGACCAGCGGGGCGATGGTGATATCGAAGGCGCCGTCGGTGGCGGCGGTATAGGTCTGGGCCTGAGCCAGCAGGGAGGCCGTTTCCTCGGAGACGGTGACGGCGCCGCCGGCGTTGATCTGAGAAATCTCGCTGGTGTCGATGGTGCGGGACAGGAGTCGCTCCAGACGGTTGATCTCCCGGCTGGCGTCCGTCAGGGCGGCTGCTGCGTTTTCGCCGTAGGCGGTGAGGTCCATCACCGTGTCCATGGCGAAAAGCTGGATGGACTCCGGCTGCTCTCCGCCGCAGGCGGTGAGGGACAGCACCATGCATAGGGCCAGCAGAAGGCAGAGCAGTCGTTTCATAGCTCCTGCCGCCCTTCCAGCGCACGGGTGAGAGTGGCGTCGTCAGCAAACTCCAGATGCCCGCCCACGGGGATGCCGTAGGCCAGACGGGTGACCTTCACGCCGAAGGGCTTCAGCAGCCGGGCCAGATACAGGGCCGTGGTCTCGCCCTCGGTGTCGGGGTTGGTGGCCATGATGACCTCCCGGATGCCGCCCTGCGCCACCCGGTCCACCAGCGGCTTGATCTGGAGGTCGTCGGGACCCACATGGTTCATGGGGGACAGAACGCCATGGAGGACGTGGTAGCGGCCATGGAACTCTCTGGCCCGCTCCATGGCGATGACATCCCGTGGATCCGCCACCACGCACAGCAGACTTTCGTCCCGCTTGGGGTTGGCACAGATGGGGCAGGGGCCGCCGGCGGTGAGGTTGCGGCAGATGGGACAGAGGGTCACCTTCTGCTTGGCCTCCACGATGGCGTTGGCAAATTCCTGCGCCTGCTCCATGGGCAGATTCAGCACATGGAAGGCCAGACGCTGGGCGGACTTGGAGCCGATGCCCGGCAGACGGGCGAACTGCTCCACCAGTTTTTCAAGGGGCGCAGGGAAATATTCCATAATATAATGTCCTTTTCAGTGAAGATATTGCGTAAATGCAGAGGATCAGCCACGCAGCTCCCGGATGCGGGCGGGGATGTCCTCTGCCTTATAGACGGAGGAGCCGGCCACCAGCACGTTGGCACCGCTGGCGATGCAGAGCTTGCAGGTGGCGGGGTCCACACCGCCGTCTACCTCCAGCTCGCAGGTGGGATTCATGGCGTCGATGTAGCGGCGGATCTCCTGCACCTTGGGCATCATGTCGGCCATGAACCTCTGGCCGCCGAAGCCCGGCTCCACGGTCATGACCAGGATCAGCTCCACCTCATTGATAAAGGGCAGCACGGCGGAGGCGGGGGTCTTGGGCTTTACCACCACACCGGCCTTCTTGCCCTTGGCGTGAATTTTGACGATAGCGGAGTGAATATTCTCCTCCGTGTCCGCCTCCACATGGCAGGTGATGAGGTCGCCGCCTGCATCGCAGAACTGCTCCACATACCGCACGGGACGGTCGATCATCAGGTGGACGTCCAGCGGCAGATCCGTCACCGGGCGGATGCACTTTACCACCGGGATGCCGATGGAGATATTGGGGACGAACAGGCCGTCCATGACGTCCACGTGGACATAGTCGGCGTCGGAGATGCGCTGGATGTCACGGCCCAGATGGGCGAAGTCGGCGGAGAGGATGGAGGGGGCGATCTTGATCATGATGACTGTCCTTTCTGCGGAACCGCTGGCTCCGCTGCGGCATAGGATACCATAAGCGGCGCAGGGCCGGGCGGGAGGGACGCCCCCGCCGCAGCCGCACCCACAGCGTCCGGCTGCCGCTTTTCAGATAGGGGGTCGGCGGAGCGTTCTGCCGACCCCCGTTGTGCATAGCTCATATTCTATTATTATATCAATTTCCGTCATTGATTGCAACGCAGAAAACGGATTGTCCCGGAGAAATGAGGAAGAAAGGCGGGGCAATCATGACCAATCTGTAAATTCTGCACAAGAGGGCTTTACCTTTCCTCACTTTTCGGATAGAATAGCATCGTCAATTTCTGAGGACGTTATCTCTTCAGAGGAAAGAGGCAAGCGTATGAGTTTCTTCCAACGGGTCGGCAACGCTATGGCCCGGTTCATGTACGGCCGCAACGGCGGAGATCGGCTGGGACTGGTCACCATCTGGACGGCCATTGTCATCGACGTGGTGTGTCTGTTCATCAAGGGGTATCAGGTGCCGTACCTGATCCTGTCCACCCTGTCTACGGTCATGGTGCTGTGGGCGCTGTGGCGGATGTTCTCCCGGAATCTGGCCAAGCGCCGGGCGGAGAATGCGTGGTTCATGAGCAAGGTGTGCTGGCCGGTGAAGAATGCCTTCGGCCTGACCCGGACCCGGATGCGGGATCGGGAGCACAAGTACATTGCCTGCCCCAAGTGCCGGACGGTATGCCGGGTCCCCCGTGGGAAGGGACGCATCGTCATTACCTGTCCCAAGTGCCGGGAGGAGATCCATACCAAGAGTTGAATAGAAGCAGCTGCAAGGCCCGTTTCCTGTGAGGGAAACGGGCCTTTTGACGTGTTTGGATACGTTTTGCCTTTGGCGGGTGGCGTTCTTCTTTTGTGTCTCCGACGGGTGCCTTTCTTTCAA
>OFMT01001707.1_pt1 | contig 15008 bp, 10 predicted proteins | sample 1541891 | NCBI WGS metagenome assembly OFMT01 (sample SAMN04209230, study PRJEB22552) | human gut metagenome | biome: gut; material: feces | host: Homo sapiens | place: USA: Oklahoma | reverse complement strand
GGTGCAGGGTACGGCCCGTGCCGCCGCCGGAAGCGACGGAGAAGTACTTCTTGCCCATCTGGACGCATTCCTTCTTGTAGGTGCCTGCGACCGGATGCTGGAAGCGGGTCGGGTTGGTGGAGTTGCCGGTGATGGAGACGTCGACGCCTTCCTTGTGCATGATGGCAACGCCCTCACGGACATCGTCAGCGCCGTAGCAGCGGACGTCCGCACGTTCACCCTCGGAGTAACGAATCTCACGAACGATCTTGAGTTCGCCGGTGTAGTAGTCAAACTGGGTCTGAACATAGGTGAAGCCGTTGATACGGGAGATAATCTGGGCAGCATCCTTGCCGAGACCGTTCAGGATGACGCGCAGGGGCTTTTTGCGGGCCTTATTGGCGTTCTTGACAATACCGATAGCACCTTCAGCGGCTGCGAAGGACTCGTGACCGGCGAGGAAGCAGAAGCACTCGGACTCTTCAGACAGGAGCATGGCGCCCAGATTGCCGTGGCCAAGGCCGACCTTGCGATCGTCCGCGACGGAGCCGTCGATGCAGAAGGCCTGCAGACCCTCGCCGATAGCAGTAGCGGCTTCGGCGGCGGTCTTGACACCCTTCTTCATGGCGATGGCAGCGCCGACGGTGTATGCCCAGCACGCATTCTCAAAGCAGATGGGCTGGATGCCCTTGACGATCTCATACGGGTCAAAGCCCTTGGCCTTGCAGATCTCGCGGCACTCTTCGACGGAAGAGATACCGTACTGAGCGAGGACGCCGTTGATCTTGTCGATTCTTCTCTCGTAGTTTTCAAATAAAGCCATTGTTTCGTCCTCCCTTCCTTATTCCTGACGCGGGTCGATATACTTGGCAGCGTTGTCCCACTGACCATAGTGACCCTTGGCCTTTTCGAGCGCTTCGTTCGCATCGATACCCTTTTTGATGAAGTCCATCATCTTGCCGAGGTTGATGAACTCGTAGCCGACGATCTCGTTTTCCTTGTTGAGCGCGACGCGGGAGCAGTAGCCCTCGGCCATCTCGAGGTAACGGGGGCCCTTTTCGGCGGTGGCGAACATCGTGCCGACCTGGGAGCGAAGGCCCTTGCCGAGGTCCTCGAGGGACGCGCCGACAGCAAGGCCGTCCTCAGAGAAGGCGGACTGGGTGCGGCCGTAGACGATCTGCAGGAACAGCTCGCGCATGGCGGTGTTGATGGCGTCGCAAACAAGGTCGGTGTTCAGCGCTTCGAGAATGGTCTTGCCGATCAGGATCTCGGAAGCCATGGCAGCGGAATGGGTCATGCCCGAGCAGCCGATGGTCTCGATCAGAGCCTCCTGAATGACGCCCTCCTTGACATTGAGCGTCAGCTTGCAGGCGCCCTGCTGAGGCGCGCACCAGCCGATGCCGTGGGTGAAGCCGGAAATATCGGCGATCTGCTTGGCCTGGACCCACTTGCCCTCTTCGGGGATCGGGGCCGGACCGTGATATGCGCCCTTCGCAACGGGGCACATATGCTGCACTTCGGTCGTGTAAATCATAACGATCTTCCTTTCTTATCCTCTGTCTCCACAAAAAGCGGAACGTATCCATACGTATTTTTTATCATAGCAAACCCGAACGTCTTTTGCAAGGTGAAAAAACGGAAATACGGGCAAAATCCGTATTCCTTTCCCTCATTTTCCGCTATGCCGCACTTTTCGTTACAGCAGGTGGCGGATCGGGCGCTGGACAACGCTCAGAATCGTATACAGCGCGCGCTTTGTCCACGGCAGCGTCACTTCTTCAAACTGCGCGCCGTATTCCGTGCCGCCGTCGTGCAGGGCGAGGCGGCTCTGGTCGATGTACTGTACGCTCTCCTGCCGCAGCGCGGCATTGACCTCCTCGCTCTCGATGACGAGCATCAGCTCCGTGTCGAGATATGCGCTGCGCATGTCGGCGTTGAATGAACCGACGACGCTCAAATCGTTTCCGATCAAAATCGTCTTCGTATGCAGCGACTGGCCGCAGACGACCTCGTACACGTCGACGCCGCGCGATAAAATGTTCTGCTTTTCGCGTAAGTAGTCCGAGCAGCCGCTCGGGTTCGCGCCGTTTTCAACGGCATTCGTCAGCACGCGCAGCTGCCGCGTCTCGGCAAGTGCTTCCAAATCGTTATACATTTTGTCGTTGCAGATGATGTACGGCGTTTGCAGCAGGACGTCATCGCCCTGCGCCATCAGGCAGACAAGCGCGTCCCACAGCTCAGGCGCTTTCGCCTCCGCGCGCGGCGAGCCGCTGAGAAAGCTCACATGCGTGACCGCCGCGGTCTCCACCTCCCAGTCGACGGCGGCAAGCTCTTTTCCATGCACCGCGCATAGCGCCGCGTAGCGCTCCTGCAGCGCGTCGGTCTGCGAGGACGTCTTGCCTGTGATGGTTTTATTCTCCGGCTGCGACCAGACGCTTTCAAAATACGTCAAAAGCTGGGAGACCGAGCTGCCCTCTGCCCCGTCCGACACGACGAGCACGTCGCGGTCGATGTTCTGGTTCTCCTGATATGAGCCGAGGAACAAATCGTTCGAATTTCTTCCGCCGAGGATGTATTTGCTCCCGTCGGCGATCAGATACTTGTCGTGCAGACGGTAGTTGAGCTTCCACGGGCGCAGCAGGTCGATGGGATCATAAAAGCGCACCTCCACATTCTCCTCCGCCGCGAGGGCGCGGAGAACGCCGCTGTTTTGCAGATGCAGAAAACCGTTCAGCCCGTCGACGATGACGCGCACCCGCACGCCGCGCTGCGCCGCGCCATAGAGCGCGGCCATCAAATCCTGTCCGCTGCCGTCCGCGCGCAGGTCAAAGGTCGAGAAGATGACCTCCCTTTCCGCACTCTCGATGAGCTGCAAGCGCCAGAGCAGCGCACTGTCTGTATCCTCGATGCTCCTCACGCGCTCCTGCGATGCGTCCGTACTCAATCGGGCTTCATACTGGCTCCATAGCTCCCCTGCCGCCTCTTTTTGCGGCAGCGGGACGAGAATGGCTGTCAGCACCCCATATAAAAGGTACACGCCCAGCGCGATGCCCAGCCATTTCAAGATATGTTTTTGCTTCATTTTTCACCTGCTTATCATAAAACTCATGCCGTCAGTTTACCATAAGGGATGCAAGCTGTCCAGCGGCGCGGCGGCGGTAAGTTTTCCCGACCGAAACGCCGCAGCTTTCGCCCAAACGGAAATTTCCCGAAAAGAGGCCTTGACAATCCGCCAATTTCCGACCTATACTGTCGGTAAATGAAAAATACCCCACACGGGTATTGTATTTGCTCCGAAGGAGGAATCAAATTGAAAAAGGAAACCTATGACGTGACCGGCATGAGCTGCGCCGCCTGCTCCAGCCGCGTGGAAAAGGCCGTCGCCAAGCAGCCCGGCGCGCAGCAGGTCGCGGTCAACCTGCTGAAAAACAGCATGGTCGTCGAATACAACGAATCCCAGCTTTCGTCCGCACAGATCATCGCCGCGGTCGAAAAGGCGGGCTACGGTGCGTCTCTGCATGCAAAGCCCGGCAGCACCCCCGCCGCGCAGACTGCCGAGACCGGCGGCGCCAGCGCCGCACAGAAGGCGTACAGCGACATGAAAAAGCGTCTCGCCCTCTCGCTCATCTTCACCATCCCGCTGTTCTATCTCTCGATGGGCCACATGATGGGCTGGCCGCTGCCCGCGTGCTTCCTCGGCATGGAAAATGCGATGACGTTCGCATTCACGCAGTTTTTGCTGCTGCTGCCCATCGTCTATATCAACCGCCAGTACTATATCGTCGGCTTCAAGACGCTGTGGCAGCGCTCGCCGAACATGGATTCGCTGATCGCACTGGGCTCCAGCGCCGCCATCGTGTACGGCATCTACGCCATCTATAAGATCGGCATCGGCTTCGGAAGAATGGACATGGACACGGTGCACACCTATATGATGGAGCTGTACTTCGAGTCCGCAGGCACGATCCTGACGCTCATCACCATGGGCAAGACGATGGAGGCCCGCGCCAAGGGCAAGACCTCTGATGCCATCACAAAGCTCATGGACCTTGCGCCCAAGACCGCGACGGTCGAGCGCAACGGCGTCGAGAGCGTCATCCCCGTCGAGGAGGTCCAACTCGGCGACGTGCTGATCGTCAAGGCGGGCGAGAGCGTCCCCGTCGACGGCGTCGTGCTCGAGGGAACGTCCTCGGTCGACGAATCCGCGCTGACGGGCGAGAGCATCCCCGTCGAAAAGCAGGCGGGAGACAGCGTCATCGGCGCGACCATCAACAAATCCGGCTATTTCAAGATGCGCGCGACCAAAGTCGGCGACGATACCGCCCTTTCCCAGATCGTACGCCTTGTGGACGAGGCCACGAGCTCCAAAGCGCCCATCGCCAAGCTCGCCGATAAGGTCAGCGGCGTGTTCGTCCCCGTCGTCATCACGATCGCCGTCATCGCAACGGCAACATGGCTGCTGACGGGCCACAGCGTGGAATTTGCGCTGTCCATCGGCATTTCCGTGCTCGTCATCAGCTGCCCCTGCGCGCTGGGTCTTGCCACGCCGACGGCCATCATGGTCGGCACGGGCCGCGGCGCGGTGAACGGCATCCTCATCAAGTCTGCCGAAGCGCTTGAGACGACGCACAGCGTCAACACCGTCGTGCTCGACAAGACCGGCACCATCACGCAGGGCAAGCCCGTCGTCACCGACGTCGTCGACGGCGGCATCGGCAGGGACAAACTTCTCTCCGTCGCCGCGTCGCTCGAAAAGCTCTCCGAGCATCCGCTTTCTGAGGCCATCGTGGCCGAGGCGGAGAAGGAATCGCTCACGTTCCTGTCTGTCGACAAATTTGAGCAGATCCCCGGTCAGGGCATCCGCGGCGAGGTCGAGGGCCAGCTCTGCCTTGCCGGCAACCGCCGCATGATGGAAGCAAACCGCATCGAAAAGAGTGACCTGCTCGCACAAGGCGAAGCGCTGGCCGAGGACGGCAAGACGCCGCTCTACTTTGCGCTGGACGGCAAGCTCATCGGCCTCATCGCCGTAGCCGATGTCGTCAAGCCCACGAGCGCGCAGGCCATCGCCGAGCTCTCGAGCATGGGCATTGAAGTCGTCATGCTCACGGGCGACAACGCCAAGACCGCCGAGGCCATCCGCCGTCAGGTCGGCGTGGACCGCGTCGTGGCCGAGGTGCTGCCGCAGGATAAGGAACGCGAGATCCGCCGCTTACAGGAGGGCGGCAAGAAGGTCGCCATGGTCGGCGACGGCATCAACGATGCGCCCGCCCTTGCGCGCGCAGACGTCGGCATTGCCATCGGTGCCGGTACGGACGTCGCCATCGAGTCGGCGGATATCGTGCTGATGCGCAGTGACCTTCTCGACGTCTCGACCGCCGTGCAGTTGAGCCGCGCGGTCATCCGCAACATCAAGGAAAACCTCTTCTGGGCGTTCTTCTACAACGCCATCGGCATTCCCATCGCGGCGGGCGTGTTCTACCCCGCCTTCCAGCTCAAGATGAACCCGATGCTCGGCGCGCTCGCGATGAGCTTCAGCTCGGTGTTTGTGGTGAGCAATGCGCTGCGCCTGCGCTGGTTCAAGGCCAAGCACACGGAGGCAGCACCGAAAACGGTTTCTTCTCCGTCGGATCGCGGAGTGGAGATAGCAAGCAAGGAAATTATGGCAAGTAATGAAAAAGGAGAAACAAACATGGAAAAAGTCATCAGCATTGAGGGCATGGCCTGCATGCATTGCGTGAATCACGTTCAGCAGGCGCTTTCCGCCGTCCCCGGCGTGAAGGAGGCAAAGGTCGATCTCGAGAGCAAGTCCGCCACCGTCAGCGTGGACGGCAGCGTAACCGACGCGGCGCTCAAGGCCGCCGTGGATGAGGCGGGCTATCAGGCCGTCTCCATCCGCTAAGGCCATGAGAGCCGATCGTGATTCCGTCCGCCGCAAGCTGAAAATTGCCCGCGGCCAGCTCGACGGCATTTTGCAGATGATCGACGACGACCGCTACTGCGTGGACATCTCCAACCAGCTTCTCGCCACGCAGTCGCTCCTCAAAAGCGCCAACCAGCAGATCATGCGCGCGCACATCGAAGGCTGCGTGCGCGAGGCTTTGCAGACCGACCATATCGACCCCAAGCTCGAAGAGGCCTTCCAGCTCCTCGAGCGCATGGCGCAGTCGTGACCGCACAAAAAAGGACGACAGCTAAAAATAGCTGTCGTCCTTTTTTGTTATTCGATCAGATCCTCGCGGTCGAGTTTCTTTTCCGAAAGCTGCTGTGCGGTGTGCTCATGTACGAGCTGGAGTACTACCGCCGTGAGGGGAATGAAAAACACAATACCGACAAGGCCGAAGAGCTTGCCGCCAAGCAATGCCGCAAGGAGCGTCCACAGCGGCGCAAGCCCCACGCTGCTGCCAACCACATGCGGGTAGATGAACTGATTTTCCGTGAACTGCACCGCCTGATAGACGATCAGGCACAGCAGCGCCTTCTCCGGCTGGGCAAGCAGCGTCAGCAGTACGCCGATTGCGCAGGAGGCCAGCGCGCCGATGTAGGGAACAAAGGCGAAGGCCGCCGTCAGCGCGGCGGTCAGCCCCGCGTAGGGAATGCCGCACAGGGAGAACGCGAGAAAGATCATCGTGCCGAGGATCACGACCTCCACGCACTGCCCGGACAGGAAACGGGCGTAGGTGGTGTGCGTCAGGCGCGCGATGCGGCAGACCTGATTGGCCTTTCGCTCGCTCAGGTTGGCGTAGAGGAGTCTGCGGCTCTGTTTAGCAAGGCTGCGCCGGTCGAGCAGCACATAAAACATGATGACGATGGCAAAGGTGACGTTGGCCACCGCCGAGACTGTGGTACCGGCAAGATCCACCACCGAGTCGATCAGCGCGCCGGCGCCGGTGAGCGCCTTTTCCAGCACCGTTTTCCAATCGAGCGCGGCGATGCGATCGGTGAGCTCGCTTGTATCCACGCCGTGATCCGAGAGAAGGCGCGCCCAGTCCGGCCAGTTCTCCCTGACCAGTGTGCCGATGCTCTTGAGCGACGCGGCAAGCTGCGGCAGCGCCAGAACGCACAGCAGTACCACGACGATGACCACGCACAAAAGCGTCAGCAGCAGGCTGAGAAGGTCAATGTGTTTTTCCTTTGCCTTTGGCATCAGGCGCGTCAAACGTCCTGCGATGCCCTGCATCGGCACACTGAGGACAAACGCCATCAATAACCCTATGATCACCGGCGTGAAGAGGGTAGCGAGCCTCGTGAGAAACGCCGCGACTTCGTTGAGATTCATCAGCGCGGCATAGAGCGCCACGCCGAACGCGACCAGAAGAAATTGCTGTTTTCCTTTTTTATCCATTGTTCTTTTCTGCACCTTCCGCGCGTTCACTCTGCCACCGGAGCGGAAGTGCCGAACGCTGTGCATATCCTTTCAGGCTAATTATAGAATGGCTTGCGCTGCATTGCAAGTTCTTTTGCCCGTCGCTTGGTAGTTTCTCCCGCCCGCTGCTTTTTTCGCGCAGACTTTTGCGGAAAATCAACATTTCTCCCCTTGGCGCGGCGGTGATCGTCTGCTATACTGAAAGGAACAAAAGCACATCGGGCGGGCGTTGACGCTTCCGATGGAAAGGAAGGCTCAGAATGAATCGAACGGGGAACGGCGCCGCACTCTGCGAAGATCCGCATGACTTTCTTGTCATGCAGAATCTCTATGACGCGGCGGTTCGGCAGCTCACGTTGAAATTCAATATTCTCAACAGTGAATTCAATGTTCTTTATGCACGCAATCCCATTCATCACATCGACGGGCGCGTCAAATCGCAATCGAGCATCGTCGCCAAGCTCATCAAGCGCGGCCTGCCGCTCTCGATCGAGTCCGCGCGAAAAAACATCAACGACATCGCGGGCGTGCGCGTCGTTTGCAGCTACATCGACGATGTCTACCGCGTGGGCGAGATGCTGGCGCGGCAGACGGATGTGGAGATCGTCAAAAAGCAGGACTACATCCAGACGCCGAACTACAACGGCTACCGCTCGCTGCACATGGACATCAAGGTGCCCGTCTACCTCTCCGACCGGACGGAATACGTCGTGGCGGAGATCCAGCTGCGCACGATCGCCATGGACTTCTGGGCGAGCCTTGAGCACGATATCCGCTACAAGGTCGACAAAACGAAGCTGCCCGAGGGCATCAACGAGGAGATGTTCGAATGCGCGGGCAAGATCGCTGAGATCGACCGCCAGATGCAGGACATGTACCAGCGCATCAAGGCCTCGGATGCCTACAACGAAGATTGAGTCCCCTACATAAAGGAAAAAGGATGCATCGAAAGACGCATCCTTTTTGTTTTTTCACTGCTTTTTGTGATACCCGCAGTCGCAGTAGGGGCCGCCGGAGGCGAGCGTGTACTCGCGCACGAAATCCGACGCGCCGCCCGCGTCGCTCATCGTGTAGTCGAGATGGCACAGCGCGGGCGTCAGATCGTAGAGCCCCAACACCTGCATCAGCGTGCAGATGCCGCAGGTCGTGAAGCGCGCCTCGTAGCCGCTGCCGTCCTCGTACTCGAAAAAGTCCATGTTCCACGAATAGGGGTTGCGATCGCCCGCGCGCAGCTTCGCCGTCGCCTTCATGCCCTCGATGTCCTTGGGCGTGAACTTTTTCTTTCCGCTCGCGCGGCAGAAAGCCTTCATCGTAGGCGTCATCATCGCCGCGGCGTAGTAGTCCGTCAGCGTTTTGATGTCCGGCCGCTGCGGCATGCACAGGATAAACGCGGCGAGCATCGCGCAGTTGACGATGTTCATTTCGAAGCGGTCGCGCTTGTCAAATTCCGGCAGCTTCGCGATGATCTCGCGATATTTCTTTTTGGCACGCGCCGCAACGTCCTTCGCCTGCTCCGCGGTCAGGTCGAATTCGACCGTCAGGTGCTTTTCAAACGATCCGGCAAACAGCGCCCACATGCCCGCAGGCTTTCCAAGATACTTCATTTGCTCTCCCCTTTTCGAGTTTAATCTCTCAAACTCGTCTGCATTTTTGACTGCCGTCTTGCTTTTGGTCATAGTATACCGAGGGCGGGAGCGCTTGTCAATGCGGCGCAAAAAAGCAGCGGTTCTGATGAACCGCCGCTTTTTTCAGTTGGATTTACTTGCCCTGATAGGCGCGATACAGGAACGTCACGATCTCCGCGCGCGTGCAGTCCGCGTTGGGGCTGAACATCGTGTTGGAAGTACCGTTCGTCACGTTATTCGCAACCGCCCAGTTAATCGCATCAGCGTAGAACGTGTCGGACTTCACATCGGTGAAGTTCGTGCTGCCGCTCGCGGTGCCCTTGAGGGCGCGGTACAGGAACGTCACAATCTGGCCGCGCGTGCAGGTCGCGTCGGGCGCAAAGGTCGTCTCGGTCATGCCGTTCGTGATGCCGTTCTCAATCGCCCAAGCGACAGCCTTGGCATAGTAAGTGCTCGCGGGAACATCCGTGAAGCTGCTCATCGTCTTCGGCTCGGGACTGCCTGCGGCACGCCACAGGAACGTCACGATCTGCGCACGCGTGCAGGACTCATAGGGACCAAACATCGTGTCGGACAGGCCGTTAGTCACGCCCTTGTCGACTGCCCACTTCACTGCATCGGCAAAGTAAGCGTTCGCGGGAACATCAGCAAAGCTGGTAGCAGCAGTCTTAACGAACTCCGCCTCGACGCTGACCTTGCCATCCGGCATGACAAAGCTGTACTTGCCGTTGCCGAGGTCGGCGAGCGGAAGCAGATCGCCGCTCGCATCCTTGACGGCGAGGCTGCCGAGCTCATAGCCCTCGTTGGGCTTCACCGTGACGGTCACATTCGCGCCCTTGGAGGCGTTGGCCGGGGAAACGGTCACCGTGCCGTTGGGGACAGCGGGAGCGGTCGCGGGATAGGTCGGCGCGCCGGGAACGTAAGGATAGCTCGTGTACTTGTGGCAGACAGAGCAGGTCGTGCCGGGCTTGTGCGTCTCGGTGCACTTGGCATCGCAGCGCGCGCAGATACCGTTCTTGTTGCTCCAGTCGTGACCGAGTTTCTTCAGCGTCTCCGCCTCAACGGTGGTTGCCTGCGTACCAGCCTCGTCCTTGAAGACTCCACCGCATCTGGAGCAGGTGTAGTACTCGTTGTTGCCGTCTTCCGTGCAGGTCGCGGCCTTGGCGTCAGTCTTGGTCATATCGTGGCCGAGGGTCTTGAGCACCCAGCTGTCCTTCTCAATCTCGTTGATTCCGTTTTCGTCGGAGAAGTACTTGCCGCAGCCGGAGCAGGTCCAGTAGGCCTCGTTGCCGGCCTCGGTGCAGGTGGCAGCCTTGGCATCGGTCTTGGTCAGCTTATGAGCGCCTAATTCGCCATACGGCTGATCACAGGTTTCACAAACCGCCTTTGCAGTACAGGTGGCAGTACCGCCGGTGTGCTTCGAAAATTCACCGTTTGCACCGCACTCAGTGCAGGTCTTCCAATGGCCAGTGCTGTCGCTGGAATAGGTCGTGCCATATGTGTGGGTATGGTCGTCACCCAGCGTCACCTTGATGTATTCGAAGGTATTTCGGAGCAACCAATTCTCTTTACCCACCCCGGCACCTGTATTCAAGTTACATCCGCCGAGGTAATTAAATGTAAAGTTGAGCTTCTCCAAAGCATACTGCTCATAGTCACTTGCAGTCAACGAAGATCCATGGCTTCCGTATCTGCCCTGCGTGTTCAGTTTGGCAAACACCTGCTCACCATCAACAGAAAGAGTCACAAGGCTCGTTTCGGTAGCTTTATCATAGTTATTCTCCAGTTTGACAACAGAATACTCATTGGAGGTTGGCTCTTTCTGATATGCAGGACCGCCAAAGTTGATGTAATCTGTTTTGTTATTTGTAACATCATATGTACCCATATAGATGCTCGGCTCATACAGGAAAATATAGGTCATACCCTTTTCTCTCGTTGCAGTAGAGCTGAAGAGCATATTCTCTGTTGCCTGATTCTTTTCTCTCCACTCGACACACCAATTCTGCGTCGGGTCAAGAGTGAATGGAGTGCTCAGTTTACCCTGATAATCATTGAACTTCACTGTGTTGTCATCGTTCAACGTGGTGCTGCCATGTTCAGCACTCACAGTGATGATAACATTGCCATCCGCATCAACAGCGTCCAGATTATTGTCGAAGTCCCACGTAAAGCTGCGGGTCCAATGCGCATACAGGGGCGTACCGTTAAGGTTGTCCCGCATGCCAGAGGGAATCGCCGTGTCCAGAGCGGATGCAATCTTGTTCCCGCCAGCAGCCTGATCGAACCAGCCCACAAAGGCGTAGCCTGCGCGGGTGGCCTTCGGCAGCTCGGCTGTCACGGACTGCTTAATGGGATCACTGCCGTTTTTGAAGCTACCGCCGTTGGCATCATAGGTGACGGTCTTCTCATTCGGAGTCACTGCCTGCTGCTCATAGAGCTGCTGGCAGATGTAGGCCGCGATCTGGCTGTGACCATCCATATTAGGGTGGAGCGCGTTATTCGGAGAAATGCCTTCCTGCTTTCGAAGCTCCCGCAGGTCGATCGTCGTGATATCGTAGTGCTTTGCAATCTGCTCGATCACTTCCGCCTGTTTAGGAATATTATTTTGCTCATAATAGGGAATAATTGCGATAATCTCAGCACCCGGATAGGTTGCCTTCATGCGCTGCAGAGAAGCCGCGTAGGCGCTCGCTGTATCCGAATAGGACTGCGCCCAATCGACAGTCTTCGCATAGTCTGCATCGGGATCAAACGTACCGACCGAGCTGTCAGGGTTGCTGCCGCCATAGTACAGGATCACATCCGGCGTGCCATTATCGTCAAGCTTGTTGATTCTATCCTTGCTTGCCATAGAAGCAGCTTTAGAACCGATGGTGCTTCCACTCCATGCCTCATCAATGCCCTCTGCCGCGCCAAAGCGGGTGATGATGTCACCCCAGTAATTGCGCTCAAAAGTCATCTCTTTGCCAGTAGTATTATCATAATACAGAGCATTACCGCTGGGGATTTTGTCCTTGATCGTCGAAATGCTGTCGCCCATCACGGAGATTCTTTTCTCGTGGAACAGCGAGTATAAATAGTTATACTCCGCTTCGCTGGCGTAGTTATAAACGACCCAGGTAGACTCTCCCGCAGTGGCCTCTGCGCGTCCCTCTTTGCTGCCACCGGTCAGCGTCACCGCTGTGCCATTCTTCTCAACACTGACAATATCTGCGTTCGAACTCCTGACTTCGTTCTCCTCGGGAACGGTAATTTGGCCTTCTTTACCCGTCCAAAGGGTTATCGGCCCCGATGTCACTACATCATCAGAGGAATACATTTCTACCGAATCAGCATCAATGCCCTCATCATTCCTTGCCCAAGCTACCGTTGGCAGCAGGCTCAGCATCATGACAAGCGTTAATACGCCTGCCAATAATCGCCGTTTCATTCCATTACCTCCTAAGATTCTCTATCTTTTGCCCGCCTCCGCGGGCTGAGTTTACTTGGTTTTGCGCTTGGTTTTCCCGGCGCAGACGGGGCAGCCGCATTGCTGCACGCCAGCGCGGGAGTAAATCGCGGCTTTCCACGCATGGCCGTAAGAGCACTGCCACCACGCTTTTTTGTGGCTGCCCGCGGTCACCATCTCCGGTGTCAGCGCGCCGTTGAGGGTCTCGTGCCACTGTTTGGCGACCAGCGGCGCTGCGGTCGCAAGGTCGTTGAACCCCGGCAGCACCTTTCGGTTCGCGCAGTAGGGACAGCCGTCGCCGCGCTGCACGCGCTGCGCGATCACAGCGCGGTAAGAGTGACCTTTTTCGCATCGCCACCACACACGGCGGTTCGAGCCCGCAGTGACATTGCTTGGATGAAGCGCACCGTTTTTCTCCTCGTCCCACTGCGCGGCAATGTCCGGGTACAGCGTCGCAAGATCGTTTTCACCGGCCAACACCTGCCGTCCGGTGCAGACCGGACAGCCCGTGCCGAGGGTTGTCCTCGAATACACCGCCGCGCGCCACGAATGGCCTTTCGGACAGCGCCACCAGACTTTGCGCCTTGTGCCGGAGATCACCTGCGTAGGCAAAAGAGGCATGTTTTTTGCCGCATCCCATTCTTTCGCAATCGTCGGATACTCAGCCGCAAGGGAGGTTTTCTCTGGCAGGACGTTCTTTCCCGCACAGTACGGACAACCGCTGCCCTGCACCCGCGTCTTGACGGCAGAACGGTAGGAATGCCCTTTCGGGCATCTCCACCAGATGAGCTTGTGGCTGCCGGGCGTCACATCCTGCGGCGTCAGGGGTGCGTTCTTTTCGTCATCCCATTCTGCCGCCAGCGCGGGAAACTGCTTTGTCAGGCTGTTCTGCTCGGGTGAAGCCTTGCGGCCCGTGCAGTAGGGGCAACCTGTGCCCTCGCTGCGGGTGTAAACCATGGCCTGCCATGAGTGGCCGTTCGGACATGTCCACCAGACTCTTTTGGGGCTGCCGAAAGTCACATCATCCGGCGTGAGTGGTAAATTTCGCTCAATATCCCACTGGGCAAGCAAAGCAGTCTTTCCCTGTTCTGCGCAAAACGCTCGAAATGTTCGTCGGATCGTCAGCCTCTCCCTCGCGAAAAAAGTTCCGTTCCAGCAAAGCCGGACGGAGCAGTGATAAGCGAATACATCAGTAAGGGTGCAACCGGCTGTCATAGCGTGTTCTCCATTCGGAGGGGCGTTAGACCCATCTGGCTTTGCGTCGCCGCCTTTCGGCGGTTTTGCCAAAATATGAGATTTTGAGAACGGAATCTATATTCCGTATATGCAAAGGAAGCGAAACGATCTTATCGTTTCCTTTACTCGTAGCAGAATATAGCACAATCTTCCGACAAAGGCTAGGGAAATTATGATTCCAAATATAAATTATGGAGTTTACAGGGGAAAACGCACTGTATGCTTGTGCCTCTGCACCCATTTGAGCGTTCTCGGGCGCAGACAGCTCGATCTCTGCATGCGCTTTAGTTGTGAATATAGTGGTAACTGTATTCGCTTTGGCATTTTTGCGCAACAGAATATAGATTCCGTTTTTATGATACAAGTTTTAGCTGTTCGAGCTGACGCCGATGCTCCGCCATGCTCGTAACAAGGTAAATGCGCGTCGTTTCGATGCTCGAATGCCCGAAAACATCCACCAGCTTGACGATGTCCTTGTACGCGCAGTAAAACGCCGTCGCGAACAGGTGGCGGAGGTTGTGCGGGAAGACCTTCCCTGCATCCACACCCGCGCAGGCACACAGTTTTTTCATTTTCGGCCAAATTTGATATCTCGACATGGACTTGCCGCTTTTGGCGCGAAAGATCGCGCCGGAGGCGTTTTTTTGCCGCGCGGCGAACTTGAGCAGCTTGCGGCAGAGCTTTGACGGCAGCAGAATGGTACGGATTTTACCTTTCAAAGCAATTTCGGTCTTACCGTTTTTCGTCGCTTCGACGGTGATATACTGCACCTCGCTGACGCGGATGCCGGTGGAGCAGATGGTCTCCATCAGGAGCGCGAGGGCGCGGTCGCCCGTGGCCTCCGCCGCAGCGACCAACCTCTCGTATTCCCCTCGCGTTAGCTCCTGCCTGCTGTCGCGAAACAGGCGGTGCTGAATTTTCAGAAACCGTGCGCGGCAGTCTGTCCAGCCACAAAAGCGGAAGAAGCCGTTCAGCGCAGCCAGATAAGTGTTGATCGTCGACAGCACGTAGTTTCTCGCGCGCAGGTCGTCCTTCCAGAGCCGAATCATCTCTCGCGTGACCGCTGCGCCGCTCAGGAATGCAGCAAAGCTCAGTAAAGCACGGCGGTACTTCTCAACCGTCGCCGCGGCGCGCTCTTCATTTTCGAGGGCTTTCAAATACTCAGCAATTCTCTCGTCGGTCATATAGTATTCCATAATAAAAATACCCCTATCTCTCTTGATAGGGGTATTGTAACGTATTGTCGCGGATTTCGAACAGTGAATTGCACTCCCGCAGCTATGAATATAAAAAAAGAAGCCACTCTCTTGAGTGGCTTCTCTCCATGTTGGCGCTACCTATCTTTCCGGGCCGT
>OFMT01001706.1_pt1 | contig 15008 bp, 8 predicted proteins | sample 1541891 | NCBI WGS metagenome assembly OFMT01 (sample SAMN04209230, study PRJEB22552) | human gut metagenome | biome: gut; material: feces | host: Homo sapiens | place: USA: Oklahoma | reverse complement strand
ATTAACAGGGATGTTTCCAGCTTGTTTTTAAGAACAGAGAACTGGACACCCTAGTTAATATTGTATAGTTAATAATTTATTTTCTGCTTTTGAGTATCTCGCCGTTTTTGAGAATTTTTCCTCGTTTTTAGCTATTTTCTGCACTTATAACAAGAATAAAAACCAAAATACTTAGTCAAAATGCATTTTTTTTATTTTTTTATTCAAAAAATACCGCTATAGCTATGCTCACGCAAAACTATAGCGGTTTTAATAAACCTAAACTAAACCTAAAAACAACTTTTTTTAGATAAATAATACATCTTAACCTAACATCAATTTATAGCCTTATTGATAAATCTGCTTTTTATGAAATACACCGTTTTTCATAAAAAAATCAATATGTTTTCTGAAGATTCTACTTGATAATATTGGTACGGCGGATGAAGTCGATGATTTCCGGTACATAACCGAAGGCTAATCCGGTAACGGTATCTGCACAACCATAATATACTGCAATGCGACCCGTCTCTGCATCACAGAGAGATGCGCATGGGAAGCAGACATTAGGTACATCTCCTACACACTCGTAGAGCTCCTGAGGAGTAATCAAATACTGACCTGAACGGCCCAATACTTTCCACGGTTCATCCAAATCGAGCAAGGCTGCACCAAAAGCATAAACATATCCATTGCAGGAATGGAGCACACCATGATAAAGCAGCAACCAACCCTCGGAAGTCTCGATAGGCACCGGGCCAGCACCAATCTTCATGCACTGCCAAGCACTCTCCTCGAAAGCTGCAGGAGCCATCACATGACGATGATGCCCCCAATACTCCAAATCAGGTGACTCGCTATAGAAGATGTCACCGAAGGCAGTATGACCAGTATCACTCGGACGACTCAGCATGGCAAACTTGCCATTGATTTTGCGAGGAAACATCACACCATTGCGGTTGTAAGGCAAGAAAGCATTCTCCAACTGATGAAAGGTCTTGAAATCCTCTGTCCATGCCACACCAATCGTTGGTCCATGATAACCATTGCACCAGGTGACATAATACTTTTCGCCTATTTTGCACACACGAGGGTCGTAACCATAACCCCACTCTCCTACCTCAGGATCATCACACTCGAAATGGATGGTGTCCTCACCAATGTCCCAATGTACGGCATCCTTGCTGAAACCGGCATGAAGAGTCATACGACGATTCTTGTCATCACATCTGAATACACCTGCAAAACCATCCTTAAACTTAACTACTGCACTATTGAAGATACTATTGGAGTCGGGTAGCTGATTACGCTTGATAATAGGGTTCTGAGAATAGCGCCAGAGCGGCACGCTGCTGCCTTCTGGTCTGTCTTCCCAAGGAATGTTGGGAAGAGCAGAACCTATGATTTTAATTTCTTTCATTGTCGTTACTTTTTAGAAAAATCAATTAGTGACTTTTTTGGAAATCAATTAGAGACTGTTGAGCAAATCTACCTTACCATCATTGATGAGCTTGATGACCAACTCTCCGAAGAGGGTGTTCTGCCATGCAAACCAGGCACGGGTGTATTTCGAAGCATCATCCTTATGGAAAGATTCATGGATGAATCCCATCCCTGCATCGGTATTCAGGAGGGTCTTCATACACCAGCGAATCTCATCATCACTCTGGGCTGTGAAGCACTTCATCATGATAGACATCGGCCAAGGCATATCATAACCAATGTGAGGACCGCCGATACCCTCGCCTGCCTTACCACGGAAGAAACAAGGATTGTCCTCGCTCCATACGAAACGGCGGGTGTTCTGATAAATCGGATCATTCATCTCAACATCACCCAAATAGCCCATACCTAAAAGCGATGGAACATTGGCATCATCCATCAGAAGACGGTTGCCGAAACCATCTACCTCATACGCATAAATCTTGCCATATTTAGGATGATCATAGACTGCATATTTCTGCAGGGCATCCTTTACTTCGGCTGCCAAGGCAGAACAATCCTGTGCAATCCCGAGTGCCTTATTCTTCTGCTCAGTCTCTGATTTCTCTGCCACATGCTTCAGGATTTCAGCCGCCTTATTCATCGCAGAAACCGCCATGAAATTGGAAGGAATCAGGAACGGAAGAATCGTGGCATCGTCTGAAGGGCGGAACAGGGAAGCAATGAGACCAACTGGCTTGACAGGAGCTCCGAAACCATCCCAGCCCACGGTATCGAAGGCACGATCGGTCATGCGGGTAAAGTGGTAAGCCTTGGCTGTTTCCTTGCGCTGCTGCTCATGGAAGGTCTTGAGGATATTTCCGATAGCCTGCATCCAGTCTTCTCCGAAGATGGAGTCATCGCCTGTTACCTTCCAGTACTCGTAAGCGAGGCGGATAGGATAACAGAAAGAGTCTATCTCATACTTGCGCTCGAAAACCTCTGCCTTCATCTCGGTATCATCCTTCTGCCAACCTGCTCCGGTAGGTCCGTCATTATAGGCATTGGCATAACGGTCGATATTGATGCACTTCAACTGGCGCAGGATGACACCACGCAGCATCTTCTTCAATTTCTCATCCTTGTTGGCAAGGGCTACATATGGCCAAACCTGAGCACCTGAATCGCGGAGCCACATGGCTGGAATATCACCTGTATAGACGAAGGTATCGTCATCGCCATTAGCCAACTGGCGATAATGCACCGTACTTTCCAGCGTGTTCGGATAACAGTTGGCGAACATCCAGGCGAGTTTCGGATTCTTCTTGAGGAGTTTCTGTACTTCCTTGATTTTCTTCTCCACTGCCTCTGAAGTAAAGAGACGCTCAGCTACAGGCGGACGCTTGGACTCATACTTGCCATTGACAGGTGTTACCACCTTAGTGTAGCGGGCATGAACATCTACCTCAGCATGCTTTTGTGCCATCGCCGACATTGCCGACATCAGGGCTATTGCAAATATTGTTTTTCTCATTGTCTGGGTTTATTTATGTTTCGATTTTAATTGTGATTTCTTTTAAGGTCTATCTGCACCACGGGTTCCCCACTTGGATGGCTGATTGCCCATCTGGAGTTCGAGGGTTCCTCCCTTCATCATATCCTGGTACATGATATACGACTTGGTATAGGTTTTACCGTTGAGTTTGGCAGACTGCACGTAGATATTTTCCGAACTGTTGTTCTTGCAGATAATGGAGAAGTTCTTGCCGTCGCCTAAGCTGATGGTAGCCTTGTCCATGATCGGACTGCCGATGATATACTTGCCGCCTGCAGGTTCTACCTGATAGAGTCCCATCGCAGAGAGAATATACCAGGCTGACATCTGACCCACATCCTCGTTTCCACTCAAACCGTCGAAATCATCCTTATACATCTCATTCATGGTCTGGCGAATAAGACGGGCTGCCTTCCAAGGCTGACCTACATAATTATACATATAGAGTACCTGATGACTCGGTTCATTACCGTGGGCATACTGTCCGATGAGACCAGAAATATCAGGAGAGGCATTATCGCCCATATTGCCCGTTACGATGAAAAGGGAGTCGAGCTTGGTCACAAATTTCTGTTCATTACCGAAGAGCTTCACCAGTCCATGCACATCATGCGGAACGAGCCAGGTATATTGCCAGGCATTTCCCTCGGTATAATCATCCTGACGATGAACGGCTGAGAAAGGATTAAACGGTTCGCGGAACTTGCCGTCGGTACCGATGCCACGCATAAAACCGGTCTTCGGGTCAAAATATTTACGATAACTCTGGGCACGTTCTGCGAAATACTTCGCATCCGCCTTCTTGCCTAAGAGTCGGGCCACTTTCGCCACGCAGTCATCAGCCAGCGCATATTCCAGTCCCTTAGCCACAGTCTCCATTTCCGGATCCTTGTCATAAGGCAGGTAGCCATATTTCTTGAGAAGACCGAGGCCTCTGTCTTCACGCAATGCCGACTGTTTCATGGCCTCATAGGCTCCCTCCTTATCCTTGACATATCCTTTGAGCACCAGGTCGGCAAGCACCGGGATGCCCGGATTGCCCACCATGCAGTCGGTCTCATTGCCCATCAGATGCCATACTGGGAGCTTACCCTGCTGGCGATAGATGTTGATAAAGGTACTTGCCACGTCTGGGAGCATTTCCTTGTGGATGAGCGTCATCAGCGGATGGGCTGCACGATAAGTATCCCAGAGTGAAAGGGTGGTATAATTGGTGAAATCACCCTGATGCACCTTACCGTCGGCACCGCGATATTCTCCGTTGACATCAGAGAATACGGATGGAGCGGTCATCGAATGATACATGGCTGTATAGAAAATGCGGCGGGCAATGGAATCTGAAGTTTCCACCTTCACCTTAGCCAATTCCCGATTCCATGCCTCGTCAGCCTGCGCCACTACCTGATGAAAATTCCAGTCAGGAATCTCTGTTTGCAGATTCTGTCGAGCATTGGCAATGCTGACTGCAGAGAGACCAACCTTGATCATCAGAGGGCGGGTGGCATCTGCCACCTGAACCAGCCAGCGTCCACTATCGAGCGGTTGTACTTGAACCGGTTGAGAGAACTCAGCCACGAAGAAATTCTTCTGGTCCTTCGCCCATCCTGTAGAGAAGCGATGACCAGCCACTGCAGTTTCCTTCACCTCATCCAGCGCATAATCGGTAGGTTTATCCCATCCGATACCCTGAAAAAGGTCGAGTACCAACTGTGCCTTCTTCACGTCTGCCCCAAAGGTATAGCGATGGAAACCAGCACGCTTGGTGGCGGTAAGTTCCACCCATACATTCGGCTGCTGCAATTTCACCGCATAATAGCCCGGGCGAACATTCTCATTGGCATGATGGAAGAGCACTTTCTTCTGATGAGCATCTGTCACCGGGAGGAAAGCAACATCGCCTAATTCTCCGATACCCGTTCCGCTGAGGTGCTGATGACCAAAGCCGATGAGAATGGAGTCTGACTGATGATAACCGGAACACCAGTCCCAACCACGGGTATGCTCAGTAGGTCCCAGCTGGATATAACCGAAAGGTACGTTGGCACCGAGGAATACATGACCATGACCGCCCGTTCCGATTCTTGGATTGACAAATTGGGTCAGACAGGAGGTTGCCTGAGCTTTATCATGAGCAAAAGCGGCTTGTGGATAGTCTCCACCTATCACACAAGCCAACAATAATAATATAGGAAAGATTCTTCTTCTCATTTTCTGAATTTAAGATATATTTTAATGATACTATTTCATGAATTTTGAGAAAGAGTATGGCGCATCTGACTCCAGAATACCTCTCTGCAAATTCGGTTTTTCAGAAAGGCGGAAAGAGATCTGCGCACCCTGCCTCAGAGAATTCAGGTCGAGATAATTAAGATCATACTTCTTTCCGTTCATCTGCATGTCATCAACATAGCATCCGTCACCTTCCGACTGTATGCTTACCTGCAGTCCGTTCTCCAGATGGAGTTTCATAGACTTGAAGTAAGGAGTACCCAATGCATACTGTCCTGAACCAGGGCAAACCGGATAGAAGCCCATCGCAGAGAAAACATACCAGGCTGAAGTCTGACCGTTGTCCTCATCGCCGCAATAACCATCTGGTGTCGGTGTGTAGAGGCGGTCCATCACCTGTCGCACCCAATACTGGCACTTCCAAGGTTGTCCGCTATAATCATAGAGATAGATGGCGTGCTGGATAGGCTGGTTGCCGTGTGCATAATTGCCCATGTTCATCACCTGCATCTCTCTGATTTCATGGATGGTAAATCCGTAATAGCTATTATCGAAAACAGGAGGGAGAAGGAATACCGAGTCAAGCATCTGGTTGAACTTCTCCTTTCCGCCCATCAGACGGATGAGTCCTTCAGGATCGTGGAATACCGACCAGGTATAATGCCAGGCATTTCCCTCGGTAAAGGCATCGCCCCACTTGAGCGGATTGAAAGGAGACTGGAATTTTCCATTCAGCAATCTTCCGCGCATCAGACCACTCTCCCTGTCGAACACCTTCTCATAGTTCATCGCTCGTTTGGCAAAAGGTTTCAGTTCCTTCTTTGACTTGCCGAGCGCCTTGCCAAACTGGTAGATGCACCAGTCATCATAGGCATATTCCAAGGTACGGGCCACACTTTCATTGATTTTCACATCATAAGGCACATAGCCCAACTTATTGTAGTACTCAAAACCATGACGTCCGGTAGAATTCACTTCAGGATGAACAGCATTGGCTCCATGAACCACAGCCTGCCAAAGGGTCTCTGCATCATAACCACGTAAACCGGAAAGATAAGCATCGGCCACCACAGAGGCTGAGTTGTTGCCCACCATGCAACCGCGATGCCCCGGACTCGCCCACTCTGGCAGGAATCCGCTCTCGAGATAGGTATTTGCAAGACCCGCCTGAATTTTCTCATTCACAGAAGGATACATCAGATTGAGCAGTGGAAAAAGGCAGCGGAAAGTATCCCAGAAACCGGTATCGGTAAACATATAGCCCTTCTGTACGGTTCCGTTGTAAGGACTGTAGTGAACCACCTCACCGGCTGCATTCTTCTCATAGAAAGCACGAGGGAAGAGAACGGAGCGGTAGAGACAGCTATAGAAAGTACGGAGATGGTCAATGTCCTCATCCTCCACTTCTATCTTGCCGAGTACCTCATTCCAGCGGTTTCTACCCTGCTGACAGAGCTGCTGCATATCTGCCTGTCCCAATTCCTGAAGGTTTTGCCAGGCCTGTGACTCACTGATGAAGGAAGAAGCCACACGAGCCACAACCTTCTCGCCTCTCTGACGAATCTTGAAGGAGATGATGGTGCCCACATGATTGCCTTCCTGCTGGTAAGTCTCCTGATAACCGCCCTGAACCATACCCTGGTATTGACCATCCTTCACATTGATGAAAGCCTCAAAATCATGGTCGAACTCAATAACGAAGTAATTTCTGAAATTCTCAGGAACACCTCCACTATTGCGGGTAGAAAAGCCCACCACCTTTCGCTCCTTCGGGAAAACCTTGATGAAGCTGCCCTTGTCGAAAGCATCAACTACCACATGAGCACTATCGGTCTGAGGAAAGGTGAAGGACATCAGGGCTGCACGTTCCGTAGGACAGAGTTCTGCCGTCACATCATAGTCGGCGAGATAGACACTATAATAATAAGGTGTAGCCTTCTCTGCCTTATGAGAGAACCAGCTGGCACGCTGCTCCTCATCAAATACCGGTTTACCCACGATAGGCATCAATGAAAACTGACCGTAATCATTGATCCAGGGACTCGGTTGATGCGTCTGCTTCAAACCCCTTATCTTCTTAGCTGCATAGGTATATTGCCATCCGTCGCCCATCTTTCCTGTCTGTGGAACCCAGAAATTCATGCCCCAAGGCATGGCGATGGCAGGATAAGTATTGCCTGTGGAAAGTTCATGGTCGGAATCGGAACCCATGAGAGGCTGCACGAAATCTACCGCATTCTGTACATTCACCCTGACGGCTTGCGCTATCAAGGTGAAGAATACAAATATGAACAAAACTGATTTTCTTTTCATAGACAACAGTCTGAATGATTATCTGAAATTGTTTGGCTGCAGGCGATGGCCGTCAGCGTCATTGGTATCAGCCACATCCCACCAGAGTCTTGTGCCCTGAGTATTCACCTTCTGGAGTTCTGGATGAGAAGTGAAGTAAGTGTTGTTATTCTCGCTGAAAGGATAGAGAATGCGCTTGATATTCTTACCCATAGGCACGTCACCTCCACTATTGTTGGTCAACTGATTTGCCAAAGCAGGATAGTCGGTGCGACGGAACTCAGCCCATCCCTCATTACCATTAGGGAAGATAGCCATCCACTTCTGAGTGATGATTGCTTCAAGCTGCTTCTCCTTGCCCTTACCCTCGAACACCTTACCCGTAAGGGCCTTCTCACCATCGATGTAAGCCTGTGCCTTGTCATTGGCAATGCCGTAGTAGTCCATAGATGCCTTGATACCAGACTTATAGTAATCCTCTACGGTACCTGTAAGTTCCATGCCAGCCCATCCACGCAAAACAGCCTCTGCCTTCAGGAACTCAGACTCAGCATAGCCCAAGAGGAGGTAAGCACGCTCACGACTGAAGAAGTAGTTAGGATTCAAGTTCTTGCCCAGACTCTTAGGCGCAGTACGGGTGAGTGAATAATTCAAGGTTCCCATGTCTATGACAGGAGCCTGAGCACCACGCTCACAACCTACGAAGTCTTCTCTCTGGCTATCTTCACCAGCCTGCAAAGTACTCTCTTTCATCTTGATGCGATACCAGCTTACCAAGCAACGTGGGTCTATCTTCTTGGTGACATAGTTATTTCTACCTGTCTTGATCTTATATTCTGCTCCACCTTCACTGGCATTGCGATAGAAGTTCTCCAGATCTTTAGACATTACGCTCTCACCATTGTAGCAGACACTACACATCACCAGAGGATGCTCGTTACCAACGTCATCTGTACCGCCCTGGCTTACAGGAGCATACTTAGGAACAATCTGCATATTGTCTTCATTGCTCTGCATCAGACCATACTGGTTGTTGAGAGCATTTTGAGCCTCCTCCTTAGCACGGGCAGGATCTACATTGGAAATACGCAAAGCCATGCGAAGGCGCAAAGAATTGGCAAAGCGGAGCCACTTGTTCCAGTCACCATGATAGCAGATATCATCGGTAGCGTAACCTATCTGAGTTGCATCGTTTGGCTTGATGCTATCAACAGCCTGCTCCAACATACGGAACATGGCATCGTAAACCTCTGCCTGAGTATTATAAGCCACATTGTTGGTCTCAGGAATCTTAGCCTGTACATACTCCTTGAAAGGCATATCGCCATAAGTATCGGTGTTGGCAAGCGCTAAGAAAGCATAGTAGATACGTGTGACGTAGAATAAGTTCTTGTACTTGTTGGTATTTTCATTGAACTTATAGGCACGCAACAAGGTACGATACTCACTGCTGCGGTCGGTATAGAAATGTCTCCAGCGCGCAGCACTCCATCCATCTTTATATGAATAATCAGGAGATGCACCACCATGCTTAGGCTGGTTATTGGCAACGAAACCTGCATAGATATCATGACTCAAGTTGGTAGTGATCTGATAGTCATTGAAAAATCCCTCATAGAGGAAGTTGCGGAAAACAGAGTTGGCAGAGCTCAACTCACTCTTCAACGCCAAGGAGTCTTCCTTGCTCACCTTATAGTCGATATTGATATCGGCATACTTGGTATTGTCCTCTTCACCAGGCTGCTCTTCACCGCCGCCAGTAGTGTTATCAGGCAATTCGTATGGATTCTTGCTCATCTCATCCATGTCATAGCAGGAAGATAAACTTACCAATGCCATGGACACAAGCATCGTCTTGAATATAATCGTCTTTTTCATTGTCTTGAACTGTTTATGTTGTAGTTGATAGTATTTAGAAGCCTACATTGACTGAGAAACCGAAGGTGCGGGTATATGGCACTGCGGCAAAGTCAAGGGCCTGTGAGAACATAGAAGTATCATAACCTCCATCAGGATTGCCTGGTGTATGTTTCAGCAGGAAGCAGAGATTACGTGCCACAAATGACAACTTCACATTGGTAAGAGGAGTCTTCTTGAGCACGCTCTTTGGGAGGCTGTAACCCAATGCGAGTTCCTTCAACTTGATATAGGAAGCACTGTGGATAAACATCTCTGCATAACCCTTCTGCGACTTGTACAAACCGATGTTGGAATAGTAAGACTGTGCACTTACCTCCTTGGTATTCACCTGTCCGTCGGCTGTCACACCAGGAACTACCATATAGTAGTCGCTCACACCATTCAACTCCTTGTACTCACCACGATAAGCCGAACGCTCTGAAGTTCCTACAGCAGTAGCCATACCTTCTGATACGCTCACGATATCGCCGCCAAATCGCATATCAAACATCGCAGTGAGACTTACACCCTTATAGTTCAGACTTGGAGTAACAGACATGAGAAGCTTTGGCTCGATGTTTCCGATAGGATGATCGAGGATATACTGCTCCAAATTTCCGCCTGCATCACTACTGGTAACAGGCATTGGAAGACCGTTCTCGCCAATCACCATCTGACCATTCGCATCGCGCTTGATGAGGTTATTGGCATAGATATCGCCCAACTTACCTCCTGCCTTCGCACCTACCTTGACTGGCATGTCGCCATCGCCATTAAAGTAGATGTGATCCACGCCATTAGCCAGTTCATCTACACGGGAGATATTCTTGGAAATATTCATGGTGAGATCGAACTTGAGGTCCTTGGTCTTGACAGGTGTGCCGTAAAGCATCAGCTCAATACCCTTGTTGGTAATCTTACCTGCATTCACCCATTGCTGTGTCCAAGGAGCAGATACATCTACAAGCATAGCCTGGTTCTTGGTCTTGGTATAATAATAGGTGAAATCAAATCCCAAACGGTTCTCCAGGAACTTCATCTCAAGACCCCACTCGAAGGAAGACTTGATCTCTGGTTTCAGGTTGCTGTTCTTCTTCACGGTCTGTGGAATTGGCACACGGATGCCATTCTCATAGGTATAAGAACGGGTGTTGTAGAGATTGTATGGGTTTGGGTCCTTACCTACCTGAGCGAAAGACAGACGAGTCTTGGCGAAAGTCATCCACGCTGGCAACGAATGGTTGATAGAGCGCATGAAATCGCTGAAGATATAGCTCACACTTGCACTTGGATAGAAGAAAGAACGGTTGTCCTTTGGCAAGGTAGATGACCAGTCGTTGCGGGCTGTAAGATCCAATGAAAGATACTCACGGAAAGCCAACTGCAAAGAACCGAAGGCTGAGTACATAGAGCGCTCATGGCCATTCTCACTGGCATTGGTCAACTGATAACCTGTATTGAAAATCCAATTATCCTTCTCCAACATATTCTTGGTAGCAGCACTCAGCAACTCGTACTTCTGGTACATGATGTTGGCGCCCAGATTGTAACCCAAGCGCAAATCCTTGGTCACCTGATTGTCACCCAAGAAGAGGAAAGAGATATTGTGCTCGAAGTTGTTTTCCTCCGAACGGCTCATATTATCATCGGTAACGATCTCGCTCCAGTGTCTGCCCGGAATGCTCACAGCAGAGTTACCCAAACTCAAGTCTGTGGCCTGGATGCGTGTGCGATAATAATCGAAAGCATATTTAGCATTAAACTTCAACCAGTCGGTTACGTTGACATTAGCACCATAGTAACCGAAGGCACGCCAACGCTCATCGCTATTCTGGAAGCGATGACGAACATAGTATGGGTTGGCATACTGCATATCTGGTCCGAACCAGTTGCGATGCAATTGGTCCTGAGTTGTATAAGTCTGAAGATCCTGCAAACGCACGTTGCCTGGAATGAAAAGCAACTGGGCTACCTCTCCATTGAGACCAGTCATCGGACGGTTCTCAGCTTTCATGCGAGAAACAGAAATCTTGCTATCTGTAGAAAGATACTTATTGATAGTTCTACCTGCATTAAGGTCAACTATCAGCTTATCCAATTTCTCTCCATCGAAAAGACCCTTATTGTCGTTGAAACCTAAAGAGAGACGGAAATGACCTTTCTCATCAGAATTTCCGAGAGCTACGGTATGGAACTGGGAGAAACCTGTATTGAAGTAATCCTTCAACTTATCGCCATAATAGCGGTAAGCGATGTTCTCACCGAGAAAAGAAGGTTCCATTCTGCCATCAAGCGGAGCACCGAATGCCAACTCGCTGGAAAGCGTCTTGTTGCCATCCTCATCAGTTTTATAAACCGTAGCACCCTGAGAGCCCTGTCCGTACTGCTTCTGCATAGGGATTGTTTCAGCCACCTTACTCCAAGTAAAGTTACCGTTGTATGTGATGCCGAAGCCCTGCTTATGACTACCCTTCTTGGTTGTAACATAGATCACACCATTACCTGCACGTGAACCATAGAGGGCTGCAGCGTTGGCACCTTTGAGTACCGAGATAGACTCGATATCCTCTGGGTTGATGTCCAGAGAAGTGCCACCACGGTCGTATCCGCCATAAGCAGAAACATCAGAACTCTGGTTGTCGGTAAAAGGAACACCATCTACCACCCAAAGAGGCTGGTTATTATCAGTAAGAGAAGAGTTTCCACGGATAGTGATCTTGGTAGAACCACCGAGACCCGTACTGGAAGTATTCATCTGCAGACCAGCCACCTTACCGTCGAGGGCACCAGTCACAGAAGGGTCGCCAGTCGTATTGAGAGCATCCGCCTTGACATCCTGTACGGAATATCCCAACATCTTCTTCTCACGCTTGATACCGAGGGCAGTAACCACCACTTCCTTCAACGCCTGAGAGTCAGGAAGCATCTGTGCGTTCACGTTATGTCCTTCCTTTGCAGCCATATCCATCGTCTTATATCCGAGATATGTAAACTGCAAGACAGGGGCAGGTTCATCGGTCTCGATGGTAAAATTACCATCCATATCAGTTACAGCACGATGATTGGTGCCTTTTACGAGGATGGTAGCGCCAATGAGAGGTTCCTTGTTTTCATCGAGAAGCGTACCCTTATATGTACGTTTCTGTCTTGGTTGCTGGGTGTTTGGAGTTGTAGTAATTTCCTTTTTCTTCAGATAGATGATTCCATCCTTAATCACATAAGATACACCCTTATTCTTCAAGAGCTTGTTTAAAACATCCTCTACCTTACCGTTCTTCACCTGAACGGCATTCACCTGCATCTTTGACAAGTTGTCGTCGTAAGTAAACTGGTATTTAGACTGTTTCTGGATTTTCTGGATGACTGCTCCCAAAGTGGTCTGAGAAACATTCAACGAAATCTGGGCTTTTACAGATGTCCAGGAACTGGAAACCAACATCAGAGCCAAGGCTGCAGCTGCGGTTTTAGTTTTTTGTAAATGATACCAATGTGTCATAATCCTTGTTTTTAGCATTTAAGTTATTATAACTACCTTTTGTTGTTATTAATTTCAAATATATAACAGCAAAAAACAAAAAAACACTTACCCAAAAAATTATTTTTTTGAATAAGTGCTCTCTTTTTCTCGTATAACAGTATATAATTAAGGTGTAAACCTTACTGATTCACTACTTCGTGATAAATACCTTACTGCCTTTCACGTGATAGTGGATAGGCAGGGTGTTCTGCAAGAGATCGAGAACCGAGTCGATGGTCTCCTTCTCTTTGATGACACCGGAGTAAGTATTATCCTGGTTGATGGTAGGATCAACAACCACCTGCACATCGTAGATATTCTCCAGCATCTTGGCAATTTCATTCACGCTTGCATTATTGAAGAAAGTCTTGTGCTCATGCCACATTGCATTCTTATAGACATCGGTTTCAGAAACCGTCATACTACCTAAGCGCGCATCCACACATGCCTTCTGTCCTGGTTTCAAGACGATCATACCCTCATCATGATTTCCTTCTACCCTTACCTTACCTTCGAGCAAACTGACGGAAGCCTGCTGATGAGCCTTATCCACATGGAAATTGAAAACGGTACCGAGCACCTTAACACTCATCACATCGCTCTCTACGATGAAAGGCTTGTGCGGATTTTTGGTCACCTCAAAATAACCTTCACCGTCTATCTCTACCTTACGGTCGGAACCATCAAACTCTTTCGGATATTTGATGGAAGCAAGTTTGTTGAGCCAGACCTTAGTTCCATCAGGTAAAGTAACCGTCGTATCATTGTCGGCACTGGCCATCACCACCTGCATCTGCATATTAGAAATCGGATTGTGCTGGAGATAGAACCAGGCCAATCCACCCAATACGCAGACCACAGCAATCGCAGCAGCCCGACGCCACATACCTATTATATGCGCATGATGCTCAGCCTGCTGTTCAGCCTTCATCTCCCTGATCTTAGCCTGCATTCTCTGTTCAGCAAGCATCAGTTGGGTCCTTGGCATGAACTGCGCCTTGAACTCATCGCTCAACTTTTCTTCTTTGAAAAGTTTTTGTTTTTCCTCCGGAGAATTTTTTAATATATCCCTTAATGCGATGAGCTCCTCTTCCGTGCACTCACCTGCCAAGAATCTCGCCTTTAATTCCTCATTTATCATATAACAATCGTGCTTAATATCCTTAATTAATTAACAATCTTATTAAATACCACAACAATAATTGTTGAGAAAACACTTACTCAATAACCTATAAAAAAGGTACAAAAAACACAAAAAATATTCCCAAACGAGCCCTAAGAGACTTTAAAGCCTTATAAATATGAGCTTCAACGGTACGTACGGATACGTTCATCATCAGAGCAATCTCACTATTTTTCATATCCTTGAGATAGCTCAAAACGAATATTTCCCTGCATTTATCAGGAAGTTCCCCTATGGCCTGATTGATTTTTCTTCTCAACTCCATGTTTTCCATGTCCTGTTCTCCATCTCCCAACGAAGAGAAATAGCACGACATACGCATTTCGTTGATATCTTCAATGGCTGCAGTATTGACTTTCTTATAGCGCTTCAAGTAATTCAATCCTCTAGAATAAATCGTCTTATAGAGGTATGATTCTATCTGCGGGACATCCGTCTCCAATGCATCCATACGATTCCACAATTCAAGAAAAGCTTCTTGAACTACATCATCGGCAGCATCCTCCCCTACGATACGTTTAGCATAATAAAACATTCGAGGGTAGTACTTCCTAAATATCGCTTGATATGATTCTTCTTTTACTGTCTGCATTACATAATATATCTTTAGCTATTCGTTCTAATTTAGGTCGGTTTACGCCAGTTATCTGCGTATTTTCCTCACTTCTTGAACTACTTTGGGCGCAAAGGTAAGTAAAAAAGATGATAAAAGCAAATTTTTGCTTACAAATCAACTATAATATTTGTGTGTGTTTTACTTTTTACTACTTTTCATAACTGTTTCCATACGTAAATTTAAAAACTGTAGTCAGTGCACTCCCTAAAGTCTGCTTTTAGTCATTAAACAACTATTACACAAAAACTTTTATTTATAAAGAAATGTACTTGTAGAGAAGTAAGCATCTGCAACTATGAGGGTTGAGAGTTTGAGA
>OFMT01001699.1_pt1 | contig 15032 bp, 10 predicted proteins | sample 1541891 | NCBI WGS metagenome assembly OFMT01 (sample SAMN04209230, study PRJEB22552) | human gut metagenome | biome: gut; material: feces | host: Homo sapiens | place: USA: Oklahoma | reverse complement strand
CCCGGCTTAACGCCGTTTGCTTTCAACTCATCCTGCACATAATCCCATGACTTTCGGCTGATATACTGGAAGCAGTGGATCATGCTCTTGCGCGGGTGCATGGTAAGCCGTGCAAAATCGAGGTCATCAATGCACTTGGTCTGAATAAACTCGGAAACGCTTTCTTTCATGTTGCGCCGTGTCAGCTTTTCCGTATCTGCGGACACGCGCTTTGCGGCAGCCTTGAGCAGTTCAGCCGGGCTCATGGCATCCAACTTTTCCAATGCAGCCTGTTCCGCCCGCTGCTTTTCTGCCTGCCTGGCGTCCCATTCTGCCTTGCGCTTGGCTTCAGCCGCTTCGTGCGCACGGCGGGCCTCGTCCTCACTTTGGGTGTCGGAGACGGCCGACGGTTCGCTGACCGCTGTGGCCGGAGCCAGTTCTGTGTCCGGTGGGAAACTGCCTGTTGCCGGCTCCGCGGGGACCGTCTGCGGCATATCCATGTCATCATCTTCCATAAAGGCGTTGGAAACGGCAGCCTCATTATTTTGAAGCTCGTAATCCACATTTGAAAAAGCGCCCATTCGTACATTCCTCCTAAATAAAATTTTGAAAAGGACGCTCCTGTGCCAATGGCACAAGGCGTCCTTTTTTACATACTTGGCTCAGACCGTGTAGACCAGTGTGCTGAATGGGTCGAAGCAGTAGCACACAACAGTCGGATACTGAGCAGCCGTTCTTTGAATTTCCTGTTGGATGGCAAGGGCCTCACCCATTCCGCAGGGCGTATCCCAGCCGGTCCAGACCATAGCTGTAAAATAGCGGTACTCCGGATGATACCGGATCTCTGCGCCTAAATTTCCGCAAAGCTGTAATACCGCTTCAAGAGATTCCTTTCTTTGTTTCTCCATCGCAGCATACTCATGCCTTCTTTGCCAGCGCGGGTGAAAATTTCACCTGCACAAATCCGGCCATATCACAGTAAAAATATCTGCGCTCGCTTTCATCATACAATTCCAGCACATCGGAGGGCGCGATGCTGCGGCCGTGATAGTCCGGGGGAAGCGCCTGATTATAGCGTGCAAAAATGCGCTCCAGAATATCACGGTCATCTTGCCCGACGGGGCAGATCAGTTCACCGTCATAAACGAGTGTGTATTCCGCCGCGGGTGGCTGCTGAAAGCCTGCCTTTTGCAGCGCGTCAATACCGCCAAATGCAAATGTGCGCGTATCACCATGCTCCAGATCCAGCTGATAAACACGAAACCGCTGTGTTTTGCGCTGACTGTCCAGCAGCTCCTGAAAAGAAACGCCGGGGGCAGTCTGTAAGTACGCATCGTATTCCTGCTCCGTCAGCCCCAGATAGTCCCGCAGGGAAATACTGTCCGCCTCCATTGTGTGCCATTTTTCCGTACAGGTTTCCAGCATTTCCAGCCCGCATAGGCCATTAAGATATTGCTCCTTAAATGTCATTCCTGGATCCTCCTTCATTTTCTGTTCTTTGCGGCGCAGCGCAAGCTGCCAGTCATCAATGCCCTTATAGTTGGGATTCCATGTGAGCCTGCGGCAGCGCATCCCGTGCCTGGCCGCCAGCGCATAGATCTTCGATGCGCCTTTCCCCACCATTTCATTACTGTACTTATCCATGTCCTCCGCCTCGATGATCTCCTCCGTTCCGTTTCGGTGCAGGAACGCAAACAGTCCATCCAGCTTGGCGGTATTGTTAACGCCCAGTGTGGCAACAAAAGTCCTGTGCATCAGCGCGTGAGCGACATCCGCCTTGAGGCAGCCTTCCGTCACATATACAACGCGGGAGCATGGATCGCCCACAAAATGAATGGGGCTCCCCGAGGTCGTTCCCATGCGCTTTCCCGTGGAGGACAGCGTCAGGTATTTCACGCCCGTTTTCTCCGGTGGATCGTCTTTATCCTTGAGCGGGTGATCCAACCGGATCTGCGCGCCGTGGATCAAACCGTCTACACCGAAGATGGGAATGATGATGCCTGATGTCCGCTGGTGGAATTTGACCGTCCAGCAGCCGTTATCATCCACATAGAAGCCGGGAACACCCTGCACCCTGCAGCCCGCCTTGACCAACCGATTGGTCAGGGAGCGGCACAGGAAGGGGGGCGGCGTACTCTTAAAGCCAAAGCGTGTGATCTCATCGTCGGACAGCCCCCGCACAGACCGGAGGTGCTCGCGGTGCGCCGGGATGAGTGTCAGCATGGACAGCAGCATGGAGAGGGTCTGATGCACTTCCTGGACAGAAGCTGCGTCAGACTGCTCGGCCTCCGCAGGCGTCGTCTTCTCCGGAACGGTATAGTCCGGTGAAAAACCGTTTACCGCCAAAGCGTCGCAGATCTCCCGATAAGCGTCAGAATTGCTGACGCCATACACCTTTGCGTAAAGGGACAGCATTCCGCCGCCTTCACCGCAGTAGTTACAGCGCCACAGGTCTTTTTCCGTGTTCAAATTCATTTTCCCCCGGCGGTCACCGCAGATGGGACAATCCACGTACACCTGACCGGGAGCCCTCCGCCTGATATTCAGGCGGAGGAGCCCGGCCACATCCATAATGCCAAAGGGGAGATCATGCTTTTTCCCGTAATTCAAACCAGCATCCCTCCCAAGACGCGAAATTTACGGATGGAAAGCGGTCAGCTTGCCTTTAACTGCTGCGAACCGCCCATCAGAAGCATGGCGGCAGCCTTCATAATATTGCCGCAATCCTCACAGAGATAGGCGTAATATTTCAGGCTGGAGGGACGCTGCTCAGAAACCTGTGCCATCGTCCAGCCCTTATTGACACCGGTGGTTACGACCAGCTCCGCGGCTTCCTCTTCTGTCATCAGCGAAAGGATCTCGTCCACCGTCATATTGTCCGAATATTTCGGTGCAGCCGCTGTCGATGCCGCTGCCGGCATATCGACCACGACAGGCTTCAACGTCCGCGCTGTTTCAGCCCGCTCCGTGACCGCAGACTCCGCCGTTTCCGAAGAAATCTCCTGCGCCTTTTGGGGCATAACCGGATCAGGCTCAGAAGTCTCAGCTCCGCCACTTAACGCCTGCAGCAGACTCATGGCGTCTGAAACGCTTTCCGTCTGCTGGGTGGTGTGAACCTCTTGCTGATTTACGTTGGGCGTCTTTGCCTCCTCCTGCGGTTGAACCTCTTGCGGTGTAGGCACTGCCTGCACCGGATGATTTTCACCGACAGACGCTTCTCGCTGCGGTGCTGCGGCTCTATTTACCGCCGAAGCAGTCTCCTGACGATTTACAGCGCCCGTTGCGACTTCCTGTTTTCCATCGGCCTGTGCATCTACCGCCGCAGAGGGGTTGATCTCACAGAGCTGGATGCCGAAGCCTGCATTATCCAGCGCCGTTTTCAGCGCCTCGTCCTGCGCGGCCTGCACATAGCGTCCGGCAGGAGCCTGAGCCTTTTCCACCGCCGCGGTAAAATTGGTAATGGGCTGGTTGTCCTCTCTGGACAGAAATACCTGCGCCTCATAAACGGCGATTTGGTCTGTGATCTGCAGCCGGTTCAGCAGCATTTTTCCATCGGGGCAGGCCAATCGGAACCAGAGCCGCTGATAGCGCGGCTCCAGCTCGATTCCGCCGTTGGCGTTTCTTTTCAGAAAGCGCAGCGGGTCAAAGCCCTGCACCCTGCGAAGCTGCTGCACGGCAGGAATCGCTTGGGTCAGCATAATTCTTTCTCTGGACATGGTTTGATACTCCCTTCATAAAATAAATAAGAGATGACTGTGCGTTTTTTTGCACATTCATCTCACATTAACTGGCACGCTGCCATTCTTCGCCCTCTTCGTTACGGAGGGCCTTGCGCGTGACTGCCTTATAGTAGAGGGCGATGCGTTCGCCCAGCATGGTATTGCGTTTTCCTTTTCGGCTCCGATGGATCGCCATATACAGCGCCCTTTTTTCACCCACCAGCAGCACGCGGCGCTTGGCACGCGTGATTGCCGTGTAGAGAAGATTCCGCGTTAGGAGCACATTATGGGCAGCCAGCAGTGGAATAATGACCGTATCATACTCTGAGCCCATAGATTTGTGGATCGTAATGGCATAGGACAGCTCCAAATCATCCAGAAGCACCTGCGGGCAATCCATATAGCGGCCGTCAAACTCGATCACGACATTGGTGCCGCTAATTTTGCGGATCGTGCCGATGTCACCGTTGAAAATACCCTCGCCGACCTGCTTGCCGGAGCGGTCATACAGCTTGATGTCGTAATTATTCCGCATCTGCATCACGCGGTCATTGAGGCGGAATATCTTTCCGGCGTACACGATCTCCGGCGTCTCCGGCGCTGCGGGGTTGATCTCCTCGCGGATAGCTTCATTCAGGCTGTTGACCGATGCCTCGCCCTCGGAGCGGAACGGCGATAAAATCTCCACCTGCTCAATTCCTTTTGCAGCGATCTGCTCCCGGTAAAGCTCACGGATGATGCCGGCAGTCTCCTCCTGGCTCTCTGCCTTATGAAAGGCAAAGTCCTCACCATAGTAGAGCGTCGTTTTGCCCTCGTTGATAAAACGGGCATTGTGGGCGATCAGGCTGTCCTGTGCCTGACGGAAGATCTCGTCCAGCACCGTGACTGGCACGACGCCGGAGCCGATCAGCTCGTGAAATACATCACCGGCGCCCACACTCTCTAACTGGTCTGCATCACCGACCAAAAGGACTTTGGTGCCGGGGCGCAAGCGTGAAAAGAGCTGATGGATCAGCCACATATCGACCATGGAAGTCTCGTCCACGATCAGGAGCCCTGCCTCCAGCGGCTTCCGTTCCCGGTCTTTCTTCGATTCCGAATCACCGTGAAGTCCCAGAATGCTGTGGAGCGTCTGTGCTTCATCGATCCCCGTTGCCTCCGCCATACGCCGGCTCGCCTTACCTGTGGGCGCTCCGAGTACGATCTTCTGCTGAGGATAGAGCTGACGGTACACTTCGATCACCGTTTTCAGAACCGTGGTCTTGCCGGTGCCGGGGCCGCCTGTGATGATGGACAGGTTATGCCGGAACACCATCTCCACGCCTTCTGACTGGCGTTTGGACAGGTTGAGCCCTAAGCTATTCCTTACTCGCTCCAACGGCTGCGCAATGTCTACCACCGCCGGATTTGCCAGAAACAGCTCTACCGCTTTCTGTGCGGTTTCGCTCTCCTGCAGGAATTGCTTGGGCAGATACACATTGCCGTGGTTCGATACCACCTCATCCTGCCGGATCATGGCAGACAGCTCCTGTTCGACCTGGCTCATGGGGACGCGCATCTGCGGGAGGGGTATCCGCTCATTGAGCAGCTGCATAGCCGCTTTGAGCAAAGACTCTGCCTCCAGATAGAGATGCCCGTCCTTTGTCCGTGCGTCCTCCAGCGCATAGAACAGCGCACCGTGGACGCGCTTCGGATCACGCAGGTCTCCACCGGATTTTTGCACGATGGCGTCAATCCTCTTGAAGCCGAATCCCGGCACCTGACAGAGATTGAAGGGACTCTGTCTCACGATGTCTGCGCAGGCAGGCCCGAAATGCTGATAGATCTTCTGCGCGGTCGTCGGCGTGACCTTGAACGGGGCCAGCAGGGTCATCAGGACACGCATCCGACTGGTTTCCGCATAGGCGTCCTTGATCTCCGCAAGCCGCTCCTTTGTAATGCCGCGAATCTCAAGAAGCCGGTCTGGCTGATGTTCCAGAATCTCCAGAGCATTGATGCCAAACTTTTCAATGATCGCGTCGGCGGTCTTTTCTCCGATGCCCTTCAGCAGACCGGAGGCAAGATAATTGCGGACGCCCTCCAATGTGGGCGGCACGATTTCCTGCCAATGATCGACTTGAAGCTGGAGCCCGTATTTTCCGTCCTTCCACTCTCCATCCATCTCGATCTTCACCGTATCCGTCTGCGGCAATTCGATGCCGACGGCGGTAAAGCGGATCAGATGGTCATGATAGCGATAGGGACTCCGGGCCTCTGTGGGTACGCTGCTGTCCTCCGTCTTCATCCGAAGGACAGAATACTTGCTGGACGCATTGAAAAACAGTACCTTGTCCAGTGCTGCAACAATGCTCACAGCACATCACCTCCGTTTCCTTTCACGCTGCCTGCAAAGCAGCCTTTTTCACATGGAATCTTCGCCATTCGGACACCGTGACATACTGATTGTAAATATCAGGGTGTTTGTCCTTCAAACGCTCTAAGGCGTCCTTCGATATGCCTGCGGAGCGTACCGGATTGTAGGTTATGGTGTAGCTCTCCGCAAGACCGTTATACACGGCGGTGCAGCTTGTTCCCATTCTCTCGATGAGCATACCCTTCAACCGTTTGATGTCCTTGTCCAGCTTGTTCACATCAGCCAACAGCGCCTTTTTCTGCTCTTGCAGGGAAAGAAGCATGGAAAGCTGCCCAAACTGCGTCTGTCCCAGCAGTATGGGAGGCGCGTCCTTGTCCGCAGGCCCCAGCTTTCGCCGCAGGCTTTCGAGGATCAGGTCACCGTCCGCTTCCACATAGGGAGGCGGCGTTTTTGTGAGAATGTGATTCTCCCAGAAGTCCCGTTCCAAAGCAATCAGTTCTTCTTCATAGGCCATGTCACGGTCGATACGGCGGATCATCGCCTCGTCTTCCGAATTTCCGTAAAGGCAGCAGAAGTAGACCCGGTCAATGTTCATGACCGCCATGTAGTGCCGCCCCTGCGATTCGTAGTAGATAGGAACGATTTCCTCGCCGTTGTACCACCAGTTATCCTTGGCGTTATAGTTCGTGGTCTTGATCTCAAGGATGGCTGTTGTACCATCCGGCAGTTCCACCATATAATCCAGATCCGCCAGCAGCCAGGGATACAGCGGGTGCTGGAACATGAATGGCCGGCGGTAGATCTTATAGCCCGTCTTATGGGCGAAGATCTTGGCAACCAACGGCTCCAGCAGAGTTCCAACCTCCAGCTGAACCCAGTTTTCGGCATCATCCGCTGTGACGATATTCAGCTTGTCATAGTAGAGATCCCGCCCGGTACGGAATGGTGAAATTCCGAGAACGGCAGCGGCGTCACTTCCGCCGATGCCCTTGCGCCGGTATTCCAGCCATTGTTCACGCGGCAGACCTTCTGTACCGACGAGAATTTGCGGAGCGTAACACTTCGCGTTTTCCATGGATACGTTCCTCCTCGGTTTCATATTTGATGTGCGGCTTATTCAAAAGCCGCTTCTCTCTGTACCTGTGGTACGGTCGGAAGGAGCGTCTGGGATGCCCTCCGGGTTTCCATTTTCGTCTGAATTTCATTTCTTGTTTCCACCTTTCTTGATGATATATCCTCAAAGCCTTTCGGCGTTTGGGCGCAAAAAAAGCGGGAACAACGATTCTGGTAAAATCCAGTATGTTTGCCTGACAGCAAACCCTCGTCATTCCCGCAGTATGGGGCAGTACCCCGTAAAACAAAAAAGCCAGCAGCAGCCGGCTCTCATGGCACAGCAATACTACTGATAAAAACGTACAAACCTGACAACGTGCGCAGGTGGATCACTCCACACACAGATCATTGACCTATGCCCAAAGGGAAATTGCGCAAAACTCATTTACAGGCATAGTGTAGCACAATATATATGACAAGTCAACACTATTTATCCTTCATATTGTGTCTCAAATAGGTTTTGTTAGCTATTGTGGCGTCGAGCAGTAACATCAAATGCTATGCATATATCAGCATAGATACACTCTCACGCTGCTAAAAAGGAGTGTCACCTGATAGTAAGTTCGCTATCAGGTGACACTCCGGAAGGGTCAACTTAGCTGTCGACCTATCAACAGCAAAACAACGCTCTCTAAGAGAAGCGCCCCAACACAGCACAAATCAAACCATGCAGATTTTTTCTTTTCTTCTACCGCTCGGAGCGCGAAAAATGCAAATCCGAAAGCAATAAAAAGCAAATCACTCCAGTGCTTTGGATATGCCTTGACTGGAAGCAAAATCATAACAGTCAAAAATAGTGCAAGGCTTATCACATACTGTATGGTATTTTTGGGTAATCTTTCCATGTTATTATCCATTCATACAGCGATACACAACCGTATCAGCGTCTTCAATATAGTTCTGCTGATTGGCGCTTGCATACCATTTTGTGTACAACTTTGTTACCGTCCCGTACCCGATAACCCCCGGACCGCTGGGGCGCTGATACGAAAGGACTCTTACAGAAATAGCGTGGATACCGTCTGGGTGCACCGTCCCACCAATATGGCAAATCTTTCCTAAAAGTACTCCTGCCGCAAAAGCTCCAAGAGGATTAAATCCGAGTGCAGCGATTACGACCGTTACAAATGCACCGGAGGTCATATCGAGCAAATCCTGCATAAATGTAATGTCTTTCTTTTGAGTACCAATTAGTTTGCTATAATCAGTTGCAACTGTCCCGTCCGGCGGACCGTCAAGATATTTTACGGTATGTGCAAAAGGAGCAATATCATATTCCGTACTTAGCTTTGATGATTCCTGCGTTGTCACCTTAATGCAATTACCGTTTAAGATTACGTCTCTAATGGAATCAATTTCAACCTTATCAGATTTATCGCCTTCTACAAAGTTCAGCTTTGTCGTCCCATCTGTCGAGATTTCTTTTATTACAATACCATCGACCACATTTCCAGCAGCATCGTTATAAGAATATCTAAATCTACCTTCTACATTATCCGAGAAAGCAAACTCAATCATCTGTGAAAAATTGCCCACTTCATCAGTAGCATATGGGCTTAATTCGACAGCAAATGCAGGAATGGCGAGAGCCATGCACATTGCGATGCAGAGAATAAACGACACCATTTTACGTTTCATTTAACTAACCTCGCTTTCTTTTGTTGTTGAACATAGCTTAATCTACTTCGGATACATTGAAAATTATACCTCTGTATTTTCTACTAAAACAGCCCTCCCTTCTCGTAAAACTAAATACGACAAGGGAGGGAGTTTTTGGACACAACGGCTATTTATTTTTCGCAAACACTTTCTGCTAACCTAACCAGATCTTCGGCAGTGAAGAATCCGGATATGAAAAATCCAGCGTTGTCAGCAGTCATCCATACGATTGTGTTACCGATAGCAGCGTCATCGTTGATCAAAATGTCGGCAGTGCAGCCATCTACGGTTACCTTTTCAACGGCAGTATTTGTTGACTCGATTTGCCAGAATGTCTCATCTGGCGGACTTGCATAATAGAATTTCAGTATCTCACCCTCGTCATTCATATAAATGACCGACGAAGTATTTCCTACACTATCTTCTGATATCTGTGTATATCCTTCGGGGATCCAAGTTAAATAGTAGTTATTCTTTCCTTCATTGCTGGTACGCCCATCCTCAAAATGATATATAAACAGCTCTTCGTACACCTCTTTGACCCATCCAAAAAAAGATGCTCTAGCCTCTGTATCGACGGCCAGCCAAGCACTTCCGCCAATGAGAACTGCAAGTATAATAACGGCAACTTTGTGCATCATTTTATAGAAATAAGGATGATCTGCGCGCTTTTTCAGCTTTCTGATTTTCCTTTCAAAAGCTGCAGAAAACTCATGAGGAGGAATCGCGTCGTAACCTTCTTCCATATAACGCAGATATAAGTCGCTGGATTTTTCAGCAGCCGCGCGTAGCCGCTCATCAGTGATCAAAATTCGCCGCCTCCTTCTTTATACAGTATCTCGAGATGCTTTTTCGCTCTCTGATCGATTTTCTGCGCCCAAGATAACGTAATTCCCAACATCTTTGAAATTTCACGCAAATTGTAGCCATGATAATATTTCAACCAGATAACATGACGTTGCTGCTCCGGCAACTTAAGAATAGCCTCTGTTAGCAAATCATCTGTGTGAAGTTCTGCACTCAGTTGATTAAGAATTTCATCGTTATATTCCGCAGTGGGATGGCGGCCATTCATTCGCAGCATATCAGTCACTCTGTTATCAACTATAGTTACGACGAGCTGCTTTGTTTTTGGACTCACCGGATCAATTATTTTGATATTTTCAGCTATTTTCATAAAAGCGTAATGTACTGCGTCCTCCGCATCCTGTTCATGGTGCAAACGCTTATAGGCGACATAGTACATAAGCCCACGGTATTCCCGGTATATGTCTTCGAATTTGCTCTTGTCTTCTTCTGTCTCGATCGTTTGAAGATAAATCAGCATGGTCTTGGCTCCCTACCTGTTATGTTGGTATTATAACAAAGCGGGAAATAGGTGTCCAGTAATTGTAGTGCCTGTCAGCACCGGAAATAAGGTTGATTAAGCTTTTTAGAAGTAAACCCTTGCCATTCCATTTTTCCAGAATGGCAAGGGTTTATCAGGTATGTATTAGTCCAATCACAAAAGCAGCCGGAGCCATAGTCTTTACGGCTAATATATGACACTATTCATCGCTCAAGAGGCCATCTACCACTTTAGCGAAGTCAGTGTCGTTTATAACCAATAATTCATCCTCACTCAAAAAGTCCTCCCGTGTATCAGGGGTTCCTGTTACAATAACGCCATTATCGGTAGGTGAAAACTTGTATTCGGTTAAATTGTCGGAGATGATAATGTAAGGAGCATCTGTGGATGCAGAACAATCTTGCAGAACAGAAAAATCATCCGCAGTAAGCGCCGTAAGCGCCTTCTCCATATCCGATGCCGCAGTAACAGCGTTCTCACCTACAAGTGCTGTTGACGTCCCATCAGGGAAAGTAATCAGAATTAAGGGCTCATTCGAAGCACGAAACCGGCTACACCATTCCATGAACAATGAGTTTTCTACATCTTCAGAGGAGACATCAGACTGATTTTGACATCCAGAAAAGCAAACTGTCATGACGCATACAAACAGCAGTATATATGCTCTTTTGATTTTTTTCATAATACAATCCATCTTCTTTCCATTAATTGACTCGAGAAACAATTTCAGTAGCGTTGTAGGGGACCGGAATGCTGGTAGTGGGCCATCCCATCACAGCGGGGTGCGCGGCGTTATCAATATAGCTGATAGTGTTCAAAACCATCACTCTGCCATTGCACGACTGAATATCGTTGAGAATTGACTGGTTAATACTGACGGTAGTATAAAGGAGGGTATTAGCGCTTCCTGTAATATTCGGTAAGGCATTGAAATATATTAAGTTAAAGTTCTTCGTCTGATCCTCCTCCGGCAGGATGAGGAAGATGGCGGATTTCTCGGCAGCGAACATTTCAGCGTCAATGGCACTGTCGAAGCACAGGATCTGCTCCAGCTCACTATCAAGGAACGAGTTGAGACGGGACAGCACTGTGGACATGACTGATGCCATCGCCTGCTCGGAGCTGTTGAGTGCGGCGCCTGCCAGCCAGCGCGCCTTGTGCTCGGACGGCAGCTTATCCATGAGCAGCTGGAAACGGGAGCGTCCCCGCGCACCACGTGCCGGCTCCAACAGATCCTGCACCAGCTTGAATACCGACACGATGTGCCGCCGCTCCTCCGGGTGTTCCTCATCCGGCGGCAGAAACTCCGCAAGCAACAAGATCGTGGAGGACAGCAAGCCCTCTGCCGCATCGTAGAAGAAGGCGTTCTGCCCGTGGTCGGAGTTTCCCTCCGGGCTGACGATGGACTTGGCGAGGATCTTGGCGTACTTTTCGGCTTTGGCGCGGGCAGCAAGGTTATCCGGTTGTTTTCTGGCGATGTCCATATAGTGGTTGATGAGCGTCAGCAGATTGTTGCCGTCCGAGCGGGTGGGGTTGCGCAGGTCTATAACGGAGATATGCTTGTAGCCGTAATACTTTTTGGCAATAGAGCCGTAGTTGCGGGCGAGATCACCCTTGGTATCCAGCGCCAGAAAGCTCATGCCAGACGCGCAGGCATATTCAAGGTTGGGATAGAGGAAGAATGCCGTCTTGCCCGCGCCGGAGGCGGCGATCATCAGGCAATGGATGTCGTCGCTGTCCACCAGCGCAGTCAGTTCATCTTTCTTGCCCTTGCAGCCCAGCACCAGCCCCTGTTCTGCGGGAAGGCTTACTCCCTTGCGCCAGTCTCTGACCTTGAACGGCACGTGGGCATAGGTCTGGCGGATCTCCTTATCGGTTGCCCAACGCGCCGTGCCGTGCTGCCCGTCACCCACGGTGCGGGACTTGATGCCGCTGAGTGTATAGTGGTAGGACAGCATGGAGAGTCCCCCAATAATGGCGAACATCCCCAGCCCTGCCGCGACCAATATCCCGATGTTGGAGCTTTTGATCGTGTCCCACATTGTCAGCAGAAGGTTTGGCATAGCTCGCTCCTTTCCATTTTGTTTTCCTGTTCTGCCTTGAGATCATCGTTCCAGTCCTTTTGCTGCGGTACAAGCCGCTCTGCGGAGATACCACGCTCCTCCAGCAGCTTCGCCATGCGCTCACTGGCAGCATGACCGGCAGCGTCATTGTCCAGGCAGAGATACACCTGCCGGAGCTGGGGGAGCTGCCGCAGCATCTCCAGCACGGGGATGGAGGATGTCCCGCAGCAGGCCACATAGTTATGCTCCTGCCACCCCTCCGGGAAAAGGGAGATGTAAGAGAGCAGGTCGATAGGGGCCTCGAAGACATAGAGCGTGTCATCGCCGCCAAGATAGTGGAAGCTGTGCTTCGGGTCGCTGCCCTCAATGTTGCCGCGATAGCTTTGTCCCATGGTATACAGCCCGCGCTTATGCCCATGACGGGGAACGCCGTGTTCATCGAATCCGACGAACACGGCGTTGTGGTATTCCTTTGTCCCGTCCCTGGATCTTTCACAGCTCTCGTAGATGAGCTTCTTGCGCACGAAGGCATTGAGTATCTCGCGGTCGATGCAACGCTTTTGCAGCAGGTAGGCATACACACGGCGCATGGACTCGCTCTGCGGCGGCAGCACGAAGGGCTTTGCAGGCTCCGGCTCCTTCTCCCTTGCCGCAGGGTAGCTTCCGCCGAGATCATCGCCGAGGAGCAGAGACATGGCGTCCGGGTAGCTGAGTCCATAGAACTGCTTGACGAAGCTGATGGCTCTGCCGCCCTGCTCGGTGGCGTGATCGAACCACTCGCAGCCGCGGATGGTGATGCTGTGGTCACTGGCAAGGCGTTTGTCCCTGCCGGAGGTAATGAGCTTTTCTCCTCGGCGGCGGAGGAACTCCTCCAAGTCCACCGACGCGGCTCGTTCTTTCTGCTCGGTTGTAAACGGAATGTACTTTGACATAGTCCCTCCCTTATTGTGTCTGTTGCGTCAGTCCGCGATCCTCATGGTCATCCGCCTTGTGTCCCATTGCCATGCGCTTCTCCTGCAATCTGCGGCGACGCTTCTTGTCGATCTGCATTCCTGCATAGATGGCAGGCTGGGCGGCGTTCTCGCGGAAAATGCGACTCATCTGATGAAGCATCCGAAGGATAGCGGTTCCCGCCGCCGCACCGGAGAAGTCGTCCTGATGGTCAATGAAATATTGAGCGTAGGTGTTGCCCTGTGCCGCTGCCTGTGCGAAATAGCGCAGAGCTTCTTCGCGGTCCGCTTGCACCTCTTGTCCCAGCAAATAGAGCTTTCCCAGCGTGTATTGGGCAAACGAATTCCCTTGCGTGGCAGAGTTCTTCAGAAGCTGAATGGCCGCATCTATATCCTTTGGCACACCCTCCGCGCCGGTGAGCAGCAGCTTGCCGAGCCGGTATTGCGCGTATGGATCGTTCTGCTCCGCTGCCTGCCGCAGCCAGTGAAGGGCCTGCGGGAATTGCTCCTGCTCCAGCAGCAGTTTGCCCAGCGCGTATGCGGAGCAAGGATTACCGACCTCCGCCGATTTTTGAAACCACTCTGTCGCCAACTCTTGGTCAATCGATGTGCCAAGCCCGTCCTGATATGCCTTTCCCAGCTGGTGTGCCGCGATGGTATAGCCCTCCTCCCACAGACGGTGGAGTGTGACCAATGCCATTGACTTCTCGCTGGGATCTGCGTCCGCAGCATCTAATATGCTTTTTGCTCTGCGGTAAAACCGCGCCCGCTGATGGATCATCCGCTCCGCACTTGGATCTGGAGGAACAGGCGGTTCTTCCGGCTCCGGCTCATCCGATATGGCATCATCCTCGAAGGTGAAGTGCATCTCCGAGAGTCGAAGCGTTTCCCGGATGACCATGTTGCGCACCGTCTTGAACTCCTTTTGCTGCGACAGCGGTACTCGCTGCGGCGGTGTCTGATTATAGTCAATGCAAAGCTGCTCTCGGAGATCCTGCCATAGAGCATAGGCGGACGACACCCGTTCGTCCTTCGCCAGTTCATCCACGATCTCATCTACGATGCGCTTGACACGAGGCGGCAGATAACCGTAGACCTTTTTGCCGCTGACCTCCCGAAGCCGCTGGGCGAGATCCGTCACCAACAACTCCAGCCTATCACTTTGCATAGTACCGATTGCCATCTGCCCGATGAGCGTTGCCATCCGTGCTTCCGCCTCCTGCCGGAGCAGGCCGCGCTGTTCGTCCTTCTGCTCATAGATGTGCAGGCGGTCGTTCCGGTAGATCGTGCTGACCAGCGCGGACTTGATGCTGCGGATACCCTGCCGGGAGAGGTAGCCCTCCTTCGGATCGGTTGAGAAGAGCACCATGTGAACATGGATGTGCTTCTCCTTTTCGTGCATAGCTGCGTACCAACAAAGGCGGTCCGGGTGTATCTTATAGCCCTTGGCGATGTCGGTGATGGAGGCGTTGATGAGCTCCTGCCAGTTTTTAAGGTCGGTATAGCCCAGCCGCTCCGCGTTCTCACGGGAGAGGGAGATGACCGGCGTCCACACATTCCCCGTGTGCCGCGCCACCTCTGCCACGGCATTCTCCAGCGACGGAACCTTCCCGTTGGCATCCCACAGGCCATGTTCGCCCAACGCTTTTACGCCGGGACGGTTTGCGACATAGTCAAGATAGTTTTCCCGGCCATCCATGGGCTCGATAAAGTCCTCGTGGATCTGCGCGATGAGCGCAAAGGCAGTCTGCCGGTTGGGTGTGTTTGCATAGTCCTCATGCTCCGGCAGCTCCCTTGCCTCCGGGAAGCTGCGGAGCAGACGCCGGATGTACTGCTGCTGTTTCTTTG
>OFMT01001696.1_pt1 | contig 15046 bp, 13 predicted proteins | sample 1541891 | NCBI WGS metagenome assembly OFMT01 (sample SAMN04209230, study PRJEB22552) | human gut metagenome | biome: gut; material: feces | host: Homo sapiens | place: USA: Oklahoma | reverse complement strand
CCTGGAATTTCCGGGGCGGCATATAAACAATATGCGCCATGACCTTCCGCTTGAGGCTGAACAGTCTGCTGTTCCGATATTTCCCCGTGCTGAGCTGCCGGGCCGTCTCAAACAGCAGGATGCCCAGAATGCTGGCCACATAGCACAGAAACATGGTAAGTGCGCCGTCTGCTCCCACATCTACCGCATCAATGGCATTTTGAAGATAGATTGGCTTCAATGAGGTGCAAACGGCCAAAAGTACCGATGAGATCACGACAATAAAAACCATGGTTTCGCCTCCTATTCTGATGAGTTACAGTTCCGGTCCCGGCAGCAAGCCTCGCCTCCCCGCCCTGTCGAAAAATCCGGGTATCTATTATATATATGGTGTATCCCCGCCCTGTCACCGGCTGCCGTATGGCTCATCCGCTGTACTTCTCCAGCACCCACCGCCGCACGTGCTCCACAAAACGGTAGGTGGAGCGGGAGATGGCCCGCTTGTCCTTGACGCAGATGCCGATGTTCCGGTAAAAGGGCTTGGCGAAGGAGCAGGCCACCACCGGGTATTCGTTCCGGTCCAGCATCAGCTCCTCCATGATGCTGATGCCCAGCCCGCAGGACACCATGGCCAAAATCACCTGATCCTGCTGCACCCGGTACTGCACATTGGGCTGCACTCCCAGCGTGTCCAGCACTTCCTGAATTTCGTAGTCGTCTCCCTCCTCCAGCAGAATGAAGGGATACTGGGTCAGTGCCTCCGGCGGAAACGGCTCCCGCCCCGCCAGCGGATGATCCCACGGCACAATGGCCTTCCACTGGTCCCGCTGCAATAGCCAGCAGTCCAGATTCGCCTCCGTGGGCAGCACCAGAAAGCCGCAGTCCGCCGTGCCGTCCTGGATCCACCGGGCGATCTCCGTGTTGTAGTTGGAGGGCAGCAGTTCAAATTCAATGTTGGGATACTGCTCCCGAAAGCTTTTCAGGATGTAGGGCATCCACTGCACCGACACGCTGGTGAACACCGCCACCCGCACCACGCCGGCCTCCAGTCCCTGCAGATCCTTGGCCCGTTCCTCGATGCTCCGTTGCTGGCGGCAGATCTCCTGAATATAAGGCATCAGCGCCCAACCGTCCGCCGTCAGGGTCACGCCCCCCCGGCTGCGGCTCAGCAGCGTTACCCCCAACTCCTCCTCCAGCCCACTGATGGCGTGACTGACGCCGGATTGGGTGAAGCTCAGCTGCTGGGCGGCCGCCGTAAAGCTGCCACACTCCACGGTTTTCAGAAATACCTGATATTTGGTCAAGTCCATTTCCTCGCCTCCTTGCTTTCCAGCATACCATATCCCGCCCCCTATCTGCAAACTTTTCTTCATAAGATCAATGAAATTCATTCTCTTTGCTTATTTGCAGGAGCATGATATCCTACAACGAACTTACCATCGATGGGCAAGGGCAAATATGTCTGACAGTGCGTCTTTCCGCTGCTTTTCACCGTGGTGGGCGCTGACCCACCTGCATCTCAAAAAACACTCGAAAACCCATCGCTGGCAGGTGCTTTGCAGTTTTGTCGGAGCAGAAATTTGTTCAGCCAAGGAAAGCCCCTCGGCCATACTTGCCGTATGGTCGAGGGGCTTGACGCAGTATGGGCGAATTTCTGCCCCTCAAAACCGCGCTTGCCCTCGTTCATCGGTGGTAAAAAGCAGGTTGGCCAACCGCTTCCAGAGAACCTTGGCTCTAAAAATAATCTGAAGGAAGACCCGGTTATGTTTTTGGACTGGATGTTGGCTGGATCGTTCGTTCTGGATCTCGTTGCTGCACTGGCTGTGCGTGCAAGGGTTCGCTGACCCACCCTGCGGCACGGCATCAGGCTCCTACCGCCCGCAGTGTGCCGCCCCCTATCCCCCGTTGATTTACCCCCCCACGGCTGAACCCCAATTCCCTCTGCCGCCTGCCCGCCATCAGGCAGGCGGCGTTTTTTGTCCATCTATGAAATTCTCTCATGTTTTTTATGAAAATCATGCGTTTTACGTCCGCCTCCTCCTGTGCTATACTAAGACCATCTCAGAGGGCTTTCGGTACATATCTCTGCGTGTACCGTAAAGAGGACGATCATACAGCACCGGATCGGAAGTCCTCCGGTTGGATGATCCTGTCTGCCATGTGGTTGCGGCGGACCGTGTCCCCCAGCCGTCGAGTGGGTCGAGGACGGCAGATTCTTTCTTTTCCTTCTTCATGCCGTCCGGGTCAAAAAGTGCGTCGCTGCGAATGGTCACGCAGCGACGCACTTTTTGTATGCGCTCTTTTGTATATTCTCCTGTCTGCCGGTGATATACATTTTCACCGCATATCATCCTCTCATATTCACTCTTGCCTGTATACCGCTCCCTCACCGCATCCAGTCATTTTTTCCACATATTTCCTGCCTCAACACCGCTGTTTCCATCGTTTCTTCCTGCGCGGGTCCGCCGATCCCCCCGGCTCTCCCCCCTCCATACTCCCAACGTCCCCGCTCTTCTTTCGCCAGCTATGTTCCGTCCCTCGTCCCGCTATACTTACAGCTGCCCTCTCCCCGTCCCCTCTCAGGTAGGTATGCAGCTTCCGAAAGCCTCCCTTTTGAGCGCTCTTTTCGCCTTTTGTATTGTTTCGCCAACGGCCTGCCTCTGCCCGTGGATTCAGGTTGTATACAATGTTTAATGCATGAAAAACTCTCATGTTTCAGATGAAAATGATGCGTTTTACAAATCGCATTTCCTGTGGTAAAGTATAGACAGTAAGAGAAAGGAGTTGTTTGAATATGGCACTGGTTACGAAAATGAATCGCTGCGCCGTCTGCGGCAGCAGCCAGATCTCTCTGATGGCGGATGGTAAGTACTACCACTGCGAGGCCTGCGGGGCCACCTCCAACCACACGATGCCCGCCGCCGATCTGGCCAAGGTCGATCGCATCTCCCTCATGGGCGGCAGCACGGAGGAGATCGAGGGCCTGCGTCATCGGTATCCCCGTCTGGGTCTCACCACCTGGACCAAGGAGAATCGGGTACAGCTGTAACCCTTTATTTCATCCTCTGGAGCGGCATGAGTTACCTCCTCACCGCTAAATGATAAAAACAGGACGCCGATACGGGGCGTCCTGTTTTTCCATTTTCAGCGCTGACTTATCGGGCGCTCGTCCCCGAAGATCAGATCGTCGATATCGGGCTTTCGCTCCATGGGCTCCACTCCTCTCCGTTTCCATACCCTCCATTCTATGTACCGGGGTCGGAGAAAATGTCTCCCGGCATTTTTTGCAGTCTCTCTTGGACAAAAGCCTTGTCCGGCTGTCCCGTTTTCGGGCATTTTTTCCTGTCCGGATGCCGTCCTGTTTCTGTCCGTTTTTTGTCCAGTTTCGCCTGATCGCCGCAAAAATCGGCAAAACAAAATTTTCCATAGGGGAAGGGGTTGCTTTTTTTCATTTTCATGATACAATAACAGTACAAATCTTAATGGAGGTGCTTCCCATGGCTTATCAGATCGGTTCCGGCTGCGTCAGCTGCGGTGCTTGCGCAGACGTATGTCCTGTTGGTGCCATTTCTCAGGGTGACGATCATTATGTGATCGACGCTAACTCCTGCCTGGACTGCGGTACTTGCAGCGATACCTGCCCCAATGGCGCTATCAGCCCTGCTGAATAATTACATAGCAAGGACGAAAAACACCGGAGCGGATGCTCCGGTGTTTTTTGCTGTCTTGCGCCGGAGGCGCTCCCCGTGGTACAATACTATCAATGATTCCGGTAGGATACCGGCTGCCATCTCGCGGATGGTGGAGAATATCATAAGTATCTCTGCCCTGAGAAAAGGAGGGGGACACATGGAGCACTGGGACCGGCTGCGGGGCGATCAGGGCTTTTACTGGGATGACGGTCTGTTCCGCCCCTCCACGGATACCTTTCTGTTGGGGGGCTTTCCCGTCCTGCGCCGTGGGGAACGGGTCTGCGACTTAGGAGCCGGGACGGGGCTGCTGGGGGCGCTGCTGCTGACACGGGAGCCGTCCCTCACTGTCACCGGGCTGGAGCTGCGGGAGGACGCCTGCCGTCTGGCCCGGCGCACCGCAGAGCGCAGCGGCTGGCAGGAGCGGCTGCTGTGCCGGCAGGGGGACCTGCGGCGGCGGGAGGACCTGCCCCCGGCGGGCGGGTTCGATCTGGTGGTATCCAATCCCCCCTACTTCCCGCCGGAGACGGGGCGTGTCTCTCCGCAGGAGACACGGAGTGTCGCCCGGTCGGAGGTGGTGTGTACGCTGGAGGATGTGTGCCGGGCCGCCGGTTGGCTGCTGCGGTGGGGCGGGCGCTTCTGTGTGGTGTTCCCCACAGAGCGGCTGGCGGAGCTGATGGAGACGGCCCGCCGTTTCGGGCTGGAGCCCAAGCGGCTGCGGATGGTGCAGCACGACGCCGCCGGGGTCCCCGGTCTGGTGCTGCTGGAGTGCCGCCGGGGTGGGAAGCCCGGGCTGCGGGCAGAGCCTGCGCTGCTGCTCTACGACCCCGACGGCCGAGAGACGGCGGAGCATCGCCGTGCCTATTTTCGTGAGGAGGAGCAAGCGCTATGAGCGGAACATTATATCTGGTAGCCACCCCCATCGGCAATCTGGGGGATCTGTCCCCCCGTGGGGTGCAGACCCTGCAGGAGGCAGACTTCATCGCCGCCGAGGACACCCGTGTGTCCATGAAGCTGCTGAACCATTTCGACATCAAAAAGCCGCTGGTCAGCTACCACGAGCACAACCGGGCCGCCGCCGGGCAGGCCATTCTGGCCCGGCTGCTGGCTGGGGAGACGTGTGCGCTGGTGACGGACGCCGGGACCCCTGCCATCAGTGATCCCGGCGAGGATCTGGTGCGGCTGTGCGGGGAAAACGGCGTCACGGTGCAGGCCATCCCCGGCTGCTGCGCCGCCGTGTGCGCTCTGGCGGTGTCGGGGCTGCCCACCGGGCGGTTCACCTTTGAGGGATTCCTCTCTGCCAACAAAAAGGAGCGGCGGGAGGCTCTGACCCGGCTGGCGGCGGAGCAGCGCACCATGGTGTTCCACGAGGCGCCCCACAAGCTGCGGCCCACGCTGGCGGATATGCTGGAGCTGCTGGGAGACCGGCCGGTAGCGCTGTGCCGGGAGCTGACCAAGCTCCACGAGGAGACCATCCGCACCACCCTGTCCGGCGCTGTGGCGCTGTACCGGGAGAAGGAGCCACGGGGGGAATACGTGCTGGTGGTGGCGGGAGCCCCCCGGCAGGAGGCCCCGGCCCTGACGCTGGCGGAGGGCGTGGCCATGGTGCAGAGCCTGCGGCAGCAGGGCCAGCGGATGAAGGACGCCGTCCGCCGGGTGGCGGAGGACACAGGTCTCTCCCGCAACGAACTGTATCAGGCGGCACTGCAAGAGGAGTGAGGCAGGGCCTTTCAGCGGATGCCGGAGGTGCATATGATCGACTATACCATCGACTATATAAAGGCGCACGAATTTTCCGCCGGCCACCGGAAGCGGCTGTTACAGGACAGGAAATGCGGCTGCTTTTATTGTCTGAAAATTTTCGCCCCCAAGGAGATCAGCAGTTGGATCGAGGACGTGGGCGGTACGGCGATCTGCCCGTATTGCGGCATAGATTCCGTCATCGGGGAGCATAGCGGGTATCCCATCACCAGAGAATTTCTGGAGCAGATGCGCCAATATTGGTTTTGAGAGATCGCAATACCAACATATGGAAAATTTTCTATGGGGTCATCCTGTCCTGAAAAGCTGTCCGTGGGAGACAGCTATTTTCAGGGCGGTGGTTTTCGTGCAGCATTTGGGTGCAGCAGATGGCAAGAAGAGGGAAGAGCCTTTTTAGTTCCTCCCTCTTCCTCATTTATTCTCATCAGTTCATGGAGTCGGCGGTATCGTGGAACAGCTCCCGGACACGCTCCAGCAGGGGGCGGTGCTCCGGCCGGGAGAGATCCTCGTCCCGGCACAGCAGTGCTCTGGCGGCAGACTGGGCCTCCTCCAGCAGCTGCATATCGCAGGCCAGATCCGCAATTTTCAGGGTAGGCAGGCCGTGCTGCCGCTGGCCGAAGAAGTCGCCGGGGCCACGCAGGTGCAGGTCCTCCTGAGAAATTTCAAATCCGTTGTTGGTGCGGGTCATGACCTTCAGCCGCCGCCGGGTCTCCTCGCCGGGATGCTCCGACAGCAGGATGCAGTAGCTCTTGGCCTGACCACGACCCACCCGGCCACGCAGCTGGTGCAGCTGGGACAGGCCGAAGCGCTCGGCGTTCTCCACCACCATGCAGGTGGCGTTGGGAACGTCCACTCCCACCTCCACCACGGTGGTGGACACCAGAACATCGCTCCCACCGGCGGCGAAGGTCTCCATGACCTTCTCCTTTTCCTTGGACTTCATCTTGCCGTGGAGTACCGAAACCCGCAGGTCCGGGAAGGTCTCCTCCTGCAGCTTTTTGGCGTAGGCCGTGACGGCCTTCCGCTCGTCGGGGAGGGTATCACCGTCCCCCACCAGCGGGCAGACGATGAACACCTGATGACCCTCCTGCACCTGCTTGCGCAGGAAGGCGTTGACCCGTGGGCGGTAGCTCTCCCCCAAGGCAAAGGTATCCACCTTCTGCCGTCCCGGCGGCAGCTGGTCGATGACCGACACATCCAGATCGCCGTAGATCACCAGTGCCAGCGTCCGGGGGATGGGGGTGGCCGACAGCACCAGCATATGGGGGGCCTCCGCCTTCTGGCTCAGGGCCGCCCGCTGGTTGACGCCGAAGCGGTGCTGCTCGTCCGTCACCACCAGCCCCAGCCGTCCGTACTGCACGTCCCCCGTCAGCAGGGCGTGGGTACCGATGCACAGGTCGATGGTACCGGCGGCCAGTCCCGCCAGCGTCTCCCGCCGCTCCCTGGCACGGGTGGAGCCGGTGAGCAGGGCGCAGGTCAGACCCAGCCGGGCCATCAGGGGCGACAGCGTTTCAAAATGCTGCCGGGCCAGTATCTCCGTAGGGGCCATCAGGGCCGACTGCCACCCGCTCTGGGCGGCGAACCAGATGCAGGCCGCCGCCACCATGGTCTTGCCGCTGCCCACGTCCCCCTGACACAGGCGGTTCATGGGGCGGCCGGCGGTCATGTCACCTATGGCATCCTCCACGGCACGGCGCTGGGCGTCCGTCAGCGTGAAGGGCAGGGCGTTATAAAAGGGGTCCATGGAGACCTTGCGGCACGCCGGGCCGGACACGTCCTCCCGGCGGCTCCGCAGCAGCCGGAGGCCGCAGGTCAGCAGGAACAGCTCCTCGAAAGCCAGACGGCGCCGGGCTTGGGTCAGGGCCTCCGGCGAATCGGGAAAATGGACGTTTTCGTAGGCGTAGTTGATGTAGCACAGGCGGTGCTCCCGCCGCACCTCATCCGGCAGTACGTCCGGCAGCAGCTCCCGGCAGGCGTCCAGCCCCTGCCGCACCGCCTGCGTCAGCATCAGCTGGCTGATGCCCGCCGTCAGTGGGTAGATGGGCATGATGCGCCCCGTCAGCTGCTGGCGGCCCTCCGGCTCCAGCAGGGGGTTCACCAGCTGGTGACGGCGCTGGCCCTCCACCTTGCCGTAGAAGATGTAGATCTCCCCCCGGTGGAGGCTGTTTTTCCGGTACTCCTGATTGAAGAACACAATGTCCAGCGTTCCTGTCTCGTCCACGGCACGGGTTCGGACGATGGTGCGGCCGCCGGGGATGCGGTGGGCAGTGGGATCGGCGGCGATCATGGCCCGGACACAGACGTTCTCCCCCTCCGTCAGATCACGGATGGGGCGGGTCAGGGTCCGGTCCTCGTAGGAGCGGGGGAAATAGCTGATGAGGTCACGCAGGGTGGTGATGCCCAGCTTCTCCAGCGCCTTGGCCCGTGTCTCTCCGATCCCTTTGATATATCGCACGTTGGTGGATAGTTCTGCCATAGGGCCGCCTCCTTAAAACCATTTTTTGCGCTTGAAGATCCACAGCTCCACCAGCACGCACACGGCGCTGACGATGCAGATCACCAGATAGCCGTGCTCCGCCGTCAGCTCCGGCATATTCCGGAAGTTCATGCCGTACCAGCCGGCGATGAGAGACAGGGGCAGGAACACCGTGGTGACGATGGTGAGGATCTTCATGATCTGGTTCTGCCGCATATCCACCTGCGTCTGGTGCATCTCCCGCAGCTGGAGGGAATACTCCTTCTCCTGCTCCGTCATGGTCAGCAGCCGCTGGGCCTTGCCGGAGAGATGCTCCAGCAGCCGCTGGACGTGCTCCTCTGCGTCCGGGATGGCATCGGCCAGCACGGCATAGAGGTCGTCCAGCTGGGCATAGTAGCCCGCCAGCACCGACAGCTCCCGGCGGATGCGGAAGATCTTCTTGTCGAAATCCTCCGCCTGTTGCGCCAGCAGAACTTCCTCCAATGCCGTCAGGCGCTCCTCGTAGTGCTGGAGGCTTTCCATGTCCTCCGCCGTCAGCCGGGCCAGCAGCTCCGACAGCAGCTGAGCCGGGGTCTCCCCCGGAAGGCCCGGCAGCAGGCCCTGCAAAAAACCGCCCTTTTCCACCAGCAGCAGCTTTTTCTCCGTCAGATAGTAGCCGAAGAAGTGCTTTTCGCCGGTGGGGGCCATGCGCTGAGGCATGGCGTAGGTCCCGATGACGCCGCTCTGGAGCCGCTCCGCCTTGCAGAATACGCCCCGTCCCGGCAGGATCTGGTGCCGGGCGGTCAGCTCCGGATAGCGCTGGCCAAAAGCTTCAAAGGTCAGCAGCTCATATAATTCGCTCATATCATGTACCTTCCCGAATGTGAGATGGGTTCGCCCAAATGGCGCAGAGCCATTTGGGCGATGAGGGTGTATCAATCGCTGTCCAGCTTGAGGACGGCCATGAAGGCCTCGGTGGGAACCTGCACGGTTCCCAGATTCCGCATCTTCTTTTTGCCTTCCTTCTGCTTTTCCAGCAGCTTCTTTTTACGGGTGATATCGCCGCCGTAGCACTTGGCCAGCACGTCCTTACGCATGGCCTTCACCGTTTCACGGGCGATGATGCGCCCGCCGATGGCCGCCTGAATGGGTACTTCGAACAGCTGGCGGGGGATATTCTCCTTCAGCTTTTCGCACAGCCGCCGGGCGCGGGGATAGGCCTTATCCCGGTGGGCGATGAAGCTGAGGGCGTCCACGCCGTCGCCATTCAGGAGCAGGTCTACCTTCACCAGATCGCTGGTGCGGTAGCCGGAGAGTTCATAATCCAGAGAGGCGTAGCCCTTGGTGTTGGCCTTCAGGGTATCGAAAAAGTCGTAGATGATCTCGTTGAGGGGCATCTGGTAGTGCAGCTCCACCAGATGGGTATCCAGATACTGCATATCCTTGAACTCGCCCCGGCGCTCCTGACACATGGGCATGATGTTGCCCACGAACTCGTTGGGGGCGATGATGGAAACCCTCACATAGGGCTCCTCGGCGTGTTCAATGGTGCCGGGGTCCGGGTAGTTGTGGGGGTTATCCACCTTCACCATGGTGCCGTCGGACTTATAGACGTGGTAGATGACGCTGGGGAGGGTGGTCACAAGGTCCAGATTGAACTCCCGCTCCAGCCGTTCCTGAATGATCTCCATGTGGAGCATCCCCAAAAAGCCGCAGCGGAAACCGAAGCCCAGCGCCACGGAGCTCTCCGGCTCGAAGGTCAGGGAGGCGTCGTTGAGCTGAAGCTTCTCCAGCGCATCCCGCAGATCCGGGTACTTGCTGCCGTCCTCGGTGTAGATGCCGCAGTAGACCATGGATTGGGCGGGGCGGTAGCCCGGCAGGGGCTGGTCGGCGGGCTCATCCGCTCCGGTGATGGTGTCGCCCACCTGCGTATCCTTGACGTTTTTGATGCTGGCGGTGAAGTAGCCCACCTCGCCGGCCTGCAGGGCATCGGTAGGCTCATTGCCCAGCGGCTTCAGGTAGCCGCACTCCAGAATGGTATACTCGGCGCCGGTGGCCATCATGCGGATGGTCTGGCCCTTGCGGAGGGTCCCCTGCTTCACCCGGAAGTACACCACCACGCCCACATAGGGGTCATACTGGCTGTCGAATACCAGCGCCTGCAGGGGGGCCTTGGGGTCGCCGCTGGGGGCGGGAATATTCTGAACGATATCCTCCAGCACCGCCTGAATGTTGATCCCCTGCTTAGCGGAGATCTCCGGGGCGTCCATGGCCGGCAGGCCGATGATGTCCTCCACCTCCTGCTTGGCCTTCATGGGGTCGGCGGCGGGCAGGTCGATCTTGTTGAACACCGGCAGGATCTCCAGATCGTGCTCCATGGCCAGATAGGTATTGGCCAGCGTCTGTGCCTCCACGCCCTGCGTGGCGTCCACCACCAGCACGGCGCCCTCGCAGGCCGCCAGAGACCGGGACACCTCGTAGTTGAAGTCCACATGGCCCGGCGTGTCGATGAGGTTCAGGGCGTAGGTCTCCCCGTCCTGTGCCGTGTAAAACAGGTGGACGGCACGGGACTTGATGGTGATGCCACGCTCCCGCTCCAAGTCCATGTTGTCGAGGATCTGGTTCTCCATCTCCCGTGCCGGTACGGCGTTGCACAGCTCCAGCAGGCGGTCTGCCAGCGTGGATTTGCCGTGGTCGATGTGGGCAATGATGGAAAAGTTTCTGATATGGGATTGGTCAAACATATAGGCCTCCTTAGGTCGTTGGTTTCTTAATGCTGGTAGGACTTGCAGCGCTCGTCCACGCTGTGGAACACCTGCGCTGCGCTCTGGCCCACGCCTGGCTGGCCCGTCAGGCTCTCCGGCGTCAGCTCCGGCATCCCCTCCTGAGCGGCCAGCGCTTGCCGGTAGCGCAGGGCGCATAGCTGCATATCCGCCACCACCAGTCCGCCGTCAAAGGCCGGGGGAGCCACGGCGAACAGATCCTCGTTGCCGCCGCCCTGCCGGTACAGCTGCCGCAGCAGCTGATACAGGGCGTCGCCCAGATAGTCCCCGGCGGCGGTGATGGCCTCCCGGTCCCCGGTCTTGCCCAGCAGTTCAAAGAGGACCCCGGTGGTGTTCACCACCAGCTTTTTTTGCAGAGTCGCCAGAATACTGCCCCGGAGGCTGCCCTTCTCGCCGCTGGAGTCGTACACGTCCTCCGCCTCGATGATGGAGCCGTCCCGGTTCAGAGTGCGGCCCAGCAGGAAATCCGCCGACACGTGGTAGTAGGCGCAGGCCTTCACCACAAAGGCAAGGCCCGGCTCCCGGATGCCGTTTTCATAGTGGCTCAGCAGGGCCTGGCTGATGCCCAACTCCCCGGCCGCCTTCCGCTGGGAGACGCCCTTCTCCTGCCGCAGCAGGCTCAATGTGCGGGAAAAATCAGTCGCCATTCTCTCTCACCCGTTCTCTTTCTGTTTATACGTTCAGTAAATTATATCTTCTTTATTACCCGATGTAAATAAAAATCTCGCCGGGGCGGCAAACTTTTGCGGAGTTTACCGCTCCATCCCATTCACAAATTGTTTACAGAATAAACATCAAAAAAGGTCAAATACCCTATTGACATTTCCTACCGGCGTGGTATACTATGGGCAAAGGTCAAAGAAAGGCAATATCAAATCAGGAGGGGAACGATATGGGAATCACAGATATGATCGCCGGGTTCATTCAGGAGGCGCTGGACGATGCAGGCGGTGTTTTGGAGATGCAGCGGGGGGATCTGGCCCAGCGATTTGGGTGCGTACCCAGCCAGATCAACTACGTCATGTCCACCCGGTTCTCTCCGGAGCACGGTTACATCGTGGAATCCCGGCGGGGCGGCGGCGGCTACATCCGCATCACCCGTGTCCATGTGGACCGGCAGACGCTGATGATGCACGTCATCAACTCCATCGGGTCGGAGATCGATCCGGCCAGTGCCAGAGCCATCCTCTCCAATCTGGTGCAGTCGGAGGCCATCCCCGCCCAGACGGGAAAGCTGCTGGCGAGCCTTTTGTCGGACACCGCTCTGCGATCCGTTCCCAAGGATCAGCGCAGCGTCCTGCGGGCCGACCTGCTGAAGCAGGCCCTCATCCATCTGGTATAGCGTCGGATCGGTACAGTTGACCGGTTTGATTTTTCGATAAGGAGGAAATCATTATGAAATGTCAGAATTGCGGAAGAAATGAAGCGACTTACTACTATAAGAGCAGCATCAACGGACGGGTCACTGAGACGCACCTGTGCGCCGACTGCGCCCGGAAGCTGGGCTATGTGCAGCGGATGCAGCCGGACAGCTTCTTCGGCGACGACTTCTTTTCCCATCCCTTCCGGCTCTTTGAGCCGCTGCTGGGCGGGTTTGGCAATCGCCTGCTGACGGAGTTCCCGGAGCCGGTGGATGTGACCCGGCAGGCCCAACAGGCCGTGGCGGAGGCCCCGGAGGATGCGCTGGTGGACAAGGCGGAGCAGGAGCGCTTCTCCCTGCAGCGTCAGCGCAACGCCCTGCAGACACAGCTGCGTCACGCCGTAGAGGCCGAGGACTTCGAGTCCGCCGCCAGACTGCGGGATCAGCTGAAGGCACTGCCTCAGCAATAATGCCCCGGCAATAATTTTGGTAGATCACCACACCTTTTGAAAGGAAGTGTTTCTTTATGATGGAAAATAAATTCACCCCTCGTGCAGAGGAGGCTCTGCGTCTGGCCCAGGAGGCCGCTGAGGATATGGGACATGGCTATGTGGGCTCCGAGCACCTGCTGCTGGGCCTGCTGCGGGAAGAGGAGGGCATTGCCCACCGTGTGCTGGAGGAGAACGGACTCACCGACGAGATGGTCTGCGACATCCTGCACCGCAGCGTAGGCACCGGCGTCTCCGGCGCCGCACCCTCGCAGGGGCTGACGCCCCGTGCCAAGAGCGCCGTGGAGTTGGCCGTTTCCGAGGCCGCCCGCGCCGGCGCCGGCTACATCGGCACCGAGCATCTGCTGATGGGGCTGCTGCGGGAGGGCAACAACATGGCCCTGCGCATCCTGCGCACCGTGGGCATCGACCCCAAGAAGCTGTACAGCGCCGTGGTGAAGAAGCTCAATGAGGCGCCCCGCACCGCCGCCGTGTCCGGCAGCGCTTCCGCTCCCGCACAGGAGGGCGGCAAGAAGGGTGCTCTGGAGGAGTATACCCGTGACCTGACGGAGGCGGCCCGCAGCGGCAAGCTGGACCCCGTCATCGGCCGGGAGAAGGAGATCCAGCGGGTCATCCAGATCCTGTCCCGCCGCACCAAGAATAACCCCGTGCTCATCGGTGAGCCCGGCGTAGGCAAGACCGCCATCGCAGAGGGCCTGGCCCAGCGCATCGCCGCTGCCGACGTGCCGGAGGAACTGCTGGACAAGCGGGTCCTGTCGCTGGATCTGTCCGGCATGGTGGCCGGCACCAAGTACCGGGGTGAGTTTGAAGAGCGCATCAAGAACACCATCGACGAGGTGAAGAAGGCCGGCAACGTCATCCTTTTCATCGACGAGCTGCACACCATCGTGGGCGCCGGCTCCGCCGAGGGTGCCGTGGACGCCGCCAACATTCTCAAGCCCGCTCTGTCCCGCGGCGAGATCCGTGTGGTGGGCGCCACCACCCTCAACGAGTACCGCAAGTACATCGAGAAGGACGCCGCTCTGGAGCGCCGGTTCCAGCCCGTCACCGTGGGAGAACCCTCCCCGGAGGCTACGCTGGAGATCCTGAAGGGACTGCGGGATAAGTACGAGGCTCACCACCGTCTGACCATCACCGATGGGGCGCTGGAGGCCGCCGTGGCGCTGTCCCGCCGGTACATCAACGACCGGTTCCTGCCGGATAAGGCCATCGATCTGATGGACGAGGCCGCCAGTCAGGTGCGTATGGCCGCCGAATCCGCCTCCCCCGATCTGAAGGATCTGGAGGAGAAGATCGCCGCCCTGCACCGGGAGAAGGAGGAGGCCGTCACCGCTCAGGACTTCGAGAAGGCCGCCCAGCTGCGGGATATCGAGAAGGACTATCAGGAGCAGGTGGAGATCGAGCGCGACAAGTGGCGCAAGCAGATGTCCGCCAATCGCGGCAGCGTCACCGAGGACGACATTGCCAAGGTAGTGGCCGGCTGGACCGGCATCCCTGTCACCCGGCTTACCCAGGACGAGAGCCAGCGGCTGCTGCAGCTGGAAAAGGTCCTGCATGAGCGCGTGGTGGGTCAGGACGAGGCTGTTACCGCCGTGGCCAAGGCCATTCGCCGCAGCCGTGTGGGCCTGAAGGACCCCAAGCGGCCCATTGGCTCCTTCCTGTTCCTGGGCCCCACCGGCGTGGGCAAGACCGAGCTGTGCAAGACCCTGGCCGAGGCCATGTTCGGCGACGAGAACGCCATGATCCGCATCGACATGTCCGAGTACATGGAGAAGCACACGGTGTCCCGTCTGGTGGGCTCGCCTCCCGGATATGTGGGCCACGAGGAGGGCGGCCAGCTCACGGAGAAGGTGCGCCGTAAGCCCTATTCCGTGGTGCTGTTCGACGAGATCGAAAAGGCCCACCCCGATGTGTGGAACATCCTGCTGCAGATCCTGGAGGACGGCATTGTCACCGACTCCCAGGGCCGCCGGGTGGACTTCAAGAACACCATCATCGTCATGACCTCCAATGTGGGGGCCAAGAACATCACCGCCGCCGACACGCCTCTGGGCTTTGACGGCAGCGGCGAGGCGGCCAAGCGCACCGAGGAGGAGCGGTTTGCACGCATCAAGGACGCCGTTATGGCGGAGCTGCGCCAGACCTTCCGTCCGGAGTTCCTGAACCGTATCGATGAGATCATCGTGTTCCACCAGCTGACGGAGGAGAACATCCGCAGCATTGCCCGCCGGATGCTGGATACCATCGGCAGCCGCATGGACGCCCAGGGCATCACCCTCCAGGCGGATGACGATGCCGTGGCCGCTCTGGCCAAGGATGGCTTCGATCCCCGCTACGGCGCCCGTCCCCTGCGCCGTACCCTCCAGACCGAGGTGGAGGACGTGGTGGCCGAGCAGATGCTGGACGGTAAGCTCCAGTCCGGCGACACCGCCCACGTCCGTCTAAAGGACGACAAGGTGGTCATCGAAAAGTAAAATAATCCCCCAACCGGCGGCACCTCAAGCCGCCGG
>OFMT01001687.1_pt1 | contig 15125 bp, 10 predicted proteins | sample 1541891 | NCBI WGS metagenome assembly OFMT01 (sample SAMN04209230, study PRJEB22552) | human gut metagenome | biome: gut; material: feces | host: Homo sapiens | place: USA: Oklahoma | reverse complement strand
AGGTGGAGGAGTTCGTGTCCAAGACCGGCTGCGACTCTCTGGCCATCGCCATCGGCACCAGTCACGGCGCATACAAGTTCAAGCCCGGCACCAAGCCCCAGCTGCGCTTCGACGTGCTGGAGGAGGTCTCCCGCCGTCTGCCCGGCTTCCCCATTGTGCTGCACGGTTCTTCCTCCGTTCCCCAGGATCTGGTGGCCAAGGTGAACCAGTACGGCGGCAATATGCCCGGCGCCATCGGCGTGCCCGAGGATCAGCTGCGCAAGGCCGCGTCTCTGTCCGTGTGCAAGATCAACATCGACTCCGACCTGCGTCTGGCCATGACCGCCTCCATCCGGGAGCACTTTGCCCTGCATCCGGCAGACTTTGACCCCCGTCAGTATCTGAAGCCCGCACGCCAGGCCATCAAGGAGCTGGTGACCCACAAGATCGTGGACGTTCTGGGCTGCGACGGCAAGGCATTCTAAGAGCAGAACCATCCGCGCCCCCCTGTGTACCCCACCGGCCCGCAGGGGGGTGTATTTTCTGATTTTCCACACAAAGAGGGAAGGGAAAACTATGAGAAAGACAAAAATCGTATGCACTCTGGGCCCGGCCACTGATGGCCAGGGTGTTCTGCGGCAGATGATTCAGGCGGGGATGAACGTGGCCCGGTTCAACTTTTCCCACGGCAGCTATGACGAGCACCAGCGCCGTCTGGAGGCGCTGACAGCTCTGCGGGAGGAGCTTCATCTGCCGGTGGCCGCTATGCTGGACACCAAGGGGCCGGAGGTGCGGCTGCGGACCTTTCAGAACGGCCCTGTTCACCTGAAAACCGGCCAGAGCTTCACTCTGACTACCGACGATGTTCCCGGGGACGAGACCCGCTGCTCCATTACCTATGCCGATCTGCCCCAGGATGTGAAGCCAGGCAACACCATCCTGCTGGATGACGGTCTGGTACGGCTGACGGTGCTGGAGACCACTGCCCGCGAGATTCGCTGCCGGGTGGAAAATGACGGCGTTATGAAGGACAAAAAGGGCGTCAACGTCCCTGGTGTATCCCTGTCCATGCCGTACATGAGCCAGCGGGACCGGGAGGATATTCTTTTTGGCATCCGCCAGGGCTTCGATTTCATTGCCGCCAGCTTTGTCCGTTCCGCCGCCGATGTCCGGGAGATCCGGCACATTCTGGATAAGAACCACTCCAAGATCCGCATCATTGCCAAGATCGAAAATCAGGAAGGTGTCAGCAACCTGGTGGATATCCTGTCCGTGGCCGACGGTATCATGGTGGCCCGGGGCGATATGGGCGTGGAGATCGACTTTACGGAGATCCCCGCCATTCAAAAGAGCATCATTGCCCAGTGTGTGGCCGCCGGAAAGCCTGTGATCACTGCCACCCAGATGCTGGATTCCATGATCGAGAACCCTCGTCCCACCCGTGCGGAGATCACCGATGTGGCCAATGCCATTTACGACGGCACCAGCGCCATTATGCTTTCCGGCGAAACGGCGGCAGGGAAGTACCCGGTGGAGGCCGTCCGCACTATGGATGCCATTGCCCGCAAGACGGAGAGCAATGTGGAGCGTATCTGTCCCGCAAAGACGCCCAAGCGCACCCGCCTGTCCATCACCGCCGCCACGGCTCACGCCGCCTGCACCACGGCGGAGGATATCGGTGCCGACGCCATCCTCACCGTCAGTCAGGGGGGCATCACCGCCCAGATGGTCAGCCGGTTCCGTCCGGAGGCCACGGTGGTGGCGCTGCTGCTGGATCCCCAGATCCGCCGCCAGATGGCGTTGTACTGGGGTCTTGTCCCCATCATGATGGAGCGGGCGGACAGCACCGACGAGCTGGTGCATTCCGCCATTGACACGGCGGAGCAGGCGGGGCTTATCAAGCACGGCGATCTGGTGGTGGTCACCGCCGGCGTACCCGTGGGCGTGTCCGGCACCACCAACATGATCCGCATCGAGCAGGTGGGCGGCGCGCTGGTCAACGGCACCGGCATCGGCGACGAGACAGCCTCCGGCCCACTGTGCGTCTGCCGCACGCCGGAGGAGGTGGCGGGGAAGTTCCGCCCCGGCGATGTGCTGGTGGTACCCTACACCAACAATGAGCTGCTGCCCTACATGAAGGAGGCGGCGGCTGTCATCAGCGAGGAGATCAGCGCCGAGGGGCATACGGCCACGGTGGGTCTGCTGCTGCACAAGCCGGTGATCATCGGCGCGGTGCAGGCCACCCGGCGCTTGCAGGACGGCGTGACGGTGTCCGTGGATTGTTCCCGGGGCATCGTACAGGTCATGCCGCAGTAAAGGGAGGCGACAGCTATGGTCATCGGATTTATCGGCTTGGGCAATATGGCCTCCGCCATGGTGCGGGGCATCGCGGCAGCGCAGCTGGAGGGCGTGACCCTCTGCGGCCACAATCCCCACCCGGAAAAGGCGAAGGAGCTGGCGGAGCAGTGCGGTCTGCGGCTGCTGCCGTCCAATCAGGCGGTGCTGGATGCCAGCGACGTGGTGGTGCTGGCGGTAAAGCCCCAGATTTTGGAGGGAGTGCTGGCAGAGCTTGCGCCCCCGTCCGGCAGACTGTTCATATCCGTGGCGGCGGGCAAGGAGCTGGCGTGGCTGGAGGCCCGTCTGGGACAGGCGGCCATCATCCGTGTCATGCCCAACATCAATGCGGTGGTGGGCGCATCCGTCACCGGCTGGTGCGCCAATGACGCCGTCTCCGCAGTGCAGAAGTCGCTGGCAGCCACGCTGCTTGGCACCTTCGGCACGGCGGTGGAGGTGCCGGAGAAGTTCATGGGCATCGTCAGCGCCATCGGCGGCGCCGCCCCTGCCTACACCTATCTGTACATCAACGCTTTGGCGGAGGCGGCGGTGCAGGCCGGTATGCCCAAGGGTATGGCGGTGGAGATCGCCGCCGCCATGGCGGAGGGCAGCGGCCGCATGGTGCGCCTGTCCGGCCAGCACCCGTGGGCGCTGATCGACCGGGTCACATCCCCCGGCGGCACCACGGTAGAGGGTCTGCTGGCACTCCAGCAGGGCGGCTTTGAGTCCGCCGTTCACGCGGCGGTGCAGGCCGTGCTGGAAAAAGACAAGCGGATGTGAAAAAATGCCCCGCAGCGAGTTTTTCCCTCGCCGCGGGGCATACTGTGAAAAAAACAAAGGAGGCGGCGCCATGTGTACGGCAGCCACATATCAGACCAAGCATTTCTATTTCGGGCGCAATCTGGACTATGAGCAGTCCTTCGGGGAGAGTGTGGTCATCACGCCCCGGAACTGGCCGCTGGCGCTGCGCCACGGCGCGGCGATGGAGACGCACTACGCCATGATCGGCATGGCCCATATACAGGACGGCTTCCCCCTGTACTACGACGCCGTCAATGAAAAGGGCTTGTGCATCGCGGGACTGAACTTCGTGGGCAACGCGGTATACGGGCGTCCGGAGGGCGGCCGGGAGAACGTAGCCCAGTTTGAGCTGATCCCGTGGCTGCTGGGACGCTGCGCCACGCTGGCGGAGGCCCGGACGCTGCTGGCACAGGCCAACATCACCGACACGCCCTATTCCGCCGGTCTGCCCACGGCCCAGCTCCACTGGATGGTGGCGGATCGCACCGGCTGCATCGTGGTGGAGTCGGTAGCGGACGGGCTCCATATCTACGACGATCCGGCGGGGGTGCTGACCAACAACCCGCCCTTCCCCACGCAGCTGTTCGCCCTGAATAACTACGCCCAGCTGTCGCCGGAGCCACCAGTGAACCACTTCGCGCCGGCGCTGCCTCTGACAACGTACAGTCGGGGCATGGGTGCCATGGGGCTGCCGGGAGATCTGTCCTCCCAGTCCCGGTTCGTGCGGGCGGCCTTTGTGCGGGCCAATTCCGTCTCCGGCGACGGCGAGACGGAGAGCCTGAGCCAGCTGTTCCACATCCTCGGCTCGGTGGAGCAGCAGCGGGGCTGCTGCCGCTTGGCCGGCGGCGAATGCGAGCTGACGCTGTACACCGGCTGCTGCAACGCCGACCGGGGCGTATACTACTACACCACCTACGACAACAGCCAGATCACCGCCGTGGATATGCACCACGCCGATCTGAACGGGTGCGAACCTGTCAGCTATCCGCTGGTCACGGAGCTGCGGCTGTATCAGCAGAACTGAAGCAACAAAACGAGGGGTCACGCGATGCGTGACCCCTCGTTTTATTGTACCTCCGGCAGCTCCATCTGCTTCATGCGGAAGGTGTATACGCCGTCGGCGCACGTCGTGCCGTTTTCATCCTCCACCCGCGCCCGGATGACGTGGATGGTTTTCCCCATACGCACCGCCTCCGCATAGCAGGTCAGCCTGCCGCTCTTCGCGGCGGCCAGAAACCGCACCTCGCAGTTGATCGTGCGGCAAAAACTGCCCCGCGAGCAGGCCGCCGTCCCCGCCGCCTGATCCATCATCGTGCAGTACACGCCGCCGTGTACGATGCCCATGGGGTTCCAGTGCTGCGCCGTCAGCTGCAATTCGCTTCTCGCCCAGCCGTCGCCCACCGCCACCACCTGCATCCCGCCGACGGCGGCATAGGCGCCCGCCTGATTGGCCCGCGCCAGCACCGTTTCATACCATGCCTGTTTTTCCTGTTCGGTCATTGGTCATTTCCTTCCGTCAAGGGTGTCATCTCGCCCAGCACCACAAAGCGGTAGTTGTCCGCCTCATAGGAGCAGGTACACATACCCACAATGCGTCCGGTGGGGATGCCCCGCCCGGCGTTGAAGGTAGACTGGCTGATAAAGCGCGCCAGATCCGTATCGTTGAACGAGGTGTTGAATACCTCATGCTCGCCGGGGACGATCAACCCCGCAAACAGATCCACCCGGTATGTCCCCGCGTTGGTGTACAGGTAGAAATACGGGTGGGCGTCGTAGTACCACTGCTGCTTGTACCCGGAGATGGAGGCGAACATGGTACCGTCCGCCATGTGGTGGCCGTACAGCATATTGCTCTGGGAGGTGAAGTCCCGGTTGGCGCGGGCATCCAGAAAAATGGTGCCGTACACGCTGTAATTGCCGTACAGGTCGTGGTGCAGGTAATAGTCGTTGTCGCCGTCGTAGGCGATGGGGTAGCTGATGGGCGTGCCCGGACTGTACACATACCCGATGATATCCCGGTAATGGGACTGCCACCAGCCCAGATCGATCTGCGCCGGCGGCGTAAGGCGCATGGTTTTTTCCGCTGTCTCGGCAATGTCCGCCCGCAGCTGCTCCACGGCGGCGGTCAGCGGCTTCACCGCGGACAGTATGGCCTCCTCCGCCGCGCAGACGCAGGCTCTGGTCGTGTCCTGCATCGACTCCGTCTCCCCTGCCGCAGCCGTTCCCGCTCCCGTAAGCGCCAGCACACCCCACGAGGGCAGCCCCACCACGGCGGCAGCCAGCACCAGCGCGATCCATCTCTTCTTCATCGACTCGTCCCCCGCACGCAAAATATGGCACTATTATACGCGGCCTGTCGCCGCATCGTCAAGCTTCCCCGGAAAATTTCCCCACCTTGCCGGGACATTCGCCCTCCCGGAGGAGCCCTCCTCTCCCACGGACGGAAAAAGACCGCCGCGCAGAGCGCGGCGGTCTTTTTATGTGCCTTTATCCGTTGGCGGGTACGGCTTATTTGTCGTACATCTCCACCAGCTTCAGCAGGTGCTCGTAGCGGGCCTTGGCCTCGTCCTCGTTGCGCTGGAACAGAACGTCCGCACGCTCGGGGAACTCGCGGGTCAGGCGGGAGTAGCGAGCCTCGTTCATCAGGAACTCCTGATAGCCGCCGGCGGGCGCCTTGGAATCCATGGAGAAGCGCTGGCCTACCGGAGCAGCAGGATTGAAGCGGAACAGGTTCCAATAGCCGCAGTCCACGGCACGCTTCATTTCCTTCTGGCAGTTCATCATGCCGCCCTTGATGCTGTGCATCTCGCAGGGGCTGTAGCCGATGATCAGGGACGGGCCGTGATAGGCCTCGGCCTCGGTGATGGCCTTGATGGTCTGAGCGGGATTGGCGCCCATAGCCACCTGAGCCACGTACACGTAGCCGTACTGCATGGCGATCTCGGCAAGGCTCTTCTTCTTGACCTCCTTACCGGCAGCGGCGAACTGAGCCACCTGACCGATGTTGGAGGCCTTGGAGGCCTGTCCGCCGGTGTTGGAGTACACCTCGGTATCGAACACGAAGATGTTCACATCCTGCTTGGAGGCGATGACGTGGTCCAGTCCGCCGTAGCCGATGTCGTAGGCCCAGCCGTCGCCGCCGAAGATCCACATGGACTTCTTGGCCAGATACTCCTTCTTGCTCAGCAGGTCAGCGGCGATGGTGCAGGCCGCGCAGTCGCAGAACAGAGCGCCCTTAGCCTTCAACTCGGCAGCGTGCTCAGCGAACTGAGGCACAGCGGCCAGCTCATCCACGGTGCAGATGCTGTCCTCCAGAGCCTTGACGAAGGCACGGGCGGGCTCGGCATTGGCCTCGCCGTCCTCCATGGTGTCCAGCCATGCCTGAGCGGCGGCCTTCAGTTCGGGACGAGCCCACTCCACGGCGATCAGCTGGCGGGTCTCCTCGGCCAGATCCTGACGGATCTTGTTCTGGCCGATATACATACCCAGACCGTGCTCGGCGTTATCCTCAAACAGGGAGTTGCACCATGCGGGGCCGTGGCCTTCCTTGTTGGCGCAGTAGGGAGAGGTAGCCGCAGGACCGCCCCAGATGGAGGAGCAGCCGGTGGCGTTAGAGATATACATATGGTCACCGAACAGCTGGGTGACGAGACGGGCATAGCTGGTCTCGGCGCAGCCGGCGCAGGAGCCGGAGAACTCCAGCATGGGCTGCTTGAACTGGCTGCCCTTGACGGTGTTGTCCTGCATATCCTTCTTCTCAGACACCTCGGCCACGCAGTAGTTGAACACATCCTGCTGCGCAAGCTCACCCTCCTGAGGAACCATAGACAGGGCGTTCACCGGGCAGACGCCGATGCAGACGCCGCAGCCCATGCAGTCCAGAGGACTGATGGCCATGGTGAACTGATAGGTGCCCTTGCCCTTGCCGGCCTTCACGTCCACGACCTTGGCGGCCTCCGGGGCGTTCTTGGCCTCCTCGGCGGTCAGAGCGAAGGGACGGATGGTGGCGTGGGGGCAGACGTAGGCGCACTGGTTGCACTGGATGCACTTGTTGGCGTCCCAGGTGGGGACGGACACGGCCACACCACGCTTCTCGTAAGCAGAGGCGCCCAGCTCGAACTGACCGTCCACGTGCTCGGAGAAGGCAGAGACGGGCAGGCTGTCGCCGTCCATCTTGCCCACAGGCTCCAGGATCTCCTTGACCATCTTCACCAGCTCCGGCTTACCCTTCAGCTCGCGGGTATCCGGCTCGTCCACGGCGTCAGCCCACTCGGCGGGCACGTCGATCTTCTTATAGGCGGTGGCGCCCAGGTCGATGGCCTTGTAGTTCATATCCACCACGTCCTGACCCTTCTTCAGGTAGGAGGCCTTGGCCTTCTCCTTCATGTAGGCGATGGCCTCTTCCTCGGGCATGACCTTGGCCAGAGAGAAGAATGCGGACTGGAGGATGGTGTTGTTGCGCTTGCCCATACCGATCTTGATGGCCAGATCAATGGCGTCGATGGTATAGAGCTGGATGTTGTTGCGGGCGATATAGCGCTTGGAGGCAGCGTCCATGTGGTGGTTCAGCTCGTCGAAGTCCCACTGGCAGTTAATCATATACACGCCGCCGGGCTTGACGTCCTGCACCATCTTGAAGCCCTTGATGACATAGCTGGGATTGTGGCAGGCCACGAAGTCCGCCTTGTTGATATAGTACGGGGAGCGGATGGGCTTGTCGCCGAAGCGCAGGTGGCTGATGGTGACGCCGCCGGTCTTCTTGGAGTCGTACTGGAAGTACGCCTGCACGTACTTGTCGGTATGGTCGCCGATGATCTTGATGGAGTTCTTGTTGGCGCCCACGGTGCCGTCGCCGCCCAGGCCCCAGAACTTGCACTCGATGGTGCCGGGAGCAGCGGTGTTGGGACAGTTCTTGTCCTCGGGCAGGGACAGGTTGGTGACATCGTCCACGATGCCGATGGTGAACTGGCGCTTCATCTCGTCGCGCTTGAGCTCGTCATACACGGCGAACACGGAGGCAGGAGGCGTGTCCTTGCTGCCCAGACCGTAACGGCCGCCGATGACCTGGATGTCGCTGCGGCCGGCGTTGGCCAGAGAGGTGACCACATCCTGATACAGGGGCTCGCCCAGAGCGCCGGGCTCCTTGGTGCGGTCCAGAACGGCGATCTTCTTGACGGAGGCAGGAATGGCCTGGATGAGCTTCTCGGGAGCGAAGGGGCGGAACAGGCGGACCTTCACCAGGCCGACCTTCTCGCCGTGGGCATTCAGATAGTCGATGACCTCCTCGGCCACATCGCAGATGGAGCCCATGGCCACGATGACGCGGTCGGCGTCCTCAGCGCCATAGTAGTTGAACAGGCCATAGTTGGTGCCCAGCTTGGCGTTGATCTTGTCCATGTACTTCTCCACCACGGCGGGCAGAGCGGCATAGTACTTGTTGCAGGCCTCGCGGTGCTGGAAGAAGATATCGCCGTTTTCGTGGCTGCCGCGCATGTGGGGATGCTCGGGATTCAGAGCGTGCTGACGGAACTCCTTCACGGCGTCCATGTCGCACATATCCTTCAGATCCTCGTAATCCCACACGGCGATCTTCTGGATCTCGTGGCTGGTGCGGAAGCCGTCGAAGAAGTTGATGAAGGGGACCTTGCCCTCCAGAGCGGCCAGATGGGCCACGGGAGACAGGTCCATGACCTCCTGCACGTTGCCCTCGCACAGCATGGCAAAGCCGGTCTGGCGGCAGGCCATGACGTCGGAGTGGTCACCGAAGATGTTCAGCGCCTGGGTGGACACAGTACGGGCGGAGACGTGGAACACGGCGGGCAGCTGCTCGGCTGCGATCTTATACATATTGGGGATCATCAGCAGCAGACCCTGAGAGGCGGTGTAGGTGGTGGTCAGCGCACCTGCGCCCAGAGAGCCGTGAACTGCACCGGCGGCACCGGCTTCAGACTGCATCTCCACCACCTTGACCTTCGTGCCGAAGATGTTCTTCAGGCCGTTGGCGGACCACTGGTCCACGAAGTCCGCCATGGGGGACGACGGGGTGATGGGGTAGATGGCTGCAACCTCAGAGAACGCATAGGAAACGTGCGCCGCTGCGTTGTTACCATCCATGGATTTCATTTTTCTTTCCATAAATGAACCTCCTTTTTTTGTCAACGTGTTACCGTTTTTTAAGAGAGACCAAACATGCCATACAGGATGATTGTAGCACAGTCTTTCCGGGATGTAAATGTGAAAAATGAAAAATTTCCTCGAAATAACACTTTTTTTTCATGGTGCATGAAAATTATCACGGTGGTTCAGACATTTTTCCGGAAATCTTGCCGACGGGGAGCGATAAAGGGTTTCCTGCCGGAGAAAACTGTGATAAAATAAAGAGAAAACTGCGGAACTTCCGGGAAAGGGTGACGGAGCAATGGTGGTGTCGGTGCGCTCGCTGGGCCTGTCGGGCATCAGCGGATATGAGGTGACGGTGGAGTGCTTCCTGTCGGGAGGGCTCCCGGCCTTCGATGTGGTGGGTCTGCCGGATGCCGCCGTGCGGGAATCCCGTGAGCGGGTCCGGGCGGCGGTCAAGACCTGCGGCGCCCGGTTCCCTGTCAGCCGCATCACGGTGAATCTGGCCCCGGCGGGCCAGCGGAAGGAGGGGACGGTCTACGACCTGCCCATCCTGCTGGGGCTGCTGACGGCCTCGGAGGAGCTGCCGCCCCTGCCGGAGGACGCCGCCTTTCTGGGGGAGCTGAGCCTCACCGGCGCCCTGCGCCCGGTGGCGGGGGTGCTGCCCATGGCCCTGTGCGCCGCCCGGTGCGGTATCCGCAAGCTCTATGTCCCGGCCCGGAACGCCGCCGAGGCCACGCTGGCCGACGGCATCACCGTGTACCCGGTGGAAAATGTCGCCCAGCTGCTGGAGCACCTCCGGGGCGAGACGCCCATCCCACCGGCGGAGCGGTGGCAGCCCACCGGCGAGACGCTGCCCATGCCGGACTTTTCCGAGGTCATGGGACAGGAGAACGTGAAGCGCGCGCTGGAGATCGCCGCCTCCGGCGGACACAATGTGCTGCTGGTGGGTTCCCCCGGCTCCGGCAAGTCCATGCTGGCCCGGCGGCTGCCCTCCATTCTGCCGGATATGACCCGGCAGGAGTCCCTCCAGACCACGGAGATCTACTCCGTGGCGGGGCTGACGGAGCCCAGCCACCCGCTGGTGACCCATCGTCCCTTCCGCAGCCCCCATCATACCGCCTCCCCGGTGTCCCTGTCCGGCGGCGGCACGATACCCCGGCCGGGGGAGATCTCTCTGGCCCACAACGGTATCCTGTTTCTGGACGAGCTGCCGGAGTTTGACAAGGCGGCGCTGGAGACCCTGCGCCAGCCCCTGGAGGACGGCGTGGTCACCATCACCCGTGCCTCCGGCTCCCTGACCCTGCCCAGCCGGTTCATGCTGGTGTGCGCCATGAATCCCTGCCGGTGCGGCTGGTTCGGCCATCCCTCCGGCCGCTGCACCTGCACGGACAGTCAGGTGCAAAGCTACCTGCGCCGCATCTCCGGCCCCCTGCTGGACCGCATCGATATGCACGTGGAGGTGCCGTCGGTGGAGTACGAGGCCATGCGCCGCAAGGAGCAGCCGGAAACCTCTCAGCAGGTCCGCCGCCGGGTCAACGCCGCCCGACAGGTGCAGCAGCGGCGCTACGAGGGTACCGGCGTCACCTGCAACGCCTATATGACCCCCGCCATGATCGGGCAGTACTGCCGGCTGGACGCCGCCGGGGAGAAGCTGATGCAGGGGGCCTTCGACCGGCTGGGCCTGACGGGCCGCAGCCACGACCGCATCCTCCGCATGGCCCGCACCATCGCCGATCTGGAGGGCGAGGAGCAGATCCTCCCGACCCATCTGGCGGAGGCCATCCAGTACCGCAGCAGCGCCATGCTGAAGTGATACCGCTTACCTGTTATGGATAACCTGAAGATACAAGGAGAAACACCTATGAATGAGATCATTCTGTGCAAGCTGGGCGAGGTGGTCCTGAAGGGCCTGAATCGCCGCAGCTTTGAGATGAAGCTTATGAGCAACATCCGCCGCCGTACCGCCCGCTTCGGCAAGTTCCGCATCTACTCCAAGCAGAGTACCATCTATGTGGAGCCGGCGGAGGAGACCTGCGATCTGTCCGGGGCCTATGCCGCCTGCAAGCAGGTGTTCGGCATCATCGCCATTGCACGGGCCGTTCCCTGCCCCAAGGAGAAGGAGGCCATTCTGGCCACCGCCAAGACGTATCTGGGGGAGGCCCTGACGGCGGCCCGCAGCTTCAAGGTGGAGAGCAAGCGTGCCGACAAGTCCTTCCCCATGAGCTCTATTCAGCTGAGCCAGTGGGTGGGCGGCGAGCTTCACGAGGCCTATCCCCACCTGAAGGTGGATGTACACCATCCGGAGTTGACGGTGTATGTGGAGGTGCGGGAGGATGCCGCCTACGTCCACGCCCCCGCCGAGCCCGCTGCCGGCGGCCTGCCTATCGGTATGGGGGGCCGGGCGGTGAGCCTGCTCTCCGGCGGCATCGACTCCCCGGTGGCCAGCTACATGATGGCCAAGCGTGGCGTTCAGCTGGAGATGATCCACTTCGCCTCCCCTCCCTATACCAGCGAGCAGGCACGGGAAAAGGTGCTGCAGCTGGCCCGTGAGCTGGTGCCGTGGTGCGGCCGCCTGACGGTCCATGTGGTACCCTTTGCGGAGATCCAGGAGGAGATCCGCCGCAGCTGCCCGGAGGATCACTTCACCCTCATCATGCGCCGGTTCATGATGCGTCTGGCGGACGCTCTGGCCCACGAGCTGGGCTGCGGCGCACTGGTCACCGGCGAGTGTCTGGGGCAGGTGGCCAGCCAGACCATGGCGGCGCTGGCCGTCAGTGAGGACGCCGCCACCCTCCCGGTGCTGCGTCCCCTCATCGGCATGGATAAGGAGGAGATCGTCCGCATCGCCCGCCATATCGGCACCTTCGATACCTCCATCCTGCCCTATGAGGACTGCTGCACGGTGTTCACCCCCCGTCACCCCAAGACGAAGCCCCATGTGGAGGAGGTCCGGGAGATGGAGCAGGCGTTGGACGTGGCGGGTCTGGTCCGGCGGGCCATGGAGAACCGGGACATCGTGAAGATCAAGTGAGAGAAGGCGGTTTTTGCTGACCGTTTTGGCTTGTTGCCCCCGACGGCCTGCTTTTCCCAGCTGTTGGCAGAAAGTTACCCGCCGGAGACACAAAAAAGAACCTGCTGACAAAGATCCCATCAGGCAAATCATCAAAGGAAGTGATTCTATGACCTATCACGCAGAGATCATCGCCGTGGGTACCGAGCTGCTGCTGGGCAACATCGCCAACACGGATGCGCAGGAGCTGTCGCAGGCGCTGGCCTCCGTAGGCGTGGACGTGCTGTACCACACCGTGGTGGGCGACAACCCCCAACGGCTGGAGGAAGCGGCAGCCATCGCCCGGAAGCGGGCGGACCTGCTGATCTTCACCGGTGGCCTTGGCCCCACCTATGACGATCTCACCAAGGAGACGGTCTGCCGGGTACTGGATGTCCCTCTGACCTTCCACCCGGAGGCGGCGGCAGACATCCGCCGCAACTTCGACACCATCTTCCACCGGGAGATGCCGCCCGGCACCCTGCGTCAGGCGGAGCTGCCGGAGGGCTGTGAGGTGTTCTGCAACCGGGTCGGCACCGCACCGGGCTGCGTGTTCCGCACCGATGATGTGACGGCGGTGCTGCTGCCCGGCGTACCGTCGGAGTGCCGCTACCTGACGGAGACGGCGCTGCTGCCGTGGCTGCGCCGCCAGAGCAGCGGGACCATCCTCTCCCACGACGTGAGGATCTTCGGCCTGTCGGAGCCGCAGGTGCAGGAGCTGCTGGGGGATCTGATGGATCAGGCGGTGAACCCGTCGCTGGCCCCCTATGCCAAGACCGGCGAGGTGATGCTGCGGCTCACCGCCAAGGGCGACAGCCCCGCCGCCTGCGAGGAGCGCATGGCGCCGCTGCTGGAGCAGGTGCGTGGGCGGCTGGGCGCCTATCTCTACGGCATCGACGTCTCCGGCTTGGAGGAGACGGTGCTGCACCTGCTGCACCAGCACGGCAAGACCTTCTCGGCGGCGGAGAGCTGCACCGGCGGCCTCATCGCAAAACGTATCACCGATCTGCCGGGAGCCTCTTGCGTGTTCCGGGGAGGTGTGGTATCCTATACCAATGAGGTGAAGACCTCTGTGCTGGGCGTACCGCAGGAGACGCTGGACCGCTATGGCGCCGTGTCCGAGCCGGTGGCAAGAGCCATGGCGGAGGGCGTGCGGCGCATCACCGGCAGCGACCTGTCCGTGGCCACCACGGGGCTGGCCGGCCCCGACGGCGACGACCGGGGAAACCCTGTGGGCACGGTGTTCGTGGCCCTGAGCACCCCGGAGCGCACGGTGGTGCGGCACATGAACTGCGGCAGCGGCCGGGATCGGGTGCGGATGCTGGCATCCCACTGCGCCTTTGACCTGCTCCGCAGAGAGCTGGAACATTTACCGATCGAAGGAGAATGAACATGGCGAAGAAAGAACCCTATGATATGACCAACAACTACGCCCGTATGGAACGGGACAAGCGCAAGGCCATCGGCAACCCCAACAAGAACATCCATCACAAGAAGAACGGCTCCAACTACCAGAAGGACACCGGCTCCATGGTCCGCAGCACCTCCGCCCGGCAGGAGCCGGAGAAGATGTCCACCACCATGAAGGTGCTCATCGGCGTGGTGTTCGTGGTGCTGGTGGCGGCGCTGGTGCTGCGCAGCACCGTATGGAAGGATAACGTGGTGGCCGGTGCATGGATGATGGTGCTGGTGGGGGCCGTGTGCGGCCTCATGTACTACGTCCGCAAGCGCTATCCCGGCAAGCGCAAGGTGGGCGGCACCATGGATACCGTGATCTCCGCCCTGCTGATCCTGTTCTGCGTGGTGTATGTGGGCATGGGCGCCATGGCGCTGGTGGCCATGAATAAGTAAACTTTTCCCGTTGACAAACCCCGCAAAAGTGGGTATAGTAAAGGGAGAATATGCATATCTGCGAGGATGGGGACAGTAGCCCGTCCCTCCGATGCCAAGAGAGCCGCCGTATGGTGCAAGGCGGACACGGAGGACAGCGGTGAAGATCACCCCGGAGCATCCGGCTGAACCGGCAGTAAGCCCGGACGGCAGAGGGCCGTTATCTTCCCTTCCCCCCACGGCTCGTGGGGCAGAGCGGCCGCACCCGGTGCGGCAACAAGAGTGGTACCGCAGAGGTTTCTTAGTGGCCTTTGTCTCTTACGGAGACAAGGGCCATTTTTTTGTTTTCAAATATATTTTCATACACGGAGGTAACACATGGAGTACAAAAAGACGCTGAACATGACCAAGAGCGGCTTTCCCATGCGGGCGGGTCTGCCCAAGCGGGAGCCGGAGATGCTCAAGCACTGGGAGGAGCTGGACCTGTATCATGAGCTGCTGAAGAAGAACGAGGGCAAGCCCCGCTTCGCCCTGCACGACGGCCCTCCCTTCTCCAACGGCGCCCTGCACATGGGTCACGCCCTGAACAAGTCCATCAAGGACTTCATTACCCGCAGCTACGCCATGCGGGGCTACTACACCCCCTATATCCCCGGCTGGGACAACCACGGTATGCCCATTGAGAGCGCCATCATCAAGCAGAACAAGCTCAACCGCAAGGCCATGGGCGTGGCGGAGTTCCGCTCTGCCTGCCATGAGTTTGCCGACCACTATATCGATGTCCAGCGGCAGGGCTTCAAGCGCATGGGCGTGGTGGGTGATTGGGACCACCCCTATAAGACCATGGACCCCGCCTTCGAGGCGCAGGAGGTCCGTGTGTTCGGCAAGATGTATGAGAAGGGCTACATCTACAAGGGCCTCAAGCCCGTGTACTGGTGCCCCCACGACGAGACGGCGCTGGCCGAGGCGGAGATCGAGTATCAGGACGACCCCTGCACCACGGTGTATGTGA